>ERZ1023187.45-NODE-45-length-60665-cov-44.855634_pt1 | contig 60665 bp, 63 predicted proteins | sample MGYA00380438_ERZ1023187 | MGnify/ENA primary metagenome ERZ1023187 (study PRJEB33173, sample SAMEA4830291) | metagenome | study: EMG produced TPA metagenomics assembly of the PRJEB25223 data set... | reverse complement strand
AATTCATACTAGCTTATAATTTGAAGTATTTTGAAATCAACTAGCACCACGGGTACACAAATCATGATATAATATAAAGCGGTCAAATTTTCTTTGTCTGATTTTAGAGAAAAAAGAGTAGTCTAAAATCAATTTAGTCACTAAGCTATATAAATGGCTGTTTTTCTTTCTCTTAAGAAAGAAACTAAAAAAATATTGATAATCAGCTGGCTTTGTGACTGCAAAATGTTGGCTCTTATTTGGTCCCCAATAGAAAATAGCAAATGTTATGTATAAAAAACCTTGCTACGAAAGGAATGATAAACTCATGGCAATGATTCAATGGTTTCCTGGGCACATGTCCAAAGCCAGAAGACAGGTTCAGGAAAATTTAAAGCATGTTGACTTTGTAACTATTTTAGTGGATGCACGCTTGCCACTTTCTAGTCAAAATCCCATGCTCACCAAAATTGTTGGTGATAAACCTAAATTAATGATTTTAAATAAAGCTGACTTGGCAGATGCAACTCGAACTAAAGAGTGGAAAGCCTACTATGAAAGTCAAGGCATTAAAACACTAGCCATCAATTCTAAAGAACAATCAACAGTTAAAAAAGTAACAGAAGCAGCCAAGGAACTCATGGCTGATAAAATTAAGCGCCTGCGTGATCGTGGTATTCAAAAAGAAACCTTACGAACCATGATTATTGGCATTCCGAATGCTGGTAAATCTACCTTGATGAATCGCTTGGCTGGTAAGAAAATTGCTGTGGTTGGTAATAAACCTGGTGTGACCAAAGGGCAACAATGGTTGAAGTCCAATAAGGAATTGGAAATTCTAGATACCCCTGGTATTTTATGGCCAAAATTTGAGGACGAATTGGTTGGCTTAAAATTAGCTTTAACAGGTGCTATCAAGGACCAATTACTACCAATGGATGAGGTCACTATTTTTGGTTTGAATTACTTTAAAACACATTATCCTAGTCGCCTTACTAAGCGTTTTAAGAATATTCCTCTTGAGGAAGAAGCTCCTGAAATCATTATGACCTTGACACGCCAACTGGGATTTAAAGATGATTACGACCGTTTCTACACTTTATTCGTCAAGGAAGTTCGTGATGGTAAATTAGGTCAATACACCTTAGATCAGGTGGGAGATATGGATGTCGACTAGTATTAAAGCCATCAAAGAAAGCCTGGAAGCTATTACTAGCCTCTCAGACCCCCTCTTTCAAGAATTGGCAACTGACGCTAGGTTAGGTGTCCAAAAAGCTCTAAAAAGCCGACAAAAGGCTATTCAGGCCGAGTTAGCAGAAGAAGAACGATTAGAAGCCATGCTTTCTTATGAAAAAGCGCTTTATAAAAAAGGTTATCAAGCCATTGCAGGTATTGATGAGGTGGGACGTGGTCCCTTAGCAGGTCCCGTTGTGGCAGCTTGTGTGATTTTACCTAAGTATTGTAAAATTAAAGGCCTTAATGATTCTAAAAAAATCCCTAAAGCTAAGCATGAGACCATTTATCAGGCAGTGAAAGAAAAGGCTTTGGCTATCGGTATCGGTATTATTGACAATCAGCTTATTGATGAGGTCAATATTTATGAAGCAACCAAACTAGCTATGCTAGAAGCCATTAAACAGTTAGAGGGCCAACTCACACAGCCAGATTATCTCTTGATTGATGCCATGACATTGGATATTGCCATTCCACAACAGTCTATTATTAAAGGCGATGCCAATTCCTTGTCTATTGCAGCAGCATCAATTGTAGCTAAGGTCACCAGAGATCAGATGATGGCTAACTATGAACGCATTTTTCCTGGTTATGGCTTTGCTAAAAATTCAGGATATGGTACCAAAGAACATTTAGACGGTTTGCGGACACACGGGATAACACCAATTCATCGCAAGAGTTTTGAACCAATCAAGTCCATGTAATCCTTATTAAGGCTTACTAACTGATTCCAATAACCTTTAAAAAGTTCTGCAGATTGCAGACTTTTTTTCTTTATTTTACGAATAAAAGAAGTAGGGAGGTAACTTAGTGAATCATTTTGAACTTTATAAGCTAAAGAAGGCTGGACTGACTAATAAAAATATTCTCAATATTCTTGACTACCAAAAGCAACAGGAAAAATCGTTGTCGCTTCGAGACATGGCCGTTGTTTCCGGTTGTAAGCACCCGTCTCACTTTATAGAAACCTATAAGCAGTTAGATATCCAAAAGTTAAAAATGGAATTTAAACAATTCCCTAGTATTTCTATCCTAGATAAACATTACCCAATGGCTTTGAAAGAAATATATAATCCGCCCGTCCTCTTGTTTTTTCAAGGCAATTTAGACCTTCTTGATAAACCTAAATTAGCCATTGTGGGCTCAAGGCGCTCAAGCGATACTGGAGTAAAGTCTGTCCGTAAAATTCTTAAAGAACTCGGGAACCGTTTTGTGATTGTCAGCGGACTTGCTCGAGGTATTGACACTAGTGCACATTTAGCCTGTCTTAAAAACGGAGGACAAACCATTGCGGTGATAGGAACAGGATTAGACCGTTTTTATCCCAAAGAAAATCAAGAATTACAAACATTCTTAGGAAGGAAACACCTTATCTTGACGGAATACGGTCCAGGAGAAGAACCACTATCGTATCACTTTCCGGAACGCAATCGTATTATTGCAGGGCTTAGTCGAGGTATTCTCGTCGTTGAAGCAAAAAATCGCTCAGGTTCCTTGATTACTTGTCAAATTGGGATAGAAGAGGGTCGAGATATTTTTGCTGTTCCAGGAAACATTTTGGACGGCGAATCTGAAGGTTGTTTACAGCTTATAAAAGAGGGAGCAACCTGCGTCACATCAGGGATGGACATCCTTTCTGAATATCAAAAATAACAAAGTTTCTTCCTATGTAGCATTTTTTTATTGACAGTTCCTTAAAAATGGGATATTATGCTATAAGCTTTAAGCAAACTGTTATAGGAAGTGTGTCGAATTGGGAACAAAAACTACAACTAAGCCGAAAACGGGGACTAAAAAGTCTACCACTAAAAAGAAATCAGCAGCAAAGAAAAATCTTGTTATTGTTGAATCACCTGCCAAAGCTAAGACTATTGAAAAATATCTTGGACGCAGTTATAAAGTTGTCGCTTCAGTAGGGCATATTCGTGACTTAAAAAAATCCTCTATGTCTATTGATTTTGATAATAATTATGAGCCACAATACATTAATATCCGTGGTAAGGGCCCCCTTATCAACTCTTTGAAAAAAGAAGCCAAAGCTGCTAAAAAAGTTTACTTGGCAAGTGACCCGGACCGTGAGGGAGAGGCTATTTCTTGGCATTTGTCACATATTCTAGGACTCGATCCTGAAGATAAAAACCGAGTGGTTTTCAATGAAATTACCAAAGATGCGGTGAAAAATGCTTTTGTGGAACCTCGTCAAATTGACATGAACTTAGTGGATTCTCAACAAGCCCGTCGCGTCTTGGACCGTATTGTAGGTTACTCCATCTCACCTATTCTTTGGAAAAAGGTCAAAAAAGGCCTTTCAGCAGGACGTGTCCAGTCGGTTGCTTTAAAACTCATCATTGACCGTGAAAATGAAATCAAAGCCTTTGTTCCAGAAGAATACTGGTCTATTGATGGCCTCTTCAAAAAAGGAACCAAGAAGTTTCAAGCAAGTTTTTACGGTCTTGATGGCAAGAAGATGAAACTTTCCAACAATGATGACGTTAAAGCAGTTCTTGCTAAATTAAAAGGTGATGATTTCTTGGTTAGTAAGGTTGAGAAAAAAGAGCGCCGTCGAAATGCCCCATTACCTTATACGACCTCTTCTCTACAACAAGATGCTGCTAATAAAATCAATTTCAGAACGCGTAAAACCATGATGGTAGCCCAACAACTGTATGAGGGGATTCATTTAGGAGAAAACGGAACTCAAGGTTTAATTACCTATATGCGTACTGATTCTACACGGATTAGTCCTGTAGCGCAAAATGATGCTGCCCAATTTATCAGTAATCGTTTTGGAGCTAATTATTCTAAACATGGGAATCGTGTCAAAAATACCAGTGGTGCCCAAGATGCTCACGAGGCTATTCGTCCATCTAGCGTCAATCATACACCAGAAGCTATTGCCAAATACCTTAACAAGGATCAGTTAAAACTTTATACTCTGATTTGGAATCGTTTTGTGGCTAGCCAAATGACAGCAGCTGTTTTTGATACCGTAAAGGTGAATTTGGAGCAAAATGGCGTGCTTTTTGTTGCCAATGGAAGCCAAATGAAATTTGACGGTTATATGGCTGTTTACAATGACTCAGATAAAAACAAAATGTTACCTGAAATGGAAGAAGGAGAAACCGTTAAAAAGGTATCAACTTCTCCAGAACAGCACTTCACGCAACCTCCGGCTCGCTACTCCGAAGCAACTCTGATTAAAACTTTAGAAGAAAATGGGGTCGGTCGACCATCAACTTATGCCCCAACCTTAGAAGTGATTCAACGCAGGTACTATGTTAAATTATCTGCTAAGCGCTTTGAGCCAACTGAGCTTGGGGAAATTGTCAACAAGCTTATTGTCGAATTTTTCCCAGATATTGTTGATGTTGCCTTTACTGCCGAGATGGAAGGTAAGCTAGATCAAGTTGAAATCGGTGAAGAAGAATGGCAACATGTCATCGATCAATTCTATCAACCCTTTGTCAAAGAATTGAATAAGGCTGAGTCTGAAATTGAAAAGATTCAAATCAAAGATGAGCCAGCTGGTTTTGACTGTGATGTTTGTGGCCACCCAATGGTCATTAAGTTAGGACGTTTTGGGAAATTTTACGCGTGCAGCAACTTCCCTGAGTGTCGTAATACAAAAGCCATCACTAAAGAAATCGGTGTTACCTGTCCCATTTGTCATAAGGGACAAGTCATTGAACGAAAAACTAAGCGCAATCGGATCTTTTATGGTTGTGATCGCTACCCAGAATGTGACTTCACTTCTTGGGATTTACCAGTTGGACGTGACTGTCCTAAGTCTGGTGACTATTTGGTTGAAAAGAAAGTACGTGGTGGCGGCAAACAAGTGGTTTGTAGCAATGAAACGTGTGATTACAAAGAAGAAAAAATCAAATAAAAGAAAGAATTGGAACTCCTTGTCTTGTTCCAATTCTTTCTTTGTTTATAAAGGAATTTTTAACTACACAAATCGCTAGTTCGTTTTTAAAAGGCTTAAAAATTCCTCAATAACTGGACTGAAACTCGCATCATCTCGGTAAGCAATCCCAATAGGGTAAAAATCATTTTTGTCTTGCAAAGGGATCCAAACTAAGTTATCTACCTGATTAAGGCTCTCAAAATCACTCGGGAGGATAGTCAAGGCATTCAAATCGTGCAAACTATGAATAAGAACTTTCCAATCATTGTGTTTAAAGACAATATCTGGTTCAAAACCAAGAGCTCGGCATTTTCTAGGAAGCATTTCGCCTAGCATGTAGTGATCGTTTAAAGAAGCAATCTTATAGCCTTTTAAATCTTTAAGTTTTAACTGAGGGTGTTGCGCCAAAGGGTGCTGTTTGGGGAGAACGATACTGATCTTACAGCCTTTTGTGGATGTTTGTAATGGCTCAATGGTAATATCCTTTCGAATACTTGGAAAGGAGAGAAGACCAATATCAATTTTTCCTTGGGACAATAATTCTTGTAATTTGCGAGAACCATCCTGTATAAGTGATACTTCAACATTTGAGTGAGTAGCCATAAAGGTTGAAATTTGTTTCATGAATTGTATAGCAAACAGTGACGTTAATCCAACACGAATCATCTCTTTTTTTCTTGGTTTAATTGTTGAATATCCGCAACAATTTGATTAAAGTCATCCACAAGGTCTTTGCCTTTGTGATAAAGAATATCTCCAGCTTCGGTTAGTAATAGCTACCGACCACTTTGTGTAAAAAGCGTCGTGTTCAACTCGGACTCTAGCCTTTTAATTGATTGAGAAAGAGTAGGTTGCGTCACAAACAAACTTTTAGCAGCGTGGGAATAATTTTTTGTTTCAGCAACTGCAATAAAATAGGTTAATTGTCTAATATCCATAGTAGATCCTTTTCTTTAAGCTCTAGTATATCATATTTGCCCCTAACCCTATGATTTTTTGACATTGATAAGAACTATTAGTCAGAGTTATAGTTATAGTTATAGTTATACTCGTGGCGCTAGTTAAACTCAACGTATAAGCAAGGATAATTTGTTCGATTCTCAATTGTAATCCTGTAACTCCTCTAGTCAGTGTGTGTTCTATATCAAAAAGGGAACAAAGTTCTGAAAATCGAGTTTCAATAGTTCGTCTCATAGCCATCACTCTCCAATGATTATGCTGTTTAGCCCCTGTCATATTTTGACGCAAGGGTGTCCATAGCTGATAGCCTTTTTGTTCCAGATTATTTTTCAGCTCACGGCTAAGGTAGCCCAAGTCTGCTAAAATGATGGACTGGTCACATTCTTCTAATAACTCGTGAACCGCTTTAATATCATGAACAGAAGCTGGTGTGACAACATAGTTCAGAATATAGCCTGATAAAGTCACTAACGTGTGGACTTTGAACCCATAGAACCACAGGTGCTTAGAAGTGTTATAACCAATATCAGCCACTCCTTTAAAAATATGGGCTCTATGATTACGGACAGGTTGACAAAGTGGTAGAGAAAAACTGTCAATGATGACTATTGTATCAGGAGAAATTCGAGCATTCATAGCTTGTCTAATGACTTGGACTAACCAAATTAATTGTCTTGCTCGTCGATTAAAACGACTTCTTTCAAGGAGATGACCGCAAGGAAAGAGTTGACAGATACGATAAAAATGCCGTTGTGACTTAATACCTAATTCAGCTTGCAAGACAAGCAAGACTAGTAGAGACTCATCTGAGACCTTGGACAAGCTAATGTTACGACGGTGTTTTAAGCCTTCTGGACAATAATCACGATATAGCTGATGGCAAATCGTAGATAATTGTGTGACATTCCATTGTAAGTGATGGGATTTAGCGGTATACTGTAAGTGGCTCATTGGGGCTAACCTCCTGTTTGTTTGAACACTTACAGTATAGTCCTTTTGGGCTTTTTGTTGTATTCTGACATTAACTAGCACCACGAGTATAGTTCTATAATTTTTTGCAATTTTTCTTTTTAGTTTCAATGTGCTATATTTAGTTAGTGAAATCACAAACAATATTTAATATTTTTAGGAGGCCATTTTGATGTCCAAAGAGGTTATAAAACAAACACCAAAATCATTTACCATGAATGTGCTAAATGGTTTAGCCATGGGAACAGTAGTTGTTCTCATTCCAGGAGCAATCCTAGGAGAATTGATGAAGGCACTTTTGCCAATGTGAAGTGGTTTTGGCACTTTGATTGCTGCAACAGCTATTGCAACCACCTTAATGGGGCTCGTTATCGGGATGTTTGTCGGCATGAACTTCAAATTTAACCCCATTCAATCTGCTTCGTTAGGTCTTGCTGTTATATTTGCAGGTGGATCACCTAATTTTGCTAACGGTGTTATCACCATGCAAGGAACTGGTGACATCATCAACATGGGAATTACAGCAGCTTTAGGGGTTTTGTTGATTCAATTTCTCTCTGATAAGACTAAATCATTCACACTAATTATTGTCCCAACAGTAACTCTTTTACTTGTTGGTGGTGTTGGACGTGTCTTGTTGCCATACGTGAAGATGATTACAACCATGATTGGTCAGGGAATTGCGTCTCTACTTGGTTTACAACCTATTTTGATATCTCTCCTTATTGCTATGATTTTCTGCTTCCTTATTGTTTCTCCAATTACAACGGTAGGAATTGCTCTTGCGATTAACTTATCTGGTATTGGTTCAGGTGCTGCAAACTTGGGTATTTGTGCCGCAAGCTTTGGACTTTGCTTAGCAGGTTGGGCTGTTAATTTAAAAGGAACTTCACTTGCTCACGTCTTGGGATCACCAAAAATTTCAATGGCCAACGTTTTATCAAAACCAAAAATCATGTTGCCAATGTTATGTTCTGCAGCTGTACTTGGTGTTATTGGTGCTATCTTTAATATTCAAGGAACACCTGCTAGTGCAGGCTTTGGAATTAGTGGTTTGATCGGACCTATCAATGCCCTTAATTTAGCTAAAGGCGGATGGTCTCCAGTAAATATTCTACTTATCATTATCATTTTTGTAGGGGCACCCATTGTGCTTAATATGATCTTTAACTACCTCTTTATTAAGGTGCTTAAAGTGATTGATCCAATGGATTACAAGCTTAATATCTAAGAAAGGAACTTTTGATGAAATTAAAATTATATAATGTTAGAGGCGAAGAAGCAGTCTTAGCAAAAAAATGGGCTGATGACAATGGGATTGAGATTTCCTTGACAGAGTCTTCCTTAACTCCTGAAACGGTTAAAGAAGCTGAAGGCTTTGACGGGATTGCCAATGCCCAAATTGGTCCTTTAGATGATGCGATTTATCCTCTCTTAAAGGAAATGGGGATTAAACAAATCGCTCAGCGCAGTGCTGGTGTCGATATGTATAACCTTGATTTGGCCACCGAAAATGACATTATTATCACAAATGTTCCTAGCTATTCTCCAGAATCCATTGCAGAATTTACGGTTACTATTGCCCTTAATTTAATTCGTCATGTGGAGTTGATTCGTGAAAATGTTAAAAAACAAAATTTCACTTGGGGACTCCCTATCCGCAGCCGTGTTTTAGGTGATATGACAGTTGCGATTATCGGAACTGGACGTATTGGTCTAGCTACTGCTAAAATCTTTAAAGGTTTTGGCTGCAAGGTCGTTGGATATGATATTTACCAAAGCGATGCTGCCAAAGCTGTCTTGGACTATAAGGAATCTGTAGAAGAAGCGATTAAAGATGCTGATCTTGTTTCCTTACACATGCCACCAACTGCAGAGAACACACACCTTTTCAATGCTGATTTATTTAAATCATTCAAAAAAGGGGCTATTTTGATGAATATGGCGCGTGGTGCCCTTATTGAGACGCAAGATTTACTGGATGCTTTGGATGCAGGCTTATTGAGCGGAGCTGGTATTGACACTTACGAATTTGAAGGACCTTATATACCTAAGAATTTTGAAGGTCAAGAAATTACAGATTCACTATTTAAAGCTTTGATTAACCATCCTAAGGTTATTTATACGCCTCATGCAGCTTATTATACTGATGAAGCCGTTAAAAACCTAGTTGAAGGTGCCCTTAATGCTACAGTAGAGATTATCAAAACTGGGACAACGACAACTCGTGTTAACTAACAACTGATTTGACGTCCATTATAAAGGAATAATTCCAAAAATTCCTTTATAATGGACTTTTTTGTATTAGTCCGTTATAATAGACTGTAAGAAAGGGGGCTCTTATGACATATATAGCGCTTATTGGAGATATTATCCAGTCCAAACAATTGACGGATCGTTCCAAAGTTCAAAAAACTTTAGCAGCTTATTTAGACGACCTCAACAAAACCTTTGCTCCTTATATTATTTCTAAATTATCCCTAACGTTGGGAGATGAATTTCAAGGACTTTTTCAGGTGGATACTCCTATTTTCCATCTGATTGATTTGATTAATCATCACATGGATATCCCTATTCGATTTGGAGTAGGAGTAGGTTCTATTTTAACAGACATCAATCCTGATATTAGTATTGGGGCTGATGGACCTGCTTATTGGCATGCTCGTGAGGCTATTCGTTATATTCATCAAAAAAATGATTATGGTAATACTACATTAGCTCTTCGGACTGGTCATCACAACCAAGATGATGTATTAAACAGTTTACTAGCAGCTGGAGATGCTATTAAAGCCAACTGGCGAGCTAGTCAATGGGAAATTTTTGACACGCTTTTAGATTTGGGTATTTATGAAGAATACTTTGATCAACAACGATTAGGAAAGCAATTATCTCTTAGCTCTAGCGCTTTGTCAAAACGTCTAAAAAGTAGTCATGTTAAAATTTATCTGAGAACACGGCAGAGTGCGCTAAACTGTCTCAAACAAATCAAGGAGGAAGCTGATGATTAATGGTGTTTCTCACTACCTAGCTCAAACCCCTACCCTTACCCTGTTTCTCATTTGTCATGTGTTATCAGACTACCAGTTACAAAGTCAGCAAGTAGCTGATTTAAAAGAAAAACATTTGACTTATTTAGGTTACCACTTGATTGGAGTTAGCATTCCCCTAATTTGTTTAACCCTCATTATCCCACAAGCATGGTTGATGAGCCTTTTGGTTATGATAAGTCACGCGCTTATTGACTGGCTAAAGCCACAGGTGGCTAACTCTCTAAAATGGAAAAGAGAGTGGATTTTTCTGCTGGATCAATGCTTACATATCGCTATTAGTTCATTTGCTGGGCTAAGATTAGCAGGGGTGACCTTGCCTAATTGGCTTCCGATACCTATTTTGATGACCGTTTTATTTATCCTACTCATTACCAAACCAACTAATATTGTCTTTAAACTCTTTTTCAGCAAATACCAGCCTGACCAAGGAGAAAAAATGGACACGATCATAGGAGCGGGGGCTACCATAGGAATTCTAGAGAGAATTGTTATTGGTGTGTGTATGATCATGGGGCAATTTGCTTCAATAGGTCTGGTCTTTACCGCTAAATCTATTGCTCGCTACAATAAAATTTCGGAAAGTCCAGCTTTTGCAGAATACTACCTGATTGGGTCTTTATTTAGTATTCTCAGTGTTTTTATCGCAGCATGGATTTGTTTCTTCTAGTCGAAAAGGGTTCCCGTAGAAAGAGGCTAACGCTTAGTCTCTTTCTTTTTCTTTCTTCTTATTTCTGTTATAATAAGTCAGGTAACTACATTAGAAAGATTTGTGGGTCTGTCATCTAAGAGATGTCATTCCCGAAGAGGTATTAGTGACTTGTCTCAATCAACTGCAACTTATATTAATGTTATTGGAGCTGGACTAGCTGGTTCTGAAGCTGCCTATCAGATTGCTAAGCGCGGTATCCCCGTTAAATTGTATGAAATGCGTGGTGTCAAAGCAACACCGCAACATAAAACCACTAATTTTGCCGAATTGGTCTGTTCCAACTCATTTCGTGGTGATAGCTTAACCAATGCAGTCGGTCTTCTCAAAGAAGAAATGCGTCGCTTGGATTCCATTATTATGCGTAATGGTGAAGCTAATCGTGTACCTGCTGGAGGAGCAATGGCTGTTGACCGTGAGGGGTATGCAGAGAGTGTCACTGCAGAGTTGGAAAATCATCCTCTCATTGAGGTCATTCGTGATGAAATCACAGAAATTCCTAATGATGCCATTACGGTTATCGCGACGGGTCCATTGACTTCAGATGCCTTGGCAGAAAAAATTCACGCTTTGAATGGTGGCGATGGATTCTATTTTTACGATGCAGCAGCGCCTATCATTGATAAATCTACTATTGATATGAGCAAGGTTTACCTCAAATCTCGCTACGATAAAGGCGAAGCTGCTTACCTCAACTGCCCTATGACCAAGGAAGAATTCATGGCTTTCCATGAAGCTCTGACAACCGCAGAAGAAGCCCCGCTGAATTCTTTTGAAAAAGAAAAGTATTTTGAGGGCTGTATGCCGATTGAAGTTATGGCTAAACGTGGCATTAAAACCATGCTTTATGGACCTATGAAACCCGTTGGATTGGAATATCCAGATGACTATACAGGTCCTCGCGATGGAGAATTTAAAACGCCATATGCTGTTGTGCAATTGCGTCAAGATAATGCAGCTGGAAGCCTTTATAATATCGTTGGTTTCCAAACGCACCTCAAATGGGGTGAGCAAAAGCGTGTTTTCCAAATGATTCCAGGGCTTGAAAATGCTGAGTTTGTCCGCTACGGCGTCATGCACCGCAATTCCTATATGGATTCACCAAATCTTTTAACCGAAACCTTCCAATCTCGTAACAATCCAAATCTTTTCTTCGCAGGTCAGATGACTGGAGTTGAAGGTTATGTCGAATCAGCTGCTTCAGGTTTAGTAGCAGGAATCAATGCTGCTCGTTTGTTCAAAAGAGAAGAAGCACTTATTTTTCCTCAGACAACAGCTATTGGGAGTTTGCCTCATTATGTGACTCATGCCGACAGTAAGCATTTCCAACCAATGAACGTCAACTTTGGCATCATCAAAGAGTTAGAAGGCCCACGCATTCGTGACAAAAAAGAACGTTATGAAGCTATTGCTAGTCGTGCTTTGGCAGATTTAGACACCTGCTTAGCGTCGCTTTAACACTAAAAAAGAGTTCCTTTTCAGTTGAGTTGCTGAAGAGGACTTTTTTACTTGCTGATTTGAGCGCTAGCTATGCAAAAGAATGCACAAAAAATACATGAATAGACTATGGTCACTAGAAGCAATATTATATAATGAATAGTACTCATTAGTTGATTCAGTTTGGAGGTTTTAGCATGCAGCAGCAAGTCGCAATAACAGAAACAGTTTTACGGGACGGTCATCAAAGTTTGATGGCAACGCGTTTATCTATTGAGGATATGCTTCCTGTCCTTACCATCTTAGACAAGATTGGTTACTATTCCCTAGAGTGTTGGGGAGGAGCAACCTTTGATGCCTGTATTCGTTTTTTGAACGAAGACCCTTGGGAAAGGCTGCGCACGTTAAAAAAAGGCTTACCTAATACCCGTTTACAAATGTTATTAAGAGGCCAAAACCTTTTAGGCTACCGTCATTATGCAGATGACATCGTTGACAAATTCATTAGTTTATCAGCTCAAAATGGGATTGATGTTTTCCGCATTTTTGATGCCCTAAATGACCCACGAAATATCCAGCAAGCCTTAAGAGCTGTGAAAAAGACGGGTAAAGAGGCTCAACTGTGTATTGCCTATACAACTAGCCCAGTGCACACGCTTAACTATTACCTTTCTTTAGTGAAAGAATTGGTTGAGATGGGAGCTGATTCTATCTGCATCAAAGATATGGCTGGTATTCTAACTCCCAAAGCGGCTAAAGAGTTGGTATCTGGTATCAAAGCCATGACTAACTTACCTCTTATTGTGCATACCCATGCAACTAGTGGCATTTCTCAGATGACCTATCTAGCAGCAGTAGAAGCTGGTGCTGATAGAATTGATACTGCTTTGTCACCTTTTAGCGAAGGCACTTCACAACCTGCTACAGAATCCATGTATTTAGCCTTAAAAGAAGCAGGTTATGATATCACATTAGATGAAACGCTACTGGAACAGGCTGCTAATCACCTTCGACAAGCCCGTCAAAAGTACTTAGCAGATGGCATTCTGGATCCCAGTCTTCTCTTTCCAGACCCAAGGACACTACAATACCAAGTTCCTGGAGGCATGTTATCTAATATGCTATCTCAGCTGAAACAAGCCAATGCCGAATCAAAATTAGAAGAAGTTTTAGCAGAAGTTCCTCGGGTAAGAAAAGACTTGGGTTATCCTCCCTTAGTAACACCGCTTAGCCAAATGGTCGGGACTCAAGCTGCTATGAATGTGATTTTAGGAAAACCTTACCAGATGGTGTCTAAGGAAATTAAACAATACTTGGCAGGCGACTATGGCAAAACACCAGCACCAGTCAACGAAGACTTAAAACGAAGTCAAATTGGCTCAGCTCCTGTCACCACAAATCGTCCTGCAGATCAACTAAGTCCTGAATTCGAGGTGTTAAAAGCAGAAGTAGCAGATTTAGCCCAAACGGACGAAGATGTGCTGACTTATGCCCTCTTCCCAAGCGTAGCAAAACCGTTTTTAACAACCAAATACCAAACTGATGACGTCATTAAAGTGACTGCCTTTATCAAAGCATAATAGGCTATCTTAATCAGATAGAAACAAAAATATGGAGATCAAATGACCTATTCCTTTATTGATATCTTACAAGTTACCTTAGTATCCTTGTTCTTAGTGTTAACCTGTTTAACAGGGATTATGGGATTAATGTTGCTAAGTGGTAAATTATTGTCACAAGAAAAAAAAACTCTCTCTCAACAAGCTTCCAGCATTCCTCAAGAGCAAGAAGCTGACAAGTTGAGTGGAGAAGCTCTCGAAACTCTTTTAGCCAAAGACGAATTGGCTAGAATTGCTGTTATGACTAGTCTTGCTTATGCTAGCCAAGAAGAGTCAGGAAAACGGTTTGAAGTTATTGCCGTGGAAAGGAAATCCTAATGAAAAGATATGAAGTGACTGTCAATGGACAGGTTTATGAAGTGAGTTTACGTGAACTAGCTGATGGAGAAACTGTTGAAGTTAGCCAGCCAGCAGCACCCGCTACTGAGAAAGAAATGAATGCCAACGCTGCTGGCGGTGGCATTCAGGTAAAGGCTCCAATGTCTGGAACAGTCTTGTCTATCTTTGCTACAGAAGGAAAAGCTGTTAAAAAAGGAGAAGCTGTTCTGGTCTTAGAGGCCATGAAAATGGAGAATGAAATTCTAGCACCTGCAGATGGTCTGGTTTCAAAAATTCATGTTGTGGCTAACCAAACGGTCGAGTCTGAACAAGTTTTGATTTCATTCTAGGAGGAAACCATGCTAGACGTACTCAATCAAATGGTCCAATCGTCAGGATTGGCTCATCTAACTGTTAATAATCTTATCATGATTTGCTTGGCCTGTTTCTTTTTATACCTTGGTATCAAAAAGGAATATGAGCCTTACCTTATGGTACCAATCGCCTTTGGGATTTTACTCGTTAATTTGCCTATGGCGGGATTGATGGACCACCCTGCCAATGGTAATCCTGGTGGCCTTCTTTATTACCTATATAAGGGAACTAGCCTAGGAATTTACCCACCTTTAATTTTTCTTTGTTTGGGGGCATCAACTGACTTTGGTCCCTTGATTGCCAATCCTAAAACCATTTTACTAGGAGGCGCAGCACAAGTTGGGATTTTCTTAGCCTTTTTCCTTGCTATTATGTTAGGCATGACACCTCAAGAAGCGGCTTCTGTCGGGATTATTGGTGGTGCCGATGGACCAACAGCTATTTATGTGACGACAAAGTTGGCGCCTGATTTACTCTCTACTATCGCCCTAGCAGCTTATTCTTACATGGCTCTGGTACCTATTATTCAACCTCCCATCATTAAACTCTTGACTACCAAGGCGGAACGCCAAGTGAAAATGACTCAAGCAAGAACTGTTTCACAAAAAGAAAAAATCATTTTCCCGATTATGGTAACAATCTTTGTCAGCCTTTTGGTTCCAAGTGCTACAACCTTGGTTGGCTGTTTGATGCTGGGAAATCTGGTCAGAGAAATTAAAATTGTTCCTAAAATTGTAGAGAATCTCCAACAAGTGGTTATGTTTTGCATTACCATCATCTTAGGGTTAACTGTTGGAGCTAAAGCCAATGGCGACTTATTTTTATCGGCTACAACATTAAAAATTATCGCTCTTGGTTTAATTGCCTTTGCTGCTGGGACAGCAGGGGGTGTCTTGATGGGGAAGGTCATGTACTATTTATCTGGTAACAAAGTGAACCCTATGATAGGAGCAGCAGGTGTTTCAGCTGTTCCGATGGCAGCGCGAGTGGTCCAAAAGGTCGGACAAGAAGAAGATCCAAGTAATTTCTTACTCATGCACGCCATGGGGCCCAATGTAGCTGGCGTTATTGGCTCAGCCATTGCCTCAGGTGCCTTGCTGGCCTTCTTTGGCTAACAGATTTATCAGTTTCAGTCTGTCACCAACAAACCAAATCATTATCAAGGAGATGGGAAACCATCTCTTTTTTTAAGCTAGTTAGTTTTCAAACAACTTAGAGTTATGATATGGGTACTGGCAGTTGCCTCACTTTGTGCTATAATAAACCTACTGAATCGATAAAATAGAAAGGATTTACATGGTTTTAATCCTCATCACTCTTTTAGTGGGGAGTTTAGGTGGTATCATCGCCAAACGGTTAAAAATCCCAGCTCCCTTTATGATTGGGAGCATGGCAGCTGTTGCAATGGCATCTATTTTAACAGGCCAGATGCAAGCTCCTAGCCAAATGAAACTCATCGCTCAGATTGTCAGCGGAGCCTATATTGGTCAAACGGTAAGCCAGAAAGATTTAGCTAATCTCCCTAAACTTGCCAAATCAATTGTCAGTTTAATGGCCTTGTTTACACTGAATATGTTTGTGATGGGGTTCCTTTTCCATCACTTTTTTGGACTAGACTTGGTGACAGCCTTTCTAAGTTGTTTACCTGGTGGCATCATGGACGTTTCTTTGATGGCCGTTGATATGGGGGCAAAACCAGATATTGTAGCTACCTTACAGTCAGCCCGCTTAATTGGTATCTTGATTATTTTACCGCTCTGGGTACAATTTTGGGTCAAACGTGTTACCCCGAAACCAATCTCCCAACCTTTAGAAAATCAGATTGCGCAAAGAGCAACCAATCGTTCCTTAAGCTACCCAAGTCAAGCTTGGAATAATATGGTGATTCTAAGCGTAGCAAGTGTGGGTGGTTTTATTGGGCTGTGGCTTAATATACCAGTAGGGGCGTTGATTGTTTCACTCTTGTTTTCAGCTATTCTAAAAATGAGCCAAAACACACCACAACTGTCTAGTGAAATACGCTTTATCGCGCAAATTTTGGCAGGAACACTTATTGGAACCAGTTTTACACGGGAGAGCCTGCTTGATATGTTTCATCTCATTGTTCCAATCATGCTTTTATTAGCCAGTTATTTACTTATCAATGTCTTTTTTGGGTATATGATGTACAAACGAGGAATTTTAGACTTACAATCGGCACTTTTTGCTTCCTCACCGGCTGGTGCAACAGATATTTCGCTGCTTGCTGGTGACCTTGGGGGAGATATGGCAAAAATTGCAGGGATTCAAATCAGTCGTACCTTATACACCGTTATCGTCATGCCTTTACTTGTCAAGTGGCTGGTGATTAGTTACTCTAACTTTTAGAAAGAGTGTAACAATCACGCCCTTGGATATAATAAAAAACTGTTTGCTTTGCATTACCATAATCAGCTAGCTTCTAGAGCTAAGTTGATAGAGTTATGCCAAATAAACAGTTTTTATAATAGACCTTCTAAAAAAGCAAAGTAAAAACTCAGAGCCAGTAAATCAGCACTGCCTCCGGGGCTTAGATGCTGATTAATGAGGCATTGATTGTAGGAGGACAAAGCTGATCTTAGATCAGTTGTTGATAAATCTTGTTGCAGGAGTAGTCGCATATCTGCCTTAACGCCTTTCCATACTTCAATCCCTCCACGATGAATCAAATTACCATCCTCAACAAAGCTCATTAAATAAACCAAAAGTTGAAGTTGACTGGTTTCAGGATCCTTTTTACTACGTAGCTGACGAAAATAGGGCAAAGCATGGTCGGTTAGCGTCGAAAAACCATCACTTGCTTCACCTCGCGGCCCCTTAATACCATAAGTCAAAAAGAGTTTTTCCCCATAGGTCAAGACTTTTTTAGTCTGTAACTGCCCAAGATCTGACTGAACTAAGTGTTCCGTCATCGGCTTCACTAAGCGACAAATAGCTTCAGTATCTTCCTTGCTAAAACGTCCTAAATCATTCATTAAGTGAGGCATTCTTGCTAGATAGGCCCCAGTTGCACCAAGAAGTAAAGCCATGGAAAAATTCAAGCCTTTATGAGTATTAATTCCCTGAGTAGCACAAAACATGGCTTTCTCGGCCTCTTGACCTAATTGTCTAAGAAGATTAAAAAGGAGAAGGGGATCTTGTTCTGATGCTTCAAAACCAGCTTCGATATAAGCCTGAAAAAAAGGAGAGAGCGCCATCATACTGTCGACAAAAGTCATAAAGGTCATGTCATCGTGAGAACCATTATCAAATCGGTCAACTAAACCAGGTTTAGGAGACAGGGATACTTCATAAAGCAAAGCTTTTAAAGCCAGCTGACTAATACTCGTTAGAACTGCCTTAGTCATTTTGATTAGGACTCATTTCTTTTAAGATAAATTCAAGTGAGCTATTCAAGTGTTCATGTGTAATCAATGTTATTTGCTCATGATCTTTGTTCTTCATGCCTCGATAAATCATCCAGTGCTCAGACAGAGCTCGTTTACGGCGTTCAACAGAGGAGATGGAAATTTTTCTAAAGTAGACCAAATAAGCTTGCAACTCTGTCACAATTTCTTTTAAGCGAACCATTTGGCTATAGCTGTAAATCAAATTGTTAAATCCATTGAAATTATCTAGAATCCGATTGATATCATCCTCTTCAATAAAAGTCTCACAGTCTGCCAACAAGTCATGCATCACCTTGAAATCCTCTTCGGTCATGAGATGCATGGCCTGCACTGTCGCTAAAGTTTCCAATGCTTTACGAATTTCAAAAATTTCACAGGCATCCTTGATACTAACTCCTTTGACAATAATACCTTTTTTAGGAATGTGCTCTACAAGATGCTCTTCAGATAATAACCCCAACGCATAGCGAATAGGTGTCCTGCTAATATTAAGCGCAATGGAAAACTCTTTTTCATTAATGCGGCTTCCAACAGGAATTTGTCGCAAAATAATGGTCTTTTTAAGAGCGTTATAAAAGGCTATTTTCAAAGGGATATTTCTTGATAGGTCAAGATTTTGTTTGACGGCTTCGATAATAGGATTCATGTCATCTCCTTATAGTTGGTATCCTCACTCTATTATACTGAAATTTGTGAAACATTCCAATATGGCTTGATTGTTTCTGAAAAATTAAAGTCATGTGCTCACTAGAGGACATGACTTTAATCATCTCATAAGGAATAAGGTAGTAGTGTTATCGTTGGTTTATTGTGGAATGTAAAGTGGCATTTGTCCCATAGCAATAATAGTTACCACAAAGATAACAAAGATGATAAGGGCATATTTAGCAGCTTCTTTTTGCCATTCTCCCATGTCAAGACCTGTCAAGCGAAGAAGGAGGTAAATGAAAGCAACTAATGGGCTAAGTAAGTGGAAGGCTTGTCCCATGAGGGAAGCAAGTGCCATAGCCATGTTACTGAAACCATATTCAGCACCAGCTTCTGCAAGAACAGGCAAGATACCATAGTAAAAACCATCATTGGAGATAAAGAAGGTACCAGGTGCAGAAATTAAGGCAATAACAAGACCCCAGAAACCTGCCAATTGTTTTGGAATAATAGTAGCAAAGCTTTGTGCCAAAGCGCTAGCCATACCAGAACCTTGGAAAAGACCCATAAAGATACCAGCAGCAAAGACGAGAATAACAACTTGAACAGCATCCCCAGCATTGTCACCAATACGTTTAGATTGGTCTTTAAGAACTGGATAGTTCACCATTAAGGCGATACAGGTTCCTACAGCAAAGAGAAGAAGTGGTGCCATAGCAATAGATTTGTTGAAAGAGCCAGCAACTAACCAAGTGATTAATCCAATGGTTAGGATAGCATTGAAAACGAAGTTTTTAGGGCGACGAATAGAAAGTGTATCAGGGTCAGTAATATCGGTTAATTTACACATTTCTTCTTCAGTCAAATCGATAACGCCAAGTCTTGCACGTTCTTTACGTCCCATACTTGGTGCAACCCAACAAATCACATAAAGAAGAGATAAAATCATACCTGGTGCAAGGTAACCAAGAATTTCAGGACCGACGCCAAGAACAGACATTGCACGAGCAGTAGGACCACCCCATGGGAGTAAGTTCATAATAGTATTTTGAAGAATAATCAAGACACCTAGGTTCATGATTTTCATATTCAATTTTTTATAGATTGGCAAGAAGGCAGAGCAACAAATTAAAGTGGTTGTTGTTCCATCACCATTGAGTGATACAGCCGCAGCAACAACAGCTGTGGCAATAAGCACCTTCATTGGATCGCCTTTTGCAAAACGAATCATTTTCTCAGTAATTGGATCAAACAATCCTGCATCTAACATGATAGAGAAGAATAGGATGGCAAATAGCAACATGATACCTGTTTTAGCAGTATTGTTGATACCATACATAACCATTGGTCCGATAGCTGTTAAGTTTTTGGCAATACCATCTTCACCCATAAAAGCAACGAATTTGGCATCTGCATTAAAATCAGCTGAACCAGTCAATATCACAGCGATTGTCATAATTAATGGAATCATGACCAAAGCAGTAAAAGGGGTCATTTTTTTCTTCATTACCACGTACATGAAGACAATAATCATGGCATAAGCCAGCATTGTTAATAACATCATTGTTATCTCCTTTTTTAATTTTATGATTTCAGTATAGATGAAAGCGCTTAGAAAATAAATCCCCCTTTGTGCGGAAAGACACAAAAAAAACAATTTGAAAATCCATTTTGAAAATAGTTTCTGTTACATGAGACTATTCTGTATTTTTCATAATATCAAAAAATCAAGAATTGGTAGGCTTTTATCTGTTTTTCGACCCAAAACAATCATTTCATTTGTTACCCATTTATTTTATTTAGGGTAACAAATGAAAGTTTTTATGAAACTTTGAAAGCGTTCTTAGAAAGAACACAAAAAAGCCATCTCAAACAAGAAGCCTGGTATATAATAAGCTTAGAGGTTCCCTAGACGGACAAATATGGAAAGGAGGTCGCTCATGCAATTTTTCCAAAAATGGTTTAAACACTCTAAAAAAGAGAAACTGGAAGAATCCTCAACCCTTAATTCAGAAATAAAACCTTCTGATAACTGGGAAAAGATTCCCGCTTATATTCCTGCAGACAAAAGTGATTACAAAAAGGTTACTTTAATTGCCAGCGCTATTGCTGCTAGCAATAGACCTAATAGTCAATTCAAGGTCAAACGCATTCTCAAGCGCAATCCTGAGGCAATCACCGTTTCCTTAATTGCTTCAAGTATCGCTGCAGGTGTTTACCCAGAAAGTCAGTTCCGGGTAACATCAATCTATTGTAAAAGGTAGTCATTCATCCGAACCTTTCACTCAGTCAACAAAAACAATAACATATATAGGAGAAAAAAAGATGTTACGAAAGTTTAAAATTACCATTGACGGTAAAGAATATCTTGTAGAAATGGAAGAAATCGGTGCTCCTGTCCAAGCAGCTACCCCCGTTCAACCAACACCCGCCCCAGTATCTGCCCCTGCTGAGCCAAGCCCACAAGTGGGGGAAGCGCAAGCACCACAGCCAGTAGCTGCAGCGGGAGCGGATGCCATTCCATCACCAATGCCTGGAACCATCTTAAAAGTCTTAGTAGCAGTGGGAGACCAAGTAACTGAAAATCAGCCACTATTGATTTTAGAAGCCATGAAGATGGAAAATGAGATTGTGGCCTCATCAGCAGGAACCATTACAGCTATCCACGTCGGTCCAGGTCAAGTGGTCAATCCTGGTGATGGTCTCATTACAATTGGTTAATAGTACTATAACTAGAATAAATAGACAGAAAAGGAAGTGAATTTGTGGACACTTTAATCGCAGGAATAACCTCCATCACCATTCCTCAAATTGTTATGATGGTCATCGGTGCCCTCTTAATGTATCTAGGAATTAAAAAAGAATACGAACCAACCTTACTTGTCCCCATGGGACTTGGAACCATTCTCGTTAACTTCCCTGGTTCAGGAGTTTTAACCCAAGTGGTTAACGGAGTCGAGCAAGAAGGGGTTTTTGAGGCTCTCTTCAATTTTGGGATTGGAACAGAACTTTTCCCACTGTTGATTTTCATTGGTATTGGCGCCATGATTGACTTTGGTCCCTTGCTTCAAAACCCATTCATGCTCTTGTTTGGTGCTGCAGCGCAATTTGGGATTTTCTTTGTTGTTGTTGTTGCTGTACTGGCTGGCTTTGACATTAAAGAAGCAGCTTCAATCGGTATTATCGGAGCAGCAGATGGACCGACTTCTATCTTTGTTGCCAACCAACTGGCCAAGGATTTACTGGGTCCAATTACGGTTGCAGCCTATTCTTACATGGCTCTGGTTCCTATTATCCAACCATTTGCCATTAAATTAGTGACAACGAAAAAAGAGCGCCGTATCCGTATGACTTACAAAGCTGAGAATGTATCTCAAATGACTAAAATCTTATTCCCAATCATCATTACCTTAGTAGCAGGGTTCATCGCCCCAATTTCTCTACCTTTAGTTGGCTTTTTGATGTTCGGTAACTTATTACGTGAGTGCGGTGTGCTCGATCGCCTGTCACAAACTGCTCAAAATGAATTGGTAAACATTATTAGTATCTTGCTTGGATTGACCATCTCTATTAAAATGCAGGCAGACCTGTTCTTAAATGTACAGACACTCTTAATTATCGTCTTTGGTTTACTTGCCTTTATCATGGATTCTATCGGTGGGGTCATGTTTGCCAAATTTCTCAATCTCTTCCGAAAAGAGAAGATTAATCCAATGATTGGCGCTGCGGGTATTTCAGCTTTTCCAATGTCAAGTCGTGTCATTCAAAAAATGGCAACAGATGAAGACCCGCAAAACTTTATCCTCATGTATGCTGTAGGTGCCAATGTCTCTGGCCAAATCGCCTCTGTTATCGCAGGTGGTTTGTTGCTAGCTTACTTTAGCTAAGAAAGGAAGGAAACCTTATGACAATTAATATGGACCATTTGATTAGTTCCTTTGAGCTAATGGCGCTTGGTATGGCAGGTGTCTTTATCGTGTTAGGCATTCTCTATCTTGTCGCAGAGATCCTGATCAAACTTTTCCCAGTTAGTAAATAACAATATCATTTAAGAAAATCAAGGAGGTAAACGCAATGGATATTAAACAAACTGCCGTTGCTGGTTCACTTGAATCAAGTGACCTAATGATTACAGTATCCCCTAATGACGAGAAAACTATTACAATAACCCTAGACAGTAGTGTTGAAAAACAATTTGGCAATCACATTCGTCAACTCATTCATCAAACCCTAGTGAATTTGAAGGTGACGGCTGCTAAAGTAGAGGCTGTTGATAAAGGTGCATTAGATTGCACCATTCAAGCGAGAACCATCGCAGCTGTTCATCGCGCTGCTGGTATTGACCAATACGATTGGAAGGAGATTGACTCATGGAACGTTTAAGAAGAACAATGATGTTTGTGCCTGGTGCCAATGCAGCCATGCTTCGAGATGCTCCTTTATTTGGCGCTGATTCCGTCATGTTTGACTTGGAAGATTCTGTTTCACTCAAAGAAAAAGACACCTCTAGAGCTCTCGTTCATTTTGCGCTTAAAACTTTTGATTATTCAAGCGTTGAAACGGTTGTTCGTGTGAATGGTCTTGATTCTTGTGGGGCTTTAGACATCGAAGCTGTTGTTTTGGCAGGTGTCAACGTGATTCGTCTTCCAAAAACAGAGACTGCCCAAGATATTGTTGATGTGGAGGCTGTTATTGAACGTGTCGAACGCGAAAACGGCATTGAAGTTGGTCGCACACGCATGATGGCAGCTATTGAGTCAGCCGAAGGTGTCCTAAATGCTCGTGACATTGCCAAAGCTTCTAAGCGCTTGATTGGTATTGCTCTTGGGGCAGAAGACTATGTCACGAATATGAAAACGCGTCGTTACCCAGATGGTCAAGAATTATTCTTTGCTCGTAGCATGATTTTACACGCTGCTCGTGCTGCTGGAATTGCTGCCATTGATACTGTTTATTCTGATGTCAATAATACAGAAGGATTCCAAAACGAAGTTCGCATGATCAAACAGTTAGGATTTGACGGTAAATCAGTAATCAACCCTCGTCAAATTCCTCTGGTCAATGAGATTTATACCCCAACCGAAAAAGAAATTGACCATGCCAAACAAGTCATCTGGGCAATTCGTGAAGCTGAAAGCAAAGGCTCTGGCGTTATTTCCTTAAATGGAAAAATGGTTGATAAACCAATCGTTGAACGTGCAGAACGTGTCATTGCCCTAGCAACAGCAGCAAGTGTTTTATCTGAGGAGGGCATTTAAAGATGGTAACAAATAAACTCGGTCGCGACATTCCTCAACCATACGCCGACCAGTATGGTATCTTTGAAGGAGAACTCGCAAATATCAAACAGTATGACGAATCAAGTCGCCGTATTAAACCAGTTAAGCCTGGAGATTCTAAATTACTAGGATCTGTTCGTGAAGCAATTGAAAAAATAGGTTTAACAGATGGCATGACCATTTCATTCCACCACCATTTCCGTGAAGGCGATTTCATTATGAATATGGTCTTGGAGGAAATTGCCAAAATGGGCATTAAAAACCTGTCTATTGCCCCAAGTTCCATCGCTAATGTACATGAGCCTTTGATTGATCACATCAAAAATGGTGTGGTTACCAACATCACCTCATCTGGTCTTCGTGACAAAGTAGGGGCAGCCATTTCAGAAGGACTAATGGAAAATCCTGTGGTTATTCGCTCCCATGGTGGTCGTGCTCGTGCCATTGCTAGTGGGGATATCCATATTGATGTTGCCTTTCTGGGCGCCCCAAGTTCAGATGCTTACGGAAATGTTAATGGGACAAAAGGGAAAGCAACCTGTGGTTCTTTGGGCTATGCCATGATTGATGCCAAATATGCGGATCAGGTGGTTATCTTGACAGATAATTTGGTTCCTTATCCTAATACCCCAATCAGCATTCCTCAAACAGATGTTGACTATGTGGTAACAGTGGATGCTATCGGAGATCCTCAAGGAATCGCCAAAGGGGCAACTCGTTTTACGAAAAATCCTAAAGAACTCTTAATTGCAGAATACGCCGCTAAAGTAATCACCAACTCTCCTTATTTTAAAGAAGGATTCTCTTTCCAAACTGGAACAGGTGGTGCTTCTTTGGCAGTAACCCGTTTCATGCGCGAAGCTATGATTAAAGAAAATATCAAAGCTAGCTTTGCTCTTGGCGGTATTACCAATGCTATGGTGGAGTTGCTCGAAGAAGGACTGGTTGAAAAAATTCTTGATGTCCAAGACTTTGATCACCCATCAGCTGTTTCTCTCGGTAAGCATGCTGACCACTATGAAATTGACGCCAACATGTACGCTTCACCATTGAGCAAGGGGTCAGTAATTAACCAATTAGACACTTGTATTTTGTCAGCCCTTGAAGTGGATACTAACTTCAATGTTAATGTGATGACAGGATCTGATGGCGTCATTCGTGGCGCTTCTGGTGGCCACTGTGACACTGCCTTTGCAGCTAAGATGAGTTTGGTTATTTCGCCACTTATTCGTGGACGCATCCCAACCTTTGTTGATGAGGTTAATACAGTTATTACACCGGGAACAAGTGTCGATGTGGTCGTCACAGAAGTGGGAATTGCTATTAACCCAAATCGTCAAGACTTAGTAGACCATTTCAAATCCCTCAATGTGCCTCAATTTAGTATTGAGGAGCTAAAAGAGAAGGCTTATGCTATCGTTGGCACACCTGAGCGTATTCAATACGGTGATAAGGTTGTTGCTCTTATTGAATACCGTGATGGTAGCCTCATTGATGTGGTTTACAATGTCTAAAGAAGCTTATTTTTCAGGTGAACCTATCCAACTCAATGACATGTTACGGGCCCGCGAAGAAAGAGCACTGCGTCAGCTTCATTTATTAAAGGAGTACCCAGAAGGTAGCTTATTATCGGTCACTATGAATATCCCTGGACCAATTAAAACCTCTCCTAAACTTCTTGAAGCTTTTGATATGGTGATTAAGGCCATTCAAACTGCCTTAGCTGACGATAAGATTTGTTACCAGTTGCGATTACTGCCTACAACGGGTTATGAGTATTACCTCATCACAAGTCTACCTAGCCAAGACCTGAAATTAAAAATGATTGCCTTAGAAACAGATTTACCTATAGGACGTCTCATGGATTTAGATGTTCTTGTCTTAAGCAATGGACGACCAAGTCCGATTAGTAGGACGACATTAGGAGCTCCTCCAAGACGGTGTTTTATCTGTTCTAAAGAGGCAAAAGTCTGTGGCCGCTTACGCCAACATAGCATTGAAGACATGCAGGCAGCTATTACCAACTTGCTCCATTCATTTTTCAATCAAGACAACCCATCCTTACCATTAGATAAGATAGGTTAATGAGGAGAACAATTATGACGAAAATCCGTATAACGGAAACAGTTTTACGTGATGGTCAACAAAGTCAGATTGCCACACGTATGACAACCGAGGAAATGATTCCTATTCTAGAAACTCTAGATAACGCTGGTTATCATGCCCTTGAAATGTGGGGAGGGGCAACCTTTGATTCCTGCCTACGCTTTTTAAATGAAGACCCTTGGGAACGCCTTAGAACCATTCGCAAAGCGGTCAAAAAAACCAAGTTGCAAATGCTCTTACGTGGACAAAATCTACTTGGGTATCGCAATTATGCTGACGATGTGGTCAGATCCTTTATTCAAAAATCAATTGAAAATGGGATTGATATTGTCCGTATTTTCGATGCTTTAAACGACCCACGCAACCTTCAAACAGCAATATCAGCTACCAAAGAATTTGGTGGACATGCCCAAGTGGCTATTTCCTATACAACCAGCCCAGTGCATACCGTAGACTACTTCGTAGACCTTGCGAAAGCCTATCAGGCAATTGGAGCTGATTCTATCTGTATTAAAGATATGGCCGGAGTGTTAACTCCAGAAACAGGTTACCAGTTGGTCAAACGTATCAAGGAGAATACAACTATCCCTCTTGAAGTTCATACCCATGCTACCAGTGGTATTTCAGAAATGACTTACTTAAAAGTGGCAGAAGCAGGAGCTGATATTATTGATACGGCGATTTCCTCTTTTTCAGGGGGAACCAGTCAGCCTGCCACAGAATCAATGGCGATTGCCTTGACGGATTTAGGCTTTGACACAGGCTTGGATATGCAAGAGGTAGCCAAAGTTGCAGAATATTTCAATACCATTCGTGACCATTACCGAGAGACAGGGATTTTAAATCCCAAAGTCAAAGACACTGAGCCAAAAACATTGATTTACCAAGTTCCAGGTGGTATGCTATCAAACCTATTGAGCCAATTAACCGAGCAAGGCCTAGCTGATAAATACGAAGAAGTCCTGGCAGAAGTACCTAAAGTAAGGGCTGATCTTGGGTATCCGCCACTCGTAACGCCATTATCACAAATGGTTGGAACACAGGCCTTGATGAATATCATCTCAGGGGAACGCTACAAGGTAGTTCCAAATGAAATCAAAGACTATGTTCGAGGGCTATATGGTCAATCACCAGCGCCATTAGCAGAAGATATCAAAGAGAAAATCATTGGTGACGAAGCAGTCATTACTCGCAGACCAGCCGACCTAATCGAGCCTCAAATGATTTATCTGCGTGACGAGATTGCTCAATACGCTCGTTCAGAAGAAGACGTGTTAAGCTATGCAAGCTTCCCACAACAAGCTAGAGATTTCTTGGGACGCCGTGAAGATCCTTTCTATGATGTTCCGGTTCAAGAAGTTACTGTACAACTGGACATCCAAGACTAACAGGGAATAGCTAATCCTCTTAACCATTAATCTCCTTGGTTGAGGAACTAAGCGTTTTTTCTTAGTGAAACGTATTTGCTGTAAGAATAATACCAAAAACCTACCTGATTTTGAAAATCAGGTAGGTTTTTTATCTCAATAATGTTTGACAGACGAAGTGGCTTGTATCTTTTCAATAATGGGACGGGCTTCTGGTGAACGAAAATAATCCAAAGAGGTTTTGGGAAGAAGTTTTGCCAATAGTTCCCAATCATTATCTTTCAATGCCTGCCTAGCCGTTGAGGCACTGATAGGATATTGCTGCTGATTGATAGCTTTCCTTGGCAGAATATCTAGGAAGATACCAGCTTGCTGCAACTGCTGAGCCATGATTTCATTGTAAATAGCAGTTACTCGGCTGGTTGGCTCTTCTCCAACGTATCTTTTATGAATATGAAGGGTCTGAGCAATTTCAACAAAGATTGCCGTATCTAGTAAGGCTTGGCTCTTAATCACGTCATTGTCTTCTTTTTGGAAATAGGCTGGGAAAGTCGCTTGGCTAATCAAATAAGGACCTGTTTCATGATATATGACATTATCAAGATGAGCTAGACCTTCTTGAATCAACCTCTTTCTCACCGAAAAAGGAATTAGACTGCGGTCTTCACTGACCATAAACAGATGAACCCAATCATTTTCTCTTGCAGCTTTCTCCACTAAAAATTGGTGCCCTAAGGTAAAGGGATTAGCGTTGATAACAATAGCAGCAACCTTATCCCCTATGTGCTCAGGAGTCTCAAGATCATTTAGGTAGTTTTGGAAGCCATTTTTTTTATTTTCCAAAAAGCTAATATGATGATCAATATGAGCAATTTCAGTAAAACCAAGATCCTTGAAAAAAGCAGTAGAGGAAGTTTTAGTATAGACAAAAAGATGGAAGTTACCAATAGCATATTCTTCATCTATCAGATGACTAACAATTCTATTAAGAAGACCTTCTCCTTGATAAGCTCGGGAAACGCAAAGACAGCGCAAACTATTTCCAAAATAAGAACCTGTGGCAATGACATCACCAGAATCATTAAAAATAACACAAGTATAATCTAAATGAGCATCTAAGCGTATTCCTTCTTGATGAAGCAGGTTCTTTACTTTGGCCATTGTCGTTTTATCTGAAGGAAAGACTTTTGAAATGGTATAGTGAGACATTTCTTCTCCTTATCTATGGTTTTATTAAATCATATCATAACAACTCATTTACGAACCATCCATTACTAACTCAATCGATTAATTAGTCCCGTAAAATTTGTCAAGCTTATTATAACATGATTTCACAGCTATTTTATCAGCCCATTGGGCTTAAGAACAGCAAAAATACTATCCTTAAGACTTCAAAACTATAAGTATAACAGAAGCGCTCTACTATCACTTATAGCCAAAATAGACTAACCCTTAGATGGATTAGTCTATTTTTATCAGCGATGTTTTTTAAAAGGAAAACGAATATGTTTCACAGACTCAAACGTATCCGCAAGTTTTTGATTGCGTTCCACAGTCCGTAAGGTTTCTTGGTCTAATAAGTCTTGGCTTTTTTCTAAGACATCAACGGTAATGTAGTAGAGTTTAACCAGGCTTCCTATCTTATGTTTACCAGATTTTGGAGACATGGCAACCACTTCATTGAGGCTACTGTGAAGCCATTTTTTATGGGGCTTAGCAGGTATAGTTGCTACTACAAAGCCAAGTTTTTCTAAATGAGCTTGTGCCTGATCAACAGGAAGATTGACCACATCATCTATCGTGCGTAGCTGCATCTCCCTTTCATGTTTTTGTTCCATCCGTTTTTCGATAATTGGGCGACTGTTATCAATCGTTTTTCCAATAATTTCAGTGGTGTCAGGAATAATTGACATCAATTTCCCAACTGCTCCCAGAGCTTTGCTTATTTTCTTTGGCATCTCTTTTCTCCTCGAGTCGTTTCTTTCTTTTATTATAACAAAATGTCTGAAAATAGCATGCGATAAACCTTACAGAACTGTAAGTTAGCTCATTAGCATTGTAAGGTTATTACTTGCCTTTCTGGAGTAAACTAGAGTTACAAAACAAGAAAAGGAGACCGACCGATGAAACGGTATTCCAAAGGATTAATCATTTTAGGTATTCCCTTATTAATCATAACAGGCATAGCTTTTTATGGGATTCAGCGTTATGGACCTAACTTTAACCTTTATCTATTTCCACCCAGCGTTCAAAAATATGGGGATATCGCCTTAGAACGCTTAGACACACTCGGCTTATATGCTCAAGGAGAGCAGTGGAACAAGACACGTCAAGAAACTCACAAAGCGTTAAAAAAAGCTAAGTCTTACAAAGAAGCGCAACAAATACTTCAGAAGGCAGTGGTCGTAGCAGGAGGAAAACACTCTCGTTTAATCAATAAGGCCAGTTTTAAAAAAAGCTCAATGAAGCATCCTCAACCGCAAATCCGAGCGGAAGATGATGGGTTATTCTATCTCAAGGTACCTGCTATCGAAGCACTAGACAAAAAATCAATGACAATTTACGCCAATCAATTAAACAAGCCTCTCACTAAAAAATACAAGGGTATCATTGTCGACTTACGTGGCAATACTGGTGGCAATATGGCACCGATGCTTATTGGTCTATCAGGACTTTTACCAGATGGGGACTTATTCCGTTTTGAAGATAGATACCATAATCAACAGGTCATACAGTTAAACGGACATGAATTGAGTCATCAGGAGAATCTCCAGTTGGAGCAATCCGTTATCAAGCAAAAAGTTCCTGTTGCAGTCCTTATTGATCGCTACACAGCCTCATCAGGAGAGATGACCGCCTTTGCTTTTCAAGGACTTGAACATACCCTATTTTTTGGAGAAGCAACAGCTGGCTACACCACTGGAAACCATGTTATCCCTTTATATGATGGTGCCTTGTTGGTCATTACTAGCAGTCGTGTCATTAACCGTCAAGGACAAGCCTACGAAAACAATCCAATCCTCCCTGATAGAGAAAGCAAAGACCCACTCACTGAAGCCAAAGTATGGCTATCAGACGTTACAAAATAAGATATAATAGACATAAGGTTGTCAAAGGAGTTTATCATGTTATTAGAAATTAATCACCTCGAAAAAGTCTTTCGCACGCGCTTTTCTAAAGAAGAAACGAGAGCCCTACAAGATGTTGACTTTAAAGTGGACAAAGGGGAATTTATCGCCATCATGGGTGAGTCTGGCTCAGGAAAAACAACCCTCTTAAATATTTTAGCAACTTTAGAGAAGCCAACGAATGGTTCCATCTTTTTAAACGGTACCGATGTTACCAAAATCAAAGAAAGTCAACTTGCTGATTTTCGTCTCCAAAATCTCGGATTTGTTTTTCAAGATTTCAATTTGCTGGATACCTTGTCTGTACGAGACAATATTTTCTTGCCTTTAGTGCTAAATCGTAGACCTGTCAAAGAAATGGAATCTCGACTAAATCAAATTGCCCCTAAATTACACATTGATTCCCTTTTAGACAAACGACCATTTGAACTATCAGGCGGACAAAAACAACGCGTCGCCATTGCTCGAAGTCTTATTACACATCCACAATTGTTGCTTGCTGATGAACCCACAGCCGCATTAGACTATCGTAATTCAGATGAACTGCTCAACCTGTTTGAAGACATTAATAACGACGGTCAGACTATTTTAATGGTTACCCATTCAGCAAACGCTGCGAGCCATGCTAAGCGGGTATTATTCATTAAAGACGGCCGTATTTTCCATCAAATCTATCGAGGCAATAAAACCAACTTAGACTTCAACAAAGACATCTCCATTGCCATGACAGGCCTTTTAGGAGGTGAGTAGGATGTTTTACCTCAAATTAGCATGGAATAACCTGAAAAATTCTCTAAGCGTGTCAGCTCCTTTTTTACTGGCCAGTACTGTCCTCTATATGCTTAATTGCATTGTCCTCATTATTCTCATGAGTCCCATATCAGAAAATATGAGATATGGCAAAATGCTTCTAGGATTGGCCATTGTGATCTTAGTCTTATTTGCTCTCATCATGGAAGTTTACAGTTACCGTTTTTTACTCAATCAAAGAAGTCGAGAATACGGTCTCTATAACATGCTGGGCATGACCAAAAAGCAAATCAGTTGGATCTCTAACCTCGAGCTTATTTTAATGTATCTAGTGACAGTAGGAGTAGGAAGTCTCTTATCAGCTGTTTTCTCACACCTCTTTTACTTGATTTTTGTCAATTTGATTCATTCTCCTAATCTTACCCTACAATTTCAGATTAGTGCATTTATCCTAACAGCCCTTGTTTTTGCGTTCATTTTTGGTTTCTTAGCCTTAGTGGGCTTGGTTAAGGTCAAAAAAACCTCTCCCTTAATGCTGTTTCGAGACAAGGAAAAAGGAGAAAAAGAACCACGAGGAAACCTCTTGTTGGCAGCTTTATCTCTTATTGCTCTAAGTATTGGTTACTATATTTCCTTAACTTCATCAACATTAACAGCTTTTGAAACCATCATTCGTTTCTTTATAGCCGTTATCATTGTCATTATTGGAACTTATCTGTTCTATATTTCCTTTATGACTTGGTATTTAAAACGCCGTCGTCAAAACAAGACTTACTTTTATCAGCCAGAACATTTTGTTAGCACATCACAAATGATTTTTAGAATGAAACAACATGCTGTAGGACTTGCTAATATCACTATTTTAGCAGTAATGGCGTTTGTTTCTATTGCAACAACAACTGCCTTATATACCAACACAGAATCATTGGCAGAACAGCTTTTTCCAAGAAATAGTAGAATTACGTTTGATAATCCTTCTCTAACTCATCAAGACGAGATTTTTCAAAAGCTTATCCTAGACAAGATTGATAAAAAAGCATCTGACTTTCTGATTTATAAAGACACCATGATATCATTTGAAATCTCTCGAGCATCTAAAATTGTGGTTACCAAGAAGGAAGTGATGCATCCTAACATCGCCAAAACTGGTTTCGTTTACCTCGTTACTCAAGATGACTTCCGTTCTCTGGGAAATCAACTCCCTCAATTAAAAACAGGTCAAACCGCCTTCTTTAAACAAAAAGGGGATAGCCAGCTAAAAGAACTCGATTTACTTGGCTACCATTTCGAGAATGTCCTTAACCTCAAAACCGTTCACTTCCCTGAAGCTGCCAATACCTATAATCCTGGAGTCTTGGTGGTTAGTGATGAAGCTACCTTAAATAACATTCAAAAAACATTTGAAACAGTGACTCATTATGGCTTTGAACCATCAATAACTGCCTACGCTAATCTTACTAAAGAAGAAATAGCGAACCTCCTAGATGACAAGGGAACCATCAGTGATAACGGTCAATTTATTGGTAATGTAGAAACAAAAGAAGACTATCTTATGGGAACCTACGCCCTTTCAGGAGGTTTCCTCTTTACAGGATTCCTACTTGGCTTTAGTTTCATTCTTGGCGCAGCCCTCATTATTTATTACAAGCAATATTCCGAAGGTCATGAAGATCAAAAATCATACAAGATTTTACAAGAAGTAGGGATGAGCAAAGAACAGGTGAAAAAGACCATCAATTCACAAATTCTTTTAGTCTTCTTTATGCCGATTACCTTAGCTGTCGTCCATTTCTGTGCAGCACTTGTTATGCTCAGACAGATGTTATTATTATTTGGCGTGTTAGACTCAGTGCTCATCTACCTCGTCAGCGCAGCCACCATCGCTATTATTATTTGCCTCTACTTTATCATTTATAAAGTGACCAGTCGAACCTATTATCGGATTATTGAAAGATAGGAGAAGTGGCGATTTTTCGCCACTTTTTTGGTAGAATAACAGTATGACAAAACATGATAAAATCTATATTATTGAAGATGATGAGACCATTTTAACCCTTCTTCACAATCACCTTAGCCAATCTTATGATGTTAAGATGGTCACTAACTTTAGGGATATTAAACAGGAGGTACTTGCCTACCAGCCAGACCTTATCTTAATGGATATTACCCTACCTTTTTTCAATGGTTTTTACTGGACCACTGAAATTCGAAAACACTTAACGATTCCTATCATTTTTATTTCCAGTAGTAATGATGAGATGGATACCGTTATGGCTCTTAATATGGGGGGAGATGACTTTGTCTCGAAACCTTTTTCGCTAACCATTTTAGATGCTAAAATAGCAGCCTTTTTACGGCGTGCACAACAATTTACTAGTGACGACATTAGTCTCGATCAGTTTAAACTCCATTTTGACGGTACCTTTTCAAATGGGAACGAAGCCGTTACCTTATCACCAACCGAACATAAAATCCTAACCATTTTAATGACTAGACATCAAGAAATTGTTTCTAAGGAAGAAATCTTGGAAAGACTTTGGGAAAATGATAATTTTATTGATCACAATACCCTGAATGTCAATATGACACGTCTACGCAAAAAAATTGCAACTATTGGTTTTGATCGTATTCATACTATAAGAGGAGTGGGGTATCTCGTTAAATGATAAGAGCTTTTTTAAAAGAATATCGTTTCTTTTACAGTCAATACATCATACTTCTAGGCCTTTACTGGTTGGTTTTTTACCTCTATCATCTTCAAATGAAGTATTTTCTCACAGCTAACTTAATCGCCCTTACCATATTAGGTCTAAATAGTCTGTGGAAATATTATCAATTCAGAGAAAAGATCAAGATTTTACAGGAATTTATTTATGTAAATGAATTGGATACTCTGTCTTTACCTAGCGATAAGGCTTACCGTTCCTTGATTCTTAAGCTGAAAGAAGCAGAAGCTGCTCAACTATTACAACAAATCAAGCAGCAAAAAAACATCGAGTCCCTCATCAAAATGTGGTCTCATCAAATGAAACTCCCTTTATCTGCTCTGTCTTTAATGGTTCAAACTAAAAGTACGGATGTAAAAGAATACCAACAGCAAGTTTTCCGCTTAGAAAAATACCTCAATAACCTCTTAAGTTATTTAAAATTTAAACAACATCACGACGATTTTCGTTTTCAGATAGTATCTGTAAGAGAAATCATTTCTTCTATTGTGAAAGAATCTCGTTACTTATGTATTGCTAAAGAGCTTAGTGTGACCATTCAAGGAACCTGTCAACTGAAGACAGATAAAAAATGGTTGAGGTTTGCCTTGATGCAATTGATTGACAATGCTATAAAGTATTCAACCAAAGGTGGAAACATAACCATAACATTAAACGATAAAAGTATTATTATATCAGATAACGGTATCGGAATACTAAACGAAGACCTGCCACGTCTTTTTGACGAAGGGTTTACTGGATTTAATGGACATGAACATCAAAAGGCAACGGGATTAGGGCTTTATATGACCAAAGAGATATTAGATCAGCTCAACTTAGACATAAAGGTTAGTAGCCTAATTGGGGAAGGAACTCAAGTCATCATCTCTCCTCTAACAAGATAAAAAAACTGGAGGTCATTAGAGTGCCTCTGGTTTTTACGTAATTTTATTTATGTAAATGCTAAATAATCCAATCGCCCAGTAACTCTTGATGAAACTGTTTCAGAGGGGTTACCTTTAGCAGCAAATAGTTGCCTGCTAGTCCAACAAAGAAACCTGATAAAATACCGCTGAAAGAGAGTATAGGGAGATAATTAAGCACTAACCAAGATCTTGCAATAAAAGCAAAAACCAGTAATTGACCTACATTATGCATGATGCCGCCGAGAGTCGAAATTCCAATCACACTCACCCGTTTAGGACCTAATGCTTTTAAGCTTAACATCACTAGAAAACTCAAAAGTGTCCCTGAAAAACCATAAAGAAAGGTTGAAAAAGTTCCACTTAAAAGAGTTGAAATAGACAGTTTTAACAAAATAACCTTGGCACTATCTATGGGTTTTAAGGTAAATAAAGCTAATACGGTAATGAGATTGGCTAAGCCCAACTTAGTCCCTGGTGCAAAAGCAAATGGCGTAGGAATAAAGTGTTCATAGAAGGAAATGACCACCGCCTGCGCTGCTAGCATCGTAATAAATAATAATTTTTGAGATTGTTTGTTCATAGCCGTTCTTTCTATCTCTTAATACACCCCATTTTAACACAAGAGCCGGCCAAAAAGTCAATATAAACGATTATTCTGTGACTGTTCTATTAATATCATCTTGAATGTCACTAGATAGTATGATATAATTGCCCATGAAAACGTTAACGGAGGACACCTATGACACACAATATCGTCATTGTCGGTGCTGGTTATGCGGGAATTGCTTCCGCTAGATACTTGGCAAAAACATTTAAAAAACAAGATGATGTCACCATCACCCTGATTGATAAAAACTCATTTCAAACTTACATGACCGAGCTGCATGAAGTAGCAGCTGGACGTGTTGAACCTGAAGCTATTAAATATGACTTGCAACGTATTTTTAAAAAATACCCAAAAGTTCAATTAGTGACTGATAAGGTCGTAGCTATTGATTACGAGCGTAAACAAGTCCAAGCAGAACATCAAAGCCTTGACTTTGATTACTTGATCTTAGCCATGGGAGGAGAAGCCAATGATTTTGGTACACCAGGCGTCAAAGAACATGGTTTTAGCTTATGGTCAATTGAAGCAGCAGAAGCTCTACACTATCATATTCTAGATGCTTGTTACCGCGCTATGAAAGAGCACGATGTGGCTAAACGCAGAGCTCTCTTAACCTTTACTGTTATTGGTGCTGGTTTCACTGGTATTGAGATGATTGGAGAACTCATTGATTGGGTACCAATTCTTGCCAAACAATTCAAGCTGGATGTTAAAGACTTCTCCTTAAAAGTAGTAGAAGCTATGCCATCTATTTTGAATATGGTGACCGAAAAAGAACAAACTAAAGCCCAAAAATACCTTATCAAAAAAGGAGTTGAACTTGTCCTGGCTGATGGTGTTGCTAGCGTCGAAGAAGATGCTCTTTACCTTAGCTCCGGTCGCAAAATTGATACCTATACTTCTATTTGGACAGCAGGAGTCAAAGCAAATACTGACACAAGTGAGTTTGACATTGAAAAAGCTCGCGGAGGACGCCTCGTTGCGAACCAGTACATGGAAACTTTGGAACATCCAAATGTCTATGTTGCTGGTGACTTGGTTTATTATGAAGATCAAAATCAAGATGGCAAACCAACCCCACAAATTGTTCAAGCTGCTGAGCAGACCGGTAAAACAGCTGCCCAAAACATTGCTGCAAGTATAAAGAAAACTGAAAAAGTTAGTTACAAAGGTAAGTATGACGGCTTTATAGTTTCCATCGGCTCCAAATATGGAGTTGCCTATTTGATGGATAAATTCCATATGTCTGGCTTCTTGGCTATGGCTGTCAAACACTTTACAAACTTACTTTACTTCTTTACGATTAGTAGTTTCTTTAATATCGGAGCTTACCTTAAACATGAATTCTTCGATATTAAGGATGGCCGTAATATTTTTGGAAGTAATTTATCCAGTAAAGGGAACCGTTTATGGTTAGTTCCTTTACGAGTTTTCTATGGATCATTATGGCTGTACGAAGGTCTTAAAAAAGCCTTTGGTTTGTTTGGAACCGAGTCTTGGTTCGGTGATAAAGTTGTCTTCCCATTCCCATGGCTACAAAAAGCCGCTGAGGTAACTTCTGGTGCTTCAGAAGCAGGTGGTGAAGCTTCTGCCAAGGGCGCAGGTGAAATGGCTAAGCAAATTTTTGGATTGAGCTATACCTATGGTGAAGAACCCATGCAAGTGCTTAAATCAATGCCTCACTGGTTTGAATCACTGATGAAAATCATGATGCCAAACCAAGAAGTGGCCCTATTTATGCAAAAAATGATGACCTGCTTAGAGATTGCAATTGGTCTTGCCTTAATCGTAGGAGCCTTTGTCTGGTTAGTCAGCGCTGCTACAGCAGCTTTAGTGGTTATGTTCAGCTTATCCGGCATGTTCTACTGGGTAAACATTTGGTTCATTCCTGTTGCCATTGCTTTAATGGCAGGAGCAGGAAGAAGCTTTGGACTTGACTATTGGATCATGCCTTGGTTAGGAAATCGTCTAGATAGATGGATATATGGTAAGCCCAAACACCTTTATCTAAGGAAAAATCATTAAGTCGGCCTATAGCGAGAATAAACTCTCACTAGCCCTATCTTGGACTAAGGCAGACAACAAGTAAAGGAGAAATTAGTTGTGATTCATCCCATTTGGAAACATCATGGTGACATCGAAGAGGCATTAGTCAGCGTTAAGCACATCATGATTTCTGAAATGTCATCGCTGCCTCCTGATATTAAAACGACTATTTTAGACTACATCAATGCTTCAGGAAAGTACCTTCGAGCTGGTCTTTGTCTCTATCTTGAAAAAGAAATCCAAGGGGAAATCTCTCAAGGAAAACTGTATCTCGCAGCAGCTATCGAAACCTTTCATTTAGCTACCCTTATCCACGATGATGTTATTGATGAGGCAGAGTTAAGAAGAAATATCAAGTCTCTACATCAGGTCTATTCTAATAAAATAGCTATCTATGCTGGCGATTACCTCTTGTCCTACGCGGGACGATTGGCTACTAGGGGAGCACAACTTCTAAATATCAAAGATAACTGGGAAGACAACGGGCCTCTTCCTTATCACGTCGTGGAACGTATTTTAGCTGGAGAATTAGCACAACTTATGAACCAGCACAATAGTCAAATGACTATGAAAGCCTATTTAAAACAAATAAAAGGTAAAACAGCCTTTCTATTCGGCTTGGCCTGTCAGCTGGGAACTTGGTATCCTAAGATTCCTCAGAAAACCTCTAAGGCAGCCTACCAGTTAGGTATCTTTCTGGGAATGGCCTTTCAACTGTCAGATGATTTAATTGATTATCGTCTGAGAGCTGATCAATCCGGTAAACCTAGATTACAGGATGTTCAAAATGGTATCTATACTGCACCGCTGATTCTAGGAATGGCGCAGTCACAAACCATCCAACAATTGGTTGACAAGCACCAAGCTGTGGAATGGAAAGAAGAAGAACTAACACTACTTTATAATCATTTGCTAAATACACAGGCTTTTGAAGCAACTGAAGCGTTAATTGAGAAATATCTTATGAAGATTAGTCAGACCAGTGGCCTATTGCCACTCAATCATCAAGAAGGTTTTTTAACCTTTACAAAACACGTTTTAGCCAGACGGTATTAACAAAAATTAGTAAGAGATTACAAAAACGGTCGACTTTTCTTCACTTTTATGGTAAACTAATTAAAGGAAATTAAATTGGAGGTCTTTTTAATGAAAAAGAAATTATTAACAGGTTCCCTGTTAATTGCATCACTTGTCATGCTTGCTGCATGTGGTAGCAAGTCAGACGATAAATCAGCAACCTCATCAGAAGCTAAAACTGAAAAAGTTGCAAAATCTACTGATGATAAAGCTATGCTTAAAGATGGCACTTATAAAGCTGAGTCAGCATTTGACGAACGTGGCTGGAAAGTCGTTCACACTATTACCGTTGCAGACGGTAAAATCACAGCATCAAACTTTGGATACGAAAATAAAGACGGTAAACTCAAAGCTGATGATGAAGAATACAACAAAAACATGAAGGCAAAATCAGGCGTTTCTTCAAAAGAAGCCACTGAAAAGTTAAACAGCCAACTTGTTGAAAAACAAAACCTTGATGATGTTGAAGTTGTTTCAGGAGCTACACATACTTCAGAAAACTTCAAAAAATCAACTGAGGCACTTCTTGAAGCAGCTAAAGAAGGTAAAACAGATACTATTGACTTAGGCAAATAAGTTACTATCAGAACCGAGGAGTTGAGGGAACCCTTAACTCTTTGGTTTTTTTATGATAAAAGGAGGAGTTATGAAATCTCTCAAATGCCTTATTGCAATTCTTATCTGCTTATGCTTAGGAGCTTGCCAAAAAGAAAATGCCAGCCAATTAGCTGTTAGTGATTCTCCACTTGTTCGGACAGAACCCTTGTTGCACACTGTTGTTCAGCTCAGCATTTACCATGATCATCAAGAAAAAACAATGACTGAAGCGATTCAATACATCAAAGACATGGAAAAACTCTTATCTACCAATCTGGAAGGATCGGATGTTTATCGCATTAATCACCAAGCTGGTCAAAAACCAGTGACAGTTGACCCTAAAACCTACAGTATCATTAAAGCGGCGAAGCAAATGGCCGAAGCCAGTCATGGAAAATTCGATATTTCTATTGGCGCTATTACGAATTTATGGCGCATTGGAGACGATGTTGCTAGATTACCAAGCAAAGAAGAAATAGAAGCGGCACTTCCTTATATTAATTATCAGAACATTCATCTTAATGACAAGGATAAATCAGTTTTTATTGAAAAGGGCATGACCTTAGAGTTAGGAGCTATTTCAAAAGGTTATATCGCTGACGGCGTTAAAGCCATTTTTAAAAAACACAAGGTCAATACTGCCATTATTAATCTGGGAGGAAATGTGTTAGTCCTTGGCACCTCTCCTAAAAATCCTAAAGAAGGATGGAACGTTGGCGTTCAAAATCCAGATCAAGTGCGAGGAGATACTGTTGGTACTGTTCATCTCAAAGACCAGTCCATTGTTACCTCAGGTATTTACGAACGCTTTTTAGAAGTTGACGGTAAAAAGTACCATCATATTATGGACCCCAAAACAGGTTACCCTGTTGAGAATAATATTTCCGGCGTCACCGTTTATACTAAAACCTCCTTGCAGGGAGATGAACTCTCGACCACTCTCTTTTTATTAGGAATCGAAGACGGCCTTAAGTTTATTAATAAGATGGATCACGTAGAAGCTGTTTTTATTGATAAACAAAATGGTGTCCATCTCAGTAAGGGACTGAAAAACAAATTTAGCTTAACCAATAAGGAGTATCATATCATCAATGGAAACTAAACCACTGACCTTGCCCGTTTTCTTAGAATTTGTTGAATTAAAAACAAAGGTAGCTAGTGTCTTTCCCATGTGTATTGGATTTGCTTGGAGTCAATGGCAATATCATCAGCTAAATGTGACCAATAGTTTATTGTTTGCTTTAGCTGTGATTGCCTTTGATATGTGTACAACAGCTATTAACAACACTATGGACTATCACAAAGCTTATGATGTTACCTATCAGCGTGACGAAAATGTTATCGGAAAGCATCAACTCAATTTCAAAAGCATGACCTTTATCATTTATGGCTTGCTAATCTTTGCATCGCTTATTTCTCTGCTATTAGTGGTCAGAACAGATCTTTTGTTGTTACCTGTCGGGGCTCTTTGCTTTTTAATCGGTATTTTTTATACCTTTGGTCCCTATCCACTGTCTAGACTTCCTTTAGGAGAATTATTCTCGGGAGTTACCATGGGATTTGGTATTTTTTTCCTTGCAATTTATGTTCAAGACCCTCACCAGCTTTTTTACAGCCATTGGAATAGTGAGAGCATTTCCATAACGCTAAAGTGGATGCAAGCCTTAAAAATTGGACTCATGTCTCTTCCTTTAGTGGCTCTTATTGCTAATATTATGCTCGCTAATAACATTTGTGACTATCAGCAAGACCTAAAAAACAGACGGTACACCTTGGTTCACTATTTAGGTGAACAGCATAGCCTTTATCTGTATACTGCCTTGCATAGCTTGGCCTGGCTAATGTTCGCCCTATTTATTATTTGGAAGTGGTTGCCTTTAATCGCATTACTAGTCTTTTTAGCTTACCCCATTAGTTTCAAAACACTCTTAACCTTTTTAAAAAAACAAGTGAAACAAAAAACATTTATTGAATCCATTAAGAATTTTGTCTTAGTCAGCAGCATCTATTTACTGTTACTCATTATTCTTTGTTTCATCTAAAAAACAACCTCAGTTTACTGGGATGATCTAACATCACCAAAGTGCTGAGGTTGTTTTAATATGCTAGTAATTAAAGTGGGAGAATAAGCTCATCTTCTTCGTTTTGAGGTGAATCATCACTTGACCCTTGAATTTCAATAATCAGTTTATGAGGAAGGCAAACAGACACCTGGCCTGGCTGACTAATCCAGCCAGTTTTTACGGCAATCTGATCAGGGCTATTGTCTTCTTTAACGCGGATACGTTCACCATCAATTTCAATGATATTATAATGCCCTTTTTGTGGGTAGTAGGTCTTTTCTTGATGCTTTCCTCCTTTTTTCAAAGGAAATTCATCAGCTACCTGACCATTAATTTTGACTACAGCTACTAAATTCTGGGGCGAAGCAGTAGTTGAGCGATAGTAGGTTGTTACGACTAATGGAATAAAGGAAATCACAATAGCTAGGGTAACCAATAGATAGTCGTAAGGTTTGAAATAAGATAGAATTGGTATCAGTTTTTTCTGCACAGTATTATTTTAATGAAATTTTTGCAAAATGTAAATAATTCAGTATTTATTTTACATAATTATTTTTATGTATTTTTTTATAATTTGTCTAAGGCGTTTTTTTGTTCATCGTTAACAATATGGGTATACAAATCGGTAACTTGAGTCGATGCATGCCCCAATTGATGACTAACCAAAACCTGTGACTTGGTCGCATCATAAAGACGTGTGGCTAATGTGTGTCGTAACTTATGAGGAGTCACACGAATTTTAAAATCTTGAGAGTATTTACCAACCATTTTTTCAATACTGGAGGCGTCCATGCGATTAGGGACTCCTCGATATTCCGTTAAAAAGAAGGCAAGGTCTTGTTTTTCAGCCTTATAACGATTCTTGCGAATAGCCAGATAAGCTTCTAAATAAGGCTTAGCAAAACCTGCAACATTCACTGAATCTCGTTTTCCCCCTTTGCGGATAACCTCAATAACCATCATATTAAGGTTAACATCTTTTAAATCAAGATTAACGGCTTCTGATAGACGAACGCCTGAGGCCAGTAGTAGGGCAATAATAGCTAGATCTCTCTCTTTATTTTTACGGAAAGAAGATTTGGCACGATTGGATAATTTGAGTTCATAGTCCTTATCTACATACTCTAGAAAACCCATGGTTTCATCCCCTAAAAAAAGCTTTTGTTTAATGTTTTCAGCTCTAGAAGCTAGGGTTTCTTTTTTCTTCTTCGTGGACACCTTCTTCATGACATTCCGATAGAAATAAGGCTCTCCCTGATCATTTTCAACCTCTTCAGTCAAATATTTATAAAGGCTTGATAAAGCAGACAAAGTGCGATTAATCGTTGTTTGAGAAAGACCCTCTTTGGTGGAATAAGTATTAAGAGAAGGGCGTTCTCTTAGGTACAGAACAAAGGCCTCTAAATCTTTCTTAGTCAAGTGTTCAAGAGTCGCTAAATCGATATCAGCAATGACAGTCGCATCCGTTAAGTCAGCATCCATTAACCAGTCAAAAAAACGTTTGTATTCTTTTAAATACTCATATAGCGTTGTAAAACTGTATGGGACAGCCAATTTTGACTGATAGTATTCTAACACATACCTAGGCATGATAGCTTTATAAGTTTCTATTTTTTCGAGTAATAAATCACGTCTCATATTATGTTTCCTTTTTAAATACCTTACCTTATGATTAGAGAAATCGTTCTAACAGAAGTATATCACAACCTTATCTATTTTTCAAGAAAATTACAGTTTTTCGGAAAGATGTTATAAGGAAAATAACTGTCTCTCTCCTGTCCTTGTTTTACTAATTTCCCTGCATCTCGGCAGATACAACTAGTTTTAGTTTACATACGCATGACATTAACAACCACCTTCTAAAACTGTTTCTTAAATCCTCTGAAATCGTCCATGTTGTTTTTGATCATTTTCATTTTAATCTATTTTTTCGTCGTGTCGTGTCTTTCTGTTAAGGCTCACCTTATTAGCTTTTCAGGTTTCATTTCCTTTGTTTATAGCTATTCAATTCATGTTAGCCTAATTTAATCCTGTGAAATCACTTTTAGTAACTCTTTTAGTAACTCTTTGAGGTTTTTGACTAATTTTCTAGCTCAGGAAATCCTTGTTTTAATTCTCTAGTTTATATTCTATAGACTAATGTTTACTTGTTAAAAAATATTTTTTACGAATGTGAAAAACACCTTTACACAATTGTTACTTAATTGTAATATATATGTAACAATAAGACATCAAAAAGAAATCTTTTTGTGATATTGAATCTGAATTTCTGGAGAAATGTTAGGATCCTACTATGAAAATTATTAGTGCTACTGCATCGGAATTTTTAGCTGCCCAAGAAGCTTTTTTAACCTCTAATATACTACAATCTCATCAGATAGCTGAACTACAAGAAGAACGCAATCATTATAATAAAGTTGAACGCTTATTGTTCCTTGAAGATGAACAAGTGATTGGCTTGGCAGTTGTCGATTACCGGAAAAAATGGAAATATTTCCAAGAAGCATTGGTCATTCAAGGTCCTGTCTTAGATTATTCAAATCCCTCACTAGTTGTTCAGGCAATCCAATCGTTGGAACACCATGTCCGTCAACAGCAGGCTATCAGTCTAATGTGCCACCCCTATCTTATCAATCAGCGTAAGGATGAAAACTTGGCCATTATTAGTCAGCATGAGAGTCAAGAGATTGCTGATGTATTTAGGCGTTTAAGTTACAACCGTTATTTCGATTCTGATTACTTATTCAATGGGATGATGCAAGTCTTTCTGAAAGACCTCCGACCGTATCGTAATTATCAAGAGATTGAGGCAAGTTTCTCCAATTCCCTCAGACGGAACATCAAGAAATATAGAAATTCTCACGTCAAAGTAAAAGAGTTGACAGCTACAGAAATTCCCTTATTTTATGATATTTTACAGCAAACTTCTCATCGGAAATCATTTAGTATCCAAGACCTTTCTTTTTTTGAAACTCTAAAAGATAAGTTGGGAGATCAGGCAAAGTTTATGTATGCTTATCTTGACTGCGCATCCTATCAAACCTATCTAAAGGATCACATCAATCGGTATCAGGAAGAAATTAAAGATTTAGAGAGTAAAGCAGATTCTAAAAAACGTAACACAGCTATCAAAAATGCGACGCAACAGTTAACTAGTTACCAAAAACGTTGGCAGGAATTCCAAAAACTTCAGGTAAAAACTGACCATTTACCTCTTTCATCTTACCTTTTTATCGACTACGGTGATGAATTGCTTAGTTATTTTGGAGGTAATATTCAAGAATACTTTATCTTTGGGGGAGCAACTTTAATTAATTGTGACATGATTCGATATGCTAAAGAATCTGGTCTTTCTTATTTTAACTTTGGAGGTACCATCGAAGTTGATCAATCTCAAGAAGGAACTGGTAATTTTAACTACAAGAAGCAATTTGGCGGACAGCTTGTTCAATATTTAGGGTCTTTCACTAAACCATTAACATTAGTAGGTAAATGCCTTCTTTTCATGAGCACCACATTCAAAAAGCAACACCGCTGATAAAAACAGTGGGGTTGCTTTTTGAATCATTTAATCTTCGTTAGGATCATTTTTAGCATCTTCATGCGTGTGATGAATGGTACCAAAAACGTGGTCTGGACCAGCATAAATTGAGTAGATTTTTAGTGGAGTATCGCCAATATTTTGAACATTGTGCCAAGTATCTGCAGGAACTAAAATAGCATCGTCTCCTTCAACCACTTGCTCAAAATCAAGATGGTCTTCTGCATCTCCCATCTGACATAACCCTTTTCCAGATTCAATCCGTAAAAATTGGTCTATGCCGTGATGAATTTCCAACCCGATATCATCGCCGGGCTCAATACTCATTAAGGTGACTTGGAGTTTCTCCCCAGTCCAAATGGTTGTACGGTAATTCTCATTTTGTTTGGTATAATCTTCAATATCAACAACAAAACGTTCTTTACCATGGTCTTTATAATCGAATGTCATAATATTGTCCTCCTTTATTAGGCACTAGACTCATCCGAAATAAATCTGTACTCCAATGCTATCATAAAAGCGTTTTCAAGTCAAAGAAAAGCATTGCTACTGACTAATGAACAATGAGCATCTACTAGCTTTCACTCATGCTTTTAGGAAAACAAACTACTACCTCTGTTCCTTCACCTAATATCGAATCAACAGCTAACTTGGCACCTAAGCGCTGACTAATTTTCTTCACGATTGTTAACCCTAAGCCATAGCCTTGCTGAGAATGGGAACTCTCTGCTTGGTAAAATTCTTCAAACATACGATGCTTAACCGCGTCTGACATGCCTATTCCCTTATCTCTGATGATGACCTCCACCATGTTATCATGTTCCTCGCAAAAAATACTCAAGTCTACAGGAAGTGACGGTTTACTATATTTGATAGCATTGTCAATCAGATTAGTCCAGATTTGCATGAACAAGTCTGGGATTGTTTCAAGGGTAACCGCATCTGATTGAAAGTCAATCTGCAGTTCCTTGTCCTGCCATTTTTCAGCTAACAAAATAAGAGCATGTCGTAGTTGTTCATCAATGCGAACACTTTGGACTTGATAGTCCCCTTTTTCGAGACGGGATAGATTTAATAAATCATCACACAAGCGTGATAAACGCTTGGTTTCAGACTGCATGAGTTCCAGTAACTCTTGTTGCTCTTTTTCAGGGACGGTCTTATCCAATAATAACTCACTGATACCTGATAGGGAAGCAACCGGGGTTTTCAATTCGTGCGAAATATTTGAAATAAACTCTTGACGCATGATTTCTATTTGCTGAAGATCTTTTGTCATTGTGTTGAAGTTATGCGCTAACTCATCAATTTCATTATGAAAAGCTGCTTTTTGATGTGGGTATTTCCGGCGATCGATTTGAACGGATAAATCCCCTTTAGATACTCTTGTAACCGCATCGTTCAATTGACTAATTGGCCGAGTCAGGTAGATGGAGCCATACCACATGCACAAGGAACCTATAACAATACTGATGAAACAGGCAATAGCTGCTATCAGATGGATATCATGGCTGCTCAGGATATAATAATTCAGTAAGGCTGCTAATAAAATTCCTATCAAACAAGAAAAAATAAGAATGCTACAAAAAACCCAAACAAAATAATATCTAAGTGAGAAGGCTAGTTCTTTAGGAGGTTTGTCCATGATTAATTTGTCCTTTATACCCTAAACCACGTATGGTGATAATATCAAAATCTTGATAATCTTTGCATTTTTGGCGGATGCGTTTGATGCAGGCGTCAACCACGCGCTCATCGTAATCCTCTTCCATCCCCCAAATATCATCAAGCAAATCCAAACGGGTAAATATTTTCTGAGGAGTGCTCAAAAGCTTATACAAGACATAAAATTCCTTGGGAGGCAGTTGCTCAATAAGACTTGTTTTGAGATCTGTTAAAATCAAAGATTGGTATTGCAGTTTACAATTAGCCAGTTGCAATTCTTGTTCATGTTCTAGCTTAACCCGTCTAAGCAGGGCTTTAATGCGCAACACCAATTCAGATAAGATAATGGGCTTAACAAGATAATCATCAACACCTAACTCAAAAGCTTCTTCTAAGGATTCAAATTGAGATTTTGCTGTCATCATTAAGATTGGTAACTGTTGACCACTTTCTCGGAACAGTTTTACGAGGCTATAACCATCCATAACAGGCATCATAATATCAGCCACCATGAGATCGATGTGCGTGTTCTCTAAATAATTTAAGGCTTCTTGGCCATTAGAAGCTACATGAACATGATAACCTTCTTGACCTAGTTTAGTGTAACCTATTCAGATAGCTAATAGCTTATTGTGGTAAAGGTTGTTGAGATCAGTGGTTTTGTTCTTTCATTTGACGAATACCTTCTTCGAGAATCTCTATCTGAGTAATTGTTTCGTCATCTTTTACAAGTTTAGGTTTCCCAAAGCGAATACTATCATAAATAGCTTGGTACATTTGAGCATAGGAACCTTTTTCTGAAATGACTTTTTCGTCATGGTAACCCCCTTGATCGTCAATATAGGTTAGGGTGCCATAATCCTCTGGTCTATCCATACCGAAATCAGTGTTGGTTGGCATGTAAAAGCGTTTCAAATCTTCTTCTTGACGATCCTTAACAGCTTTCACAAACATCCCCTTTTTACCATAAACGACAAAGCTTGGTCTTTCTTTAATTCGAAAATAACTCGATTTAATAGAGACTTTGAGACTATTCGGATAATAAAAATCCAAATCAAAATAATCGTTCATACGTCCCTCACCTAACAGTTGACGCACATCATAATGAACCTTATCAGGTTTTCCAAAGTAAGAAATAACTTGATCAACGGTATGACACGCATGCCCATACAAATAGGACGTGTTCAAAGAATACTGATCAACACTTTCTGGAATTTCTGGACGAAAATAGTCAAAGTGCATTTCGACTTCTAAGATATCTCCTAAAACACCTGAGTTGATTACCTTTTGAACCGTTAGAAAATCAGTATCAAATCGACGATTTTGATAGGCCTGTAAAAACACGCCTTTTTGCTTAGCCAAATCAAATAATTCTTTGGCTTCTGCTGCTGTCTCGGTAAATGGTTTTTCAACCAAAGTATTTTTACCTGCTTCCAAACACTGCTTAGCCACTGCATAATGAGCAGAGGGAGGGATGGATAAAATAACAAGTTGGATATCTGGATCGTTTAGGACCTCATCAATGTTATCGGTATAAGTAACCTCTTCTAGTGGCTCCCAAGGACTAGGAAAAGGATCATAAATTGTTTTAATATGAATGTCTTTTAGTTGTTTAGCAAATGGAATGTGGTAGCGATTGGTGCTCTTTCCGTTACCAATATAGGCAATTGTTAGCATGGTAGCCTCCTTAATATTAATAGATGTTCACAAAGATAAACTATTGTTATCATACGCTTTCTTAAGAAAATTGTCAAAAATTCTAATAATGATATCGTGTGAAGTGCTTGCTTTTCCAGCGTCATTTTGTTATACTTTTGGTAAAGTTATAACTTTACTAAAAGGAGTACTTTCATGTTTTCTGGAGATCAATTAAAAACAGCACGTTTGGCAAAACAACTAAGCCAAGAAGAGTTAGGTCAGCTATTAAATGTTAATAAAATGACTATTTCTAACTGGGAAAAAGGGAAAAACACCCCTAATCAAAAGCACTTTGAGCAGCTCTTAAGTCTATTTGGAGTAACAGCGGACTATTTCAACAAAGACCATCGTTTGCTGATTCCTTTTAATCAACTGCTTCCTGTTAATAAAGAAAAAGTTATTAGCTACTCAGAACAACTTCTTAATCAACAAATACCTATCACTAAGCTTCCTAATAAGTCCAAAAAACTTTATTCTTACCGTGTTTATGAAAGCTTATCAGCTGGTACTGGCTACTCTTACTTTGGTGATGGCAATTTCGATGTGGTTTTTCATGATGAACAATTAGACTATGACTTTGCCTCTTGGGTTTTCGGAGATTCTATGGAACCCACTTATCTAAATGGGGAGGTCGTTCTCATTAAGCAAGACAGTTTTGATTACGACGGTGCCATCTATGCCGTAGAATGGGATGGGCAGACCTATATCAAAAAAGTTTATCGTGAGGAAGATGGCTTACGCCTTGTCTCCTTAAATAAAAAATATTCCGATAAATTTGCTCCTTACGATGAAGACCCAAGGATTATAGGAAAAATCATTGCTAATTTTATGCCACTAGAAGTGTGATGCTATCGAAGTTAAATCATTAAAGGCATTCAAGTTTATATGACAATCATAAAAAAGAAGCTAATGAATAACACTTTCCCTAGAAATAGTTGGACCTATCTCCACTTTCAGGGATATCAAGTTATCCGTTAACTTCTTTTTTGTTATTACCACAAAAATTCTTCATAATAAATCCGTTGATGAGCTACTCCCTGCTGTATTAATCGTTTTCGCCACGTTCTTCCCATACCAGTAGGTCCTCCTAGTAAAACAACGCTATTGGCACTTTTAGTCAAAAATTCTCTTAAAATAATATCTTCACTATGGCGCCCAACTTGGCTAAAAACATGAAGATTCCCTTTTAAGAACATCTTTTTTAAGGTTTCCATATGAACAAAGTCTTCTTGTCTTTTAACAGAATAAAAGAGTGTTGTTTTGATATGGCTATTAGCTTCCATAATGGCCATCAGTGGGACAATTCCAATGCCACCAGCTATTATGAATAATTCACTAGGTTGGTACATTTTTATGATACTTTGATATTGTCCAAAACCTTGAGAAATGGACACTCTGCTCCCTAATTCTAAGCTAGCTAATTGCTGAGTAAAATCTCCAACTTCCCGTATAACAAATTCTATATTCTGCTTCATATTAGGAACATTAAAGACAGAAAATGGATGAGGTTCCTTCATCTTAGGATATTCGGGAAATGATATAAAGACAAAATCACCTGGCTGAATGTTTAATTGAGACTGTTCGGGTACGGAAATCGTTAACTTAACAATATGGTTCCCTATTTTTTGACAGTCCTTGAGATGACCTTCTAAACCTTTCGCCTGAGGAGCAAATGCTGTCCATAAATATAAACTCATGATAATCAAACTGACAAAACTAAATAAACTCACAAAAAAACTTGTTTTGCGTCACTTCAGGAATTAATAAAACATGTATGAAAATTAGCGCTGTTGCTAAAAGCATCAAGCGATGAATCCAGATCGCTTGCTCATGTTTCAAGTAAGATTCCAACTTTTTCTTGATAAAATCCAAAATTTTGATTCGGCTGGTTAGCCAACCTGATAAAAATAACATTGAAAAGGCTGCTACTGCAAGAAATATAATGAGTGCTGCTTCGCCAGTGGACTTGATTAATCCCTGTGAAGGATCTAGTTCTTTATGAAATAAGGCTAATAAAATAGCCGATAAACTATGGCTGCTAACATCCATGCATAAGAAACAACTCCTAAACGAACTCCCAGTCCTAAAGAACTTTCTATTAAAGTAATTAAAAAGAGGGAGGGAAGTAAAAAAAGAAAAAGACTCCAAATGACAACTAATCTAGCGTTTAAATGGTTGATAATCATAACCTTCTCCTAGCTTTATTCCTCTAAAAGTGAATTTTTCAACTTATCTCTTCTTAAACGGATGTTTCTACAAGGAATTAAAAGGTCTATAGCTATTGTGATAGCTAAATCTTAGTCATTTAAACTTAACTTTTTCTTAAAATGAAAGATATTTTTAATGATGATTCATCATTAGATTTATGATGACCAGTCTACTAGGTCATTAGACTGAAATAAAAAGGTCTAGTCCTGTAGTATACAACACTAAACCTTTGGTCAATGAACCTTTATTTTATAGAGGTGAATTGGAAAACTGTTACTTACGCTTTTTCTTAGCTTTTTTGATTTTATTAGCTTGACGTTTCATGGCCTGTTTCATCGCAAATTGTCCAATTTTCCCCTTGAACCCACCACCAAACAGTTGGCTCATATCCATATCACCACCAAGGCCAGATAAATCAGGCATACCACCTTGTCCCATCATTCCTTCTAAGGAAGACATATCTGGCATACCAGCAGGCATGTTTTTAGGAAGATTATTGGGATTAATACCCATATCTTTCATCATTTTAGACATATCGCCCGACATAACCCCTTGCATCATGCTTTTGGCTTGGTTAAAGTCTTTGATAAATTTATTAACTTCTACAAAGCTGTTCCCGGAACCAGCTGCAATACGACGGCGACGACTCGGGTTTAGTAAGTCAGGATTTTCACGTTCAGCGGGTGTCATCGAAGAGACAATAGCACGTTTGCGAGCAATTTGGTTTTCGTCAACTTTGATATTGGCCAAAGCTGGGTTACCAGCCATTCCTGGAATCATTTTCAAGAGGTCTTCCATAGGCCCCATATTTTGCACTTGATCTAACTGTTCAATAAAATCATTGAAATCAAAGGTGTTCTCACGCATTTTTTCAGCTAACTCTAAGGATTTTTTCTCATCGTATTCCTGGCTAGCTTTTTCAATGAGGGTAAGCAAATCCCCCATTCCCAAAATCCGACTGGACATGCGGTCTGGGTGAAATGTTTCAATATCTGTGATTTTTTCACCAGTACCTGTAAATTTAATTGGTTTCCCAGTGATTTCACGGACAGATAGCGCCGCACCTCCACGGGTGTCACCATCAATCTTTGTTAACACAACCCCTGTGATGCTCAATTGATGATTAAACTCGTAGGCTACATTGGCAGCTTCTTGACCAATCATGCTATCTACAACCAAAAGAATTTCATTTGGTTGTGCTAAAGCCTTGACATCGCGCAGCTCTTCCATCAGTTTTTCATCAATTTGCAAGCGACCCGCAGTATCAATCAAGACATAGTCATTACGGTTTTCACGAGCTTGTTCCAAACCTTTTCTGACAATATCGACTGCTAAGTGGTCTGTCCCCATATCAAAAACAGGTACATTGATTTGTTGCCCGAGTGTTTTTAACTGATCAATGGCCGCTGGACGGTAAATATCGGCAGCAATCATCAGTGGTCGCGCGTTTTCTTCTTTAATTAATTTATTAGCGAGTTTTCCTGCAAAAGTTGTTTTACCAGCCCCTTGCAAACCGACCATCATGATAATAGTTGGAATTTTTGGAGATTTATCAATCTCCGCGGTTTCTGAGCCTAAAATACTCGTTAATTCTTCATTAACAATCTTAAGAATTTGTTGTGTTGGATCAAGAGTATCAATAATCTCATGGCCAATAGCGCGCTCACGTACGCGCTTAATAAAGGTTTTAACAACTGGTAAAGCGACATCGGCTTCTAAAAGAGCTAGACGAATCTCTTTTGTCACTTCTTGGACATCTGATTCTGATAATTTCTTTTTACCGCGAATGTGTTTAAACACATCTTGCAAACGTTGGGTTAAGCTTTCAAAAGCCATAGTCAAAACTCCTCTTACTCTCTATTGTCAATACTGGTTAAAATGGAAATTCTTTCCTGTAAATACTCGTCATCGGGATAATGATCCATCATCTCATCAAAGATTTCACTTCGGACAATATAATCTGAATACATGTGAAGTTTCATTTCATAAGTCTCTAAAATCTTTTCCGTCCGTTTAATATTATCATAGACTGCCTGACGACTAACACCAAATTCCTCAGCAATTTCAGCTAAACTGTAATCATCTGCATAATACAACTCAATATAATTCATCTGTTTATCTGTTAACAGAGCTGCATAGAATTCAAAAAGGGCATTCATTCGATTTGTTTTTTCAATTTCCATAATCTTCATTTTATCATATTGTGATGGTTTTTAACAGTAGCAAATCAGTGTAAGGGCATTGATTCTCTTTAAGGCAATCAAAGATGGAAGCTTCTCAGAAACTTCCATCTTAATTATTTTCTAAATAAAATTCAAAACGATCACCGACATATTGGCTTCGTACATATTCGAAGGGTTTACCATCTGTAAAATAAGAAATCTGAGTCAAGGCTAAAATAGCATGACCTTTGGCAACTTCCAAATAAGCAGCGACGCGATCGCTTGCTGTTTTAGCATAAATCGTCTGCTGGCTCTTACCGATTTCATAACCGTTAGCTATTAATGTTTGGAAAAAATGCTCTGTAATATCCGTCCGTTTCACACGTTTAATAAATTTCTCGGGAATTGAAGCAACTTCATAGACCAGAGGAATGTTATCAGCATAACGGATACGTTCCATTCGAATCACATGGTCTGTTTTTTCCAGAGCCAATTCTTTCACTTCTGTATCACTGGCTAACTGTCTCTGATAGGACAATAATTTCGAGGACGGCGTGCGTCCTTGGGAACGCACAATTTCTGTAAAACTTGTGGTTCCACGCATTTTTTCTTGAACACGGTGACTGGCCACATAGGTGCCGCTCCCTATCCTTCTTTCAAGGATCCCCTCTTCCACAAGCAAGGTAATAGCCTGTCGTAAAGTCATGCGGCTAACAGAAAAATGTTCTGCCAAGTCTCTCTCACTAGGCAGACGACTACCAATTGGCCAAACACCGTGATCGATGTCTTTTTTGATAGCGTCATGAATTTTAATATAAGCTGGTAGCATGCCTTACTCCTCAAGTCAATTCTTCTCTTATTTTATCATATTTCACCTTAAAATGGCAGGGCAAATAGCCAGGCTATTATTAATTAATGGTATTACCTACAATCGTTACAGGCGAATTGGGAGGAAAATGAATTGGCTCCATAAACCAACTTGGAGAAGGTTCTTTGTTAGCTCTAGAAACAATGGAAGAAGCGAACACATTATTTATTACCGTGATGGCTCCTACTTCTGAAGAATGCTGACCAATAGAACCACTGTAAGCTTTTAACTTCCCTTTGGAATCGATATAAGGTAAAAATTGATTTTGGCTTATCGTAATATTATGACATAAATGTCGTATTTGATTGAAAGTATCATAGTTTGGAGCAATTTTCTTTAATAGGTCACCATCCCATGCAAATCGATGTGTAGCAGCATCAAACTGAATGGCTTCTGAGAAAAAGTCATGTCCTCCAGCTTTTGAGAGCAGCCCGCTTTCTTCTGTTAGCTCAGGAGCATAGCCGATGAAGTCATTTTTTTCAAATAATGAATTTTGCAAAGAACCTAAATCAAAAAGATGACTATTACGTTGATGAACCATAGTAAATCTATTATTGTAAACATGCCAATCGCTGCCATGGTCAGCCATAATCATAAAGTGATTGCCTTTGTTTAAGTCACTTGCTTTAAAGTGAATACCTGCTAAAGTGAGATGATGCACCCCCTGATGAGCTTCGGGTCCCGTCGGAAAGCCAAACCAATACATGGTTCCTTGAATGATTAACTCTGTTTGGTTGCCAACGATAGCAGTTTCTGATGGCAGTACAGCATAATCTACGTCAGGAGTTATGGAACCAATCCGAAATTGTCCTTTTGGAAAAGCCAAAATACTGTTAGGATGAGTTTGAGCATACGTAAAAGCTTTTCGGAGAAGTTGATTATTTTCCTGGGCAGTATTCTCCTCCTTTAGAGCTATGCGGTAGGGTACTACAATAGCCTTTTCTGGAATGCCATCTAAGTGTTGACCATCATTCAAGGTCATATCATATTGGTAGCCACCACTCGAAGGTGCATGGTGAGTTTTAACCTTTTCTACGGTTGCTAATTGTCCCTGATAGGTATTTCCATCTTCTTTTACCTTAGGAGAAGATAACTTAACAATATCCCCTTTTGCAAACTTAGCCTTATCAGCTTTTGTCAAATCTGATTCTCCTACATGGATGCTCACTTGTTCCGTAGGGAAAGTTATCTCATAATGATGGTTGAGTCGGTACTTGTCATCCAGATTTGCAAGTCGCTTGCTTACTTTTCCAATCCAGTCACGGTATTTCCCCGGAAGTTTAACCTGAACTTCTTGTCCAACCTGATAATGTGGCTTTTGATTAGCACTTCTTTGGATTAGTCCTGCAGTTGCTAACATATTGTGAAGAGTCGAAAAACTATTGGTGAGTGCAAAGAGGGCAAATAAAAGACTGATCAAAAGCCCAACTAAGAGTAATTCACTCACTCGAAATAAGCCAAAAATTCTTTTCTTCCTAATCACAGGACCTCCTTGCCACTCATGTTTTCTACCTTAGTTTTCTATTGTAACATAACTCCTAGACATTTTTATATTCCCCTAGAGAAATTCTAATGCCTTTTTGATAAAAATATGCTACAATAATTTGAAAACTATCAACCTGAGGTTGGTATAGAATGAAAGGATTATAATGACTGAAATTTCAATTTTGAATGATGTTCAAAAAATTATCGTTCTTGATTATGGTAGCCAGTACAACCAGCTGATTGCTAGACGTATTCGAGAGTTCGGTGTTTTTTCCGAACTTAAAAGCCATAAAATCACCGCTCAAGAACTTCGTGAGATCAATCCCATTGGTATCGTTTTATCAGGCGGACCTAACTCTGTCTACGCTGATAACGCCTTTGGTATTGACCCTGAAATCTTTGAACTAGGGATTCCGATTCTTGGTATCTGCTATGGAATGCAACTAATCACTCATATGTTAGGTGGTAAAGTTGTTCCTGCTGGCCAAGCTGGAAATCGTGAGTACGGTCAGTCAACTCTGCACCTCCGTGCCGATTCAAAATTGTTTGCAGGTACTCCTGAAGAGCAACTTGTTTTGATGAGTCATGGTGATGCTGTTACAGAAATTCCAGAAGGCTTCCATCTTGTTGGTGACTCAAACGACTGCCCTTATGCGGCTATGGAAAATACTGAGAAAAACCTTTACGGTATTCAGTTCCATCCAGAAGTGAGACACTCTGTGTATGGGAATGATATTCTAAAAAACTTTGCAGTCTCTATCTGTGGGGCGCGTGGCGACTGGTCAATGGATAATTTCATTGAAATGGAAATCGCGAAAATTCGTGAAACTGTAGGTAATCGTAAAGTTCTCCTCGGACTTTCTGGAGGAGTAGATTCTTCAGTTGTTGGCGTCCTTCTTCAAAAAGCTATTGGTGATCAATTAACTTGTATCTTTGTAGATCATGGACTTCTTCGTAAGGATGAAGGAGACCAAGTTATGGGAATGCTTGGGGGCAAATTCGGCCTAAATATTATCCGTGTGGATGCTTCAAAACGTTTCCTTGATCTTCTTGCAGACATTGAAGATCCTGAGAAAAAACGTAAAATCATCGGTAATGAATTTGTTTACGTTTTTGATGACGAGGCCAGTAAATTAAAAGGTGTTGATTTCCTTGCTCAAGGAACGCTCTACACTGATATTATCGAATCAGGAACAGAAACTGCCCAAACCATTAAATCTCACCATAATGTGGGAGGCCTTCCTGAAGACATGCAATTTGAATTGATTGAACCTTTAAACACTCTCTTTAAAGATGAAGTTCGTGCTCTTGGAATTGCTCTTGGAATGCCTGAAGAAATTGTTTGGCGTCAACCCTTCCCTGGACCTGGTTTAGCTATTCGTGTTATGGGAGCTATTACTGAAGAGAAACTTGAAACTGTCCGCGAGTCAGATGCTATCCTTCGTGAAGAAATCGCTAAGGCCGGTTTAGATCGTGACGTGTGGCAATACTTTACAGTTAACACAGGTGTCCGTTCTGTAGGTGTCATGGGAGATGGTCGTACTTATGATTATACCATTGCCATTCGTGCCATTACTTCAATTGACGGTATGACAGCTGACTTTGCTCAACTCCCTTGGGAGGTCTTGAAAAAAATCTCAACGCGTATCGTCAACGAGGTTGATCATGTCAACCGTATCGTCTACGACATCACCAGCAAACCACCTGCAACCGTTGAGTGGGAGTAGTTGTAGGAGAGCTAGAAATCCTCTTATACCAAGGGTTTCTGGCTCTTCTTATCTTTTTACTGCACTTTTATTGCACTTTTTTCATTTCTTTGTTTCGCAAGTAGTCTACAGTAAATTGATTCTTTGGTGAAGTATCATAATTTTGTTTTGCTTCTTTAAAGGAAATGGCTCCATTTAATTTGTTAGCTACCTCGAAATTACTGTTAGGATAAAGATGTCCATACGTTCCTAAAGTCGTCTCAATATCTTCGTGTCCTAGACGATCTTTAATGATAAGTGGATTTTCTCCCATACTGATTAACAAGGAAGCATGAGAATGCCGTAACCCATGGATTCTGATTCGATGGATACCAGCCAGCTTAGCATAGCGTTCAATAGCATATGATAGTGTATGTTTTTGGGTAGGAATACCGTTATAGCTCATTACAAAGTCTGTCTGAATTAGATTTTGTTGTACTTCCTTCCATTCGGATAAATAAGTTAATGTGCATTTATCTAATACAATATGACGAACGCTCGCCTTTGTTTTTGGTTCAACAAATCTATAATTCGATTGATTCTTGTAATAGAGTGTTTTGTTGATGGTTAGTACTCCTGAGTCAAAATCAATATCTTCCCATTGAATGGCAGTAGCTTCACCAATTCGCATTCCAGTCATAAATAAAAACCACAGAGAGATAAATAAAAAGTGTTGATAGTAATCTTCTTTGTAAATTAGAGAGATTACTTTTTCAAATTCTTCTTTTGTCCAAAATTCAATTTTAGACTTTTGCTTTTTCACATTGCCAATAATCTTAGATGGATTTGTGGTGGTTATCCCAAGGACAATTGCTCGATCCATAGCAACTGAAAATAGTCCTTGAACAGCTCTTACATAAGAAGACTTACACTTCTTTGATAATTTTAGTTGCCAATTTTGCACATCAATAGGCTCAATATCGGAAACAGCCATTTTATCAAAATAAGAGAAATGCTTCTTAATAGTTGGTAAGCGATTTTCATATGTTCTGAGCTTTACCTGTGTCTTATACCATGGAAGGAAAATTTCAAAGATATAATGTTTAAACGTCATTTTATCCTTATTCTCACTTAATTCTTCTGGTTTCATCAATAGCAGTTTCGAATATTCTTCTCTTGCTTCTTTTTTAGTAGTGAATCCACTACGATATTTTTGAATTTTTTTCCCTTTAGAATCATAACCTAGATTTGCACGAAAATAATAGGTTCCATTCTTTGCTTTTTTTATTGGGTCTTTAACCATAGTTTTTACTCCTTACTGTGCAAAAACTACTCAGACCTGTTTTCATTTGAAAACCGAATTCCTAGAATTTCTTCAACAGCTTCACGAGGGACTCTATCTAGCTTTCGAGATTGATAGTAGATATGCCCTTTTGTAATCATCAATTCTTTTGCTTTTTTTATGATGTCTGCTGAAAAAGAAGTTCCATATCCTAGCTCAACTAAATCCTTTTTTGTGACCGTTATCATTATTACTCCTTTCCCAATTATAGGCTAGGAAAACTCCAATATTCACCTATAATTATATCAAATAGTTTTATAATAATACACTGACAAGAGAAGAATATCTTAGCAATCGAACAGCTCTAGCAAAGCTCACAGGAATTTCACTTCTGCATGGTTCTCATGTAGCCGTACCCATTGCCTGTGACGCTTCTAACGCTCGGACTATGGCTATACGGGAGTATCATTATCACGATAAGAAAGTCATGGCAGCAATCCTGCTAAAGATTACTTTCGAATTACTAACATGAATCGCTCACTAATTTTGTAGGTCATGGCGTGTTAGTTCATCAGCTCTTTTCTTACCGAAACGTATTCGATTGCCTTTATTTAGTTGTCAAAGAACGTTTGGCTTGTTAGCCTATCAAAACCTACTGAACACACAATATGCTTTGATGGAATAACAAACCTCCCAAATCGGGAAGCGTGGATACGATTCGACACGCTTCCACGAAAAAATGGGACTATTTAATTTCGAACGATAAAATCTTAGAGATGAGTTTCGTTTCCATTCTGCCACGTAGGGTTTCATCAATAACCATATGAGAATTTCCATATTCGTCTGTCATGCGACGTAATGAACGTTTTGAGGTATACCCTCGATAATGTTTAACAATCTGATTAATTGCTTCCACGTCGCCATCTGTCGCCTTTACAATGAGGGGGAAGGGAACCCTTGGATAGGCTGTTTTCATTCTTTACACTCCTTCATGAATTCTTTAATCATGGCTAGTCCACTTATTCGATGACGATAAACAGTCGAACGATTCAAATTTAGTAACTCCGCAATCTCCACATCACTCATATCCATAAAGTAATGAAGTAAAATAATGTTCCGTTTTTTCTCTGAAAGATGACGCAGGGCTTCACTTAATAAATCACTTTCAACATTGATTCTTAATCCAAATAATTTAAATAGTTGGAAATCAGTGACGTACGTATCAACAGTAGAAAAAGAGTTGACAAGGTAGTTATCTATATCAGAAAACGAGACTTCTTTTGCTGATAGTCTGTCTAGATGTTTGAAGTAATCTTTTCGTTCATCTTCAATAACTTGTTTGCAGATATAGTCAAACTGATTTTCTATGGTTTCTTGAAAAGAAGATGGTTTCATGCTTTTCACCCCCTTTCTGTCGTGAAAGGGAGTGGCATGTGCTTCTTTATCTCCCTTCATACTAAGCCCCGACACGAAAGGGGGATTTGTTGCATAAATGAAGAGAAATCCTAAAAGATATTTATTAAGTGACCAAAAAAGCACATAAACAGATTGTTTTCTCTGTTCATATGCTTTGATTTTTCTATCTATGTAATCTGCAAAACCACATTGATGGTCATATCTATCCAGTACAGGTGGATAAGTTTTTTTGATAAGAACTTAATTAAGAGAACTAGATGACAGATTATCTTTCTCATGGCGACTTTTCCCTCCATTAAGTCGCCAATTTTATCTACTTTCTAGGAGTATGACTAAATTTTATAAAGTTGTATAGGTAAATAAAATCAGCGACCTTTCTATTTGAAATTGGATTCATCGCATTAATAAATTCCACAGTGTTCTATAGGAACTCATAAACTATATAACATGTTTTTCTATACCTGTTTATGGTTATATAGGAACAGTAAAATGTATAGAGGTGATTTAGTATGCGTAAAAAAGAAGATAAATACGATTTTAGAGCCGTTGGTTTAGCGATTAAAGAGGCTCGAATGAAACGGGGTCTCACTCGTGAACAAGTGGGAACAATGATTGAAATTGACCCACGTTATTTAACAAATATAGAAAACAAAGGACAACACCCAAGTACACAAGTGCTGTATGATCTTGTATCATTACTCCATGTATCTATTGATGAATTTTTCTTACCTACAGATAATTTGATTAAAAGCACTCGAAGGTTACAGGTAGAAAAATACATGGATAGCTTTACAGACAAAGAACTATCCTTAATGGAAGCACTAGCAAAAGGTATCAATGAAGCAAGAAATATTGAAGGCTAGTCAGTAAAATTCAGATAAACAAAAAGAGCCGATAAGATGAGAGTTTCATTTCTCAAATTATCGGCTCTGCGTCTTGGCGTCTGGCTCTTTGATTGTTATTATATTCATTTTTTGAACATTAATTAAAGTTTCGTTCTTACATTTGGGGCAGTATAAAGGGAAATTTTTAAGTATAGTATCCACTCGTATTCGTAGTCTTGTTTTATTTCCACAAATAGGACACAATATCCACTTGTAGTTTATAATAACAATCTCCTCCTTTCCACTTTAATTCAAATCTATATTAAAGAATATTTCATCTTATTTAATAAGAAACCATATTTATATAACAACATAAAACGCACTAAGTTATTTTATTGAACATATATCTTACTTTATCTATCCGACTATTTAGACGACGGGTCTGGCAAACAGGTTCGCCAGTGGTAACCTGATATCCTTTTAGCTCTGCTAAACAAACACTAAGCCCATTTGTAAAAAAAGTTAAATCATTGCGATAATCTTGAATACATCGAGCAGGAATTTCTCCAATA
>ERZ1023187.42-NODE-42-length-62558-cov-49.472985_pt1 | contig 62558 bp, 54 predicted proteins | sample MGYA00380438_ERZ1023187 | MGnify/ENA primary metagenome ERZ1023187 (study PRJEB33173, sample SAMEA4830291) | metagenome | study: EMG produced TPA metagenomics assembly of the PRJEB25223 data set... | reverse complement strand
TTCTTTAGTGTAGAACACTTTATAAATTCTGTCTAGTTTAGTGTAACCGATTCAATCTGCTTTTCCGATTTCTTTTTGACTTACACCTTCTGTTTCAGTTGAAGAAGTTATACTATCCTTATTGGAAGCACCTCTAACCGGTTCACCATCAGAGGTCATTTTGCTTGTTTTCTCATGAACCTTATCTTGAAATCGGTCTTTGTCATGGACGATTTCCCCTCTGTAATCATCGTTATGCTTTAACTTACTTTCTTCAGGCTCTATGCTGCCATTACTTTGCAGTGTTTCCTTTTCAATCCTTGCCCTTTGCCTTTCCTTAAAGTCCTTTTTCAGTTTCTTTCCCATAAGCCTACCTCACTTCTTCAGGCTTGGTTGTCATCTTCTGATAAAGGATTGTGTCTTTCGGGAACTTATCAAGGAAAGGAACAATGGTATTTCCAAAGAACAAAAGTCCTTCTCCTGCATTGGAATTAGTTACATATTTTAGCTGTGGCTGTGAGATTTTAAGTTTCCTTGCTAAAATTTCTCTATCGCCTGAAGCCTGATTAAGCATTAGCACAAAGTCCGTATTATCAAAGATATTTTCAATTTCCTTACTCATCAGTAGATCTTTGACATTTTGTGTAATACCTGTCGGAATTCCTCCCCACTTACGAAATCTTTTCCAAATTTCTACGGAATAAGAAGCTGTCTGCTCGTCTTTTAAAAGCAAGTGAAACTCGTCTATATAGTACCTTGTAGCCTTATTCCCTCTGTTTTGCGATACCTTATTCCATACCTGATCCTGAATAACGAGCATTCCGATTTTTTTAAGCTGACTTCCAAGCTCCTTAATATCAAAACAAAGTAACTGCTTATTTAAGTCCACATTGGACTGGTGGTTAAATACATTAAGAGAGCCTGTTACATAAATCTCCATTTCCGTTGCCAGTTTTTTGCCGACTTTTTCTTCCTGATTTTTTAACATATCGTATAGGTTTTGAAGAATAGGCATATTACAAGGCTTTGGATTTTCAAAATACTTTTCATAAATCTTAGGAAGGCATCTGTCTATAACCGACTTTTCTTCTGCTGTAAGACCACTACCGCCAACTACTAATTCAAGCATTGACATAATGAAGTTTGCTTTATCTTTAAGCGGTGCGTCCCCATCGCCATAGTTCATATTGATGTCAAGGGGATTGAGATAGTCTTTTGACTTACTGCTGACCTTTATGACTTCTCCCTTAAACTGACGAACAAGGTTTCCGTACTCGCCTTCCGGATCGCAGATAATCACATCATCATCGGTTGTAAGAATGGCATTTGCCATTTCTCTTTTTGCACTAAAGGATTTACCGCTTCCCGGAGTTCCGAGAATTAGACCGTTTGGATTTTTCAGTTTCTTTCTGTCTGCCATAATCAGGTTATGGCTTAGGGCATTTAGTCCATAATACAAACTGTTCGCCGAATTTATGAAAAGCTCCTCTGTGGTAAAAGGCATAAATACTGCCGTAGATGATGAGGTTAGTCCTCTGTCAATTTCAATCTTATTTACCCCAAGTGGAAGTACACTGATTAAGCCCTGTTCCTGTGAGTGATCAAGTCTTTTTAACTTGCAATTATGCTTATTGGCAATGGAGCTGATTTGAGAAATAGTATTATCCAGCTTTTGAATTGTCCTTGCAAAGTTCATAAAGATGATGGTTACGACAAACATACGCTCATCTCTTGTCTGGAGGTCTTTTAAGAGATTTTTTACATCTTCTCCATAGGTAATTAAATCACTTGGAAGAATGTCCATATCATATCCCGACCTTACAGCCTTTTTGTTTTCCTCAATCTTCATCTTGTCAATATCGGTATTTTTTCTTTTAACCATCTTGATGGCTTCCGATTGTTCGATCGCCTTGATGTGAAAAGAGATATTGATGTTATCATCTATATCCAAAAATTCGGCAAGCATACGGTCTGAAAGCTCACTTGCAAGGATTTGAAAATGACTTGCTGCTCCGATAAATTTTCCAAACTTAAAATACCTTGACGGTGTAAAGTTAAATTCATCAGGAGCAATGTATGTCTTTGTGCTTTCTTTCTTCTTTAAGTCCTTATATGAAAATTCAAAGGTCTTATTGGGATTTAAAACATCATGAAGTATCTTCAGCCTTTCCTCTCCGTTAAGGCTTTCTGCTCTTACTCCCATACTTTTAAGACTCGATAATATATCTATCTCCAGTCTTTCCAGTTTTGATGTTGCCTGCTCTAAATTATCCGCTTCCACTGTAAAGGTTACATACTTTGATTTTTTCAGTCCATTATTTCCCTTTACAATCTGACTTTTCAGCATTTCTCTAAACTCAAGGCGTATATCGTCAAACCCGTCCTTTTTATCCGGTATTTGAATGGCCGATTTCATTTCTTCATTTCTGCCAAGCTGATTGATATATGAAAACTCTATGCTGACACTTGGATCAAAGGAATTAAGAAAATTTGCAAACTGATTAAAAATCAAATCCCTATCTTCTTCTAAAGCAAGCTGATAGTTTATATCCTCAAAGGCGATACTCTTATTAAAATGCTTTTCATCAATCTGACATATCCCGCTTTTTAAAAGTCTAAGGTAGGGAATGGTATCTTCAACAGTGTATCTTTTCGGTTCTTTCCTAAAGATAAGGTCAAGTAATCCGCCCCTGTCTTTTTTAGACTTTCCCTTATTTTGCTTTAAGTCCTGTTTTTGACTTCTTAAATTCTTTTGGTTTTGTTCTAACTTTAGCTGCTGAATCTTTCTTTTGTCTTTCAAGGTAAACCTCCTTTCTCACTCTTTTTTGTGGCTGATAAAATTTATGAAGGTAAATATACTTAAAATATTTCTCAAAGCTAAGTCCGTCCTTTTCAAAAAGAGTGATGAAAAATATAGGTAGAGTGGACACAATGAGAAAGATAACTGCTATATCATTTGGAACTACCTTTCGCATAAATAAATAGATTGGTATTCCAATCATTCCTGCAATCGTAAAACCGATAAGCTGTCTTTTTGTCAGGTTGAATGCCACCTTTGTTTTTACCTTCTTTAAGTCTTTTGGGATAGGTACATACGCCATAACTTACCTCCCATCTTCTTTACCCTTTGAAAGCTCCTCTATATGCTCATATACGGAGCCGATTTCTTCCTGAATACTTGCAATCTGTTCATTTGTATCTCTGTTATATCTTTCCTGCATTAGACAAAAATCATTGTGGCAGCGACCGATGTCCTTTGTTCTTTCTTCCAAGTCATTCACTTTGCTGTGAAGCCTGATTCTATCCATTACTGCCAAAATACCTGTTCCAACTGCTACTGCTATCAATACTGTTTTTCTTTTGTTCATCATATATTTCCTTTCTTTTAGTGTGCATTTAATACGCTTTTGGCCAGTGTTCCGCTCTTTAGCATCATTAACCCCAGCAAAACCGCATATCCAAGTATCGTAAAGGTACTTGTGTGTATATCTGTTATCTGTATTGTCTTAACTAATACTGCGTATATTCCAAGACAAACCATTAAAAAGAGTCCTTGTAATCCTATGGCAAATAATCCTTTGATATAGTTTGTTCCGATTTGTCCCCACTCTTTGTTTCCCATTGTGGCAAAAGGAATGGCTGAAACGGATGAGTAAACATAAATCTCAAACATTCTACCGTATACCACAAGCATAATCACAATGGAAATGACCTGTATTGCCACCTTTATGAGCGAGGTTTCAAAGAGTATCATGACAAGCTCTCCAAGACCTTTATCTTTTAAGCCTTCTACCATCGTTACAATCTGATCTCCAGAGATAACGGCAGAGGTGTTAATTACCCCTGCCGCTTTATTTACCATGTGCTGTGCCACATCAAAGACTGCCATAGAAAACTGAAAAGCGTGAGACACTAACCATACGGCAATCCACATCTTTATGATGTATTTGAAAAATTCAAAGGTATCCGTATCGTGCATATTGTTCTTTTGCATAACCATATTGATAAGCTCGATACAAAGGACTGCCGTTATGATTAGCCCTGCAATGGGGATAATGACAGAGTCGTTAATGCTTTTAATAAAGCTGAAAACCTGTCCGTTCCACCCCATCGGTGTCTTTCCCACATCCGTTGCAATCGCACCAACTTTATCGTTGATGTCAAGAAACATGGACTCTAAGTTTGCTTGGATACCGCCCAGTAGAAGATCTTTGAAAAACTCCTCTATCTTGTCGAATATCCCAAACATTTAATTTCTCCTTTTCTTCTTACTTGAGTACATTTGCAAGAAGCGGAATCAGCTTTAATCCGATAAGGACAATACCGCCTCCCGCCATAAGCTGCTTGATACCCTGCGACTTTGCACCCGGATTGTCATTGCCATAACCTTCCATCAGGTTAATAACGCCCCATGCTCCAAGTCCTGCACCTACTGCCATAACTAAAATCTTTAATACATTTACTGCCTGTGTAAAAAATTCCATAACTTATTCCTCCTCGTTTTCTTCTTTCTTTTCAATCTTGTTGTATGACTTCACAACAAAGTTTTTGTAAGTCTTTCCGTCTTTTTCACGCTTCTTAAAGTATCCAAAGATATGAATCAAATCGCCTTTTTCAAAGGCTTTTGCTGTTTCTGCTTTTTCACCATAGGCTGCACAATTGATATATTCCTTGCCTTTCCCATACTTTTTTACAAGCGTAAAGTTTACAACTTCAACAGCTTCTCCCTCTTTGTCAAAACTTGAAAAAGTTGGTTCTGCCAATAAATTGGCATTGATGTTAATCATTTCTTGCTTCATTAAAAATTTCTCCTTTTCTTTTCAATAAAAAAAGCGACTGGAGTTTTTCTTTTCCAATCGCTGATACTCTTGCTATTTAGTTTTCCTTAGTGGGACTTCTTATCCTTACCATCTTTCCTCCTGATTTTGAATAATAAAAAAGCAGCGAATCTATGTTCTTTAGACTTACTGCACTCTTGTAATAACCGTTTCTCTATTTAATTTTGCTTTCCCTTTTCTCTTGATATATTCCTCAATATCAAAGGCATTTTTCTTATTAAAATCTTCAAGGAGCTTGTAATTCTTATGCTTTGTAATATCAAATTTATCTGACAAAAACGGTCTTACACCTCGAAGCTGAAAAATACATTTACTACCATCCATAACCGTTATCTCGTCTTGGCTCATCAGCTCTTTTCCTGTCTTTTGGTAATTGAGTCCATAACTATTAGCATTGGATCGTGTTTCAGAAGTGTTATATAGATCTATCGTTTCCTTTCCAAGCGTTTCTGATAGCTCTTTAAGTGTTGTTTTCTCCTTTCCACCCAAGAATAGCGTGCTATCACAGTTACCTACAATCGTATCTGCATTGTCCTTGTAGATTGCCTTTAGCTGAGATTGTGCCTGCAAGATAATACTTGCTGAAATCTCTCTACTTCGGATTGTTGCAATCAATTTCTCGAATTTAGGAATTAAGCCTATGTTAGCAAACTCATCAAGCAAACACCTTACATGAACAGGTAATCTTCCTCCGTACTCATCATCAGCCTTATCGCAAAGTAAGTTAAATAGCTGTGAGTACATGATAGACACCACAAAGTTAAAAGTATCATCCGTATCAGAGATAATAACAAAGAGTGCTGTCTTTCTATCTCCAAGAGTATCAAGCTCAAGTTCATCTTCTTTCATCAAGTCCCTAAGTTCTTGAATATCAAAAGGGGCAAGCCTTGCACCGCATGAAATAAGAATAGACTTCGCCGTTTTTCCGGCAGCGAGTTTGTATTTTTTATATTGCTTCACGGCAAAGTGTGCCGGTTCTCGTTTTTCCAATGCTTCAAAAAGCCTATCAATCGGATTCATATAGGTTTCGTCATCTTCTCTGACCTCAGAAGCGTCAATCATATCAAGAAGAGTCTTAAAATTCTTTTCTTCCTGTGGAGCTTCATAGAAGATATACCCGATAAGTGCTGTGTAATATAGTTTTTCCGCTTTCACCCAAAAACCTTCCCCCGACTTTTCTCCCTCTCCTTTGGTATTTGCAATGATGGTTTGCACTAATTTTAGTATATCTTTTTCACTTCTAAGATAAGCAAAGGGATTGTACTTCATAGACTTTTTGAAGTTTATAGTATTTAATATTTTTATCTCATATCCGTTATCTTCAAGCATCTTACCGCACTCAATTACTATCGTTCCTTTAGGATCTGTTACGCAATATGATGAGTGCATTTGCATTAGGTTCGGTTTTACATAAAATCTTGTCTTTCCTGAACCAGAACCACCTATAACAAGTACATTTTTGTTACGAGCATACTTTGGATTTGCAGGTCTGCCATTCATAGTTAATCGTTCTGTTTGAGTAAGCAAAATATTGTTTTGGAACTTTTCATCCACATACGGCTCTATATCTTTTCTCGTTCCCCATCTTGCCGAACCATACTCTTTCCCCTGTCTAAACTTTTTCGCATTTTTGCCTTTGGTATAGACGATAAATTTAATTAAAGCTGCCACGCCCACACCCATTAAAACATCTATTGGATGAACGCTTGGAATAAAGCTCATGGTATTAAGCTCTAATATTCCTTGAAAGATTTTGTCTATCACATCGCCACCAGTATAGGCTCGTACATGGTGAGAAAAGATATTGCCAAAATAGAAAAATGCAAGATAGGGAATATTCTGCTTTAGAAACTTTGCCTTATCTTGCACCTTAAATAAGCCTTTGATGTCTTTTAGTATCTTATCTATCATAGGATCTGCTCCTTTTGTTTATTCTTGACTTTATCTTTAGAAACAGTGTTCTTTGCCATCTCCTTGAACTTCTCAATATTTTTGTGAATGGACTCTTTCCTTTCCGTTTTCTTTTCTGATTCTTCAAGAGCGTGTTTAAAGGCTTTATCCATCACTTTCATGTCTTTTGCCTGAAAGAATACGGAGTATTTACCGCTTTCCTTATCTTTCATTACTGAAAACTTTACCCCATACCGATTAAGTTCCTTTTTCAGTTCCTTCAGCTCTGCTTCTTCTACCGGAATTTCTTCAAGCTGTCCCTTTTTAACCATATCTTTGAGCTTCACTTCATTTCCTTTGCTACTAACGAGCTTTTCCAGTCCTCCGAGTTTCTCAGCCTCTTTCATCAGTTTCTTGAGTAAAGTCAAAAGAAGTTTTGCTGTTACTTTTCCGGCTTTAACCTCCATATTCAGCGTTTTTCTTGCAATTTCTTCATTGATCAAGTTCTCTCACCTCCAGTCAGTAATCTTTCTTTATTCCTCTTCAATTTTTCTTCCTGAATAACTTTCCTGTAATCTTCTCCAAGCACCATCACAGGAATACACATCTCGATAATCCTTGAGTAAATTCTTTGGTATTCCACACTCTCCGTACAGTTTTCAATTTGGCTGTATGAAAGATTTGTGGTAAAGATTGTTGGTTTATGCTTTAAGTACCTGTTATTCACAATGTTATATACCTGCTCTTTTGCATAGCTTGTATCTCTTTCAATTCCTAAATCATCTAAGATGAGAACGGAAGTGTTTACAAGGGATTCGATATATGCGTTTTTATCAAGGTCAAATCCGCCTTTTTGCAGTTCGTTGATTATCTGTGCAAAGTTTCTAATCTTAACGCTTATCTGATACTGTTCAATCAGAGCATTGGCAATAGAGCAGGCAAGATAGGTCTTTCCGCTACCCACCGAACCATAGAATAGGAGTCCGATATTTTCTTTTCTCATCAGCTCATAGTCTTTTACAAAATTCTTTGCGATGATAAGACTCTGATTTTCTTTTCCCTCATAGTTTTCAAAGGTATATGCCCATTGAATCATGGATGTGAAGCAGATACTTTTTAATCTCTCGATTTCAAGCTGCTTTTGTCTTTCTTTTTCTTTTGCTTCTCTATCTCTATCGCATTTACAAGCTGTCTTAAATATCATCTGCTTTCCGAAAAATTCTAATGCTTTTCCATCTTTTCTTTCATGGCACACTTTACAGTAGGCGTGTCCGTCTTTGATGTATTCTTTTTCAGGATTGAAGCTGTATTCCACATCTTCTATCATCACTTTCTCTAATTCTTTAATCATAAATGTACTCCCTTGTTATATTCCTCCCATGTAGGGATATTGGTTTTTTTCTTACTTCCCTGATCTTTATAAAACCAAGAAAGGATTGTTGCTTTATGGTCTTTATATGTTTTTCCGGTACTTTGAAGATAGGTTGATAGTCTTTCAATGTAGTTATCAAGCTCTCCTGCCATTTTTATTTGTAATTCTCCTATATCTTCATCCTTTAAAAAGACATTCTGAAATGTTCCAAGTCCGCTTTTCCCAAAACTATATTCTCTCTTACTATACTTACTCTTATTATTCTCTATATAGTTAGAGTCAAGATTTTGAACTTCCTGAAGTTCATTTTCTTTACTTCTGAGGTTAAAATCTTTTACTTCTGAAGTTAATTTTTTTGACTTCTGAAAGTCATTTTCTTTTACCGCTATTATGCTCATAAAGTCTTTGACATATATGACATTCGGCTTACCAAGTCCAAGCCTTACTCTTTCAATCAGTCCTATTCCTTTTTTGCTGTCTAACTCGTCCAATGTTTTTATAGCTGTCGGCTTTGAGATATTTCTTCTTTTCATGATTTCTTCAACTGTGAAATAGATAAAAACTCTACCTTCCTTGTCTATCCAGTTATTCTTAAATGACATTCCTGTTCGTTTCAAAAGCATGGAATAAAGGATAATGGCTTCAGCAGACAGTCTCTTAAATTCTTCTCCGTCTATCAATATTTCAGGCACTTTCAAAAAGTTAAATCGCTCTGCTTCTCTGTTATAGAAATAGTCAAAGTCCATACAGGATCACCTCCCTCCTTAAAAATTTGCAAAGAAAAAGACGATAGTTTTTTCTTCTATCGCCTTTGGTAACCATTTTTATGAAATTTTTTAAATTGATTTTATTGCCTCATTGATACCTTGCAAAAAAGCTATAACTGCTGCACCAACCATCGGTATTCCATATGGACTAACCAAGAATCCAATAATCAATGCTTCTATTCCGATGGTAACTTCTTTTTGTAAGAAAGATGCTATTGCTCCAAATATGCAAAACATCATCAGCAAATATAGTAGGGCTGTTCCGATACCAAGTAGAAATGTCAGAAATGCTGTGAGGATACTTAACACCAAGCTAATTGGAAACAAGATTATTTTTATTATCCATCTCATCATTTAGTAGTCCTCACTTTCTAAAGCATTCTTTGTATCTCCACACACCATATCAATGCAAACATTCACATCAATATAATTTTTTAAGACTTTTTTTCGTCCTCCCTCTCCGTCTTCTACAAATACATAATGCTTGAAAAAGTGCTTAAAATAAAGGATTTTTACCCTTTGCTTCGTTGTAGCAACACTACACACTCCACGTGATGCGTCTGTGGAAACAAATCCACTGGCTGCACTTTGGTTAATTTGTAACCCAAGTCTTGGTAGCGTTTGATATCACGCGCCATAGTGGCTGGGTTACAAGACACGTAGGTGATTTTTTGTGGTCCCATTGCCACGCTGGCCTGGATAAAACTTTCTGTTAGGCCTTTTCGTGGTGGGTCTACCAGAATAACACTTGGTTTGATGCCTTCTTTAGCCCATGTTGCCATGACATTTTCTGCTGTATCTGCGACAAAGTGGACATTGGTGATGCCATTACGAGCAGCATTCTGTTGAGCATCTTTGACAGCTGCTTCAATCACTTCAACACCATAAACAGCTTTAACTGTTTTAGCAAATGACAAGCCAATGGTTCCAATACCTGAGTAAGCGTCAATGACGACATCATCTTCAGAAAGGTCTGAAAAGGCTATCGCCGTTTGGTAAAGTTTTTCTGCCATAACTGTATTTACTTGATAGAAAGACTGGGCAGAAATGGCATAGTCATTTCCAAGCATACTGTCAGTAATAGTATCCTTGCCGTAAAGCGTTTTGAAGTCTTTACCAAAGATTGCATTGGTATTTTTATCGTTAATATTTTGAATAATGGACACTACTGCTGGGAAAGATTCAACAATTTTTGAAATAACTTGATCCACACGGAAAACTTTTGGTCTGGTAGTCACTAAAACCAGCATCATTTCCCCAGAATAATGACCACGGCGCACAACGATATGGCGAATAAGACCTGTTTGTTCTTTTTCGTCATACGGTTTGACATCAAAGCGACGTAATAACTCACGGGTAAAATTAATGAGACGATCAATCTCTTTATCCTGAATATAATAATCTGAAATAGGAACTAAGTCATGAGAATGTTTTCGGAAGAAGCCAGTTTCAAGCTGGCCATTAACACGTCTAACCGGAACTTGGGCTTTATTTCGATAAGCCAGAGGATTATCCATACCAATGGTTTGGTTTACCGTTACATCATTGATACCAGCAATTTTATACAGATTATCTTGCACTTGCTTTTGTTTGAATCTCAATTGGTCTTCATAAGCTAAATGACCAAAATCTGCAATACCTGTCCGTAAGTAAGTAACGTCGATAGCTTGGTTTCTCGCAGGTGATAGTTTCTGATAGGCTTCCACCTTACCAAAGCCACTGTTTTTATTCACCTTCAAGACACGCATGTCTATGATTTCTCCAGGTAGGGCATTATCCACAAAGAAAACAAAACCGTCGTGTTTAGCGACACCTGCTCCCTCATGGCTTAAGTCTGAAATGGCAACTGTAATGACATCGTTTTTTTTCAACATTGTGTTTTATTTTTTCCTTTTCTAGGGAATGCTGCTTGCTCAAAAAAAGAAGAGCAACTTTAGTTACTCTCCATTATAACACATTTTAACGCAATCCCAATTGAGATAATGTTTTCTGGTATTTGTCAAAATCAATGTAAAGGGCTTGCCCACCATACATGTCATATTCATCCACCCAATCCCCATTTTCTGGGATAGTCACGTGTTCAATACCGTTTTTACCACTTCCTAGAGCCGATACCCCATTTTTGAGAACAAAGGGGAAGGACACATTGGTGGAGGTAAGGGCATAAATTTTACCAATGGCTGCAGAGCCAGTGAAGAGTTTGGTTGGGTCTTTGATTTGAGACATGACTTCGGACATGACTTGCTGCTGTCTCACAGTCCTACCAAAGTCTCCCTCATCATCTTTACGGAAACGAGCATAGTTGAGCAAGGTTCTGCCATCCATGCGTTGTTCTCCGACTTCAATGGTCTGATTAGGGACCACACCATCTTTCATTCGTAAATCATCTGGAACTTCCACGGAGTCAACAGCAACACCGTCTACCGTAGCAAATTTGGCATCAATCTTAACCCCATTTGGGAACAGAGTATCAATGGCTTCCGCAAAAGTTTCAAAATCCACCATGACGTAATATTTAATATCGATATCAAAATTGTGTTTAAGCGTCTGACGAACAAATTCTGCTCCGTGATGATCCTCTTGTTCTCCTAGGTTAAAGGATGTATTGAGTTTGAGATCATAGGAATCACTGTCATTATAGCTATAACCTGGGATATTAACCAAGGTGTCTCGCATAAAGGACACCATTTTGATTTTCTTGTCTTTATTACCAACATTCACCACCATAATGGTGTCTGTCCGTGCTTCGGTAGAGCCTTGTGTGACCCTTTGGTCAGACCCCAAGACGAGAATATTGGTGCCATCCTTTGTATCTTTGCCGTTAAAGGCCTGCGAGACTGCTGGCTTATAAGTTGCCTTATTGCTCGAAACATCAAAGATTCCTTTGAGAAACATGAAACCAACTGCCAAAATCATCAATAGCAGTAAGAAGGTGAGTAGTTTAAAGAAACGCTTAATGCGACCTTTTTTATGGCGACGTCGCTTTTTAGCTTTAGGAAGAGGTTGCGCCACAGGGTATTCTTCTGCATAACCGTAGTCACCATAAGCAGGGTCTTCTTCGTAGGCTTGTCCATAAACTGGCTGCGGGGGAACCAAGGTCTTACGAGCTGCGGCTCTGGCCTGCCGTTTAGACCGTTTCTTTTCCTCTTTCGGATAAAGAGGGAGACCATTTGGCGTTAAGGAAGGATCCTCTTCTAAGTAAGTGGCGTAAGAATCTTCCTCATAGTAGTTTTTTGGGGAAAGGTAGGGGTCTGGCTGTCTGACAGGGCGCGTCGCTGACGGTGTCGCGTAAGCACGCCCAGCTTCCATTTTCGATTTTAAAAATGCGAATTCTCTTTTTTCATTCTCGCTAAGGTAACTAAGGTTCCTTAGGAGATAAAAATAACGTAATTCTTCGTGGTGACTAAGGCCACCGTTTTGGTATTTTGTCATATCAAGTCATCTCTTAGTATTACAATACAATCTATTCTTTTTAACTAACACTTCTATTATAACCTATAAAGGTTATATTGTCCTCCCCCAATTTTAATACAAGCAGGCTTAGAAGGCATATTTGCTGTTTCTTTAATAAAAAGAAAGAGAGGTTTTTGGTATTCCAATACCTTTTTGAATCAAAAAACAACTGACAAGTAGGCATCAGTTGTTTAATTTTTGGATGACATTTAATGAGCTTTGATTATCTCTGCTATTTCTGCTGGTGTGCGATGATCAACGCTAATCACCAAGTCTGATAAACCTTCATAGAGAGCCATACGCTTTTGATAAAGGTGATAGAAAGCTTCTTTGGAATGCTTGCTAAAAAGAGGTCTTTGAGTTTCAGTATCCTCTTGTAACCGTTGGTATAGGACTTCAAAAGAGGCGACTAACAAAATATTCTGGTGCCGATTGGCTGCCAATAAGCGGCGATTTTCTTTTGAAAGCACCACACCACCGCCCGTAGCAATCACAAGATCATCTGGTTCAGATAGCAAGTCTGCCAAAACTTGACTCTCAATGTTTCGAAAAGCTGTTTCACCATACTGATCAAAAAAGCTAGCAATAGGCATGCCTACGCGCTCCTCAATAATAGCATCCATATCTCTATAGTTCTGATCTAACTCCTTTGAGACAGTGCTTTTGCCCACTCCCATAAATCCCAATAAAACTTTAGTCATGACACAGCCTCTCTAAATCCTTGAAAAACGTGGGGTAAGACGTCATGATGGCTTCTTCTCTATCCAGATGGATCTCCCCTTGTTTCACGATTAAGGCTGCAATAGCTGTCATCATACCAATCCGATGATCACCAAACGTACTAGTTTGGGCCGCGTGGAGCGCTGTCGGCCCTTCAATAATCATCCCATCTGCTGTTGCTTCAATAGTAGCCCCCATGCTTTTTAAGATATCAGTAACCACCTGAATACGGTCCGTCTCTTTGACCCGTAGTTCCTGAGCATCTTTAATGTGGGTGACCCCTTGTGCTTGGGTTGCTAGTAAAGCAATAATAGGCAACTCATCAATTAAGCGTGGAATCAATTGACCAGAAATCGTTGTTCCTTTGAGTTGAGAATAAGCGACTCCAAGATTGGCTGATTGTGTCTGAGGATTAACAGCCTCATAAGTGACCTGCCCGCCCATTTGTTCAATTACTTCTAAAATGCCTGTTCTTGTCGGATTGATACCGACATTTTCTAAAAGAATAGCCGAGCCAGGAACAATAAGGCCTGCCACCAACCAAAATGCTGCACTGGAAATATCCCCTGGAACAGTGACCTCTTGACCGATGAGTGTCTGAGAACCTGTTAACCAAATCTTTTTACCGTCAACACGTAGCTGCCCTCCAAATTGTTGAATCATGTCTTCCGTATGATTACGGGTTATTTCCTTTTCAATGACCTCTGTCGTGCCATTTACCTGTAAGGCAGCTAATAAAATCGCTGACTTGACTTGGGCAGAAGCGACTGGAAGCGCATAGGTTATTGGATTTAACTCTCGACTTCCCTTGAGTTTGAGAGGGGGGAGATGTCTAGAACCTTCTCCTGTGATGTCAGCCCCCATTTGGCGTAAAGGCAGGACAATACGATCCATAGGACGCTTAGACAAACTATCATCTCCTGACATGGTAACCTCAAATGATTGTCCAGCTAAGAGGCCAGCAATGAGACGCATAGAAGTTCCAGAATTGCCCATATCAAGTGTCTGATGAGGAGCAGTCAATCCTTCAAAGCCTTGCCCCTCTATTACAAGCTGATCATCCTCTTCTTCGATACGGACGCCTAAATTCCTAAAGACTTGAATCGTGGAAAGCACATCTTCTCCTTTTAAAAGTCCTTTGACGCGTGTTTCTCCTTTAGCAATGGCCCCTAATATGACTGCCCGGTGACTAATGGACTTGTCTCCTGGAACACAAATAGTTCCCTGTAACCGCCCCACATTTGTTCGCAATTTCATCCGTTTCATCTGCCTTTCTACTTGCTAAGATCAATGATTTTCTATTCATCCTCATAAAAAATGAAGCAAGAAAGACCCTTCCTACTTCATCTCGTTTGTCAGTTTTGTTACTCTTCATCAACAGAGGAAGATGGCGATTGATCTGTGTCATTCCCTAAGGTTTTTTTGAAAATGGATACCACATCTCCGCTGCGACTTTCTAGTTTTCCTACAGACATTTCTTGATAAGTGGCATTAAAAATGGCCCCTAAAATCAAAATTCTAGCCAAGAAAATAAACCATAACATGATAATGAAAATCATCACGGAACCAAAGGTTTTGATATCTACCATTTTCTCAACATTATGTACCACATAATTACCAACCAAGTTACTCAAAAAAGTCATAACAAATGACGTGAAAATCGTACCTGGCAAAATATAGCGAATCTTTTTAATCTTGACATTTGGCAAGAGGAAATACAATAACATCAGGCCAACAAATATAATCAAGACCGTAATAGGCTGGATTAAGAGCAAGAATGCCGTCGTGATATTGTCACTTAGGTTATAGTGGTTATCTAACACCTGGATAGCTGCCTTTGAAAAGGTCGAAAAGATCAAGGCAAAGGTCAAAAGAAATAAAATAATGAGACTGGTCAAAAGTCCAACCAAGTGACCGATAAAGAAATCACGATGTTGTGAGGCTCCGTAAGCTTTATTGATGGCTTTTTGCAAGGACGTTAAACTTCGAGACATGGTCCAAAAACCAGTCAAGGTCGCAACCCCAAGCACACTTCCTGAAGGTTTTGAAAAAATATTAACCACAATCGAAGAGGCAGGTTTGAAAATATCCTTAGGCAGATTTTGCTTCATTAACCGTAGCAAATCAGCAATGTCAATATTAAGGTAAGGAAAAATATTGGCTGCAATAATAATCAATGGAAAAGCTGTCAAAATAAGATAGTAAGCCACAGCAATTGAAGACAAATCCATTTCGGCACTTTGAAAATGTCGCATAAAAACTTGAATGGGTTCATACTGCCACTTTGACATGACTCTATCAAAGAATTTTTTTTCTGCCATTTTAGTAAGTTCTTTCTTCTCCTTGGCTCGTTAAAATAACAGGGCCGTCTTTAGTAATGACAAATTGATGTTCATATTGACAAGACAGGCCACCATCCAAAGTCTTATGCGCCCAACCTGTTTTCATATCCGTGTCAATTTCCCAAGTTCCTGTGTTGATCATCGGTTCCACTGTCAAGACCATTCCTTCTTTCAGACGAAGGCCTCGACCAGCTGTTCCGTAGTTTGGTACCATTGGTTCTTCATGCATGGTAGGTCCGACACCATGACCAACAAGGTCACGTACCACCCCATAACCAAAGCTTTCAGCGTACTCTTGGACAGCTGCTCCGATATCACCAATACGGTTACCAATCACAGCTTGCTCAATCCCGCGGTACATCGCTTCTTTAGTGACATCCATTAATTGTTTCACTTCGTCAGATGGCATTCCTACAGCATAAGCCCAACACGAATCCGCCAAGCCACCAGAATAAGACTCTGTCCATTTTTTCATCTCAGAAACATTATCAAAATCTAGGGCTGAGACATCCACAACTGATTTGTCCAAAGGCTCGCTTAAAACCATGTCAACCTTAAGCAAATCCCCTTCTTTAAGGATGTAGTGGCGTGGAAAGGCATGAGCCACTTCGTCATTCAACCCGCAGCAGGTAGCATACGGGTAATCCATGACATGACCATCCACTCCAATTTGCAAGGGAAGCACATTGTCTTCTTTACAACGACGACGAACGTAGGCTTCAACTTCCCACATGTCCGCACCAGGCTTGATAATATCTCTTAGCCCAATATGGATACCAGCTAGAAAATCTCCAGCTCTATCCATAGCTTCTATTTCGCGTGCAGATTTTAATGTTATCATGTTTTATCTTTCTCCTCTAATTAATCTTGGTTGTTATTATTGCTTTAGCAATCACTTGATCATCGACAAAAACTTCGATATCAATGGTGCTGCTTCGTCTATTTTCAGTAATGATTTTAGGGTATAGTTTCAATTGATCATCAATTTGAACAGCATGTAAAAAGTATATCATCATTTGTTCAATAATGATATTTTTTTGATGCTTTTTCGTTAGGACACGAACACTGATTTCCTTGAGAAATTCTGAAATGACCCCATTTGACATGTTACCAGCACTATCAATCATGGTCGGTTCAACCAAAACCTGATAATAGTCAAGGGTCTCTTCAAGGCTGGAAAGCATCTGTTCACTATAGGTGTAGAGGTTACTTGGCTGGTTAGTCGGAAGATTCTCCATTGCTTGTCTACGGGTAATCATCCCTAGTAAGACATGGTCTTCATCAACAACAGGAAGCATGTTTAAATCTTCAAAAATCATTTTTTGACTGATGTTCGCAAGACTGGTGTTAGGCTTCGCTGTGATGGGGTTTCGAGACATGATTTTAGTCACTTTAGTGGTCGGTAATTGATCCACCACATCTCGCATACTGACCACTCCGATTACTTTGGATTTGTGATCCAGAACAGGGAATCTTACCTCTCGTGTATTTTTAATGAGGGCGTTAAATTCTTCAATCGTATTGTCCTCATAAAGACAGCCATACTCCTTAACAGGAATCATGACCTGCTCGACGGTTTTGAGGTCTGTTTTGATGCGAATATTAGACAGGGCATGATTAATCATGGTCGCGACTGTAAAGGTGTCATAATTGGTTACCATGACAGGAATACCTTGGCTATCCGCTGTTTCAATAACCCGTTTAGAGACTGGGAAACCGCCAGTCACTAAGATGGCATTATGATTTTCCAAAGCCAGCAATTGGATATTTTCGCGGTCACCGACAATCAAAAGCCCTCCTTTAACGAGGTAGCGGCGAATATTTTGCTGAGTCATAGCTCCGATTGAAAACTTGCTAAATTCATGCCCCAGACCAGCATGCCCCGCTAACACTTCCGAATCACTAATACGAGCAATTTCGGCATAGGTCAGACGGTCAATGCGAACCCGTCCTTTTTTCTCAATACGAACCGTGCCACTTCTTGGTTTGGTTTCGACAATGCCTCGATTTTCAGCTTCTTTGATAGCGCGGTAAGCCGTGCCATCACTAACCTTTAAATGATTAGAAATACTTCTAACACTCACCCGTTTCCCGATAGCGAGCTTTTCCAGATAATCCAAAATGTCTTGATGTTTACTCATGATGATCATCACCTATTCTTAATTGGTACGCTTTATAATCGCGAATCTTATGGGTATGGCGATCACTGCCTCTAAATCGTTTGTAACAGCGAAATCCTGCTTTTTCAGCCACACGTTGACTGGCTTCATTTTCCAGATGGATGAGCAACTCCAATGTTCTAAGCCCAAATGTTTGAAAGGCTAAAAAACTCAGTGTCTTGAGAACTTCTGTCATGATACCTTGCCCCCAGTAAGCATGATGTAAAAAATAACCAACTTCAGCACTGGCTACTTTAGCATTATACTGTTCCAGCCGGATACAGCCTATCAGTTGGTGTGTCAGCTTGTCCTCAATGGCCCAAATCCCTAAAGGAGATACCATAAACTCATGAACTAAAAGGTAGTCGCTTTCCCCTTTAGTCCTTTTTTCTGGAAAGACATAAGATAAGTGCTCATTATCATTAACCATAGCGTAAAAAGCCGCGTGATCGGCATATTGAAAAGGCCTCAATGCAACCTTTGGAGTGTCCAAAAAAGCAAATGCTGCCAACTGTGTCCAAATATCCATTGATGCCCTTTCCACTTTTCCTGTATTAGTTTTATTATAACAAATATCGTAGAAATATTCTATAACAGTTTTTAGCTTTCTGTGAGCTTTTTTTGCAAAAACTACTATTTTCAGGACTTAGATGTCCTATCCTTTCCACCATCCTTAGAGAAATAGCTGTCAACTGTATTACTTGTGTTTTTAAAAATACAAAAAAAGAGGAACCCTAGTGTTCCTCTTAAAAAGCTTTTTGTCAAAAATAATGACAATTAGTCTTCTTTACGTTTTGAAGCGACCGCCAAAGCACCCGCACCAGCCATTACTGCAAGCGCAGCTGCTGTGAAGAATGGGTTGCTTCCTTCACCAGTTGTAGGAAGAGTTTCAGCTTTCTTAGCGTCTTCTTTCTTAGCTTCTGGTTTTTTAGCATCTTCTTTCTTAGTATCGTCTTTCTTAGCGTCATCTTTAGCAATTGGAGTTGCAGGAGTTAACGGAACAAGAGGGATACTTGCTTCTGGTTTTTCTGGTTCAGTTGGTGCATCACCAGGAACCTCTGTAACCATTTCAGTTACCGTAAAGGTCTTAGTCGCATCATCATAAGTCCAAACACCATCAACACCGTTGTCGTTAGCGTATTGTTTGAAGGCTTTTTCTGCAGTTTCTGCGTCTACTGCTTTAGTAGTTGTTTCGCCTTTCAATGTTTTACCATTAATAACAAGTTTGTAAGTTGTCACGGCTGGTGTTAATTCAGACGCATCGATCACTTCTGGTTTTTCAGTAACTGTAAAGGTCTTAGTCGCATCGTCGTAAGTCCATTCACCGTCAACACCGTTGTCGTTAGCGTATTGTTTGAAGACTTTTTCTGCAGTAGCAGCATCAACAGCTTCAGTAGTTGTTTCGCCTTTCAATGTTTTACCATTAAGGATTAATTTGTAAGTGTCAGTCTTAGGTAATGCAGCTAAAATTTCATCTATCAGTGCTTTTACACCTTCAACAGTTTTGGCATTGTTGATTAGATTCTTGTAATAGTCACTTACTCCATATTTGTCAAGTTCTCTGTTAGCTAAGACTTTAGCTTCAGCTAATTCAATTGATTTAACAGTATCTTCAGCAGGTGTTTGTGATTTCAAGAAATCAGATAAGCCATCTGTTGCTTCTGAAATACGCGCTTTCTTCGCTGATTCAACAACTTGTGCTTGAAGGTCTTTTACGCCTTCAACAGTTTTGGCATTGTTGATTAGATTCTTGTAATAGTCACTTACTCCATATTTGTTGAATTCTTTAAGGGCATCTGCTTTGGCTTTTGCTAGGGCATCTGCTGCTGCCGCTGCTTCCCAAGCTGCTGCCCCAGCATTTTCAGCTGCCGCTGCTGCCACAGTATCGGCTACCGCTGCTGCTGTCAAATCAGCTGTAGCACTCTCTTCATTACGCAAAGCCAGTGTTGTCTCTGAATTCCCCAGAAGATTAGTTAATTCACCACCATTACGAATAATTGGGGTATCTTCGATTGGTGAGTCAACAGCGAATACCGTTGATCCCACTAAAAATGCAGCTGATACGGATGCTAACCCAAAAGCTGATTTACGTAAAAAGTATTTTACCTTTTTTTCTTTTTCCATTTTTTCTCCTTTTTTAATTTTAATATGCCAGCACATATTAAAAAGCCGACAAATTTGAAACTACGATTTAATAATTTCACTTTTTATTATACAACTTAATAAAATTAAATCAAGGATTTTATTTAATTTTTCTATCAATTTTTGTTGAATTAATAAAATTAAGGAATCCTTACAAATAAATCTCCTATCATAACCTCACCAATTTAGCCTTATGTCTATTTCATTAGTATAAAAATGATTTTCTATAATTTTTCAACAATTATTTTCTTCTTTAAGAAAACAAGACTTTTTAAAAATGAGATTTTCTATCTATAGTACTATTTATTTTATTTATAATAGAGAATTCTCTTTTTGTACTAAAAAAAACGTTAGGAGAAAACTCCTAACGTCAGTCATAATATTCTTTTCTGCTATTTAATAACGGTTTTTCTTAACCTCTCATAAGGAAAATAAGGTTAACGTCGCTGTGACTGTTAGTACTCTCGCCACAAATGCGTGTCAATAAGGCCACAGAAAGCATCTACTGGTGAAACACCGGTGAAGTTGGATTCGCCAGCCAATTTCTCCACCAAAGCTTTCATGGTATTGTCCTTACCGTCGTAAGCATTGATATAAGTCCCTACTTGTGGCATGTCTGCTAAGGCAAAGGCATGTTGAACTGATACCACAATTGTTGGGATTTCATGCACATAAAATGGCTGATCCGGTGTCCCCTTGGCTGCTGGCCAGACAATACGCTGAACTGTTCCACCAGAGTTGACATCAACAAGGTTAAGGATTAAATCGTAATGGTCTGTCAAATTGGAAATGGGTTGTTTTTGGGCATAAACATTAGCAATGGCTGCGGCACGTTCGCTTTCCGGCAATTGCATGATACGTTCTTCCGTTGACTCCCACACCGTGACGTCATGACCACGCGCTTCTAGCAATTCTTTAACCACATCGGATGCTCGTTTTTTCTGCCCTGCAATCATCGCACCAAAACCACCTTTGTGACCTTCTACATTGACAATCAAAATGCGTTTGTAGCGTTCAGGCGTGACTGGGAAAATATCCTTTTGCTTATCTTTAACAAGAGTAATGGCTTTGTCAGCTACCTCGTCAGCAATGGCTTGCGCTTCTTTGGTATTAATCAGTGTCATCGCTTCTTCTTTTGGTAGCATAATCTCTTCACGACGACCTTCATATAAATGAAGTCCTAGACGTGCTTTCAAACCAAGCGTACGGCAAAGGGCATCATGGAGTCGTTCTTCTGTCAAAATACCAGCCTCATAGCCTTCTTTCATCCATTGCAAGTCTTCATCTGGATCATTAAAGAATAAGAAGAGGTCACATCCCGCTTCCACAGCCGTTGGCAGCATCAAACGACGTGGCATAGAAGCTGTCATGGCAACCATGTGAGAAGCATCTGTCACAATAGCCCCATTGTAACCAAGCTCCCCGCGCAGCAATTCATCCAACAACGTTTTGTTGAGTGAAGCTGGTAGCATGTCATCCAACTCACGTTCAGGATGCAACTCTTTCTCAACATTTGGCAAATGGATATGACCTGCCATAATACCAGGAAGACCAGCTTCAGCTAGTTCACCATAAATACGACCGAAGGTAGACATCCACTCGTCTTTTGTCATCGGGTTTGATGCAAAAGAGAGGTGATGGTCACGTTCATCAATCCCGTCCCCTGGGAAATGTTTGGCAAATGGCATAATGCCATGCTCCATAATCCCTCTCATGTACTCTTTAGACAAGGTAATGATTTGGTCCACATTTGAACCCCAGTTACGGCTAGCGATAATTGGGTTGCGCCAGTTGCGTGTCAGGTCAACAATAGGAGCAAAGGAAGCGTTACAGCCAACCGCTGCTGCTTCAATCCCTGCAATGCGCCCCATTTCGTAAGCGTACTTTGGATCATTTGTTGCGGCAACCTTAATCTCGTCCCCAACCTTTGTGCCATCATTAACTGCGCCATCGCCACCTGCTTCGGTGTTAGCAGCAATTAAGAGTGGAATTTTTGATTTGGTTTGTAAGATGTAGTTTTGTTCCCAAACTTCGTCGGCCATGCCTTTATTGTAGCGAACCGCCGCAATTTTATAATCATTAAGCACTTGGGTCAAATACTCTTCGGTACGACTAGCTCCCATGTTAACAAATAACTGCCCAATTTTCTCCTCCAAGGACATGGAGGCAATGGTTTCTTCTACCCAAGCGATGGCTTGGTCATCAAGGTGATAAGGTTTTTTGCGTAAATCTACTAAATGTGTCATTTCTTTTCCTTTCAAGAGGGTCTCGGTTTTTTAATACCTTCTTACCAAATCCCTCTACTTACTTCTTTTCTCATCCTTTTGGACTAGTCAAGTTGGACTAGTCAATCTAATTAGTAGCTCTGCTATTAATCTAATCTAAGTTATGCCAGAAGGTTTCTTTCAAGCTATTAAAATCTAGGTCAGACAGTTCTCCTGTCACAAAGGCATCTGCCACAGCTTCTTTTAAGTCAGCCCAAGATTGCGCCTCTTTGCCGACTAATATAGGGAAGAAAGCCACTTGATTTTGCTCTGCTGCGGCCAAATCTCCTGGAGAATCGCCAACCATCATGAGGCGTTCTTTTTGATACCCTTTTTGAAGAAGCTCTGCGATAACATCCTCTTTTTTACCACGGTCTTGGCAATACAAGTCATCAACATGTGCCATTAGTCCTTGATCGTGCCACTCTTCTTCGACAGCTTCTTTATTGGCTGAACTCACAACGAATACTTTCCCTAGCTGATGCAATTTCTCAAGACCTGATATAGCTCCTGGAAAAGCCAACGCCTCACCTTCATAAGCTTTGATTTGACGGTTCACTTCATTAGACCATTCCAAAGCTTTTTGAAGGTCATCACTAGCCTCTTTAGCAAGCTCTGCTTCCAGTGAAGCATTGGAGAGAGATTTGGTGTTGGCAACCCAATCTTTCAAACGGTCAATGCCTTTCAATCCTGCATAGTCAAGTCCCATGACAAGCCCAACAAAACGATTAACCCCACGCGTGCGTGAGTACAGGTTAACACGGTTCCATTCTTTTAAAAATGCTTCTCTATTTGTCACCCCAAAGACATCTGCAGCAATTGGACCAAAGAATAGCTGATGCTTATAGGTCATCGTATCCATCGCACAGCCATCTGAGTCTACGCAGAAGACAAAGGCTTCCTTTTTAGTCATCATGTTTTCCTCCAATTAATTGTAATTCATCTGATGACTTTATTGTAACATGGCCAGAAAACGCTGTCAATTAGAAAACTAACATTAGGTTCATTTTTCTTGTTATCCTTTATTTTAAGATGAATATCTAAGTTGTTGCCAAATTATTCTCTCTTAACGATCATTCTAACGTTCACCAAGTCATCATATCACTTATGATGATAGCAACTAGCCTCTAAACAAAAACTCACCCAAGGCATCACATTTTCTTGAGTGAGTTAGTTACTAAGGATTAAACGCCAGAGTAAGCTGCAAAGCCTCCATCAATCGGGAGAACAACGCCGTTAACGAAGCTTGCTGATTGTTCATCAGCTAGGAAGAAGAGACCACCAATCAATTCTTCTGCTTCTCCGAAACGTCCCATTGGCGTATTGTTAAGGATTTTTTCAGCACGTGCTGTTGGTTGCCCCTCTTCAGTGAACAAAAGGCCACGGTTTTGGTTGGTCACCAAGAAACCTGGGGCGATAGCATTACAACGGATTCCCACTTTTGAGAAGTGAACAGCTAACCATTGCGTAAAGTTGGAAATAGCTACCTTAGCTCCTGAATAAGCTGGGATTTTTGTCAATGGTGTGAAAGCATTCATCGATGAAATGTTAATGATGTTAGCCCCTTTTCGCCCAACCATGTCTTGAGCGAAAACTTGCGTAGGAAGCAATGTTCCTAGGTAGTTCAAGTTAAAGACAAAACTAATTCCCGCTTTATCTAAATCAAAGAAAGTTTTGGTCTCTTCAGGCAAACCAACCTCATGAAATTCATTATCAGTAGTCGCTTTTGGACTGTTTCCACCAGCTCCATTGACCAAAATGTCTGCTGGACCAAAATCAGCTAAAACAGCCTGACGTACCTCTTCTAAATTCTCTTTTGAGAGGACATTTGCTTTGTAAGCTTTAGCCACACCACCTTCTGCTTCAATCTCAGTGACAAAAGCTTGTGCTGCTTCTTGGTTCAAATCTAAAAGAGCTACCTTGGCACCTGCTTTAGCAAACTCTTTGGCCATGTAGCCACAAAGCACGCCACCAGCACCTGTTACAATCACAACCTTATCTTTAAAATCAATTACTCTAGTCATGTTATTCCTCTTTCTTATTTGTCGCCAACTGTTTTGACAGTAATGCCAAAGTCTGGTGTCTTACCAGCAGCACGCATATTAGCCTCATAAAGACCATTAAAGTAAGTAGCTCCCAAAGCACGATCATATAGGCCATAACCAGGTGTTTTGGTTTGATCTCCCCAGATACGACGACCATGGTCTGGACGAAGAGCCCCTTTCCAATCATAGTCAACCAATAATTTGACAACAGCATTCATATCAATATCACCAGCTTGTGACAGGTGTGCTGTTTCTTGGAAGCCCCAAGCGCCGGCTGTCACGTTACGCGTGTGCATAAAATTGATACGGTTACGTTTAAGAGCGTACTCAGTCATGGCAATCACATCATTTTTAGGATCAGAAGCATACGACCCTACACACATGGTAATCCCATTGTTTGGAGAATCATAGAGATTCAAGAAGCGCTCAACTGCATCTTGACCTGTTATAATACGTGGCAAACCAAAGATACCATATGGTGGGTCATCAGGGTGGATCGCCATTTTCACACCAGCTGCTTCTGCGGTTGGCATAATAGCTTTGATGAAGTAGTCTAGATTTGCCCATAAATCTTCTTCAGAGATATTGTTGCGGTAATTCTCGATGATGGCTTTCATTTCTTCCTTAGAATAAGAAGAATCCCAACCTGGTAGATTCAAATCGTCAGCTACTGGATCAACACCCTCTAAATCAGCTTTTAAGAAAGCAAGCGATGTGGATCCGTCCGGTAGTGGATGGTTAAGATCTGAACGTGTCCAGTCAAAAACTGGCATAAAGTTGTAACAAACCACCGGAATACCTGCTTTACCAACGTTGATAATAGAGGTTTTATAGTTTTCAATCAATGCATCACGCGTTGGCTTGCCTTGTTTGATGTCTTCATGAACTGGGATAGATTCAATAACTGAAATCTCTAAACCAGCATCTTCGACCATTTTCTTCAAGGCAAGAATGTTCTCAAGTGGCCAAGCTTGACCAACCGGAACATCATAAATTGCCGTAACAATTCCCTGCATACCTGGGATGGCTTTGATTTCTTCTAAGCTGACTGGGTCATGTTTCCCATACCAGCGAAATGACATTTTCATATACAATTACCTAGAGCTGATAGGCTCCTTTTTCCTTTCATTTCCACACGACTTTCATTTATTGAGAAGGCTGCGCTTCTCTATTGATACAGTTTTAATTAAAATAGCGAACAGCGTTGTCGTAAGCGATGTCTTTAGCCATCTGACCAATGGCTTGATAATCTTCTGGGACTTCCCCTTCTTCAATCCATTCCCCTAGGTAGGTAGCTAAAATACGTCTGAAGTAATCATGGCGTTGATAAGATAAGAAGGAACGAGAATCCGTTAACATGCCTACAAAATTAGCAAGCATTCCTTGTTCAGCAAGAGCATTCATCTGGCTAATCATTCCAAGTTTGGTATCTGCAAACCACCAGCCTGCTCCAAATTGAAGGTAACTTGCCACACCGGCTTCATTGGCTTGGAAATTAGCCAAAGTGTTAGCTACTGCAATATTGTAACTTGGGTTTAAGTTATACCAAATCATTTTTGGTAGACTATCCATCTGCACCAAGTTATCCAACAAGCGGTTCATATTAATCGTTAAAGCTGTTTGGTCTCCTAGAGAATCCACCCCTACATCTGCTCCTAAACGTTTGAAAATACCAGAATGGTTGTTGCGCAGAGCACCAAAATGAACTTGGGTTACAAAACCATATTGCTTGTACAATCGACAAAGGTCTGCAAAAACAGCAGTCTGCCATTGGTTGATGTCAAGCTGGCTTGGTGTATCACCCGCTAGCACCTTGGCCATAATCTGATTTAAAGCTTCTGGTGTAGCCTTTTCAAAAACAATTTCTGTAAAGCTGATATCACTTGCCTTGCAGCCTTTTTCAGCAAAGTAAGCAATCCGTTTCTCCATGGCTGCCATAAACGTCGTAAAGTCTGTAATGCGGCTGCCAGTTGAAGTTCCTAAACGCTCCACAAACTGTGCAAAATTGCGGTGCTCTACAAAAGCCTCATCTGGTCTAAAGGTTGGTGCTACAACTGTCTCGAAAGTGCTATCGTCCGCAAGTTGTTGATGCCATTCGAGGTCATCAAGAGGGTGATCAGTAGTTCCAATAAAAGTCACCTTGCTATCTGCAATTAATTTGCGCGGGCTAATCTTATGGTCAACCAGATAAGCATTCAAACGATGGTAAATCTCTTCCGCATTGTCCTGTGTCAACAGCTCTTCCACACCAAAAACATTTTTCAACTCCATAGCTGACCAATGATAAACAGGGTTACCGTAGGAACGTTCTAAGGTTCTTGCAAAAGCTTTAAATTTATCAAGTTTAGACGCTAAACCAGTAATTTCTTCTTCTGAGATGCCATTAGCACGCATCAATCGCCACTTGTAGTGATCCCCGCCTAACCATAAGTCAACAATATTGTCATAGACCTTATCTTCAAAAATTTCTTTTGGGTCTAGATGACAGTGATAGTCAAAAATCGGTTGATCTTGAATCTGTTGATACAGTTTTTTAGCAGCTTCATTTTTTAACATAAAGTTCGCATCGTTAAATGTCATGTTCGTCTCCTCTATGATAACTTCCACACTTAGTCAAGGGCTGATACAAATGATTGCGCAATCCGAGTGACACTGTCATAACCCTCTGTCGCCACCTTGCTAGCAAGGGCGGAACCAACACCTACAGCGACTGCTCCAGCATTTTTCCACTCTTTCACGTTATCAACTGAAACCCCTCCAGAAGGCATCAAGTCAACCTCAGGGATTGGACCGTGAATATCTTTGATAAAACCTGGGCCAACAACCCCTCCTGGGAAAACCTTAATAATAGGACAAGAAGCATTCATGGCAGTCACAATTTCAGTTGCTGTGGCGCAACCTGGGAAGTAAAGGTTGCCTTCTTGGTTAGCAATGTCAGCAATTTCTTTGGAAAAATGCGGACTTACTAAGAATTTGGCACCTGCTGCAATCGCTTCTTTTGCGAGTTCAGTAGTCATTACCGTACCAGCTCCAATAACAACACTTGTGTCATCTTTAAAGTCATCTGATAATTTGGTAATGACCTCAGAAGCATTTGGAGTGGAGTAAGTAATTTCAATATTACGAATTCCACCTAAAACCGCATGTTTAGCGATTTCAATCGCATCTTCTGCGGTTTTTCCACGCACAACAGCGAAAAAGTAATTCTCTTTTAATTGGGTTAACATCCGTTTTTCCTCCTCTATGAAACCGTTATCTTGTTATTATTATACAAATCATCTGATGATTTGTCAAGAAAAAAAGTCTAAAAAACAGCAATTATCATAATTGCTGTTTCCTCTTCGCCGATATTTTATTAAGGCAAGAAAGCCGTTCGTTTTACGGTCATAATATGTAAAAGCATAGCATCATGCGCTGCGATAGGGTTTCTCTCCTTAATAGCTGTCAAAATGTCGCGATGGGCTTGTAGGGAATCTTCTTTCATCTGACGATTTGTGTAGTTAGCATTTATCAGATGAATTGACTTGTTAATGACAGGCAATAAACTGTCCATCGCAATATTACCACTAAATTTGGCCATCATCGAATGGAAGGTCACATCTAACTGTAAATGCTTAGGATCACCCACTGTTACAGCTTCTTCAATCTCTACGACAATCTTTTCAAGCTCTTTAATCTCTTTCGGTGTCGCATGCTGAGCAGCTAAGGCAGCAATCCGGGGTTCTAATAACAACCGTAATTCAAACAAATCTGCTGTTAATTTTGCCGTGTCTTTCACCAATGAAAAACCAAGCGGGTCTTCTGATACCCCTTTTTTAGAGCTCACATAGGTTCCAGAACCCTGTCTCACTTCTAAGACATTGCGGGTTGCTAAACTTCTGACAGCCTCTCGGATAGTGCTACGTCCTACATCCAAGTCTTGAGCTAATTCGTACTCATTAGGGAGCTTAGCCCCTACGTCATATCCACGTTCTAAAATAAGCTGTAATAAACGTTCTGCTGTTTTTTCAACTAATGGTCTAGCCATCGTATCGTCCTCTTCCTGTTTCTACTGTCTCCTATTTTACACTATTTTTTCTTGTAATTGTAGTTAGGAATAGCTGTCCAACGTTTTTTAAATTCTCTGACCACTTGTTTAGGCTGACGGTTCCGCGAGAAGAGTCCTTTATGGTTACCTTGCACACGGAAAATCATTAAATTGGTCTCAAAGTCTGCAAAATTCCAAACTTGTTCACCAACAAGGTTAGGAATCTCATCAAAAACCCCATGCGTCATCGCATAAAAATCACATTGGAATTCTTCCGTATACGGAATATCCCACATCGAATGCAAGCCAGGCAAGGTATCTGCCCCATACTCAGTCATCAAAATGGGTTTGTCTGGGAACTTGCTCTGCCATTCTAACAATTCCTTGCGTAGGCCAGCTTCTCCCTTAGCCAGATCACCGTGATCCACATACCAAGCGTAATAACGGTTCAAACAAATCACATCCACCAAATCCATAACTTCATCTCGGTCTGGTGTCGCCATTAAAATATTGACCAATGTCACTGGACGTTTTTGTGGGTCCAATTCTTTGTAGAGAGCCACCAGAGGTTCAAAATAGTCATGCGCTCCCGCTTCATGGCTTGCAGGTTCATTGGCCACGACCCACATGACAACAGATGGGTGATTTTTATCGCGTTTCACCAATTCTTGGATAGCCTGTTCGTGTGCTTCTTTTGTTTCCATCACAGACCAAGTTCCCATATCTTTAGGTGTTAAATCAAGGGAAGCCGTGAAATTTTGGAATAAACCAACCGCTGGGATTTCGTCAATCACCAAAATCCCCATACGGTCTGCAAGGCGCATCATTTCTTCAGAGTAAGGGTAATGTGAGGTACGGAACGAATTAGCGCCAATCTCTTTCAACAAGTTCATATCCATCAAGTTAGCCGCCTCATTGAGGCCACGACCATTGATAAAGGTATCTTCGTGTTTGCCAAAACCTTTAAAGTAAACAAGTTTACGATTGACAAAGAACTGACCATCCGCTACATGTACACTACGCACTCCAAAAGGTTCTTCATAAGTATCAACAATTTGACCATCTACACTAATTTCAATACGAGCTGTGTAAAGGTAAGCATCCAGCACTTCCCAGAGATGCACGCAATCAAGTTTGACATGGCCGTCGTTCGTTTGACCAACGACTTGACGTTCTTCATCAAGGATAGTCACCTGAATCGCATCAACAGCCGCTGACGTTTCAACAGCAATGGAAAGGTCTGCTGTTTTCAAATCATCTGATAAATCACTGGTAATGGTGATATCTGAAATGTGGGTTTTAGGACGCACCACTAATTTGACTGGACGATGAATGCCCGCATAGTTAAAGAAATCGAAGTTTTCTTTGACCACTTTTTTCATGCTGCCATCTTCTTGACGTTCTTCGCTATAATTACCCACAGGAAGTGTACTGTAATCTAAAATATTATTGGCACGGACAGAAATTCTGATCTGATGGTCCTGGTAAAGTTCCTCTGGCACCACGACTTCAAAAGGAGTAAATCCTCCCTTATGAGAAGCCAGCTCACGCCCATTAACATACACGGTAGCATTGTGAGTCACTGAGCCAAAACGTAAGACCAATTCATCATCTTTAGCTAACTTTGGAAGATCAACCAAACGCTCATACCAAAAATCACCGATATAATTGCGTTTATCCTTATCGACCACCACATCATTAAAAGAAGTCGGCACAACCATAACGTCTTCTGTTGACAAACAGTCTTCTGGGTTATGGTCTCCTAATTTGAATTGCCACAAACCACTAAGGTCATATAAACTTCTTGTTTTGGTTAAAGTTGGGTATAGCATCTTTTTCTCCTTTTTCTCATTGTTAACGTTTAATCTCATACGATGCATCAGTTATTAAATAATCAATATCTACTGGGGTAATAATATTGCTGTCGCCCTCAATCGTATGCTTGAATTTAAAACTCGCCATTGCAATAGCTAAGGCCTTGTCAGGCGCTTCATTTTGTAGCATGCCATGAATCAAGCCAGCAGTGAAAGCATCTCCAGTACCAACACGGTCCAACACCTGAATGCCAGACTTGTCTGTCTGGTAAAGATTACCATCTTGATATAAATAACCCTTCAAGAGGTATTCATTGGTATGCCCCATTTCCCTTTGGGTAAAAGCAAAGCTAGTCACACCGTAAGTTTTTGCCAACTTAGAAAGAACGTTTTCCAATAATGCTTGATCTTCATACGGTCGACTCAATCCCAATTGGTCTTTCAAATCTTTTTCCCCATCGCCTGCTAAAACCAAGGGCTCAATTCCAATACAAACATCTGCCAAAGTAACTAAAGGGGACAATAATTCTCTAGCCTCTTGGAAAGAGTCCCAAAGGCTGGCCCTAAAGTTTAAATCAAAGGAAACCTTTAATCCTTCTGTTTTAGCCTTTGTCATCAGATAATGGGTCAAGTGATAAAGCTTATCGGTCAAAGCCGGGGTAATACCAGACACATGAAACCAATCAGCCCCCGCAAAAACATCTGCTAACTCATAATCAGCTAACTCCGATTCCCAAAAAGCAGAATATTTTCGGTCATAGGTCACGCGACTAGCCCGTAAGGAAAACCCTTTTTGATAGTAATAAATCCCTAAACGTTGACCTTTTTCAATAATATAATCTTGACTGATTTGACGAGAAAAAAGAAAGGTCTTTGTCATTCGTCCCAAATCATTGGCTGGTATTGCTGAGATGAGAGAGACCTTATGCCCTAACTGCGCCAACGTTGACAAAACATTTAATTCCGACCCACCAAATTGACATTCCAGACTGGTTGCCTGAGTTAGGGTTTGATACTGTAGTGGTGACAATCGTAACAAGATTTCACCTAAAGAAACTACTGTTTTCAACCAAAACCTCCTCTACTGGTCGTGATAGTAACATTATACATGATATGAGTCTTTTTTTAAAAACTTAGAAGAGGTCATTTCATCGTCATTAGAAACCTCTCGCCTCAAGAAATAAAAAGAGTTGAGCACATCTTGCTCAACTCCTTCCAAACGACTAATCTTTATCAACTGGATATTTCGTTACATCAACGTAGTCCATATCTGACAATGGCACATTGCGAGCGATATCCTTCACGCGTTCTTTTGAACTTGCAGCTTTCATGACTTGAATTTTCTCTTGGATACGAACCATTTCTTCTTTATCCAGTTTGTAGAATCTCATCAAGAACAAGGCGACTGACAAGGCGACAAACGGAATACCAACTAAAAGAATAATGGTTGCCATTTTAAGTTCTGGTGTTAAAGGTGTTTCCATTGTTGGGAAAGCTTTGGCAAAACCAATTGTTGCAAGAACAGCTCCAACAACCATCGGTGCAAATGAAGAAGCGATAGAGTCTGTCAATGAGAAGATTGTTCCAATCATCCCTGACACATAACGACCTGATTCAGATGTTTCATAGTCTGAAATATCTGCCCCCATTGTTAAAACCAAACCAGCTGGCGCTTGAGTAATGTAACGAGCCAACATGTAAGTAATGATAAAGCAGATAGTGTAAAGGTTAATGTTGCTTAAACTCAAATCACCAACTTTACCAAAATAAAGGACAACCCCAAAGGCAGCCAAGGCGATCAAACCAAATTGAAGTGACGCCACATATGAGAAACGAAGACCTTTTTTACGAGCAACACTTGAAATCAAAATGTTAATCAAAACACCTGGAATCACAAAAAGTAGTGAGAATTGACCTGACAAGGCATAGTTACCAAACATAATACCGTAAAGCATAACCATGACAACTGAGTCTCCAAAGAATTGCACGCTAAACTTAACGAGTGCTGCTGCAATTGACAAGACTTGAAGAGGTTTGTTGCCTTTAATGACTTTCATGTAGTCTTTTAATTCTGTTTTTTGCGTATTTTCACCAAGACCGAAGTATTCTTTGTTGTCTTTAGACCAGATACCGATAACAGCCAATAATCCTAAAATAGCTGAAATAACGATTGTTCCATAGATAAGCACATTGAAGAATTCCAACGTGAAGTTACCAAATTTAGGAACCAAAAATCCTGAAACCACAAACTGTCCACCAGTCATCAAGGTTGTTAACATGACAGCATCCACAATGTTGAAAATGGGACGTTGTTTTGGATCATTCGTCAAGGCAGTTTGACCTGCTTTTGTGATGGTTTGTTGCATGGAATAACCAATTTTGTGAACAATCAATACCAAAATAAAGAGTGGGAAGCGCATCCCTTCGCTAACATTATTTAAAGCAAGTAATAGAATAAGCGATAGAGCCGTAATAATATTACCAGCAATTAAAATTGGGCGGTATTTCCCAAACTTAGTATCTGTTTTATCAATCATGATACCGATAGCTGGGTCAATAAAACCATCAAAGATACGAATATAACCCATGATTTGGCTAACAAAGATAGCTGCTAGCCCAAGAACACCTGTTGAAAAATAGGTGATAAACATGAAAGCAAATAGGTAAATGTTGGTAGATGTATTATTCAAGGCAAATAATACCAGTTGCCAAACTTTAGCTCGGTTATAGGTAACTTCCTCAACCCTTTGATCAATCGTTTTCTCCATCAGAGAAATCCCCCTTATATCCTAACACTTCACTGAAAGCGCTTTTATTTTTCTACATGTTTATCTTACTATTCATCTGATGATTTGTCAACACAATTTTAGTTATTTTTCGTCCTTTTTTTGAAAATAAGCTATATTTCAAGATTTAAAGTAAAATTCATCTGATAATTAATCACTAATCAAATAGAGTCATCAGACAATTGAGCAGCCTTCAAGAAAATGATTCCTGATGTGAAAAAGACTAATAAGTGGCAATTTAACCCTCAATAAGGGACTATTCCTTAACTTTCAGACCTCTCAATATAAGTTGTTTCATCAAAAAAAGAGAAGCCACTAGCTTCTCTTAGTCTTCGATTAATTGGATGTCCGCTCCTAATGCTGTCAATTTCGCAATAATATTAGCGTAACCTCTCAAGATAAACTCAATATTTGTGATCTCTGTCTTGCCTTCAGCCATCAAACCAGCTGTTACAAGAGCAGCTCCTGCTCGTAAATCAGTTGCCTTGACTTGGGTTCCTGTCAATTGAGCTGGCCCTTGATAGACAATTTTACCACCAAGAACAGAAATATCAGCTCCCATACGCGCTAATTCTGGGACATGATTGATTCGTTTTTCGTAAATGGTATCAATAATACTGCCGCGCCCTTGGGTTTTTAACAATAGCGGAGTCAAAGGTTGTTGTAAATCTGTAGCAAAACCTGGATAAGGGGATGTTTTAAGGGTAACCGCTTTAAGATGATCTTGTTTTTCAACAAAGATAGCATCTTCTTCCACAGTCATTCTAACACCCATCTCTTCTAACTTGGCAATAAAACTTTCCAAGTGCTCATAGAGAACATTCGTTACCTTGACACCTTCTCCAATAGCTGCTGCTAAGGCAATATAAGTTCCTGCTTCAATACGATCTGGAATGACTTGATGTCTCGTTCCGTGAAGTTTGTCTACCCCTTCAATAGTAATGATATCTGTCCCTGCACCACGAATATGAGCCCCCATATTATTCAAAAGGGTTGCCACATCAATGATCTCAGGTTCACGCGCAGCATTTTCGATGACTGTTTTACCATCCGCTTTTGCAGCCGCAATCATTGTGTTAATGGTTGCACCAACACTAACCGTATCCATATAAATATGAGCCCCATGAATCTTATGACCATTTGTAGACAAATTCATGTTTTGACCTTCGTAAGAAACCGTAGCTCCCATTGCTTCAAAAGCCTTCAAATGAAGATCAATCGGTCTTGGACCCAAATCACAGCCACCTGGCAAGCCAACAACAGCTTGTCCAAAACGTCCCAACAGACTACCATAAAAATAATACGATGCTCGAAGGCTATTGATTTTGCCATATGGCATTGGAATATCTTGTACCCCTCTAGGGTCGATTTCTAAGGTGTCACCATGATAGTTAACCTTAGCACCCATTAGTTCCATGATTTCAATCAAACTATCAACATCACTAATAGCAGGAACACCGTCTAAGGTTACAATATCATCTGCCAAGATAATGGCTGGGATAAGGGCAACAACACTATTTTTTGCTCCTGAGACAGCCACTTCCCCGGACAAGGCTTTTCCGCCATTAATAACAATTTTACGCATACATCCAAAACTTTCTTATACTAGAATTCAACCTTTTTATTTTATCACAAATCATGTCACCTGACAAATATCGACGTCTAAATTTTTAATCTTTTCTTAGAAAGAGTCCTTAAAATCCCCCTTTTGAACCACAAAAAAACAGGAATAACTAATGATAGCTACCCCTGCTTTTCAACTTCTATCAACAATTAAGATAAGGTTTTAACAAGCTCTGTTAACGCTTCAACTTTATCTAAACGTTCCCATGGCAAATCAATATCAGTTCTTCCCATATGACCATAGGCAGCCGTTTGTTTGTAAATCGGACGTTTTAAATCTAGCATCTGAATAATACCCGCTGGGCGCAAATCAAAGACCTGACGAACAGCAGCTTCTAAAATTCCTTCTGAAACTGTAGACGTTCCAAACGTATCCACACGGACAGAAACAGGCTGAGCAACTCCAATCGCATAAGCTAGTTGGACTTCAGCTTTCGTCGCAAGACCTGCTGCAACAAGGTTCTTAGCAATATAACGTGCTGCGTAAGAAGCCGAACGGTCTACTTTTGTCGCATCCTTACCTGAAAAAGCTCCACCACCGTGACGAGAGTAACCGCCATAAGTATCCACAATAATCTTACGACCGGTCAACCCAGAGTCTCCTTGCGGACCTCCAATAACAAAACGACCTGTTGGGTTAATGAAGAGTTTTGTGTCGTCATCTAAATAGTTGGCTGGGATAACAGCCTTGATTACTTTTTCAATCACATCCTGACGAATCTGGTCATTGGTTGCCTCTGGATTGTGTTGTGTTGAGATAACCACAGTATCTACACGGACAGGTTTATCGTGTTCATCGTACTCAACTGTCACTTGAGATTTAGCATCTGGACGTAGATAACTAATCTCACCTGACTTGCGTAACTCCGCCAAGCGACGCACCAATTGGTGGGATAAGGAAATTGGTAACGGCATCAATTCTGGTGTTTCATTGATGGCAAAACCAAACATGAGCCCTTGGTCACCTGCACCAATATGGCTAAGGTCATCAGTATCACCTTCTCTGCTTTCAAGAGCTTCGTTAACCCCTTGAGCAATATCTCCTGATTGTTCCACAAGAGATGGATGAACTCCAACTGATTCTGCTGAAAAGCCGTATTCTGCTTCGGTGTAACCAATTTCTGCAATGGTGTCACGAACCACACGGTTAATATCAACATAAGCAGTTGTTGAGATTTCTCCAAAAACATGAACAGAACCAGTATAAACACAGGTTTCTGCTGCTACATGGGCTTCTGGATCTTCTGCTAAAATGGCATCTAAAATAGCATCTGAAATTTGGTCTGCAATCTTATCTGGATGCCCCTCAGATACGGATTCAGACGTGAAAAGTTTACGTTCTGACATAAAAATGTCCCCCCTATAAATGTATTGTCTCAAAAAGAGATGATGACTGTTCGTTCCATAAAGGTTTAGATGACACCGATATTATGACATAGTATAGAAGTCATCCATCAAACCAACAAGTCATTTTAGGTAGACCAATTGACGCGTCTACCATGCCTATTACCTGACCTTGGTCATCAATAGGTGTAGCGAGTTACAAAGAATCCAACCAGCATGGTTTCCCATGCCTCTTGCAATCAAACTAGTGATCAACGCTCCTACACCGATAATATCAGTTGTTTCGGAATGACTAACACTAATACAATAGCCAGATAGGTTGTCTTATCGGGACTCAATAACAATCTATTATAACATGTTTTAGTATTTTACGTGCCATTCATTTCACATATTCTTCTATTTATTTGTAAAACCCCTCAAGAATAGCTTGAGGGGTTCTTAAATAAGTAAACGAAGTACTTCATCATTGCCTTATAATGACTATATTTTAAGGAAGCTTAATGAGCGTGATGGTGCGCTTCCTCAGTTTTTTCCTCACCTTCATGCGCATGCTCCTGGTCATGATGGTCTTCATGCTCGTTTACGTGATCTTCGTCGTGATCATGACCGTGATGATGATCATGCGAATCTTGAGCACTTTCTTCTGCTGGAGCAGGAATAGCTGCTTTTTCGTCAGCCGTACCGTTACCTACCATAGACCCTTCTTGAACCGCAGGGAAATTTTTAGCAATCGCTTCTGGAATATGCTGCTCATTCAATTTAAGATCTGACAAAGGAATCTGATTATGACTAATGTCAATATTGGTAATCGTTTTATTTGGTTCAGACAAGTTGACATTTGTTAATTGGTTTTTAGACACGCTTAAAATATCAAGTGCTGTAAAGTCATTAACACCTTCTAGTGAAGTCAATTGGTTTCCTGTCACATCCAAGAAAGTTAATGAGCCTTGTTTATCTTTGAGCACAAGCGACTTGATTTGATTTCCTTCTGCTTCTACTCTCACAATGACGCTACTTGCTTCAATACCTTCAAGAGATTGCAATTGCGCACGGTTAATAGATAAGCTAGATAGATTAGGATTATTTTTCAAGAAATCCAAATGAGAAACCTTGGTATCATTGACCATTAACGTTTCTAATTTGGGTGCTTGAAGTGTTGCTAAGTCAACATCAGCATTTCTTGATAAATCAACAACCGTCAATGATTCTTTATGAGAAACAGGGCTTAAATCTGTAATCTGATTATTATCAATGTGCAATTCTTGCAATTGATGTAACGATGCCAGTGGGCTTAAATCAGAAATCTTATTATTACTCAATACGAGGAATTTGAGATTTGGTAATTGACCAAGCGGCCTAATATCTTCAATACCATTATCAGCAGCCGCTACTAGGGTTAAGTTTTTATATTTGCTCAAGAAACTAATATCTTTGAGATTGTTTTGTGAAATATCAATGCCTTCTAACTGTGGCATATTATCCAAAAATCTATAATCAGTCACCCCTGTTTTTGTCATTAGTAACCGTTTCAATTTTTTAAATTGCAAAACAGGTGAGATATCTTTGATTGGTGTAAAGCCAATTCCTAAAGTTTCTAAGTTGGGTAACAGTGAAAGTCCTTTACGTTGCAAAGGATCTTTACGGCTGCCCAAGTCAAGTTTGATAACCGTTGCTAACCATTCTTTCATCTTATTCGGATCTTTTTCATTTGATGGGAATGGGGTTGGAGCATCGTGAGTGCGAACGATATCCAAAATCACTTCTTCATCAAACCCTAAGGCACGCAAGGTATCCATTCCAACCTTATGTTTTTCCAATTCACGGGCATGCTCAATAGCATGTGGATCTGGAATGTCTTTTCCGATTTCAATATCAGATAACATCAATACGTGTGCGTGGTCATGGTGAGGGTATTCCAAACCAAGTTTACCGTCTTGTGTTTCCACACGTTTAATAGTTGATGGATCAATGCCCAATTTTTCTGCCAGATAAGCTAATTTTTCTTGATATTCTTTTTCACGATTTGCTTGTTCTTGTGTCTGATTAGGTTCTGTTAGTTTATCTGCTTTTTTAGCAGGATCGTATTGATCTGCAACATGTGCCCAACCACCTTGACGAAGGTCAGCAAAAGAAATAGGGTGCAAGTGGCCATCATGATCAACAAGGATACTGTCTTTAGTAACCCCAACAATACCTTGACCATTAAACTTAAAGCCATCCGATGTCGGGAAATGTAATCCTGGAATCCCCTTGGCGGTAGTGGTAGAAACAGGTCCTGTGGTCTGTGGCAAACGATTGGCAACCTCTTTTGCTTGTGTTTGCACATGGCCTGGCAAACTTGACTTCAAAATATAATGAAAATGATCCCCGTGACGAACCGTGTAACCCAGGGCATCTTCAGCAACAATATCAGCCGGGTTAAATTCATAATGATGATGAGCACCTGAGGCTTTCCCATTTACTTGCGCATGTGATTGCTGAGCACCGGCTGGTTTAGTCACGTTTGCCCCTTTAGGAATGAGGTATTCAAATGGACTACCTTTTAAATCAGCATAGAAAACAAAATGCGAATGGCCATCATGGTCCACAATGATTCCCTGATCCGTTTTTGATAAGATTTTAGAATCTTTTGTTAAGAGAAACCCATCATCTGTTGGGAAATCAACGCCGGCAACCCCTTTACGTTCTTTTTTACCTTCTCTAGCCTTTTTAACTGATTTTGCCTTCTTTGACATCACTTTTTTGCTAGTTTGTTTGGTTTTAGGTTGATCAGACTGATGACTCGACTGAGATTGACAAGCCGCTAAGCATAATTGACATGTTAAGAATAAGCCTGCTATGGCCATTATTTTTTTAGATTTCACGTTATTCCTCCATAAGTTAACCAGTTAATCATAAGGTTAACTAGTTAATTATAACAGAAAAAAATAGTTTTGCAATCTTTTTTTTAGATTTAAGTGACTTTATTAAAATTAACTAAAAAGTCAGCTTTCTCTCTTTTTCACTTGAAATCTAACGCTTTTATACTATACTAGAAATATGAAAACATCTGAAAAAATTTACCAACTACTGTCTCAAACTGATGACTTTATCAGTGGCGAATACCTAGCTGAGCAACTCAACCTTTCTCGCACATCTGTCTGGAAGTCTATTAAAAGTCTCGAAAACCAGGGGATTCAAATTGATTCTTTAAAACACAAGGGCTACCGCATGGTGCAAGGTGATATTTTATTACCTAAAACCATTAGCCAAGGGCTTGGGATGCCAGTCACCTATACCCCTCACAGCCAATCTACCCAATTAGATGCCAAACAAGGAATCGAAGCTCATAACAGCGCTCCCAGACTTTATTTAGCTCCTAGCCAACAATCAGCCAAGGGACGCTTAGAACGTCAGTTCTTTGCTGCTAAAAATGGCGGTATCTACATGTCGCTACACTTGAGACCAAATATTCCCTATGCCGATATGCCGCCTTATACGATGATGGTCGCTTCTAGCATCGTCAAGGCCATCTCGAGATTAACGGGTATCGATACCGAAATCAAATGGGTCAATGATATTTATCTGGGTAAACATAAAATCGCAGGTATTTTAACAGAAGCCATCACATCTGTTGAAACCGGGTTGATCACTGATGTGATTATTGGTGTTGGCCTCAACTTTTTTGTCACCGACTTCCCAGAAGCCATTGCTCAAAAGGCAGGTTCCCTCTTTACCCAAAAACCAAGCATCACACGCAACGACCTAATCATCGACATTTGGAAACTTTTCTTATCCATCCCTGTCAAAGACCATGTTAAAGTCTACAAAGAAAAATCACTTGTTCTCAATAAACAAGTGACCTTTGTGGAAAATAATCAGGAAAAACGTGCGACTGCTATTGATCTGACAGATCAAGGACACCTCATTGTACAGTTTGAAAATGGTGACCTCCAAACCCTTCGAAGCGGTGAAATCAGTCTTTCTTCTTGGGAGAATTAGCCGCTTTTAAAATGGTTTTAGTCAATTGGTTAATGGTATGCACTCGTCTTAAATCCCTAAAGAGCAACAAGCCCCAAAATAAAGCGAAGAGATAATTTCCAGAGAGCAACAGGTCATTAAAAAAATAGGTTTCAAAGGCACATACAAAGGCCATAAAAAGAAATTGTCGAATACTCATAACCCTATTATAACAGAAAAAAATGATTCTATGAAGAATCCACACAGATTGATGCTGACTTGGATACCCAAGAAAGCATCAATCTTTTTTGGTTTCACTTCTACTATTAGAGGATTGGCTAGAAAAACAATCTTGGAATATTAGATAAAAAAAACGCTAAAGGTAAGCCCAATAGGCTTACCTTTAGCGTTACTGGTTCATTAACAGCTAATAATGTTTAATCCTCAACGGCATTAATTTTATCAACTAGAAAATCAAAGCCTTCTGGAATCTCAAGGGTTTCTTCTATCGTCTCTTCTGTAGGGTCAGAATCCTTTTGAGTTTTCAATTGTAAGGCAAACTCAGAACGAATGTGATGAAAGTCAGCTTTAGGGACTGCCAAAATATTAGGTGAGAAACCTGCTGCCTTGCTCATAATGTTGCCGAACATCGCATTCAAATCAGTACGCTTCATTGCTTGCTCAGCATTAAAAGCAGCTTCAAAAGCTAAAATAGCATTCTCACTATTGGCCAGAACAGGCTCTGATCCCATTAGTAAGGCTCTATCTTGAGCTGAGATACTGTCTAAAATTTCATTCCAAGCTGTTTTTAGGGCATCCAAGTATTGGCGTGATTGCTGACTATCTTGAACCGTTTCTTCCATGATTTTCAGTATTTTCACCCGATCAATCTTGTAAGTGGTTAGTTTCGGTTTAGCCTGTGCTGGTTTTGCAGGAGCATGTGAGGGACTGGCTTGCAATTGTGCCAAGGCTTGCTTAAGCTGATCAAGTTCACGTTTAAGTCCCTCAATTTCAGTCGTCACATCTGATGACAAACCTGATGGTAACGCTACTCCTTCTTCTTTAGCTAGCTGAATAGTCATCATTTCAGCATAAATACGTGGGTGAGTTCCTTTTTTGATTTCTGGCAAATGGTTGGTCACTACCGCTATCATTTGAAAGATACGCTCCATTGGCAACGACAAATTGGTATCAAAAAGAGCTGATTGTCGCTGATTGTCACCACCAGCCTTCACTACCAGTAAATCCCGCAGATAAGCTAACAAGTCCGTTGCAAAACGGCTCATGCTTTTGCCACTATCATAAATAGTCTCTAAAGCTTGGAGTGCTTGAGTTGCTTGATTTTCCATCAGATGCTGAACGTAGTCATCTAATGCCACCATAGAAATAGAACCTGTAATTTCTTCTGCAATCGCCATAGTTACCTGGTCATCTGGTGACAAGCTCAAAGCCTGATCTAAAATAGATAAGGCATCTCGCATTCCCCCTTCTGCCCGCCTAGCAATGAGATTCAAGGCGTCCACTTCATAAGTTAGACCTTCTTTATCTAGAATACTTGCCAGATGCTCACGAATTGCCCTTTGCTTAATCGCTTTAAATTCAAAACGTTGCACACGCGATAAAATAGTAGCCGGAATTTTGTGCAATTCCGTTGTTGCTAGGATAAAAACGACATTTTCCGTTGGCTCTTCCAAGGTTTTTAACAGGGCATTAAAGGCCCCTGTTGATAGCATGTGAACCTCATCAATAATATAAACCTTGTACGTCGCACGACTTGGTGCGTAGGTTGATTTATCTCGAATATCGCGAATTTCATCAACACCATTGTTAGAAGCTGCATCAATTTCAATCACATCTTCCAAGCTACCATTCGTGATATCTCGGCAAATGTCACACTGATTACATGGCTCCCCATTGACTTGATTAGGGCAATTCATAGCTTTAGCAAAAATCTTTGCAGCACTCGTTTTACCAGTCCCTCGAGGGCCTGAAAAGAGATAAGCATGGCTGATCTTCCCCGATTCAACAGCCTGCTTTAAGGTGGTGGAAATAACAGATTGTCCTACCATTTCGTCAAACGTTTGACTCCGGTATTTCCGGTAAAGGGCTTGATACATCAGTTTTTAACTCCAAACATGTTAAAGGTAAACGTGGTCTTTTCAAGAAATAGGTCCACAAAGGCCTCTAAGTATTCTTGATCAACCTCATCATAATCAGCTACAAGGCTAGAATCCAAATCCAAGACTCCCACCAGACAGTCATCTTTTACCATTGGGACAACAATCTCACTCATAGCTGCTGCATCACACGAAATATAGTTGGCATGCTGCTTCACATCATCTACAATAATGGTACGACGAGACTGAGCCGATTCACCACAAACCCCTTTACCGAGCTTAATGTGGACACATGAAACACCGCCCTGAAAAGGCCCCAAAATTAACTCCTGCCCATCAAAAAGATAAAAGCCCGCAAAAACAGAGTTGGGAAGGGTCATTTTCAAAAGGGCACTCGCGTTTGACAAGTTCGCCAGGGCATTAGTCTCATTAGCAAACAACCCCTGTGCCTGTGCTAATAATAGTTGGTATTGTTCAATTTTTTTGCTCTTATTCATACTAAATATTATAACACACCTAGGTCGTTTCAAGTATTTTTTTCAGTGCTTATTCGACTTTATAATCTCTAGTTTTTCAAGATGACTTGTGGTATACTTTTTAGTATTAAACACACCATACAAGATTTAGGAGGTCTCTGTGAAACGACTGATACATTCCAAATGGCTCTTACCGAGTCTCTTTATTGCCCTTGTTCTCAACGGCATTGAATTTGAACTTTTAGGACTCTTATCTGATGTCCCAACTTATCAAGCGGCCTCTGCTCTTATTTTGGCTACTAGTCTCTTTGGCCTTTACCTGATTCCTTTTTCCGTGGGCATTTGCTATCTCGCCAAACGCTACCAAATGTCTGGATTTCTTATCGCTGTTGCCTCCCTAGGGGGAATTTATATCTCAGGATTTCTAGCCTCATATGGTAACCAATGGGTGGGGCAATTTTGGTCTCATGTTATCCCTTCAACATCTTTTGTAAGTCATTGGAACGATGCCTTAACGGCTCCTATTGTTGAAGAACCTATTAAAGCCTTTGCAGCTATTTTAGTCATCTCTCTCTTTCCAACTATTTCTCTTAAAGAAAAGTTTGTTGTCGCCTTACTAGCAGGTATGGGCTTCCAATTAACAGAAGACATCAGCTACCTTAGCCAAGCAGCTAGCAAATCTCTAGACAGCCTTTTACCGACTGCTCTTGAGCGCATCAGTGGTGCTGCCACCTCACACTGGGTCTATACTGCCATCTTTACTATGGGACTTTACCTGCTTCTCAAAGGCTCTACGACCTTTTCTAGACGTCAGAAGCTTTTCTGGCTGCTAAGCCCACTAGTCTTGCACTTTATTTGGGACTCTCCTCTTACCAATTTCAGTGGTCTTACGATTATCTTGGGAACATTGACGCTACTAATCTTTATCAACCTTTTTCAAAAAATCGATGCTTTGGACTCCAATAAGCGTTTATAGACAAACAAAACTCCTTAACCATGACAGAGATGGTTAAGGAGTTTTTAATAATTAGCTGTGCTAATCATATAGGTAACTAACAAGCCAAGCAACATTCCCAAATACCAGGTTAAGACGAAATACCATTTTCGTGTTTTGTGATGACAATAGTTAGCCGCTAACCAGGCCCCAAAACCTCCACAAGCAAGGGTTACCAGTAATAAAGTTTTTTCACTAATGCGCCACTGTCCTCTAACTGCCCTTCTCTTATCTAAGACATATAAGATGAAAACTATGCTATTCCATACAAGAGCACCTATTAACCAGATCTGTAACATCCTTTCCTCCTTTCCCTGATACTAAAAAAAGCAGATTGAAGTAATCCGCTCAGTTATGAATTAGACTTCACCAAGGATACTAGCAATCTTAGTGTTAATGAGATCAATAGCAACGACATTGCTGACCCCTTCAGGAATAACAATATCAGCATAGCGTTTACTTGGCTCAATAAACTGATGATACATAGGCTTTACCACGCTTGTGTACTGATCAATAATACTTTCTAAGCTTCTGCCACGTTCCATCATGTCACGCTTAATACGACGAATAATACGAATATCGTCATCTGTGTCTACAAAGAGCTTGATATCCATTAACTCACGAAGACGCTCATCCTCCAAAACCAAGATCCCTTCAACAATAATAACATCTTGAGGATCTTGACGGAGGGTCTTGTCACTACGGGTATGCTTTTTGTAATCATAAATTGGAATATCCACTGGTCGACCAGCTAATAATTCTTTTAATTGTTGAATCATAAAATCTGTATCAAAAGCTAGAGGATGGTCATAATTGGTCCTGACCCTTTCTTCAAAACTCATATGAGATTGATCTTTGTAGTAAGAATCGTGTTGAATCATTGCAATGCGGGCATTTGGAAAGCTATCCAAAATAGCACGTGACACACTTGTTTTACCGCCACCTGAACCACCAGTTACACCAATAATAATCGGTTTTTTAAGCATTTTAAACTCCAAATCTAAAAAGTCTTTCTCACTATTTTACCAAAATTGAGACTATAATGCTATAATGAATATAGAAACAATAGTAAAAGGAAGACGCATGATCACTAAATTTCCCCCTCAATGGCAAGAAAAACTTGACCAAGTTGCATTTACCCATTTAACGCCAATCCAAGAACAGGCTTTCCAGCCTATTTTTGATGGCAAAAACCTCCTTGGCGTCAGTCCAACTGGAACAGGTAAAACCTTAGCTTATCTTTTCCCCACTCTTTTAACTCTGACTCCTAAAAAATCACAACAACTTCTTATCTTAGCCCCTAACACCGAATTAGCCGGCCAAATTTTTGAGGTCGCAAAGGAATGGGCAGAGCCATTAGGCTTAACCGCACAACTCTTTATTTCTGGGACCAGTCAAAAACGCCAAATCGAACGTCTCAAAAAAGGGTCAGAAATTCTGATTGGAACACCTGGCCGTATTTTTGAACTCATTAAATTGAAAAAAATCAAAATGATGTCAGTCAATACCATTATACTAGACGAATACGATGAATTATTGAGCGACTCTCAGTATGATTTTGTCCAAAGAATTAGCCGCTATGTTCCTCGTGACCATCAAATGGTATACATGAGCGCTACCAACAAGGTCGACCAAACTTCCTTAGAAGAGAATACTTTATTAATAGATCTTTCCGAGCAAACCAACGATGCTATTCAGCATTTTTACTTGATGACGGATAAACGCGAACGTACAGATTTATTGCGAAAATTTGCTAATATCCCTGACTTTAGGGCTTTGGTTTTTTTCAATAGTTTATCTGATTTGGGTGCTACGGAGGAACGCCTCCAATATAATGGAGCTGCTGCGGTTTCCTTAGCGAGTGACATTAATGTCAAATTCCGTAAAACCATTCTCGAAAAATTCAAATCCCACCAACTTTCTTTATTGCTAGCTACGGACCTTGTTGCTCGGGGCATTGATATTGATAATCTTGAGTATGTTATTCATTTTGATGTTGCTCGGGATAAGGAAAATTATACTCACAGAGCTGGACGAACCGGCCGTATGGGAAAATCTGGCATCGTTATTACCTTTGTTAGCCACCCTGAGGACATCAAAAAGTTAAAAAAATTCGCCAAAGTATCTGAAATTCAACTCAGAAACCAACAACTTCTCCCCAAAAAATAATGACTACTCCTAACATACTCTATTAAAATACCATCGATAGACGCTGAGGGATAAAGCCATAAGATTCTACTCTTCTCAGCTCTCTCGGGGAAGGTAACACAACCATTTCCAAAATACCAATGACTTAAACGCCAACTGTGTGGGAAAGTGAAGCATTGAACTAGCTGTATCCTCCAGAATCCAAGCCAAAATCTACAAAAATCCCCCAACTTTATCAGTGAAAAGTTAGGGGATTTTTTGATTAACGTCAAATGAAGAAACACCGATTCCCTTAATTCTTAATGCTGGTTATAAAGGTCTGAAACAGTCACACATTGATACCCTTCAGCCTTAAGGTATTCCATAACAGTGGGAAGAGCATTCACTGTCGTCTGATGAATATCATGCATTAAAACAACGCCGCCAGGTTGTAACTGCTTTTTAATATTGTCCATAATTCCTGCCGTACTGTGGTTTTCCCAATCCCTTGTATCAACGGTCCACAACATTTGTGCCAAACCTGAAGCCCGCTGCACGGTGTCATTAGTTGCACCATAAGGAGGCCTTAGATACAAGGGTTTCTTTCCACAAGCCTTGCTAATGGCTTGATTAGTAGCGTTCACCTGATATTGAATCTGATCCACTGTCAATTTAGTCAAGTTAGGATGATCCCAAGAATGGTTCCCAATCTCATGCCCTGCTTCACTCACCCGTTTGACTAGAGCTTCATTACCAGCAACCTTAGACCCCATCATAAAGAAAGTCCCCTTAGCTTGATACTTGGCCAAAATATCTAGTACTTGAGGCGTTGTGCGTGGATCAGGACCGTCATCAAAGGTTAAAGCCACTAATTTTTGAGGGTGTTTAGCTTCTTCCTCTGCTTTTTTCTGAGCTATATACTCATCATAAGCTACCTTATCTGCAGTATCCAGAAAGTCTGGATTAATCACGTCAAATAAACGTGATAAAGGAATACTAAGTCCCTCTCCTAAAACCAAGTGACCTGCACTCACATCAAAGTGGTCAGTGACTAGATGGTTACTTTCACTCAACTGATCATCAGCTGTTACATGAAAAGCTTTATCAGGGTACCTTTTTTCTATCTCTTGACTAATTCTTTCAAGATGTCCTGACACCAAGTCTTTCAACGCAAACCGTTGAAAATCATCTGTCACATGATAAGAACTAACAACTTTTTCTGATACTTTTTTCAAATGAAACCATTTTTTCTGATAAACTTTCTTTGAAATTGTCATTTTATGAATGCCTTTTAATTGTGATGGATGCCATTCAGGTTTCAATAAAATAACTGCTTTGTCAACTGGCTCACCCTTATACATGGAAACCGGTAAATTGTTGACAAAAAAGTCGTCTGCATTGGTTAGAGGTGAAAAATAATAATAATCCTTTTGATCCACTTTGATTTTCTTAACAGATTTAATGGTTACCTGTGATGACTTCTTCTTTTCAGCTAAAACCAACTGATGACTCTCTTTTTTGATTTCCCACTGGTTAACAGAAATGAAAATCAAACCCAACAGTACTATACTTAATAAACTAACGAGAATAAGATTGATTTTTTTCACGTGTTGCCTCCTATTGTATCACCATTTTAACACAATAAAAGTAAAAAATAAATGAAAAAAAGTTAGGTCACCCTAACTTTCTCATTTATTGAATATCAAAAATAACAGATTTTACCGTAGTCATGGCTTCAATAGAGTATTTAACTCCTTGAACACCTGCACCTGATTTTTTAGCGCCTAAGAATGGGAAATTATCTGTTCCACGTTGTGTTTTATTGTTGAGGTGAACAGTTCCGACTTCTAATTGCTCAGCAATTCCAAAAGCTTTGGGGAAGTTATTCGTAAAGATGGACGCCTGTAAACCATATTCAGAAGCGTTGGAAATCTTAACAGCTTCTTCCACAGAAGTGACACGAATAATTGGTAATACTGGACCGAATGGTTCTTCCCATGCCAAACGCATGTCAGTTGTCACATGATCAAAGAGAACGGGTGAAATAAGATTGCCCTCACGATTAAAGGTTGTCAAAGCAGTTGCTCCCTTATCTTCAGCATCTTTAATCAACCCCTCAACAAAATCAGCTGCTTTTGTATCAATTAATGGTGTGATATCAGCATCGTCTTCAGGCATTCCGACACTCAGTTTTTCAACAAGTGTTTTAATCTCCGCCGCCAATTGATCAGCCACCTTGTCCATCACAAGAACGCGTTTAACTGCTGTACAACGTTGTCCTGAGTAACCAAAAGCACCTGCTACAATATTTTTCGCTGCTAAAGCAAGATCTGCATCTTCCAAAACGATAGCAGAATCCTTACCACCAAGCTCAAGCATAATTGGTCGCATACCCGCTAATTTACCGATTCCTTCTCCAATTGGAGTAGAACCTGTAAAGTTGATAAAGTTAACCGCTTCGTGCTCAACGATGTAATCACCGATAACAGAACCTCGCCCTGTAATAGTATTAAAGACACCTGCTGGAATACCAGCTTCTGCAAAAGCTTCTGCTAGTAATAAACCAGAAATAGAGCCTTGTGTTGGTGGTTTAAGAGCAACAACATTTCCTGCAATAAGAGCTGGAGCAATTTTAGAACCTGCCAAATTAACAGGGTAGTTAAATGGAGAAATAGCAAGAACTAAACCAACTGGTTCACGACGAACAATAGCAATCTTCTTCTTACTTGCTGCTTCGAAGCTACCACCTTCCAGAACTTCACCTTCCATACGAAGGCCTTCTTCTGCTGCATAATTAATGATTTCAGCAGTACGAATAACTTCACTCACTGCTGCCTTGTGGCCTTTTGCGACTTCTTTTGATAGAACAGCACCAATCTTCTCAGCATCACGCACCAAGATATCAGCAGCCTTATGCAAATAAGCTGCACGTTCTACATAAGATAGGGCACGCCAAGCTGGGAGAGCCTTTTTAGCTGAAGCGTAAACAGCATCTACCTCTGCCTGCGTCATCGCTGGAACTAATCCCAACTCTTCGCCTGTTGCTGGGGCGTAAATCTTAATATCACTTTCTGAAAGTTTCCAATCACCGTTCACTAAATTTTTATATTGTGTTGTCAACGTTTTATCTCCTTTTACGATAGTAATCCTATTCTATCACTTTTCTCTGATATTTCAACAGTTGGATATGTAAAGTATCAGAAAATTTCGACAAATTATTTGAGGTTTCAAATTATTTTACTGAAAGAATAATAAAAAGAGCTGGAAAGTTCCAACTCTTTTGCTATTAATCTTCAGAAACGTATTCTTTAGAAAGTTCAAGAACTTCTTCTGCTGTTGAACATTCTGTAAGAGCACGATTTGCATATTCTTCCATTTTAGCAGAATCAAGTTTCTTCATTAAGCTACGTGTACGAAGAACAGATGTTGCTGACATAGAGAACTCATCAAGTCCCATTCCGACAAGAAGCGGAACAGCTTGTTGATCACCTGCCATCTCACCACACATACCTGCCCATTTACCTTCAGCATGCGCTGCTTTGATTACATTGTTGATCAAACGTAGGATTGATGGGTTGTATGGTTGGTAAAGGTATGATACTTGTTCGTTCATACGGTCTGCTGCCATAGTGTATTGGATTAAATCGTTTGTTCCAATTGAGAAGAAATCAACTTCTTTAGCAAATTGGTCTGCAAGCATAGCAGCCGCAGGAATTTCAATCATAATACCAACTTGGATGTCATCCGCTACTGCAACGCCTTCTGCAAGCAAGTTTGCTTTTTCTTCGTCAAAGACTGCTTTTGCAGCACGGAATTCTTTAAGAAGTGCTACCATTGGGAACATGATACGAAGTTGTCCGTGAACAGAGGCGCGAAGAAGAGCACGCATTTGTGTACGGAACATAGCATCTCCAGTTTCAGAGATTGAGATACGAAGAGCACGGAAACCGAGGAATGGGTTCATTTCTTTTGGAAGGTCAAAGTAAGGAAGTTCCTTATCTCCACCAATATCCATTGTACGAACCACAACAGGTTTGCCATTCATGCCTTCAAGCACTGCTTTGTAAGCTTCGTATTGTTCGTCTTCAGTTGGGAAGTCTTGAGAATCCATGTACAAGAACTCAGTACGGTAAAGACCAACAGCTTCAGCACCATTGTCATTAACACCTTCAACGTCTTTTGGAGTTCCGATGTTAGCAGCCAATTCAAAGTGTTTGCCGTCAGCTGTTTCAGTATGCGCATCTTTAAGGAGGGCCCACTCTGCTTTTTGTTTGGCATAAGCAGCACCAGCTTCTTTGAAAGCGAGGATTTGATCTTCACTTGGATCAATAATGACTTCACCAGTGATACCGTTAACAGCAATCATGTCGCCATCTTTAACACGTTTTGTAATATCATTTGTTCCAAGTACCGCAGCGATCTCAAGTGTACGTGCCATGATAGCAGAGTGACTTGTACGACCACCGATATTTGTAACAAATGCTTTTACAAATTGTTTGTTAAGCTGAGCAGTATCTGAGGGTGTCAAATCGTGTGCAATAACGATTGATTCTTCATTGATTGTAGCTGGGTTTGGAAGTTTCACACCTAAAAGGTGAGCCAACACACGTTTTGCAACGTCGCGGATGTCCGCTGCACGTTCTTGCATGTATGGGTTATCTTCCATGCCTTCAAAGATAGTGATGAACATGTCAGTCACTTCTTTAAGACCTGTTTCTGCATTCGTTTGTTTTGCGCGAATAGTTTCTTTAATTTGGCTAATCATTTCTGGGTCAGCAAGAACCATCAAATGTGCATCAAAAACGGCTGCCGCTTCTTCGCCTAAGCTTTCTACTGCCTTTTCACGGATAACAGAAAGCTCGTCTTGTGAAGCTTGGAGTGCAACATCAAGGCGAGCTTCTTCTGCATTTGTATCTTCGACTGTAACAGTCTCAAATGACAAATCCGGCTGAACTAGTAGATATGCTTTAGCAACGGCAACACCATCAGAGGCTGCGATTCCTTTAAGCATTTCTGTCATAGTCTTATGCCAATCCTTCTTTAGTCATTGTTTCTTCGATTGCTGCGATTGCATCTTCAGCGTCAGCACCTTCAGCTGAGATAGTAACATCTGCACCTTGACCAACACCAAGACTCATAACACCCATGATTGATTTTAGATTTACTGCTTTACCTTTGTAGTCAAGAGTGATGTCTGAAGCAAATTTGCTAGCTGTTTGAACAAGCAAAGTAGCTGGACGTGCATGAATACCTGTTTCTGCAACAATGTGAAAGTCTTTTGAAGCCATATTATGGTTCTCCTTTTAAGTTGTGTATTTTTGAGCCATCATATGATAACCCTTACAATACCATATTATAGCATATTGCTATTTTATTTTCAAGATTAAATATCTGAGACAGGAAAAATCTGCGTTTGTTTTCATGATATTCTCACGTTGTTTTTATTCGTTTTCTTTTTATGTTAAATTTTTTCATACAACTAACACTGACGATTTAGTATTTCTTTTCCAGAAGACCTTAACCACAATATTTAGAAGGCTTTCTAAACATTAGACACAAGATATAGTGCTTTTTTAGCCCAAAATCTTGCTTTTTGGAATGTTTTTTTATATGCTATTATAGTAATTCTATTTAAAAAAATGGAATACTCATCACTATAAGAGGGGCAAGACATGATTACAGTATATTCAAAAAATAATTGCATGCAGTGCAAAATGACCAAGAAGTTTTTAGAACAACATGGGGCTAACTTTCAGGAAATTAATATCGATGAACATCCTGAAAAAGTTGAGTATGTGAAAAGTCTCGGGTTCACGTCTGCTCCTGTTATCGAAGCGGATAACCTCGTATTTTCTGGCTTCCAACCTGCAAAATTAAAAGAACTGATTTAATAAGACAAGGAAAAATAATATGAGTCTCAAAGATCTTGGCGATATTTCTTATTTCCGCCTAAATAATGAAATTAACCGTCCTGTTGGCGGTAAAATTCCACTCCATAAAGACAAAGAAGCTTTAGAAGCTTTTTTCACTGAAAATGTGCTTCCAAACACCATGTCTTTTGCCTCCGTTACGGAAAAAATTGAATATTTAATCTCAAATGATTACATTGAATCAGCTTTTATTCAGAAATACCGTCCTGAATTTATTACTGAATTAGCTGACGTCATCAAGGCAGAAAATTTCCAATTCAAATCGTTCATGGCAGCTTATAAATTTTATCAGCAGTATGCCTTAAAAACAAATGATGGAGACTATTATTTAGAAAGCCTTGAAGACCGTGTTATGTTTAATGCTCTGTATTTTGCAGATGGTAACGAAGCCCTTGCTAAAGACTTAGCCATTGAAATGATCAACCAGCGCTACCAACCGGCAACTCCTTCTTTTTTAAATGCTGGTCGAAGCCGTCGTGGTGAATTAGTGTCTTGTTTCTTGATTCAAGTGACAGATGACATGAACTCTATCGGACGTTCCATTAACTCTGCCTTGCAATTATCTCGTATCGGTGGAGGAGTTGGTATTACCCTTTCTAACCTGCGTGAAGCTGGGGCACCAATTAAAGGCTATGCTGGTGCAGCTTCAGGGGTTGTTCCTGTTATGAAACTGTTTGAAGATAGTTTTTCTTATTCAAATCAACTTGGGCAACGTCAAGGAGCTGGTGTTGTTTACCTAAATGTTTTCCATCCGGATATTATTGCTTTCTTATCTACTAAAAAAGAAAATGCTGATGAAAAGGTGCGTGTGAAAACCTTGTCATTGGGGATTACCGTTCCTGATAAATTCTACGAATTAGCTCGTAAAAATGAGGACATGTATCTCTTTAGTCCTTATAATGTTGAAAAAGAATATGGCATTCCCTTTAACTATCTCGACATCACCAACATGTACGATGAGTTAGTGGCTAATCCTAAAATTACTAAGACTAAAATCAAAGCTCGGGATCTTGAAACAGAGATTTCAAAACTGCAACAAGAATCTGGCTACCCTTACATTATCAATATTGATACTGCTAATAAAGCTAATCCTATCGATGGAAAAATCATCATGAGCAACTTGTGTTCTGAAATTTTACAAGTTCAGACACCTAGCCTTATCAATGATGCGCAAGAGTTCTTACAAATGGGAACTGATATCTCATGTAACCTCGGCTCAACTAATATCCTTAACATGATGACGTCTCCAGATTTTGGACGTTCTATTAAAGCCATGACACGTGCCTTAACCTTCGTGACCGACTCATCAAGCATCGAAGCTGTCCCAACCATTAAACATGGCAATAGCCAAGCTCATACTTTCGGTCTTGGGGCAATGGGACTTCATTCTTACTTAGCTCAACATCATATTGAATATGGTAGCCCAGAATCCGTCGAATTCACTGATATTTATTTCATGCTCATGAACTATTGGACTCTCGTCGAATCCAATAACATCGCTCGTGAACGCCAAACCACCTTTGTTGGTTTTGACAAGTCAAAATATGCTGATGGAACCTACTTTGACAAATATGTCACAGGTCAATTTGTTCCAAAATCTGATCTGGTGAAAGACCTGTTCAAGGACCATTTTATTCCGCAAGCTTCAGATTGGGAGGCTCTTCGCGACGCCGTTCAAAAAGATGGTCTTTATCATCAAAACCGTCTTGCAGTTGCTCCAAATGGCTCTATTTCTTATATCAATGACTGCTCTGCTTCTATTCACCCCATCACACAACGCATCGAAGAGCGTCAAGAAAAGAAAATTGGTAAGATTTACTACCCAGCAAATGGCTTGTCAACGGATACTATCCCTTATTACACGTCTGCGTACGATATGGACATGCGTAAGGTTATCGATGTCTATGCCGCTGCGACCGAACATGTGGATCAAGGTTTGTCTTTAACCTTATTCCTTCGTAGTGAGTTGCCTATGGAGCTTTATGAGTGGAAAACAGAAAGTAAGCAAACCACTCGTGATCTTTCTATTTTACGAAATTACGCTTTCAATAAAGGTATCAAATCTATCTACTATATCCGCACCTTTACGGATGACGGGGAAGAAGTTGGTGCAAACCAATGTGAGTCTTGTGTTATTTAATTGGTTAAGAAGTAATGATGCTAAAGCATCTATTACTTCTACGGCAGTCGCTTTAGGCGATCTGCCTAAACCACTCACTAACTACGTAAGGAAAGTATTATCGACTTTCCTTACTCCGTGTCGTAATTCCTCGATATGCCCTAATGATGCTAAAGCATCTATTATTTCTTGGGCAATCGCTTTAGGCGATCTGCCTAAACTACTTACTAACTCATTCGTTACCCTTTTGAATCTATTTAAACTTATTATTACCGGTAGAACTTTGGTCGGTTCTACTGGTTTATCTCGATATCTTTAACGCACTTTACTACTCTTTAGGAGATCATTTTTCTATGACTACATATTATGAAGCAATTAACTGGAATGAAATCGAAGACGTCATTGACAAGTCAACTTGGGAAAAGTTGACCGAACAATTTTGGCTCGATACGCGTATTCCCTTATCAAATGATTTAGATGATTGGCGTAAGCTCTCCGACATTGAAAAGGATTTGGTTGGTAAGGTTTTTGGTGGCCTGACCCTGCTTGACACCATGCAGTCTGAATCAGGAGTTGAAGCTATTCGTCAAGATGTTCGCACACCTCATGAAGAGGCTGTTTTGAACAATATTCAATTTATGGAATCAGTTCACGCTAAATCATACTCGTCCATCTTTTCAACCTTAAACACCAAAAAAGAAATTGAAGAGATTTTTGAATGGACCAACAATAACGAATTTTTACAAAAGAAAGCTCAAATCATCAATGAGATTTATGAGCATGGTGATGCGTTGCAAAAGAAAGTTGCCTCCACTTATCTTGAAACCTTCCTTTTTTATTCAGGCTTCTTCACTCCTCTATACTATCTTGGTAACAACAAATTAGCCAACGTTGCTGAAATCATTAAATTGATTATCCGTGATGAATCCGTTCACGGAACCTATATCGGTTATAAATTCCAACTTGGCTTCAATGAATTGCCAGAAGCTGAGCAAGAAACCTTCCGCGAGTGGATGTACGATCTCCTTTACCAATTATATGAGAACGAAGAAGATTATACAAAGAGTCTCTATGATGGTGTGGGCTGGACCGAAGAAGTCATGACTTTTCTTCGCTATAATGCCAATAAGGCTTTAATGAACCTAGGCCAAGACCCTCTCTTTCCAGATACTGCTAATGATGTTAACCCTATCGTTATGAATGGTATTTCAACAGGAACATCAAACCATGACTTTTTCTCACAGGTAGGGAATGGCTATCTTCTTGGTTCTGTAGAAGCTATGTCTGACGATGACTATAATTACGGGCTCTAAGCATTCTGACGAGGTTGATATCAAATCAGCCTCTTTTCTTATCTTTTGCTATAATAATCTTATGAAACGACATTTTTTACTTTGGAGTGGTTACCTTATTGTAACAGGTTTGACAGCTGGTCTTGTTGCTTTTTTGTTGACAGAGGCAATCCATCTGATTCAAACTCTGAGCTTTGGATTCAGTCAGGGCTCTTTTAGCACTATGATTGCAAGTGTTCCCCCAGAACGGCGCGTTCTGTCCTTACTCATGGCTGGACTTCTTGCAGGACTTGGATGGCATCTACTAGCCAAAAAAGGAACAGCCATTCAATCCATTCAGAAAACCCTTGATGATGACACGCAATTTAGCCCCTGGACACAATTTTGGCACGGCTGGCTACAATTAAGCACCGTTTCAATGGGGGCACCGGTTGGTAGAGAAGGGGCATCACGTGAAGTTGCTGTGGCTGTGACCTCCTTTTGGAGCCAGAGATGTAACTTGTCCAAATCCGAGCAAAAGCTTTTATTGGCCTGTGCTTCTGGCGCTGCCCTTGGTGCTGTCTACAATGCTCCCTTAGCCACTATTTTATTTATCTTGGAAGCTATTCTTAACCGTTGGTCCCTTAAAAATATATACGCTGCCTGCCTAACGAGCTATGTGGCTGTGGAAACAGTTGCTTTATTACAAGGCCGACATGAGATTCAATACCTAATGCCTCAGCAACATTGGACGCTAGGAACCCTTATTTGGTCCGTCCTGGCTGGTCTTATCCTTTCCCTCTTTGCTCACGCTTATAAACATCTTTTGGAACACCTTCCTAAGGCTGATGCCAAAAGTCTTTGGTTTATTCCGAAAGTCCTCATCGCTTTTAGCCTTATCGCAGGACTCAGTATTTTCTTCCCAGAGATTTTAGGAAATGGCAAAGCTGGATTACTCTTTTTTCTCCATGAAGAACCACATCTGAGCTATATTAGCTGTCTACTAGTTGCCAAAGCTGTCGCTATCTATTTAGTTTTTGCTTCTGGAGCAAAAGGGGGGAAAATTGCTCCTTCTATGATGCTTGGAAGTGCTAGTAGTTTACTCTTGGCGAGTTTTAGTCAACACTTTTTCTCCTTACCTCTATCACCTACCTTAGCCATTATCATTGGTGCCTCACTCTTTTTAGGTATCATTAATAAGATGCCCTTGACCGCACCACTTTTCCTACTTGAAATCACCGGGCAATCCTTGACGATCATTGTTCCCTTAGCTGTCGCCAGTCTGGGAGCTTATATTACTTATCATTCCTATCACGTCATCAAAAAAAGACTTGCTCAAGCGCAGACAACCAAATCAGTAAACGACCCTCATTTTTAAAAACGCCTCGATAATGATATCGAAGCGTTTTTTCTTATAGGATTCCTAATCCCATTAGTAGTAACGTAATAGCTGGGAATAAATTATTGAAAATATGAAGTAAAATGGAATCTCTTAAATTCCCTCGTCTTTGATAGGCAACGAAAAGGAGGATTCCCATACAGGTATACATGACAAATTCAACAATATTAGTAGCATGCGGTAAAGCAAAAACAAGAGAGGTCACTAAACCTGCTACTTTAAGTGATTTTCCTCTAAAGAGATCGGTCATTGGAAATCCTCTAAAGGCCAGCTCTTCCATAATTGGTGCTATTAAAGCAATCACCAAAACAAATAAAGCGGTATAGAGGGGAAAACCACCTTTGATAAATCCAGCTAAGGTATGTATCGCAGCATCATTGGTACTAATTTCTTGTCCAGACCAGGCTTGATTTAGGAGTGTTCCTACAATGGCAATCACACGTCCTATTAACCAAAATAAAGCCAGATAGCCCCAGTCAACTAGTCTCATTTTTTGCTGTTTAATAGAGGCCTCCTCCTTATTTTGGTAAAGACGCCATAAACAGACAAGAGTAATCCCTACAATAACTAAGTAGGTTATTCCAATTCCCCAATTAACCCCCATAGGAATATCATGTTGTTTTTGCAATAAAATCATCGGAAGGGCATTGAAAACCAAAGCGAGGATAATAAGCGCTGCTATTTTTAAACAATTAATGAATACTTTCATAAGTAGTCTCCTTTTAGGCTAACGATAAAATTGTCTGGTCATTGTTGCACTCTTAACGAGTAAATAAAGCTGAATTAACACTAAAACTAGGATAGCTGTCAATTCCACTTGACCAGTGAATAGATAGATAAAAAATAAAATCACATACAAGGAAGGGATAATGGAACCATTTAGGGACAACACACTTTCAAACGATGTCTTGTGATAGGCTTGTAATTCTGCCTCATCTAGAGCCATGATATTATGTTTTAATTCTTTCAAATTTGGAAAATAAGGAACATTGGTTCCCCGAATGGCATTGTAACGTTTCATGGCTAAAGCTTGAAAAGGAATGGTCATTAGTAATAAAAGGATATCCAGAAGCGGAATGGCCAACATGGCATGCTGTGAATCATTGGTTAAGGTCAGACCAAGTAGCACATTGCACATGGATAAAATAGAAGCTACGGCAATCAATAACATGGTATAAGCATGCTTTTTATTCAGCTGACGGTAACCTTTTTCAGAATAATCATCCTCTTCAACTGTGTTATAAACAGTTGTCTCTTTTTTCAGTTGCGTTAAAAAAACAAAAGAGAGTGTGAGTCCTGTGACAACTACCAGACGATTTAATAAGATAATCAGGTTAATCACATCTTCTTTTAGGAACGTGAGATGATCTAATCTCCCTCCATGGTAACCTAAAAAGGCTCCAACCATGCCACCTATAATACCTCCCGCCAAACTTGATAGTAATAACATTTTTAACAAGCGTAAAAAACTATTCTTCTTCTTTTTCATTCCTCGACCTCCACTAGACGAAACACATCCTCAACTGGTTCCTGAAACACCTTAGCAATTTTCATGGCAATTACAATTGATGGGGTATATTCGTTACGCTCAATGAGACTGATGGTCTGTCTCGATACACCTGCAAGTTTTGCCATTTCCGTTTGATTAATACCATCTCTTGCTCGTAATTCTTTAAGCCGATTTTTAAGCATAATGTCCATTAGTTGGCTCCTTCATCGAGGTAAATTTTTAGACCAATTTCTGTGTCCTCTACCAAGATAGCTTCCTTGCGAAATCTCCAAAGCAAGAGATAGCCATAATAAAAATCACCAATACAGCCTGCAGCATGAAGACTGACAACAAAAACATATAGACCTGCTGGTAACCAACCTAGCATGAAAAAGATGCTCAACATAAGGGTAATAACTACAAATGGTGATAGACTAATAATAACCATCTGCTTTCGGGAATAGAGAGAACCTGGACTGGTTGCATAAGCCATCAAGCTTTTCCAATTCATGCCAAACTTGACAGGATTTTGGGGACAAAATTGTTTAAAGAAAATACCATGAATTCCTTCGTGAATCATGAGTAGCAAAACACTCAATAATAAAGAATAAAAAAAATCACTTACTCCTAATACTAGTCCCTTTGAAGAACTTGCAAAATGAACAAAGAACATCAAAAATAAAAAGAAGAGTGGTAAAACTAAAATATTGAGAAGAATGATGGTCATTTTATTGTGCAAAATATCGATTTCCTTCAGTAGTCTCATAACAGACCTCCTTTTATTTTGTTTCCTTTGAAGATATTGTAACACATCCTTTACTTATTGACAACGATAATAGTCAAAAAAATTATGATTGTTGTCAAATTTCCTATGAAGATAGTCAAAAAACCAAGCCCCTAGGAACTTGGTTTTGACGTTATTTGATTAAAATTGCTCTGGAACTGCTGCCATTAAGTCAGAAATCTTAGAAGCATCTGATCCACCGGCCATCGCCATATCTGGTTTTCCACCACCACGACCTGACACAATAGGTGCCAACACTTTAATCATATTACCTGCATGCACTTCTTTAGACTTGCTTGCTACAAGGACATTAACTTTCTCACCAATCGCTGCTACTAGAACTAGCACCTCTGAGTAGTCTTTTTGTTTCCAATTATCAGCAAAGGTACGTAGGGCGCCTGCATCAGATACAGACACTTGACTAGCAATATAGCGCAAGCCATTTACTTCCTTGACCTCTTTAAAGACATCACCAGCTTGGGCTGCTGCAGCTTTTTCTTTAAGCTCTGCATTTTCTTTTTGCAAATCGCGGAGCTGTTCACTTAGACTCACAACCTTAGCAGGAACTTGATCCATTTGTGGAGCTTTCAATGTGTGAGCGATCTCTTTCAACGCATCTTCTTGCTTGCGGAAGCTTTCAAAAGCTTGTTGACCCGTAACAGCTAAAATACGCCGTGTTCCTGAACCAATACCTTCTTCCTTAAGAATCTTGAAAAGGCCAATTTCCGAAGTATTGTTTAAATGAGTTCCTCCACAAAGCTCAACAGAATAATCACCGATTTGAACCACACGAACAGTTTTACCATATTTCTCACCAAAGAGTGCCATAGCTCCCATTGATTTAGCGGTTTCTACATCAGTTTCAGTTGTTGTGATAGCAAGGGCCTTCCAGATTTGTTGGTTAACCTCTTCTTCAATGCGACGAAGCTCATCTACTGTTACAGCTTCAAAATGGGTGAAGTCAAAACGTAAGAATTCTTCCTCGTTTAAAGATCCCGCTTGGGTAGCATGCTCACCGATAATGTTGTGAAGGGCTGCATGCAACAAGTGAGTTGCTGTATGATTTTTCTCAACAGCATAACGGCGCTTGTGATCAATGTCAAGAGTGTAAACAGTGTCGAGGGCTAAACTAGCTAAGACATCTACCGTATGTAAGGCTTGACCATTTGGTGCCTTTTGAACATCTATTACACGGGCAACAATGTCTCCATTAGCATTTTTAATGACCCCGCGGTCAGCCACTTGTCCACCCATTTCAGCATAGAATGGCGTTTGATCAAAAACAAGTAGGGCTTGACCTTCTGACACGACTTCACTACGTTCGTTATCGACAATAATAACAGCTAAACGAGCATCAACAGTTTCCGTTTCATATAAGAAGGTTGATGATTCGGTAATACCAGCAAGGGTTTCATTTTGCATCCCCATTGATCCGCCTTTAACAACAGCTGCACGGGCACGGTCCTGCTGTTCTTTCATGGCAGCCTTGAAACCATCATGATCAATTTTGTAACCAGCTTCTTCTGCCATTTCCTCAGTCAATTCAACTGGGAAACCATAGGTATCATACAATTTGAAGATATTTTTACCTTCTAGGGTATCTTTACCAGCTTCTTTTAACTGCGCCAGCAATTGATCCAAATGACCTGAACCAGCATCAATGGTCCGAGCAAAAGTCTCTTCTTCGCGTTTAACAATTTTCTCGATGAAGTCACGTTTTTCAAGGATTTCTGGATAGTAGGAAGCCATGATTTCCCCTACAGTCTGAACCAGTTTGTAAAGGAAGGTTTCTTTGATACCAAGTTTACGTCCATGCATGACCGCACGACGAAGCAAACGGCGAAGCACATAGCCGCGACCTTCATTACCTGGAAGAGCGCCGTCACCGATCGCAAATGATAGAGCACGAATATGGTCTGCAATGACCTTAAAGCTCATGTTGTCTCCGTCTTGATCGTAAGTTTGACCAGACAATTTTTCGACTTCCTTGATGATTGGCATGAACAAATCAGTTTCAAAGTTTGTTTTAGCCCCTTGCATCACCGCTACCAGACGTTCTAAACCAGCGCCCGTATCAATGTTTTTATTTGGTAATTCTTTATATTCTGAACGCGGTACTTCTGGATCAGCATTGAATTGAGATAAAACGATGTTCCAAATTTCAATGTAGCGATCATTTTCCAAATCTTCCTCTAGCAAACGAATCCCAATGTTTTCTGGGTCAAAAGCTTCTCCGCGGTCAAAGAAAATCTCAGTGTCCGGACCTGAAGGACCCGCACCAATTTCCCAGAAATTCTCTTCTAAAGGAATCAGGTGACTTGGATCAACGCCAAGCGCCAACCAGCGGTTGTAAGAATCCTTATCTTCCGGATAATAAGTCATGTAAAGTTTTTCTTTTGGAAAATCAAACCATTCCGGGCTCGTTAACAACTCAAAGCCCCATTCGATAGCTTCATCACGGAAATAATCTCCGATAGAGAAGTTTCCAAGCATTTCAAACATGGTGTGGTGACGAGCTGTTTTACCTACGTTTTCAATATCATTGGTACGAATAGATTTTTGCGCGTTAGTAATCCGTGGATTTTCAGGAATAACAGAGCCATCAAAATATTTTTTGAGGGTAGCAACCCCTGAATTAATCCAAAGCAGAGTGGGGTCATTAACAGGAACAAGGTTAGCAGAAGGTTCAACCGAATGACCTTTTGATTGCCAAAAGTCTAACCACATTTGACGAATTTCAGCAGATGATAAGTGTTTCATAAAAAATGAGATACAAAGAGTAAGAGAAACAGGAGTTTACTAAATCTTGCTATGTGAGTACAAAAACTAGCACAACCTTTTCTTCACTAGATGACTTACTCTAATCTTAGTCAATCTAGTTTACTCTATTCCTTTCGTTGATTTCAAATAGTCTTCAAAACAAAACAAGTCCATCTCACAGAGGGCGAAAACCGCGGTACCACCTCTATTCAATGAACTTGTCATTCTTATTTTGTTATATCAATTATTATAAAGCTAAGTAGCATGTCTATCTGATTATCCATGACTCGCAGCAACCGTCACTTTTCTGTATCTAATCCTTGATAAACAATTCTTAACTAAATTATTATAAGTTTTTTTAACTGATTAGTCAATGAAAACTTATTATTGAGCAGCAGCCTCACCTGTTTGAGTATCAGCAGTTCCTTCAGCTGGTGTTGCCTCAGATTGTTCTTCTTGTGGCTGACTAGCTTCTGTTGATTCTGAAGCTGGTTTTTCTTCTGATGTTTTTGGAGTTGCTGAATTGGAACTTGTTGCTTTTGATTTTTTATCAAGGTTAGCATATTGCACTAAGATGTTAGCAAAGGCTTTGTCCTTAATTTTAACATTAGCTTTGTCTAAAGCTTTAGCGATGATTTTGTTTTGGAAGTTCATGTCTCTTGTTTTTTCAGCTAGAATAATAGCTTTCAAACGTTTTTTATAAACTTTCCAGTCAGCTTTCTTTTCAGCTTTTTTAGTGACTTTGACAATGTAGAATTTATTTTGATAAGTGGCTGGATCCAATACCGAAATCACTTCTGACATGTCTCCTTCTTTCAAGCCTGATGCTGCCTTAACAACATCTGCTGGTAAACTTGTTGCACCTGAATCAAATTTATAAGCAATTTTCTTATCTGCTGCTGTTGTTTTTTCTTTGGCAATAGCAGCAAAATCTGCGCCTTCGGCTTTTAATTCTTCCAAGACAGACTTAGCTGTTTCCTCACTATCAAGAGCAATCACTTGTGCTGCCATTGTTGGAGTATAAGTTTCATAAGCCTTTTTGTATGCTTCAGTTGTTAACTCTTTTTTAGCAGTTTCTCTGACAGCATACTCCACCAATTTAGATGAGCGAATTTGTTTTTTGTAAGTCTCTGGTGTCAAGCTTGACTGTGCCAAGGCTGCTGAGAATGAGGCACCATACTGATCAGCAGTTTTATTGTAAGCTTTTTCGACTTCCTTGTTAGATACTTTATCACCATACTGAGCTTCAAAAACACGGCTAACCACAAGGTTTAGCATGGCCTTTTGAGAAACTTCTGTGTGTTTGGTTTCGTTATAGAAGTCGCTGACACTGATGGTATCACCCTTCATTGAGATAACTTTGGTATTGTCATTAGTTGATTGACAAGCTGTCAAAGTCATAACAGATGCTAGTGTGACAATCCCAGCAATGAGTTTGTTTGATTTTTTCATTTACTTCTGAGCTCCTTTTTATCATTAACTAATATATTATATCACAATTTCTTAAACGTAACTTAATCTGGTAAGGTAATATCACGCCGTACGCATGAAAACTTTCTCTTCATCCTTTTGTGCCCGGACATCAATT
>ERZ1023187.39-NODE-39-length-67477-cov-52.606775_pt1 | contig 67477 bp, 70 predicted proteins | sample MGYA00380438_ERZ1023187 | MGnify/ENA primary metagenome ERZ1023187 (study PRJEB33173, sample SAMEA4830291) | metagenome | study: EMG produced TPA metagenomics assembly of the PRJEB25223 data set... | reverse complement strand
GGAGGTGCTTTTTTCATACCTAAAAAGTGGCTAACTTCATTTTAGAAGTTTTCTTTTGAGAGCTTGAGTTAGTTCCCATGATTTTAGTGCGATTTTGAATGCTATTTGAATTGAAATATGGTAAAATAGAAAGTACTAATTATTTTGGAGATGACATGAGTATCGATGATTATAGGCCGACCTATACGGTAGAGGCTGTTTATGATTTAAGGGCAAATGATTTGTTGCGTCAGGGAATTTCAGCTGTTTTAGTGGATTTGGATAATACTTTGATTGCTTGGAATAATCCGGATGGCACGCCAGAGGTTCGTGCTTGGCTGGATGAGATGACAATTGCTGACATTAGTGTTGTAGTAGTGTCAAATAATAATCATGCCCGAGTTGAGCGTGCCGTTTCGCGATTTGGTGTTGACTTTATTAGTCGTGCGATGAAGCCATTTGCTTATGGTATTGATAAGGCGATTGACCGTTATGGTTTTGATCGTGAAGAAGTGATTATGGTTGGTGATCAGTTGATGACTGATATCAGAGCTAGTCATAGAGCTGGAATAAAATCAGTTTTAGTCAAACCACTTGTTGTTTCTGATGCTTGGAATACTAAAATTAACCGCTGGCGTGAACGCCGTGTGATGGCAAAATTAGAAGAGAAATATGGTAAATTATCATATCAAAAAGGAATTTAATGGAAGAATTATTTTGTATAGGCTGTGGTATCCAGATTCAAACTGAAGACAAAGAAAAAGCTGGTTTTACGCCAGCTGCTGCTTTGAAAAAGGGTATGGAAACAGGAGAACTCTATTGTCAGCGCTGCTTTAGATTGAGGCATTATAATGAAATTACAGATGTCCATATTACCGATGATGAATTTTTAAGACTTCTTCACGAAGTGGGTGATAGTGATGCTCTTGTGGTTAATGTGATTGATATTTTTGACTTTAATGGTTCTATTATTCCAGGTCTATCTCGCTTTATTTCTGGTAATGATGTCTTACTGGTTGGGAATAAAAAAGATATTTTGCCAAAGTCTGTTAAGGATGGTAAAGTTACTCAATGGTTGACGGAACGTGCACACGAAGAAGGTCTTCGCCCTTTAGACGTTATGTTAACGAGCGCTCAAAATAAATATGCGATTAAAGACTTGATTGAGCGTATCAATGAGTTACGTAATGGTCGAGATGTTTATGTTGTGGGGGTCACTAATGTTGGTAAATCGACCTTAATTAATGCCATTATTCAAGAAATTACAGGGGATAAAGATGTGATTACGACGTCCCGCTTCCCTGGAACGACCCTTTATAAAATTGAAATCCCACTGGATGACGGTAGCTTCATATTTGATACGCCAGGTATTATTCATCGTCATCAAATGGCTCATTATTTATCCCCTAAAGAGCTAAAAATAGTGAGTCCTAAGAAGGAAATCAAGCCTAAGACGTATCAATTAAACCCAGAACAAACTCTCTTTTTAGGTGGTTTGTCTCGCTTTGACTTTATCAATGGGGAGCGTCAAGGGTTTACAGCTTTTTTTGACAATCAACTAGAATTACATCGTACAAAATTAGCTGGAGCAGATGCTTTTTATGATAAGCATGTTGGAACTTTGTTAACTCCGCCAGGTAAGAAAGAGTTGACAGCATTTCCTAAATTAGTTCGTCATGAATTTACAATTGATCAGAAAATGGATATTGTTTTTTCTGGTCTGGGATGGATTCGTGTTAATGGTCAAAAAGACTCAAAAGCAATAGTTGCTGCATGGGCTCCTGAAGGCGTCGCTGTCATTGTTCGTAAAGCGATTATTTAAAAATAAAAAAAGAAGTTGGAAAAAAATGCTTACAAGTAAACAAAGAGCTTTCTTAAAATCTGAGGCTCATAGCTTAAAACCGATTATACAAATTGGTAAAAATGGATTAAATGACCACATTAAGACTAGTATTCGTCAAGCTTTGGATGCTAGAGAATTGATAAAGGTCACTTTGTTGCAAAATACTGATGAAGATATTCATGAAGTTGCAGAGATTTTAGAAGAAGAAATTGGGTGTGATACGGTTTTGAAAATTGGTCGTATCTTGATTCTCTATAAGGTTTCTGCTAAGAAAGAAAACCGCAAGTTGTCCCCTAAAGTTAAAGCAATTTAGTTCTTTTATTTGTATAGGGGCTGGTCTTATGAGACGAGGACTATTGTCGCGAGAATTTTGGAGAAAGTATGGCATTAGAATTGTTGACGCCTTTTACGAAGGTGGAATTAGAGGAAGAAAAAAAAGAAAGCAACCGCAAACAGATTGGGATTTTAGGAGGGAATTTTAATCCTATTCACAATGCACACCTTGTGGTTGCAGATCAAGTTCGCCAGCAATTAGGATTAGATCAGGTGCTGTTGATGCCTGAATGTAAACCACCGCATGTGGATGCCAAAGAGACTATTGATGAGAAGCATCGTCTTCGCATGTTGGAATTGGCTATTGAAGATGTTGAAGGGCTAGCTATTGAAACCTGTGAACTTGAACGTCAGGGAATCAGCTATACCTATGATACGATGCTTTATTTGACTGAGCAGCATCCTGATGTTGATTTTTATTTTATCATCGGAGCTGATATGGTTGATTATTTGCCAAAGTGGCACCGTATTGATGAATTGGTCAAACTCGTTCAATTTGTTGGGGTTCAACGTCCAAAATATAAAGCTGGAACCTCTTACCCAGTCATTTGGGTAGATCTTCCTTTGATGGATATTTCTTCTAGTATGATTAGAGATTTTATTAAAAAAGGTCGTCAGCCCAATTATCTCTTACCTAAGCGGGTTTTAGACTACATTACTCAAGAAGGTTTGTATCAATGACATATGAAGATTATCTTCCTTATAGCAGGACCGAACTGTTAGCAAAAATTGCAGAGCAGATGAGTCCTAAACGGTTTAAACATGTACTTGGCGTGGAAAAGGCAGCCTTATCCTTGGCAGAGTGTTATGGTTGTAACCCAGACAAAGCAGGGTTAGCAGCTCTTTTACATGATTATGCCAAGGAATGCTCTGACCAGGTTTTTTTAGACTTGATTGACAAGTACCAATTATCTCCAGAATTAGCTAAATGGAATAATAATGTCTGGCATGGTATGGTTGGTATTTATAAGATTCAAGAAGACCTAGGGTTGCAAGATAAAGAGATTTTGCGAGCTATTGAAATTCACACCGTTGGTGCTGCTGAGATGACCTTGCTGGATAAGATCTTATACGTTGCTGATTATATTGAAGAAGGTCGCATCTTTCCTTTGGTTGATGACGCTAGAAAAATCGCGCAGCTTGATTTGGATAAGGCTGTTGCCTATGAAACAGTGAACACTGTCGCCTATTTAGCCTCAAAAGCGCAGCCTATTTTTCCACAGACCTTAGATACATATAATGCGTTTTGCAGTTATTTAAAGGAGAAGTAATTGAAAAAGGCATTGATAACTTGGTAATGATAGGAATGCTCACTAATTATTGTATGGATATGACAGTGAGGGTTGCTTTTGAACTGGGCTATGAGGTGTCAGTGATAGAACATGGTTCAACAACTTTTGACGATGAGGACATTCAGGCTTCACTCCTGATTGACTACCATGAGAGTTTGTGGGATGGTAATTTTGCTCGAGTAGAGCCTTTAGATGTGATTTTAAATGAGGAATAAAATGAAAAAAGAAGAATTATTAGAGATTGTGGTTAAGGCTGCAGATGAAAAGCGGGCTGAAGATATGTTAGCCCTCGATTTAGAAGGTTTAACCAGTTTGACTGATTATTTTGTGATTGCGAGTGCAACAAATAGTCGTCAATTAGAGGCTATTGCGGATAATATTTGGGAAAAGGTAAAAGAGGCTGGTGGAGATGCTAGCCATATTGAAGGTGATAGTCAAGCAGGCTGGGTCTTGCTTGATTTGACCGATGTGGTGGTACATATTTTTTCTGAGGATGAGCGTTACCACTATAATCTTGAAAAATTGTGGCATGAAGCGCCTGCTGTGGCTCTAGATGCCTATTTAGCTTAACGTTACAAAGAGACCTTGTCAATACGACAGGGTTTTTGAGGATGATAATGGAACATAATTATGAAAAATTTGCATCAGTTTATGATGCCGTGATGGACGATTCTCTATATGACTTGTGGACAGATTTTTCACTTCGACATTTACCAAAGTCTAAGGGTCGAAATCGTTTGTTAGAGTTGGCCTGTGGAACTGGTATTCAGTCAGTTCGTTTTGCTCAAGCAGGTTTTGATGTGACTGGCTTAGATTTGAGTCAAGACATGTTGACTATTGCTGAAAAACGGGCTCAGTCTGCTAAAAAGAAAATTGATTTTATTCAAGGCAATATGCTGGATTTGTCACAGGTGGGGCAGTTTGATTTTGTCACTTGCTATTCGGATTCCATTTGTTATATGCAAGATGAGCCTGAGGTAGGTGATGTTTTTAAAGAAGTCTATGATGTTTTAGCGGATGATGGCATCTTTATTTTTGATGTGCATTCAACCTATCAAACAGATGAACTTTTCCCAGGTTATTCCTATCATGAGAACGCAGATGATTTTGCAATGGTTTGGGATACGTATGCTGATGAAGCACCTCATTCTGTTGTTCATGAATTGACATTCTTTCTTCAAGATGAAGATGGGCGTTTTTCTCGCTTTGACGAAGTGCATGAGGAGCGAACGTATGAGTTGTTGACCTATGATATTTTGTTGGAGCAAGCTGGTTTCAAGTCATTTAAGGTCTATGCGGATTTTGAGGATAAGGAGCCGACTGAGACTAGCAAGCGTTGGTTTTTTGTGGCGCAAAAGTGAAGATAGACCTGTTTTCTTAGACTGGTCAGTGACAGGCTTTTAAATCGGTAAATAATCAAGAAGATGAGGATCTTATGACGGTTACAGGTATTATTGCGGAATTTAATCCTTTTCATAATGGGCACAAATACCTCTTGGAGCAAGCGCAGGGCTTAACGGTTGTTGCCATGTCTGGTAATTTTATGCAACGGGGAGAGCCAGCACTTGTGGATAAGTGGACAAGAGCTCAAATGGCATTAGCAAATGGAGCTGACCTAGTGGTTGAGCTCCCTTTTCTGGTTTCTGTGCAATCTGCCGATTATTTTGCTCAAGGGGCTGTGGCTATTTTGGAAAAACTAGGCATTGATCAGTTAATATTTGGTACAGAAGACTGTTTAGATTATCAAAGCTTGGCGACTATTTATGAGGAAAAAGCAGAGCAGATGGCAGCCTATGTGGCTGACTTACCAGAGTATCTGTCTTATCCACAAAAAACACAACATATGTGGCAGGCATTTGCAGACGTATCGTTTACGGGTGACAAACCTAATCATATTTTAGCCTTGGCTTATACGAAGGCTTGTGCAGGTAAAGGCATTGCTCTGACTCCAATTAAGCGTCAAGGTGCGGGTTATCATTCTAAAAATAAGTTACATCAGTTTGCTTCTGCCACAGCTATTCGTAAACACCTTTCGGACAAAGCATTTGTGGATAAGTCTGTTCCTGACGCTAGCTTATTATTAACTTCTCCACAGGTTTCTTGGGATAACTATTTCCAATTGTTGACTTATCAAATTCTTACTCATGCGGACTTAACACAAATTGTTCAGGTTAATGAAGAGTTGGCAAATAGAATCAGCGCAGCAATTCGGACTGTAGAGACAATAGACGAACTGATTGATCAAGTAGCGACCAAACGTTATACAAAGGCGCGTGTACGGCGCGTGCTGACTTATATTTTGGTCAATGCCATGGAAACTTCACTACCTGAAGCAGTACATGTTTTGGGATTCTCTGATAAGGGGCGTGTCCATCTGAAGTCACTCAAACAACGTGTCTCTATCGTTTCTCGGATTGGATCAGAGCCTTGGGATGCTTTAACCCAACAAGCGGATGCGATTTACCAGCTAGGCAATCCAGCTATGGCAGAACAAACTTGGGGACGCTGGCCAATAATGCGAACAGAAAAATAAAATCATTCTTGACCCTCACGTTAGGTCATAGCTTATACTGTTTGTTAAGGTGAGACTGAGAATACTAGTAACTCAGTATCACCTTGCTGAGGAGGAAGTGGTTTGAAGACGGTAAAAGAAGTTAGTCAGTTAGTTGGACTGAGTGTGCGTACCTTGCATTATTATGACGAGATTGATTTGTTAAAACCAACTTTAGTTGGGGATAATGGCTATCGCTTTTATGATGATTATGCGCTAGCACAGCTTCAAGATATTCTACTGTTTCGCGAATTGGACTTTCCTTTGAAGACCATAAAAACATTACTGTATAGTCCGGCTTATGTTCAAGGAGCAGCTCTTGCTGATCAGATTAGATTACTGGAAATGCGTCAACAGCATTTGCAAGAACTTATCCAGCATGCTAGGGCTTTACAAGAAGGAGGAGAACAAATGGGATTTAAGGCTTACGACCATTCTCATATTCAAGCCTTTGAAGAAGAGGTGAAGGAACGTTGGGGAAAAACAGATGCTTATGTGGCTTATGCGACTAAAACTGCTATGAGGCCAGAGCAATTATGGCAAGACATGCGAGAAATCTTTAGGGGCTTTGGAGATATCAAGGATCAAGCTGTATCTAGTCAGGCAGCTCAAAAACAGGTAGCCAAATTACAAGACTATATTAGCCAGAATCTTTATCCTTGTGAAATGGAGATATTAGAAAGTCTAGGGCTTATGTACGTTAGTGATCAGCGTTTCAAAGAGACAATAGATCAGATGGTAGGTATTGGGACAGCTACTTTTGTTAGTCGTGCCATTAGTCACTATTGTCAATCCTAAAAACTGGTTCTTTATTTGTTAGGCAAAATCTTGCTATGGATCATCATTACCAAAGGAGACATCTTAATACTCCTTTGGTTTTTTGTTTAGCCATAATGGGACTAATCATTGAAAAGAGGGTTTCTATGAACTCCTACGAACTTGAGGAAGCTCCCTAATGTAAGCAGGCAGTATTGTCGTCAAAATTAAGGAGGAAAGATGATACCGTTTGTTCTTATGTTTAATAGTAACAGGAATTAAGGTGAGAAAAAAGAAAGAAAAACTTGCTATTCCTGAGATTTACCTAATAAACTAGTGACAAGTCTTTGTTTTAGCGATATACTTAACTAGTAAAAAATTAACTAGTTAATAGTTTAAATATGATTTTTTAAAGGAGTATAATCATTAACAATGAAACCAAGAAAACGTTTATTATGTTTAATGGGCTTGTCTTGACCTGCCAGCTAAGTTTACCGCTTGTCAGTCACAGGTCAAAACAGATAAGGCAGCAGAACCTAAAAAGCATCACACTCATAAAAAGAGTAAGAAAACAAGTGCTGTTAGGAGTAAGAAAAATGATAAGAAAACCGGCGTTGCTGGGATTGATAAGCCAACAGATGATGGTTTTTTATTGACAGATGAATCACAAATTGAAAGTAAAACGGCAACAGGAATTATCGTGAAACATGATGGTCATAGCCATTTTTTCTTCTATTCTGATTTAAAAGGAAGTAAGTGGGATTATTTAATTCCTAAAGGCTATAAAGATACTTCGCGCCAAGAAACGACCTCAGCGGCAACATCAAAAGCAAGCACAACAGGTCATCACGGGGATGCACATGCTTCAGATGGTTATGTCTTTAATCCTAATGATATTGTGTCAGAAGATGTTAACAGCTATACGGTTCGTCATGGAGATCACTATCACTATATCTGGAAAAAGGATTTGGTAGTGACTGCTCGTCCAACAGTCCAGCAATCACCATCAACAAATAGCTCTTCTGCTCATCATAAGGATAACAAGCAATCAAATGGTTCTGAGAATGGTAACCACCATGACAATATTGGTTCTCAGCATAACCATGTGGATCCATTAGGGGCCTATAGGGTTAATGCAGAAGGAAAGAAAGAATTTTCTGGAATTCACTATGCAACAAGTGATGATTTCTTATTTGATGGTAAGCACATTATCGGAAACACAGCGGATGGTCTGCTAGTGGCTCATAATGGTCGTAAAGAAGATGTTCATCTTGTTCCTTATGCACAATTAGTGGACAGCAAATGGGCACATTTGATTCCAGAAGACAAGCGTCAGCAGGCTGAAAAACATTATCATGGAGAAGCTGATGAAACTCCTAAAACATCTGAAAAAGGACAGGTGATGACAGGTGAAGATTTTGTCAATCAGGCCAAAGACCTTGATCCAAAGTTACAACGGATTATTTTAGACAAAATAGAACGTGTTTTCCGTACCAATGCTGGGCGCTCAAAAGAAGAATTGTTGCCATTAATCAAGATTGATTTGGAAAATAATCTTTTCACCTACCCGCACGATGATCATAGTCACATGGAACCCATTGATGCTTCTAAGCCATTCGGTAACGGGGATAAGATTTATGATTTTGTTGATTACAATCTTCCAGGTAAGCCAGAATTGGAAAAACACGATGTGATTGGACCAATTTTCACAAATACCAATAGTTCTCGTGATTTAGACAAGAAAAAGCTCTTAGAAACTCACCCAGAATTAAAAGAGCAAATTCTAGATATTAATAGTTTTTACACCTTGAGTTTCTTAGCGCAAGATAGTGGTGGTCAAGAAGGTTACATCAAACAGCCAGGCTCTCTTCGTGTTGGAAGTCAAGAAACTCAAGCTGTTACCTATCTCATCAAAAAAGGGCAAACGATTAACAACTTGAAAATAGAGGTACCAACTCCTCTAGCTAAGGAGCAGTATTTCTTTAAAAAATGGTCCAGTCAGTTGCCAACAGATGGTAAACTAGAGAAAGATTTGGTTCTTACAGCAGCCCTTCCGTCATGATAAACATAAAAATACCCAGGCTTTCTTTACCGGAGACCCTAAAGATTTAGATGTGAATATTGGGGATTATTCCGTCGTGAATTTCACAACGCTAAATCATGGGAAATTAAACTATAAAGGTAACTCACTTGCAGGCTTTAGTTTCCGAGTCCGTAATGATTTAACATGGAAGAGTGTTCTAGATAGTGGTTTCATTTTCCCGACACCTGTTCCAAATGATGATAATATCGAATTTATTCGTTGGGGAGGATCAGTAGATTTTCTGGAAGGAGCAGCTGTCAATAATAAAGTCGAGGCAAGTATTTTCTTGGCTAAATTTGGTCTAAAACGTCCAATTATTGGGGCATATGTTCCAAGTGATGCTAAGAATCCGACTAAGACTGATGATCCAAAACGTTTGCACCCGAATAGTGTGACAGATCCTTATGATGAATCAAAATATATGACCATTGTGATCGATGCAGGTGAACACGCAACATTGCGGACATATTCTACGGAGAGTCGTCAATTAGCGTTTGTAGTGCGTCAAGGAACAACATGGGATGAATTTGCGAAAACTTTGGTAAAAGTAGCAGTGATTCCTGAAAAAGGCTATGTTTATAAAGGATACGATTTAGCCCTTTCAAAAGGATCTGACAAGGTTCAGCCTGGTGTTTATAAGGAAATAGTGGTTGAACAGGCGTCTGATAAGGACAAAAAACCATCTCAGGACAACTGGTTGGATGAATTCACAAAAGCTGAAGAGAAAGATACTCCAGAAAAAACAGATGGAGCTAAACCAGGGAAGGAAGCAGAGGCTGAAAAACCAGTAGGACCTAAATCAGAAACTAATAGTCCAGAAAAAGCTGATAAAGAACCTCAAAATGCAACTCCTATTAGTCCATCAACTGATCAGGAAAAACCTAACAAATGGCACTTAGGGGATGATGAGCCAGTATCTGGGGAACCTCCGCCATTACCTCCTGTATCTGAAGAAGACGGAGATGACTTATTGCCTTAACTCCTAAGAAATGGTTATGTTAACACATCTTTAAAAAGAAACCTATGCTAGAACATTAATCGTTCTGAGCGAGGTTTCTTTTGTGTTTTTCCTTGAAAGTTCTTCCTTTTTAAAAAGTAAACCTATATAATAAACCTAGGTAACAATAAAAAGGAGACTAAAAGTGAATAAAACAGAAGCTTTAGCTATTTTGACAAGTGGAGCAGATTGGTGGCAATACTACGCCCAAGCTATCCTAGTAAAGCAGGAGAAGTCAGGTAATCGTATTCGGCTAAACACGCTTTTAAATGCCAAAAGTGGTCTTTGTTCAGAAGATTGTGGGTACTGTACCCAATCAAAAGACAGCAAGGCGCCTATTAATCGCTATGGGCTTTTACCAAAAGATGAGATTATTCGTAAGGCTCTAATTGCTAAGAAAAATAAATCAAGCATTTTTTGCATTGCTTTGAGTGGTACACGACCTATAACGAGAGAAATTGCCCTTTTATGTGATGCGATTCAAGAAATCAAACACGCTATGGATATGGAAATTTGTCTCTCTATTGGTCTGGTGACTAAAGAACAGATTCAACTCTTAAAAGAGGCTGGGGTTGACCGATTGAACCATAACATTAATACCCCTCGTGAGAATTATGATAAGATTACCACGACACATACCTATCAAGACCGCGTGGATACTCTTGAAATGCTTAATGAAATAGGGGTAGACACTTGTTCAGGTTTTATTTGTGGTATGGGTGAAACGGACCAGCAATTGGTAGATATGGCCTTTGAGCTAAAGGCTTTAGGACCTTGTTCTGTTCCAGTTAATTTTTTACTGCCTATCGATGGGACAAAATTAGAGGGGCACCACCAACTAACACCAACAAAATGCCTAAAAATCCTAGTTATGCTCCGCTTATTATTTCCTGAAACAGAGTTACGAGTTAGTGCAGGTCGGGAATATCATCTGGGAGAACTCCAACAAATGGCCTTGTTAATTGTAGATTCGATCTTTTTAGGAAATTACCTGACTGAAAAGGGAGCAGACATTTCAGATGATCAAAAGATGATTGATCAGTTAGGTTTAGCTGTTGAGGGAGTTTGTTAGGTCTAGCAATTGACTTGTTAGTTACAACCTATTACGGTGTCTTGCCTGCCTTGGAATTCTTAATTTACTATCTTTTTTGAAAGTGCTATAATAAGAGAGTTAAGATTTCTTTCGACTGAGTAGGTTGGAAAAGAAGACTATTAAAATTGTTATTAAGAGGAGACTAAAATGGGACGTAAGTGGGCAAATATTGTTGCTAAGAAAACGGCTAAAGATGGAGCAACTTCAAAAGTTTATGCTAAGTTTGGTGTGGAAATTTATGTGGCTGCCAAACAAGGTGACCCAGATCCAGAGCTAAACACAGCCCTTAAATTTGTTATTGATCGTGCGAAACAGGCACAAGTTCCAAAACACGTTATCGATAAAGCTATTGACAAAGCAAAAGGTAATACAGATGAAACCTTCGTTGAAGGTCGCTACGAAGGCTTTGGACCAAATGGTTCAATGATCATTGTGGATACCCTAACGTCAAATGTTAACCGTACGGCTGCCAATGTCCGCACAGCTTATGGTAAAAACGGAGGTAACATGGGTGCTGCTGGTTCAGTATCTTACATGTTTGATAAAAAAGGGGTTATCGTTTTTGCAGGAGATGATGCTGACAGTATCTTTGAACTGTTACTAGAAGCAGATGTTGAAGTTGATGATGTTGAGGCAGAAGAAGGAACAATCACTGTTTACACTGCTCCAACAGATCTTCACAAGGCTATCTTGGCTCTTCGTGAATCAGGTATTGCTGAATTCCAAGTCACAGAGCTTGAAATGATTCCTCAATCAGAAGTAACGCTTGAAGGTGATGATCTTGCGACTTTTGAAAAATTAGTAGACGCTTTGGAATCTGACGATGATGTTCAAAAAGTTTACCATAACGTTGCAGATTTTTAATCTAAACAAGCAAAGGAAGAGCTGAAATGGATTTCGGCTCTTTTTGAAACGTTATCTAAGAAACTGTTGCTAAAAAGATGTTAGGTTGTTTGCTTTATTCATAAAAAAGGTAATAGCAAAAGTGTATCAGCTTGATAGGAATTAATTATTAGTTAACTCTAATTAAAAGTGGTAAACTAGACACAAGAACAAAAAGGAGAGATAGGATGATTAAAAAACAATATTTAGGAATGGCAACAATTACTCTAGCATCAACCCTTGTGCTAGCAGCTTGTGGGTCCTCAAAAACAGCTGAGTCAGGAAATCAGGGGAGTTCTAAAGAAGTCTTATTTGCAACGGTTGGAACAACAGCTCCCTTTTCTTATGAAAAAGGTGGTCAACTAACTGGTTACGATATTGAGGTGGCTAAAGCAGTCTTTAAAGGATCGGATGATTACAAGGTGTCCTTTAAGAAAACAGAATGGTCTTCTATCTTTACAGGTTTGGACTCAGGAAAATACCAGATGGGTGGTAACAACATTTCCTTTACCAAAGAGCGTTCAGCTAAGTACCTCTTTTCCTATCCAATCGGTGCAACACCGTCTGTTTTAGTTGTTCCAAAAGACAGTGATATCAAATCTTATGATGATATTGAGGGGCACTCTACTCAAGTCGTTCAAGGAACAACCAGTGTTACCCAGCTAGAAGCCTTTAATAAGGAACACAGTGACAAACCGGTTACTCTAAAATTCACCAATGAGAACATTACCCAAATGTTAACCAATTTGAGTGAAGGTAAGGCAGATTTCAAGATTTTTGATGCCCCAACCGTTAATGCCATTATTAAAAATCAAGGGTTAGATAATCTCAAAACAATTGAACTCACCTCAACAGAGCAACCATTTATTTATTTTATCTTTAGTCAAGATCAAGAGAAATTGCAAAGCTTTGTTAACAAGCGTATTAAAGAGTTGACTGCTGACGGAACTCTTAGCAAGCTTGCCAAAGAGCACCTTGGCGGTGATTACGTGCCATCAGATAAAGAGTTGAAACTTCCTACAGCTAACTAAACCAGCTATTAACCAGTTATTCATCTAGAAGACTGGTTTTTTTGTCAATTGATCTATAGTTTTTAACTATAGATTTTCCTAAAAAATGCCAATTTGAAACTATAACAACTTGAGCTAAACTAAAACACATAGAAAGCAGAAAGGAATTAGGAAATGACAATAAAACGATTTGTAACCATTTTAGGAGTAACTGCCTGCGCTGGGTTAGTTTTGACAGCTTGTTCTGGTAAAAAAGAAGATGCTAAAACCGTCACTGTTGGTTTAATGACAAAAACAGCTTCAGATGAGGCACGTTGGGACAAAATTGAGGAGACCTTGAAGAAAGATGGGATCAAACTAGTCTATAAAGAATTCACGGATTACTCGCAACCCAATAAGGCTGTCGCCTCTGGCGAAGTAGATATCAATGCCTTCCAAACTTATAATTACCAAGATAACTGGAACAAAGAAAATAAGGGAAATCTGGTTACTATTGCTGAAACTTATATTAGTCCTCTTAACCTCTTTTCTGGAACAGATCAGGCTGGCAAAGCCAAATATCAGTCAGTAGATGATTTGCCAAAAGGAGCTCAAATTGCTATTCAAAATGATGCCACAAATGCTAGCCGTGCCCTCTTTGTGTTACAAGGTGCGGGGTTGATTACCTTAAATGTTTCCAGTGACAAGTTAGCCAGTCAAGCTAATATTGTGGAGAATAAAAAAGACATTACTATTAAAGAGTTAGATGCCAGTCAAACAGCGCGTGCACTTAAATCGGTTGATGCAGCTATTGTCAACAATAACTATGCCGTCCCTGCTAAATTAGACTATAAGTCATCACTATATAAAGAAAAGGCGGACGAAAATGCCAAGCAGTGGTTTAATATCTTAACAGGAAAGAAAGGTTGGGAAAAGTCACCTAAAGCTAAAGCCATTAAAGCCCTCGTCAAGGCATACCAAACCGATGAGGTCAAAAAGATTATTATCAAGACATCCAACGGCGTTGATTTGCCGGTTTGGGACAAGTAAGACTAAAGGAGCGTTTCTCAACCTCTAAAAAAGTCTAAGCTTTTTTAAAAGCTTGGGCTTTTTAAAACATCAAGATATAGTTTTAAACTATATATAATCCTAGCTATTTCCAATTTGAAAACTATATCTGAATAAGATAGAATAGACACAGTTATTAAATGAATTGAGGATAGATGAATGACATTAAAAAAAGTTATTGGATTAGTTGGGATTGCTCTTGCATCAACAGTATTGGTGGCTTGTTCAGGACAACAAGTTGATAAAAATACCTTAACGATTGGGGTCATGACAAAAACATCATCAGACCAAGCCAGATGGGACAAAGTCGAAGAACTGTTGAAAAAAGACAAGATTACCTTGAAGTACAAAGAATTCACAGATTATTCCCAACCTAACAAGGCTGTTGCCAATGGTGAGGTTGATATTAATGCCTTCCAACACTATAATTTCTTGAACAACTGGAACAAGGAAAATAAGGAACATTTGGTGGCTATTGCTGATACCTACATCAGTCCAATTAACCTTTTCTCTGGAACGAGTCAAGATGGGAAAGCTAAATACAAGTCAGTAGCTGATCTGCCAAATGGTGCTCAAATTGCAGTACCAAATGATGCGACCAATGAAAGCCGTGCTCTTTATGTGTTGCAATCAGCTGGTCTCATTAAATTGAATGTTTCTGGTGATCAATTAGCAACTATTGCTAATATTTCAGAAAACAAAAAGAAATTAGATATCAAAGAATTAGATGCTAGCCAAACTGCACGCGCCTTGGTATCAGCTGATGCGGCTATTGTCAATAATAGTTACGCTGTTCCTGCAAAAATTGACTACAAAACCTCTCTTTTCAAAGAAAAAGCAGATGACAATTCAAAACAGTGGATTAACATTATTGCAGGTCAAAAAGATTGGGAAAAGTCAGAGAAGGCTGATGCTATTAAAAAACTCATCAAGGCTTACCAAACTGATGACGTGAAGAAGGTAGTTGATAAGACTTCAAATGGTGTTGATGTGCCCGTATGGTAAAGCTTTAACAATTGTTATAACAGGAGGATAGAGGCGTGTCTAGCACGCCCTTTCTTGCATTAAGGAGGAAAAGTATGGAGATGTCCACAATAGAGGAACAGTTAAAAGATTGTTGGGAGCACCCTATAACCAAAGATTATCTAGTCGTGCTGCGTCAGTTAATTGCTCACCGCTCTATTTTTGCACAACAACTAGGGCTTGAAGAAACTGCTCAGTTTTTAAAAGAGATTTTTAGTGCTGCAGGAGCTCAAGTTATTGTGGATCAGTCCTATGCGGCTCCTTTTGTATTAGCTACCTTTAAGAGCCCTCGGCCAGATGCCAAGACAGTCATTTTTTATCAGCACTATGACACGGTACCTGCTGATTCTGACCAAAAATGGTCTAGTGATCCCTTTACCTTAACAGAACGAGAAGGTCATTTGTATGCAAGAGGCGTAGATGATGATAAGGGGCATATTATTGCTAGGTTAACAGCTCTTGTGAAATACCTTTCTCAAGCACAGACTCTGCCTGTTACCATTGTGTTTATGATGGAAGGCGCAGAAGAATCTGCCTCAGTAGACTTAGAAAAATATCTGAAAAAGTATGCAAGGAACTTGCAGGAAGCAGACCTCTTGATTTGGGAACAAGGTATTCGCAATGAACAAGACCAATTGGAATTAACTGGCGGCAATAAAGGGATTTTAACCTTTGATATGACTGTTGAGAGTGCTAAGCTTGATATCCATTCTAAATACGGTGGGGTAATTGATTCAGCAACCTGGTATTTGCTAGAAGCTATCGCTTCTTTGCGAGATAGGAATGGCCGTCTTTTAGTGCCAGCCATTTATGAGCAGGTGCAAGAACCAACTAAGCGAGAACTAGATTTGATTGAGATCTATGCTATCGAACAGTTGGATGATTTAAAAAAGCTTTACGGACTAGAGCTTCCTATGTTACAATCAGAACGGCGTGATTTTTTGAAAACCTATTATTACCAACCGTCCATAGGTATTCAAGGAATACAGTCGGGTTATCAGGGACAGGGCGTCAAAACCATTATTCCTTCACAGGCTTCCGCTAAGATGGAGGTTCGTCTAGTGCCTGGACTTGACCCCAAAATCGTGTTCGAGCAGATTCAAACTCATTTGTTGGACAAAGGTTTTGATAAGGTCAATGTGACCTATACGTTGGGAGAAAAAAGTTATCGTAGTGATTTGTCTGCGCCAGCTATTCAACAAGTGATAGATGTGGCGAAGCCCCTTTACCCCAAAGGATTATCCCTTTTACCAACGTCAGCTGGAACAGGGCCTATGCACACTGTCTTTGAAGCACTTGGGGTTCCAATTGTAGCATTTGGGTTGGGTCATGCTAATAGTCGGGATCATGCAGGCGATGAAAATATTGCTATCGCAGATTACTGTCGCCATATCGTACTAATAGAGGAGTTATTAAAATCTTATGAATGAAGCGATTATTCAATTAGATCATATTGATATTACCTTTCATCAAAAAAAACGGGTTATTGAGGCCGTTAAAGATGTCACGGTTCATATTAATCAGGGAGATATTTATGGCATTGTTGGGTATTCAGGTGCTGGGAAGTCAACCCTTGTGCGTGTGATTAATCTTCTACAAGCACCAACAAATGGGAAAATCACCGTAGATGGAGACGTAACCTTTGACCAAGGGAAAATTCAATTGTCAGCTGAGGCCCTTCGCCAAAAACGTCGTGATATTGGCATGATTTTTCAACATTTCAATTTAATGGCTCAAAAAACAGCCAAAGAGAATGTTGCCTTCGCTCTCCGCCATTCGTCGTTAAGTAAGACTGAGAAAGAACAGAAAGTTATCGAACTGCTAGAACTTGTGGGTTTATCAGAGAGAGCAGATAACTACCCTGCCCAGTTATCGGGTGGGCAAAAACAACGAGTGGCTATTGCGCGTGCTTTAGCCAATGATCCTAAAATTTTAATTTCAGATGAGGCCACATCAGCACTAGATCCAAAGACCACCAAACAAATCTTGGCGCTCTTGCAGGAATTAAACCGCAAACTTGGCCTAACCATTGTCATGATCACCCATGAAATGCAAATTGTTAAGGATATTTGTAATCGTGTTGCTGTTATGCAGAATGGTGTGTTAATTGAAGAAGGTTCTGTTCTCGATATCTTTTCAGATCCAAAAGAGGCATTGACACAGGAATTTATTACCACTGCAACGGGGATTGATGAGGCTTTAGAAAAAATTAACCAACAAGACATTGTTAAACACTTACCTGCAGATGCCCTTCTAGCTCAGTTGAAATATGCAGGAACGTCTACTGATGAGCCTTTGCTGAATAGTATTTACCGTCAATTTGAAGTGACAGCTAATATTTTGTATGGCAACATTGAAATTTTAGATCATGTCCCAGTTGGTGAAATGATTGTTGTACTGGAAGGTAATGCAGCGAATATTGCTGCGGCTGAAAAAGCTTTGCATGAAGCTGGTGTTGATGTTAGCATATTGAAGAGAGGAGTCTAGATGACACAGTTAATTCAAACCTATTTACCAAATGTTTATGAGCTTGGCTGGTCAGGTGACGCAGGTTGGGGACTAGCTATTTGGAACACTTTATACATGACCATCGTGCCTTTTATTGTTGGTGGGACCATTGGTCTGTTTGTGGGCTTATTACTTGTACTAATGGGGCCTGGTGGTGTGATTGAAAACAAGTTAGCTTGCTGGATTATTGATAAAATCACTTCTATTTTCCGTGCTATTCCCTTTATCATTTTAATTGCTATTTTAGCTAGCTTTACTTACCTGATTATGGGAACCATTTTGGGAGCAACTGCTGCCTTGGTACCATTGACCTTTGCAACTTTTCCTTTCTTTGCTCGTCAAGTACAGGTTGTTTTTTCAGAACTTGATAAAGGAGTAATCGAAGCAGCACAGGCTTCGGGAGCTACCTTCTGGGATATTGTCAAAGTGTATTTGAGCGAGGGTCTCCCTGACTTGATCCGTGTGTCAACTGTAACCTTGATTTCCTTGGTTGGTGAAACAGCGATGGCGGGAGCTATCGGAGCTGGAGGTCTAGGAAATGTGGCCATTTCTTACGGTTACAATCGTTTTAATAATGATGTGACCTGGGTTGCAACTATTATTATCCTTTTGATTATTTTTGCTATCCAATTTATTGGTGATAGCTTGACCAGACGGTTTAGTCATAAATAAACGAAACAACACCCTAAGTTTTTACTTAGGGTGTTGTTGTTTAGATGATGTCATTAGCTTTTCTTCGTTTTACTTAGAATGAGTCCAAGTAGGAATCCAATAATGGCAAAGATAATCCATCCCATTGAAAATTGTCCAAGTGGAACTGTTTTTTGGAAGAAAGTTGTCACTGGCTCTGGCAAGTTGAAGAGACCAGTCATTTGAGAAAGTGTGGATAAGGCATCAAAAATAGCAGGAATAATAGTGAGTCCAATAGTTGTTCGATAAACGATAGGATCATTGTTAAAGTATTTTTGTGCCAAGACAAGGAAAATTAAATCGACTGTTAATGGGTATAAAAGGAATAAAACAGGAGCCGACCAGTTGATGATAACAGATAAACCACCAAAGTAGAAGAAGGCAGAAACCAGAGTAAAAATAGTTGACCAGACAATATGAGATAGAGCAGGAACTAATTTATGGAAATATTCAGCACTTGAGGTGATTAATCCTGTGGAGGTGGTTAGGCAGGCCAAAAAAATGACAATAGCAAGAAATGCTTGCCCGATACTACCTAGATAGAAACGAGAGGCATGACTTAAGATTTGACCACCATTGACAGGACTACCATCAAGGGTAAAACTGCCATCAATAAAAGGGAACAGGGATTGTGAGGTCGCTCCAATACGGCCAACAAAGATATAGACAAAAGCTAATAAGAAAATAGCAATGGTTCCAGAGATAAGGGTGACTTTGGTAACTTCTTTGTCAGTTTTAGCTCCAAATTGTTTGGTCGCTTCAATGACGAGAATGGCAAAAACAAGTGATGCCAAGGCATCCATAGTCCCATACCCTTGAATCAGTCCTGCAATAAAAGGAAGGTCTTTGAAAGCATTGTTAACCCCAATCCCTGCGTTGAAGGCATTCCCATAATCACCTGCTGAGTGAACAAAAGAAGCAATGACCAAGATAGCAATCACAACTAACAAGGTTGGCGTCAAGAATTTACCGATGTTTTCAGCCAATTTACTAGGTCTAATGGCCAGAAAATAAGATAGCCCAAAGAAAAGAACAGCATAGATGGCTTTATTGGTAAAATTATCTCCTAAAATCGGTGCAATCCCTACTGAAAAGGAAGTAGCACCTGTTCTTGGGATGGCAAAGAAAGGCCCGATAGAGAGGTATAGAACAGAGGAGTAAAAGATAGCGTACCATTTGGAAATAGGACGTGCTAAGCTTTCCACATCATCTGAACCAGACTTAGCGACAGCAATTACTCCTAAGAGGGGCAAGGAAACACCGGTTAAACAAAAACCAATAATGGACCATAAAATGTTATGACCTGAGTAGATGCCTAGAAATGCTGGATAAATGAGGTTGGCAGCTCCGAAAAAGAGGGCAAATAACATAAACCCGATAACAATATATACATTTTTCTGTTTCATTTATGAATAGTCTTTCTATTAATACTAATTTGAAGATTCTAACAATTTTAACGATATATATGTTAAAATGACAACAGAAGCTATTATATCGAAGATTAGTCTTCTCGTCAATAGAAGATCAGTGCAGAAGAAGCGTGCGACACTCTTTTCTTCTCTCCGACTCACCCGATTTGACGAATAGCTAGAATTATATTATTATAAAAAACATGTAACTTTATAACTTTAGTAAGGACGTGACGAATGAAAAAAGTATGTGAACTATGGGTTAGGGTCAGCCTAATCAAAAAAATTGGTATTGGTGTGGTCATTGGTGTTATTTTAGGACTTCTTGTTCCTGATTTTACGGGATTAAGCATTCTAGGGAAATTATTTGTAGGTGGTCTAAAAGCTATTGCTCCTCTCCTTGTTTTTGCTTTAGTTTCTCAAGCTATTTCTCATCAGAAAAAAGGGAAAGAGACCAATATGACCCTAATCATTGTTCTCTATTTATTTGGGACTTTTGCAGCAGCTTTGGTAGCTGTTTTGACGACCTATTTATTCCCGCTGACCTTGATTTTAAATACGCCAGTCAATACTGAATTTTCAGCGCCTCAAGGGGTGGCCGAAGTCTTTCAAACGCTCTTACTAAAACTGGTTGATAATCCTATCAATGCCTTGGCGACAGCTAATTATATTGGTGTTTTATCATGGGCTTTAGTCTTTGGACTAGCCTTAAAAGCAGCAAGTAAAGAAACAAAGCATCTTATCAAAACAGCAGCAGAAGTAACCTCACAAATTGTGGTTTGGATTATTAATTTGGCACCAATCGGAATCATGAGTCTAGTTTTTGCGACTATTTCAGAAAATGGCATTGGGATTTTATCTGACTATGCCTTGTTAATTCTTGTTTTAGTGGGCACTATGGCTTTTATTGCTCTAGTCATTAACCCTCTCATTGGGTTTGTGGTGATGAGACAAAATCCTTATCCCTTGGTGTTAAGATGTTTACGTGAATCAGGTATCACCGCTTTCTTCACAAGAAGTTCAGCAGCTAATATTCCAGTTAACATGCAACTTTGTGAAGATCTTGGGCTAAGTAAAGATACCTATTCGGTGTCAATCCCTCTTGGGGCAACCATCAATATGGGTGGTGCAGCCATTACGATTAATGTTTTGACACTTGCAGCGGTTCACACATTCGGTATTCAAATTGATTTTCTAACGGCTCTCTTATTGAGTGTTGTTGCAGCAGTATCTGCCTGTGGTGCTTCAGGTGTTGCAGGAGGATCCTTACTCCTTATCCCAGTAGCATGTAGTTTATTTGGTATCTCAAATGACCTTGCGATGCAGGTTGTTGGTGTTGGCTTTATTGTTGGGGTGATTCAAGACTCATGCGAAACAGCTCTCAATTCATCAACCGATGTCCTTTTCACAGCTATTGCTGAAAATGCCTTTTGGAAACGTAAGCAAGCCTAATGAAGGTAACAAAAATATCTAAAAACGATTCTTGGAGTTCTCCAAGAATCGTTTTTGTTATTTAAGATAGCCAAGATAATCAAATTTTTCAAACGTGTGGTCATTAGCGATGGCTACAATGATAGTATTGGGTTCTAAAGGTTCGAAAGGTTTGACATTGGTATCTAAGGTTTTAACTTCTTTTTGACGCATGCCAATCACATTTAGCTCATATTTACGACGAACATCTAGTTCGGAAAGAGATTGTCCTTCCCAGCTTTTAGGAATGACAAATTCAATCATCGAAATACCATGTTCCAAATAGATGATGCTTTCAATATGTCGTCTGAGAAGGTTTGAAGCAACACGTTTTCCGGAATCACGTTCAGGAGTGATGACTTTAGTTGCTCCGATACCATATAGAACTTCTTCAAAAATTTTATTTTTAGCTTTGGCAATAATGGTTGGAACACCCAATTTTTTACAGTGCATGACAGCAAGAACTGAGGATTCCAAGTTATTTCCTGAAGCGATAACTACGGTGTCACAATGTTCAATCCCGACAGCTAGTAAAAATTCTTTGTCAGTAATGTCTCCCACAGCAGCCTTAGTCACTAAATCAGCAACTTCTTTGACATGGCTTTCTCGAATATCAATGGCAATAACATCTTGATCGAAATTACTTAATTCTCTAGCAACAGTACGGCCAAAGATACCAAGACCAAGAACACCGACAGTTTTACGTTTTAACATGTTTTCTCCTTAACCCACTAGAATATCGGTAGTGGCATATTGAATGGTTTTTTCTTTTCGTTGAATTAAACTAATGAGGACAGTGATTGGACCAACACGGCCAACAAACATAAGGACAATAATAATCAGACGTCCTGCTGTTGATAGTTGTGGCGTTAAATCCATGGACACACCAACAGTGGCGATGGCTGAAATAGATTCGAATAAAAGGGGAATCGGAGCAATATTTGGCTCCACACTAAGCAAAAGGATATAGCCCGTCATCAAGACGGCAAAGAAGAAAATGAGCACTGTCATGGTCTGCTTAATAGTTTTATTAGCAATAATGCGATTTCGGAAGGTGACTTCTGATTGTCCAGATAGTTCTGCTTTGAAGAGTAAAAAGGTGATGGCAGCTGTTGTTACTTTGATACCACCCGCAGTCCCCCCAGGAGCACCTCCGATAACCATTTGAATCATATAAAGAATATTGGTGGGTGCCAGAGTATCGTTATAGGAAATTGTTGCAAAACCCGCAGTCCTCATGGTAACTGTTTGGAAGAAAGAAACCATGAATTGTTGAAATAGATTGTAATTGGCAATGGTTTTACTGTTGTCCTTTTCTAAAAACCAAGATAAGAAAGTTCCAAGAACCAGAATGACAGTAGTTGTTTGAATAACTAATCTAGATTGATTGGATAACTTACGAAAGGTTGCACCATAGCAGTGGGGTCGCTCGAAAAAGAATTTTTTGACAGCGAGTCCAAGATCTACCCAAACAGCAAACCCTAAACCTCCTGAAATAATTAAGAAGGTAACAATAAGATTGAGTGTGGGATTCAAAACAAAGTCCTTGAGACTAGAATTTCCCAAATTATCAAAGCCAGCATTACAAAAGGCAGAGATGGCTAAAAAGATACTGTTAAAAATGCCATTTTTCCATCCAAAACGAGGAATAAAGTCCGTCATAATGACAAGCGCAGCGATTGCTTCAAGCCCAAAGGTCACTTTATAAGCGAAGAAAAGATAGTGCTTTAAATCCTTACTATCCCCACGGTTCAAGGCTGATTGGAGCAAAGTTTGATCGCTCAGCCGCATTTTACGTTTCAAGGCAAAGGTACTCATAGCAATCAAAGTGACCAAACCAAGTCCGCCAATTTGCATGAGCATCATGGTAATGGTTTGTCCGATGCCATTATAGACCTCAGCAACGGGAACAACGGATAGTCCTGTCACACATACCATTGAAACCACATTAAAGAAATGGTCAAGATAGACAGTTTCAGGTCCGTTTTGATAATGGGTAAAAGGCATGGATAACAAGAGAGTCCCAATCAAAATCACAATCGCAAAACTAAAGGTTAAACGCTGTGTGACCGATAAGGATTTGATAAATGAGCGTTTCATGTTTCCTCCATAATAATATCTCATACTATGATAACAAAAATAAGCTAAAAAAGCTAAGTTTGCTCTTAGCTTTTAACTAGTCTTTATAAAGGTTTCTTGTTGGGTAATCCTGCTTTGCGAGGGTATTTATTTGGGGTTTCCTTTTTTTTCTCAACAACGGTGATATAGCGAGCATCCTCGTTTGGTAATTGATAATGATGGTTAGTCGTTACCTTACCAAAGAGAAGGGAGAGAGCTGTTTTGGCATCTTCTAATTCTTGGTCAGCGGCTTGTGCTTTTAAAGCAATCAGTCTTCCGCCAATTTTTAGAAAAGGAATCGTTAATTCAGCTAAAACTTGCATCCGGGCGACTGCTCTAGCGGTGACGACATCAAATTGTGCACGGAAGTCCTTGTCCTGCCCAAAGTCTTCTGCTCTACCATGGAAAAAATGCACCTTGTCTAATGCTAAGGATTCTGCCAAATGCGTTAGAAAAGCAATTCGTTTGTTGAGAGAGTCGATGATAGTAACTTCGAGATTTGGAAAGAGAATCTTCATAGGTAGGCTAGGAAAGCCAGCTCCTGCCCCAATATCTAATAAACGAATCGGTTCATTGGCTAAAAAGCCCTGTAAGATAGGAGCGATAGAGTCATAGAAATGCTTGAGATAAACGTCATTTTCTTCCGTGATGGCGGTTAAATTAATCTTGTTGTTCCACTCCACTAGCAATTTGAAATAAGTATCAAATTGCTCTTTTTGTTTCGTGGTTAAAGGAAAACCATCTTCCTCTAAGGTGTGGTAAAATTCTTGGGGTGTCATTTGTATCCTCTGTCTTTGATTATTGCTATTATTTTACCATAAAATACAAGAATAAAAAAATCTCATAAAAATCATTAGAAATAGGTCCTCAATACTTGCTATTGACTTGAAAATTGCTATAATTGAGATACAAAGATTAAAGGAGGCATACTATGCCAACAGTTTTGATTATCTTAGTCGTTTTAGGGTTGCTTGCTCTATGGTTGATGGTAAGTTACAATAGCCTAGTCAAATCTCGAATGCATACCAAAGAAGCTTGGAGTCAAATTGATGTGCAGTTGAAACGTCGTAATGACTTGATTCCAAATCTTATTGAGACTGTTAAAGGTTATGCTAATTACGAGCAAAAAACATTTGAAAAAATCACTGATTTGCGTGCGCGTGTTGCTAATGCCTCAACCCCTCAAGAAACCATGGCAGCTTCTAATGAATTGAGTAAACAGGTGACCCACTTATTCGCGGTCGCTGAGAATTACCCAGACTTAAAAGCCAATGAAAACTTTTTGAAATTGCAAGAAGAGTTGACTAATACGGAAAATAAAATCTCATATTCTCGTCAACTATACAATTCAACAACTTCTAATTATAACTTGAAATTAGAATCTTTCCCAAGCAACATCGCAGGTAAACTATTCGGCTTTAAACCAAGTGAATTCTTGCAAACACCTGAAGCTGAAAAAGAAGTTCCAAAAGTTGAATTTAACTTTTAAATATGAAATTATCATCTAGTAGGCAATCATAAGAGAAAGGAGAATTATGCTTTATCAACAGATTTCACAAAATAAGCAACGAACAGTTGTTTTATTAGTTGTTTTCTTCGCTCTCTTAGCACTTATTGGAGCTTCAGCAGGCTATCTGCTGGTGGACAATTATGTGATAGGCGTGACTCTGGCTCTTATTATAGGTGCGATTTATGCGGTTAGCATGATTTTTCAGTCTACAACTCTTGTGATGAGCATGAATTCTGCTAGAGAAATTAGCGAGTCAGAAGCTCCAGATTTTTATCATATTGTAGAAGATATGGCCATGGTAGCACAGATTCCTATGCCAAGAGTCTTTATTATTGAAGACCCTTCTTTAAATGCTTTTGCCACAGGGTCTAGTCCTAAAAATGCAGCCGTAGCAGCAACCACAGGCTTACTTCAAGTGATGAATCGTGAGGAACTTGAAGGGGTTATTGGGCACGAAGTTAGTCATATCCGTAATTATGATATTCGTATTTCAACGATTGCGGTTGCCTTAGCCAGTGCGGTAACGCTCATTTCAAGTATTGGGGGGCGGGCACTTTGGTATGGGGGTGGTTCGCGTAAACGTAGTAACAATAATGATGGAGGCTTAGGCATCATCTTGTTGCTCCTGTCGTTGTTGTCTCTCGTTTTAGCGCCGTTAGTAGCGAGTTTGGTTCAGTTAGCGATTTCTCGCCAAAGAGAGTATTTGGCAGATGCGAGTTCAGTTGAACTGACTAGAAATCCCCAAGGGATGATAAGGGCTCTTGAAAAATTGAAACAATCTCAGCCGGTAAAATACCCTGTTGATGATGCTAGTGCGGCCTTGTACATTAACGAGCCCCGCAAAAAAGGTAGTTTCAGTTCATTATTTAGTACTCATCCTCCCATTGAAGAGAGGATTGAGCGATTACAACACATGTGAGGGCTTGAGGTTAGCTCAAGTCTCATTTTCTTTTGTTTTTGCTTTTTAATATTCAGATAAAAGATAGAAATCCTAAGAAAACAAGGCTCCTTTAACCTAATTTTGGTCTAAATGATTGCAGAAAAGCTTTAGAAGGAGAGGAGAATCCTTTGTTCTGAGGAGTATCAGACGATAAGGTTAAAAAATGTAAGAAAATTGTCATGTAACTATTGACAAATACCTGATATAATAGTAAAAATAGATTAGAATTTTATTAGGAGAAAATGATGTTAATTCTTTCTGAAATCAGAAAACGTCCAGACGGTTTTCATTTTGACCAAGTGTGCGACGTTAAAGAAAAATTATTGGAACGCGACCCACAAATTCTGGATCTTAAAGACGTGAGGGTTGTGGGAGATGTGCACTATGATGCTGGTTTGTACTTGTTACATTATCAGCTAAGCTATGAGGTGACCTTGCCTTCAAGTCGATCGATGACTCCCGTCAGCTTAAAAGAAGTTCAAGACGTTCAGGAATTATTTATTGAAGCCACAGATGTAGCAGGTAAACAAGATATGGTTGATGATCAGTTAGTTTTGGTCTTAGAGGAAGACAACATCGATCTTGACGAAAGCATTGTGGACAATATCTTGCTCGCGATTCCTTTACAGGTATTGACTGAGGAAGAAAAACAATCTCAAGAATTACCAACAGGTCAGGACTGGACCGTTCTGACTGAGGATCAATATCAATCTTTAAAAGAGGAAAAACAAAAAGAAAATAATCCTTTTGCAAGCCTCCAAGGGTTGTTTGATGAATAAAACTGAATATTAAAGATGTCTGTAATTTTTATTTGAAAAAAGGATTATTCTTTGATATACTCTTTAGAGAATGTAGTTGCTCGTTTGTAAGGGCCTTTTATCGGCCGCACAGGAGTGAAGAAGGTGATATTATCAGAAACTTTCGTACTCATTAAGTGATAATAAGTAACCATTTGAGACTTGGCTCTCAAAGATGAAAAAATTAGATTGACCTCGTGGCCTTCTTTCTGGGAGAGAAAGAAAGTCTGAGAGGGTAAGGGTTGGTGTAAATGACAAAGAAAATTTTAATTATTGAAGATGAAAAGAACCTTGCACGGTTCGTTTCACTCGAATTGCAACATGAAGGTTATGAAGTAACTGTTGAAGTAAATGGTCGCGAAGGTTTGGAAACTGCCTTAGAAAAGGATTTTGACTTGATCCTCCTTGACCTAATGCTTCCTGAAATGGATGGTTTTGAAGTGACTCGTCGCTTACAAACTGAAAAAACAACTTACATCATGATGATGACTGCGCGTGATTCGATTATGGATGTGGTTGCGGGATTAGACCGTGGAGCGGATGATTACATTGTGAAGCCATTTGCTATTGAAGAGTTATTGGCTCGTATCCGTGCCATTTTCCGTCGCCAAGATATCGAATCTGAGAAGAAAACCCCTAGTCAAGGGATTTACCGTGATTTGGTCTTGAACCCACAAAACCGTTCAGTTAACAGAGGAGATGATGAAATCTCTTTGACGAAACGTGAATATGATTTGCTTAGCATTTTGATGACTAATATGAATCGTGTCATGACACGTGAAGAGTTATTGTCAAATGTTTGGAAATACGATGAAGCTGTTGAAACAAATGTAGTGGATGTTTATATTCGTTACCTTCGCGGCAAAATCGATATTCCAGGTAAGGAGTCTTATATCCAAACCGTTCGCGGTATGGGCTATGTTATTCGTGAGAAATAAGTAAGATGGTAAAGCAGAAACAGAAGAAATATAAAAAATCGTTACCAAAACGTTTATCGAATATCTTTTTTGTTCTCTTTTTCTGCATTTTCTCTATTTTTACACTGATTGCCTACAGTTCAACTAATTATTTCTTGTTGAAAAAGGAAAGGCAATCGGTTTTTCAAGCCGTAAATATTGTTAGAGTTCGTCTTTCTGAGGTGGACTCTAATTTTACATTAGAGAACTTAGCAGAAGTTTTGTATAAAAATGATAAGACACACCTTAGAATTGATGACCGAAATGGGAGTCGTGTGATTCGAAGTGAGCGAGATATTACCAATACCCTTGATGCCAATCAGGACATTTACGTCTATAATGTGGACAAGCAGATGATTTTTACCACAGACAATGAGGAAGCTTCTCCTGGTTTGAGAGGTCCTATCGGTAAAGTTTTTCATGATCACATTGAAGATCAGTATCGTGGCTTTTCCATGACACAAAAGGTTTATTCCAATCGAACAGGAAAATTTGTAGGGTATGTTCAAGTTTTTCATGATTTGGGAAATTATTACGTGATTAGGGCACGCTTACTCTTTTGGCTGCTTGTGGTGGAACTATTTGGCACTAGTCTGGCTTATTTGATTATTTTAATTGCCACTCGACGTTTTTTGAAACCTTTGCATAATTTGCATGAAGTGATGCGCAATATTTCCGAAAATCCTAACAATTTAAACTTACGTTCTGACATTTCGTCAGGGGATGAAATTGAAGAACTGTCGGTTATTTTTGATAACATGCTGGATAAGGTCGAAACGCATACCAAGCTGCAATCTCGCTTTATTAGTGATGTTAGTCATGAGTTACGGACGCCGGTTGCTATTATTAAGGGGCACATTGGTCTCTTGCAACGCTGGGGCAAAGATGATAGTGATATTCTCGAAGAAAGTTTGACGGCTACTGCGCACGAGGCGGATCGGATGGCAATTATGATTAACGATATGCTGGATATGATTCGGGTGCAGGGGTCCTTTGAAGGGCATCAAAATGACACCACGGTTTTAGAAAATTCTATTGAGACAGTCATTGGAAACTTCCGTGTGTTGAGGGAAGATTTTGAATTTACATGGCACTCAGAGAATAACGAAACTGTGGCGCGTATTTATAAAAATCATTTTGAACAGGCTTTGGTGATTCTGATTGACAATGCGGTTAAATATTCTCGTCAAGATAAGAAAATCTCGATTGATCTTAAGGTGAACGATAAGCAAGAAGCTATTGTTAGAGTCCAAGATAAGGGAGAAGGGATTTCTAAAGAAGATATTAAACACATCTTTGAACGCTTTTATCGGACAGATAAATCTCGTAATCGAACCAGTACTCAGGCTGGTTTAGGGATAGGCTTGTCTATCCTCAAGCAGATTGTGGATGGTTACCATTTACAGATGGAAGTTGAAAGTGAATTGAATCAGGGATCTGTCTTTATTTTACACATTCCACTAGCGGTTTCGAAAGATAACCAGTGAATTGATGATCAATTATAATGAAAAAAAGAATGGCAGTGGACGTTACCACAAGATGGTAGGTTCAAGTGCTGTTCTTTTTTCTGGATTTTGCTACCTCATTTGAAACAATTTCCCTTAGCTAGATTCCCTGACATATCCTTTTGTTATCCTTGAAAATATGATAGAATAGAGTACTAGATTAATTTGATAGAATTGGGGTGTTTGCGTGCGTTGTCCAAAATGTAATTATAATAAATCAAGTGTTGTCGATAGTAGACAAGCTGAAGATGGCAATACCATCCGCCGTCGACGAGAATGTGAAAAATGCCATACTCGTTTTACAACATTTGAACGTGTTGAAGAACTCCCTTTGTTAGTCATAAAAAAGGATGGCACAAGAGAGCAATTTTCACGAGATAAGATTTTGAATGGCGTTGTTCAAAGTGCCCAGAAACGCCCGGTCTCAAGCACGGATATCGAGAACTTAATTTCGCGTATCGAGCGAACCGTTCGTACAACTTATGAAAATGAAGTGTCAAGTACTATTATCGGTAATTTAGTGATGGATGAATTGGCAGAACTCGATGAAATCACTTATGTTCGTTTTGCCAGTGTCTATAAGAGCTTTAAAGATGTTGATGAAATTGAAGAATTATTGCAACAAATTACCACTCGTGTGCGAGGAAAAAAGAAAAGTAGTTTAAATGATGAAACCCATTGATACCTTTACCTATCTTAAACGCAACAAAGTTTCCTGTGATGCGACAAGCCTAATTCAGTTGTATTTCCCTATTATTGGAAGTGATGCAACTGCGGTTTACCAATATTTTCTTCATTTTTTTGATGATGGGGCTAGAGCCCACAAATTTAGCGATGTTTTAAACCATTTACAGTTTGGTATGAAACGTTTCGAAGATGCTATGGTTATGCTAACAGCAATGGACTTGGTGGTTTTATATCAGCTTCCGGACGCCTATTTGGTCAAATTGCAGCAGCCCCTAGGGCATGAAGCATTTTTAAAAGAACCTGTCTACTCTCGTTTACTCGAACAAAAAATTGGAGAATCAGCAGTGTCTGAATTACAATTAGCTATTCCTAACCAGGCGAGAAATATTTCTAAGCGGTTTTCGGATGTTTTTGGCACTGATGGCCTATCTCCTAAAACCTCTCAAAGTGCTCGAAAAACGTTTGATTTAGATAGTTTCCAACAATTGATGACTAGGGATGGGCTCCAATTTGAAGATAGTCAAAAAGATGTGATTAGCCTTTATAGTATTTCAGAGCAATACGAAATGAATTGGTTTGATACCTACCAACTGGCTAAGGCGACTGCTGTTAATGGGAAAATTCAACCTAAGCGCTTGCTGGTCAAGAAACAACAGGCTGCTAAAGAGCCAAGTAATGATACTTTTTCTCAAGCAGAGCAGGTCATTTTACGGGAGGCCAAGCAAGACAGTTCGCTTATTTTCTTGGAGAAGATTAAAAAAGCGAGACGAGCAACAGTTACTAAAGATGAAAAAACCTTGTTGCAGACTTTGGCTAAAATGTCTTTTCTTGATGACGTGATTAATGTCATGGTCCTCTATACCTTTAATAAGACCAAGTCGGCTAACTTACAGAAAAGTTATCTGATGAAGATAGCCAATGATTTTTCGTACCAGCAGGTATCAACGGCCGAAGAGGCTATGTTAGCCTTACGAGCATTTACAGATCGTCAAGGCAGTCGGCAGGCAAAACCAAAAACAAGTCAACAAACAAATGTTCCTAAGTGGAGCAATCCTAATTATCAGGAAACGACAAGTCAAGAAGAACAAGCTAAACTAGATCAATTCAAGCAGGCAGCTTTGAAGCGACTAGAAAACCTTAGAAAGGGTGGTGACTAGATGGAAAAGATTGGAGATACCATGGCAAAATTGGGTCAAAACAGTCGTGTTAATAGCGATCAATTGATTCAGACCATTTTGGCAGATCCTGAAGTGGCTGATTTTATCAGTCGACACCATCTGTCACAAGAACAAATTAATCTGAGTTTGTCTAAATTTAATCAATTTTTGGTAGAACGTCAGAAATATCAGCTCAAGGATGATTCATATATTGCTAAGGGATACCAACCTATTCTAGCCATGAATGAAGGTTATGCTGATGTCTCTTATTTGGAAACCAAAGAATTGGTAGAGGCTCAAAAACAGGCCGCTATCTCAGAACGGATTCAACTGGTCAGTTTGCCAAAGTCTTATCGCCATATTCATTTGTCGGATATTGACGTTAATAACGCCAGTCGTATGGAAGCCTTCTCGGCTATTTTGGATTTTGTGGAACAATACCCATCAGTAGAGCAAAAAGGATTGTACCTATATGGGGACATGGGGATTGGCAAGTCTTACTTGTTGGCTGCTATGGCTCATGAATTGTCTGAGAAAAAAGGTGTCTCAACCACTCTTTTGCATTTTCCGAGCTTTGCCATTGATGTTAAAAATGCCATTTCAAATGGCTCTGTTAAAGAAGAAATTGATGCGGTGAAGAATGTGCCAGTGCTCATTTTAGATGATATTGGTGCAGAGCAAGCCACTTCTTGGGTCCGTGATGAGGTGTTGCAGGTGATTTTGCAGTACCGCATGTTAGAAGATTTACCGACTTTCTTTACGTCCAATTATAGCTTTGCAGATTTGGAGCGTAAATGGGCGACTATTAAAGGAAACGACGAGACTTGGCAAGCTAAACGGGTGATGGAACGTGTCCGCTATTTGGCTAGGGAGTTTCATTTAGAAGGAGTTAATCGCCGTTAAGTTTGGGATAACAATCAAGAAGAATAGACAAGTGTACTAGTGAGAGAAAGAAAAGGAGAATCATGGTTTTACCTACCGTTGCCATTGTGGGCCGTCCAAATGTGGGCAAGTCCACCTTATTTAACCGAATTGCTGGAGAGCGTATTTCAATTGTGGAAGATGTCGAAGGCGTTACTCGAGATCGTATTTATGCTACTGGAGAATGGCTTAATCGCCAGTTCTCATTGATTGATACAGGTGGTATTGATGACGTTGATGCCCCGTTTATGGAACAAATCAAGCACCAGGCTCAAATTGCTATGGAGGAAGCGGACGTTATTGTCTTTGTCGTTTCTGGTAAAGAAGGGGTGACCGACGCTGACGAATATGTGTCTAAAATTCTGTATCGAACCAATACCCCAGTCATTTTAGCCGTTAATAAGGTTGATAATCCTGAAATGCGTAATGATATTTATGATTTTTATTCACTTGGTTTGGGTGATCCTTATCCAGTTTCTTCTGTTCACGGGATCGGAACAGGGGATGTCTTGGATGCCATCGTTGAAAACTTACCAGTAGAAGAAGTCGAAGAAAATGATGATATTATCCGCTTCAGTTTAATCGGTCGTCCTAATGTTGGGAAATCTAGCTTGATTAATGCTATTTTAGGTGAGGATCGCGTTATTGCTAGTCCTGTCGCAGGGACAACACGTGATGCCATTGACACGCATTTCACTGATGCTGACGGTCAAGAATTCACCATGATTGATACAGCTGGAATGCGCAAATCTGGCAAGATTTACGAAAATACAGAGAAATATTCTGTCATGCGAGCGATGCGTGCCATTGACCGCTCTGATGTGGTCTTGATGGTTATCAATGCTGAAGAGGGAATCCGTGAATACGATAAGCGAATTGCTGGTTTTGCACACGAAGCTGGTAAAGGAATGATTATTGTCGTTAACAAATGGGATACCATTGATAAAGATAACCACACGGTTGCTCAATGGGAAGCGGATATTCGTGACCAATTCCAATTCTTGGCTTATGCCCCAATCATTTTTGTGTCAGCTTTAACAAAGCAGCGCCTCAACAAATTACCTGAATTGATTAAGCGTATTAGTGACAGTCAGAATAAACGTATCCCATCTGCTGTCCTTAATGACGTTATTATGGACGCTATTGCTATTAACCCAACACCAACCGATAAAGGGAAACGCTTGAAGATTTTCTATGCGACACAAGTTGCGGTCAAGCCGCCAACATTTGTGATTTTTGTCAATGAGGAAGAATTGATGCACTTCTCTTACTTACGTTTCTTGGAAAATCAAATTCGTGCAGCCTTTACCTTCGAGGGAACACCGATTCATCTGATTGCACGCAAACGGAAATAAGGAACGGTCCTCTGTTAAAATAGTAATTTTAAAAAGACATTATCAGTCACTGATAAGGATTGTCTTCTGTATGTCACAGGAGGCAATCCTTTTTATGATGCTTTTTAGAGGTAGGGAGAGAGTCTTTAGCATCAAACAAAGAAAACAAGAAAAAGGATTTTTCCAAGAAATCTCATTTGATTTTTGTTATAATGAAAAGATAAGCAAAAAGGTGGGATGGATATGGCTAGATTAATTCCAGGACGGATACGGAATGAAGGTATAGAGCTCTATGAACAAGGTTTAGTCAGAATACTAGACGATCATGAGGGACTTCTACAAGCTGAAGTAGGGCCCTATCACGTTCAATATGGGGCTGATGATGAGGACGTAACTTGTCAATGTGATGTGTTTGAGGCGAGACAGTATTGTAAACATATTGCAGCAGTGGAGTACTTTTTAAAAAATGATGAGGAAGGCAAACGATTTTCAGAGCAACTGAGTGATCAAACCGAACATAAGGCAGAGACGCAAAAAATGACCTCTTTTGGAAGTCTCTTTTTGGATAGTCTAGCAATGAACGACGATGATACCATTAAATACCGCTTATCAACCTTAGGAAGTCGTAGTCCTTTTTCGTCAGATTACTGGTGGAGTTTGAAAATTAACCGTTTGCCAGATGACCGTTCTTATGTGATTCGAGACATCAAAGGCTTTTTGCAATTGGTCAAAAAGGAAGGGTTTTATCAGATTGGTAAAAACTATTTTGAACAGCTGTCTTGGTTACAATTTGATCAGCCAAGTCAAGAATTAATCGACTTTTTATGGCGGTTGTCTTCTGATACAGATAAAGGGGAGCAAGATAATGTCTTTCCTAATCATGGAAGACATTTACGCCTACCTAGTGGCTTTTTTGAGGAAGGTATCCACCTACTAACAGGTCTTTACGATTTCAGTTTTGAGGGACCTTCTCAAACCTATCATCATCTGTTTGTTCGTCCTTTAGATGCAGAAGCAGGGCTTTACCATTTTAAGGTAGAAGTGCATCGACAATCGATTGAGTTGCAAATTACCGAAAAAAATGTGCAATATTTTTTCGACAATGCTTATCTGCTTTACCAAGATACTTTCTATCACCTATCTTTAAAACAAGCGAAAATGGTTCAAGCTATTCGTAGTCTACCAATTAATGCTGATTTGGCAAAACACATTCATTTTCACTTAGATGACCAGGCTAAACTGGCTGCTAGTTTATTAGAGTTTAAGCAAATTGGAAGTGTAGAGGCTCCTAAGAGTTTTACCATTCGTGATTTTGACGTGACTTTCCAGTTTGACTTAGTTGGACAGGATGAAATAAGTTGTCAACTGCTCTTCGACTACGGGCATTACCAGGTGACTGATAAGGCAACTTTGGATCAGCTTCCCTTTGCTAGTAATTACAAAAAAGAAGAGAAAATCAATCGTTCTTTGAGGGTCTTTGGCTTTTCCCCGCAGTTTTATTCTAAAAAACGGTTATCTAGTAAAGCAGAACTTTATGCCTTTTTCACGGAAATGGTTCCATATGTTGAACGTATAGGGACAGTAGTGTTAAGTTCATCATTAGAAGGATTAAGGTCTAAGGAAAGGCCTCAGATTGCTATTGAGCGCAAGGGAGGATTATTGGATATTTCCTTTGATTTTTCGACAATCGTGGAAGATGATATCGATGATGCCCTAACTGCCCTTTTTCAAAATAATTCTTATTTCGTGAGCCAATCGGGGCAGCTCGTTGTTTTTGATGAGGAGACGCAAAAGGTTAGTCACAGTTTACAAGAATTAAGAGCAAAACATCTCAAAAATGGGCATATGCAACTGGATGGCATTGCTGCCTTACAAGTGTCACAACTTTTTGAAGGGATGTCTTCAGTACACCTTTCGAAAGAGTTAGAAGAATTGGTGCATCATTTGCAACATCCGGAAACGTTTGCTATCAAACCGCTATCGGTACAAGCTCAGGTAAGAGATTACCAAAGACAAGGGATTCAGTGGTTATCGATGTTAGACCATTATGGATTTGGAGGCATCTTAGCCGATGATATGGGACTTGGAAAAACCTTACAAACCATAGCTTTCTTATCTAGTCAGCTGAAACCAGATAGTAAAGTATTGATTCTATCGCCTTCAAGCCTTATTTATAATTGGTTGGATGAATGCCAAAAATTCACTCCTCAGTTAGACGCTGTGGTTTCCTATGGCTTGAAGCAAGTCAGAGATCACCTTATTGAAGAAGGCCACCAGATTACGATTACAAGCTATTCTTCTTTTAGACAAGACTTTGAGACTTATCAAGCCTTCGAGTACGATTATTTGATTTTGGATGAAGCGCAAGTGATTAAGAATGCTCAGACAAAAATTGCACAATGTTTGCGTGCTTTTAATGCCAAAAATTGCTTTGCTTTATCAGGGACACCGATTGAAAATAAATTGCTGGAAATTTGGTCCATTTTTCAAATTGTTTTACCAGGTCTTCTTCCTGCCAAAAAAGAGTTTTTAAAAATGACGGCCAAGCAGGTATCGCGATATATCAAGCCCTTTATTATGCGTCGTAAAAAAGAAGACGTCTTACCAGAATTACCTAACCTGATTGAAATGACTTATCCAAATGAAATGACGGATAGCCAAAAAGCAATCTACTTAGCACAGCTAAGGCAAATGCAGGATCAGATTCGAACTGCCAGCGATGCAGATATTAACCGTCGTAAAATTGAAATTTTGTCAGGGATTACGCGATTGAGACAGATTTGTGATACTCCAAGTCTCTTTATGGATTACGATGGGGAAAGTGGTAAGTTAGAGAGTTTGCGAACTTTGTTACTACAAATCAAGGAAAACGGGCACCGCGCCTTGATTTTCTCTCAATTTAGGGGAATGTTGGACTTAGCTAAGCAGGAGATGGATGCTTTAGGTCTCACGGCCTACCAAATGACAGGATCAACCCCTGCTAATGAGCGCCAAGAAATGACAAGAGCCTTTAATAACGGTTCTAAAGATGCCTTTTTGATTTCTCTTAAAGCAGGAGGGGTTGGACTCAATTTAACAGGAGCAGACACAGTGGTGTTAATTGACCTATGGTGGAATCCTGCCGTTGAAATGCAAGCTATCAGTCGCGCACACCGGATTGGGCAAGAAGATAACGTAGAAGTTTATCGCCTAATCACTCGAGGTACCATTGAAGAAAAGATTTTAGAATTACAAGAAAGCAAACGCAATCTGGTAACAACTGTCTTGGATGGGAATGAAAGCCGTGCAAACATGTCTATTGAAGAAATTAAAGAGATTCTAGGTTTAGAAATCTAGAGATGTTGGTCAGTTTCGCTAAAGAAACTGACTTTTTCGATGTCGAGAGTCAAAATTGATGGCAAGAACTACTTTCGCCTAGTGAAACTAGTAACAAGTAAGGGAAAAAGCACGCGATGTCGTCTCTTGACGTACAACCCAAGTGTTTTATTCAAGCAGAATTCTATAGGAATACTTTGAAAAATAAGAGTAATTACGCTATAATAGGGAATGCTACATGAAGGGAGAAGCAGAAAAAGGATGACAAATACTCAATTTCCTCTGGTTGCAGATGGTGTTCCGATTATTGATACAGCCAAGCAGATGGCTTTATACGAGAACGAAGACCTCATCACTAATATCCATGGCTATTATCAAGACAAGGATTATGATGATGTCACAAAAAATTACCAATTTGCAGACCAAGTCATGTCTCATCAAAGTTCTTCTTCTCATCAGCGTCTTCAAACCATCAACGAAGGTCGTAGCTATGCCAAAGAGGCACGCAAAAAGGCAAAACAAGATCTTAAGGAAAAAAGACAGGCTTATCTTGCCAAAGAGATGACTTATGTTCCTAAGCAAGTGCCAAAGACAAAACGTCCTGCTGAATCAGTTCTGCCTAAACAGAGGCCTGAAACTGAGATGAGTCGCTTTACCGAAAAACTGCATCAAGAAGATTATATTTTAGCAGAGCTTCCTCGGGAGTATAAAGAGCCTGACAATCCATCACATCAAGGTTCAGCAAAGAAGAATAATTACGATTTTTTGAAGCGTAGCCAAATTTATAATAACAAAGAAACTAGAGAACAACGTGAAAAGACAATTGCGCAAGAGCTTAACCTAAGCCGATTCGAAGACCTTGAATAAGGGGATTTTTATCAGGCGCAAGTAGGATTACAAAGGAGTTAAGATGTCAAAAACCTATCATTTTATTGGAATTAAGGGATCTGGAATGAGTGCCCTAGCTCTTATGTTGCATCAAATGGGACATAAGGTTCAAGGGAGTGATGTTGAAAAATATTATTTTACCCAGCGAGGCTTAGAACAAGCTGGAATCACGATTCTTCCTTTTAGCGAAGATAACATTACCGAAGATATGGAACTTATCGTGGGAAATGCCTTCCGTGAAGATAATAACAATGAAGTTGCCTATGCTATCCAACATGAGATTCCATTCAAACGCTATCATGAGTTTTTAGGAGACTTTATGAAGCAGTTTATTAGTTTTGGTGTGGCAGGTGCTCATGGGAAAACGTCAACCACAGGATTATTGTCCCATGTCTTAAAGAATATTACGGATACTTCCTACTTGATTGGAGATGGCACTGGTCGTGGTTCAGCCAATGCACAATATTTCGTTTTCGAATCAGATGAATATGAGCGTCATTTCATGCCTTATCATCCAGAATATTCCATCATTACCAATATTGATTTTGATCATCCTGACTATTTTACAGGGATTGATGATGTGCGAAGCGCCTTTAATGATTATGCCAAACAGGTTAAGAAAGCCTTGTTTGTCTACGGTGAAGATCAGGAATTAAAGAAAATCACAGCTAACGCTCCGATTTATTACTACGGTTTTGAAGAGGGGAATGACTTTGTGGCATCTGATATTGCTCGCACCACCCATGGCTCTGATTTTACAGTGAAACATGATGGTCAAATTATTGGTCGGTTCCATGTGCCGGCTTATGGTCGTCATAATATCTTGAATGCAACGGCAGTGATTGCCAATCTATTTGTTGCTGGTATCGATATGGAACTTGTGGCAGAACACCTGAAAACTTTCTCAGGGGTCAAACGTCGCTTTACTGAGAAATTAATTAATGAGACGATTATCATTGATGATTTTGCTCACCATCCGACAGAAATTGTTGCGACCATTGATGCTGCGAGACAAAAATATCCAAATAAAGAGATTGTAGCCATTTTTCAACCTCATACCTTTACGCGAACTATTGCTCTCTTGGATGACTTTGCCTTGGCCTTGAACGAAGCGGATAGCGTCTATTTAGCACAAATTTACGGCTCTGCTCGTGAAGTGGATAAAGGAGAGGTTAAGGTCGAAGATTTAGCTGCTAAGCTGACTAAGCCTGCTAAGATCGTTACTGTGGATAATGTATCGCCTCTTCTTGACCATGACAATGCGGTTTATGTCTTTATGGGAGCTGGAGATATCCAGTTGTATGAACGGTCTTTCGAAGAATTGTTGGCAAACTTAACCAAAAATAATCAATAAACAATTCCTGCCCTAGGCAGGTTTTATCGTCCTAAAGGAGGTTTTGATGCTTATTAGACAGGTCCAAGAAGCTGATTGGGAGACTATTGCTGCTATTGAACGTGATAATTTTTCACCACAAGAAGCGGCGACAAAAGAAGCTATTGGAGAACGGATTCGCCTTATTCCCGATACTTTTTTAGTGGCTCTTATTGATCAAAAAATTGTTGGTTACATCGAAGGACCAGTTATGGCTAAGCCTATTTTAGAAGATCATCTTTTTCATCATGTTAAAAGCAATCCTGTAAGTGGTGGCTATATTGCCATTACTAGCCTTTCGATTGATAAGGCTTTCCAACAACAAGGAATTGGAATCGCTCTTTTGGCAGCAATGAAAGATCTCGCAGTAGCTCAGCGTAGAGATGGTATTATTTTGACTTGTCATGATTACCTTATCCCTTACTACGAGATGAATGGGTTCCATAATCAAGGTCTCTCAGAATCAGAGCATGGTGGAGCTATTTGGTATCAAATGTTTTGGCACACTTAAAAGTCATATCATCATCGGTCATTATTTGTTAAGAATAAGTAACAAACGCGTGATTTAATTGCATTTATAAGGCTTTTAAGTTATAATGGCGGTTGATTATATTTAGGAGGATTGGCTTTGACCGATTTTAAGGATGATGAGTACAAAAACCAGCAACGAAGCTTTAAAGAGCAGATTCTTGCTGAGTTGGAAAAAGCAAATCAAATCAGAAAAGAAAAAGAAGAAGAGCTTTTTCAAAAAGAACAAGAGGCAAAAGAAGCTGCTCGGCGTACAGCCCAGCTTTATGCTGAGTATAAGAGACAGGATTATTTGAAAAAAGAGACAGCGACAGGGAATCCCCAATCAGATGATCAGTTAGCTGGCGATCCCTCTCTCTCATACCCTGAGCATCAAAGTATACCAGAATCAACAGAGGCTAATAATGAAACTGTTGATAAGAATCTGGAAACAGAGAATCCACCTGCATCTGCAGCAGATATGGAAACAAGTCGAGAAGAAGTCGGTAGACAAGACGCTTTTTCTGATATGACTCAGGAGGAAGTAAGAACTGAGAAAGGCGAAGTAGTGAGACGAACAGTAAATAAACGCCAACAGACAGATTGCATGGCGAAAAAGATTTCAACTATTTTGATTAGTTCCATTATCATTGCTCTTTTAGCTGTCGGTTTAGCAGGAACGGTGTATGTTTATAGCGCCCTTAACCCTGTTGATAAAAACAGTAAGGAGTTTGTTCAAGTTGAGATTCCTTCAGGATCTGGTAATAAATTAATTGGTCAGATTCTCCAAAAAGAAGGCTTGATTAAAAATAGTACCGTCTTTAGTTTTTACACGAAATTCAAAAACTTTACCAATTTCCAAAGCGGTTATTATAATTTGCAAAAAAACATGAGTTTAGAAGAAATTGCTAAAGCTTTACAAGAAGGTGGAACAGCAGAGCCAACCAAACCCGCGCTAGGCAAAATCCTTATCCCAGAAGGATATACCATCAAGCAAATTGCCAAAGCTGTTGAACACAATAGCAAAGGAAAAGACCAAAAAGCTAAAACACCATTTCATGAAAAAGATTTCTTAAATTTAGTGGCAGATGAGACTTTTATTCAAAAAATGGTCAAGAAATACCCAAGATTATTGGGAAGTATTCCAACAAAGGAAGCAGCTGTTTACCGCTTGGAGGGATACCTTTTCCCTGCAACTTATAATTATTACGAAGAAACCACATTAGAGAGTCTTATTGATGACATGTTAGCAGCTACAGATGCTACTTTAGCACCTTATTACGATCAAATCGCTGCAAGTGGCAAGTCAGTTAATGATGTTTTAACCTTGGCTTCTTTAGTTGAAAAAGAAGGTTCCACCGACGATGATCGACGTCAAATCGCAAGTGTCTTTTACAATCGACTTAATAATGGGATGGCCTTGCAGTCAAATATTGCAATCTTATATGCTATGGGAAAACTTGGTCAAAAAACAACTTTAGCTGAAGACGCTGCTATTGACACAACCATCAATTCTCCTTATAATATTTATACCAATACAGGATTGATGCCTGGTCCGGTTGATAGCTCAGGCCTTTCTGCTATTGAAGCAACGATAAACCCCGCTTCAACGGATTATTTATACTTTGTGGCCAATGTCCATACTGGTGAAGTCTACTACGCAAAAACATTTGAAGAGCATTCCGCAAATGTTGAGAAATATGTAAATAGTCAAATTCAGTAAATACAAACATGATGCCTAGGCATCATGTTTGTATTTCTGATTAGTTAAAAAGAAAAAGAAAAGAGAACGATTATGGCTGAAAAAACCTATCCAATGACCCTCACTGAAAAAGAACAACTTGAAAAAGAATTAGAAGAATTAAAACTTGTTCGTCGCCCAGAAGTTGTGGAACGCATTAAAATTGCTCGTTCATATGGAGATCTTTCTGAAAACTCTGAGTATGATGCTGCTAAAGATGAACAAGCTTTTGTGGAAGGTCAAATTTCAACTTTGGAAACAAAAATCCGTTACGCTGAGATCATTGATAGTGATGCAGTAGCTAAAGATGAAGTTGCCATTGGTAAAACTGTTGTGGTTCAAGAAGTTGGTACGACAGACAAAGACACTTACCACATCGTTGGTGCTGCAGGAGCAGATATTTTCTCAGGTAAAATTTCCAATGAAAGTCCGATTGCACAAGCCTTAATTGGTAAAAAAACAGGTGACAAGGTTAGAATTGAATCACCAGCAGCTACTTATGATGTTGAAATCATCAGCGTTGAAAAAACAAATTAATCAGATGAAGTCATTATTTGCCTAACCACTAAGTGTTTTGGTTGCTAATGGCTTTTTTTTGTACAGTCTTATGAGGTGGTCTGACAATGGGGTTAAGTAATAGCATTGATATCAGGTAAACTAGCGATTTGCTGATGTCTTTCTGGTATTAACGAATAGCAAATCAAAAGGCTAGGACCATTTAGGTCTAGCCTTTTTCAGTTATTTTAATTAACGTTTTCGTTGTTTTCCAGCGTTACGGTTTGATTTTGTTTTTTTAGGCAAAATAGCTTGTTCCATGTTTTGTGAAGGCGTAACATCCTTACGAGAAGAAGTTGATTGGTATGCCTTAGGCGGGTTTTTAGCGTATTCTTCTTCAATTTGTTTATGCAATCGAGGTTTCAAGATGTAAGTGGTGATTAACTGTTGAATGATACTAAAGAAACCACCAACTAGCCAGTAAAGACCAACACCTGCAGGAAGGGAGAAGGACATGACTATCATCATGATAGGCATGGTGTACATCATCGCCTTCATTTGCTCGCGTTGTTCTTCTGAAACGGCCATCATTGACAACCATGATTGGAAGAAGTAAAGAGCAGCGATAATTGCTGTTAACACTAAACTACGGCTACCAAGGTCAATGCCCATAAAGGTGCTTGTCGATACCCCTTTAGTGTATTGAGCGGCAAAGTACATGGCAGAGAAGAATGGCATCTGGATGAGAAGAGGTAAACACCCGATACCTCCAAGAGGATTAATCCCATGGGCACGCTGAGCGGCCATTAATTCTGTTTGGGCAGCCATTTTTTCCTCTTGACTACTTGCCTGTTTGATACGCTTATTGATTGGTTCAAAAACGGGTTTCAAGAAGGCCATTTTCTCAGATTGATAACTTGCTTTCCAAGATTGGTAAAGTCCCAGAGGTAAGATAAGCGTTCTCACAACAATGGTAACAATGATAATAGCAAGTCCATAACCTAGTCCGGCATTGTTTGCAAAGTAATCAATAAAATATGACATGGGTTTTCCAAGAAATTCCCAAATCATACCTTTGGGATTTCCGTGAGCGTCTCTTCCCACACAGCCTGTCAAAGTGAATAGAATTGACAGAGCTAGTCCTGAAAAGAGGATGCGATTTAATTTTAGTTTCAATGTGTTTATCCTTTAATTTTTAATATACTTATCTATTTTACTGTTTTTTTCAGAAATTCACAATAGTTCTGAAGTCCGATTTTTAATTGCTTATTCGAAAGTCCTGAAAGTCTTCAAAATTAGCCATGGTAACATCTACATAAGTGACTTTTGCCCATTTGGATGGTCCTTTGCGGACTTCTTGAATAAATTTGGCTATTTTATCGGAATCTTTTGATTGGACCAGAATTTCAACGGTCCCATCGCTATTGTTCCAAACACGGCCATAAATATCTCCCATGTCTAGAGCTAAAGCATAGGTAGCGTATCGAAAACCAACACCTTGTACACGTCCAGAGACCAGTAAGCGAACTTTTTTCATCAGCAATCCCTCCTTGGCTTTATTATACCACATGCTTAACAGGAAATCCCTTCAGCCAATTGCCTACTTTCTGTTACTTTTACTAAAGACAAGAAGACATAAACGAGATAGTCGGCAGGGCTAACCGTAAATGAGATTGGCCTATATTTTAAACATCGTATCAGAAGATAGTCTTTTAGGTCTAAAACATTGAACTGACCAAAGCTTAATCATCTAAGAAGTTAGTGCTTTAAAATGTTGACGTGTATGGTATAATAGGCGCATGGTTATTACATCAAAAGCAAATCAACTGATTAAACAAACGAAAAAATTACTGCAGAAAAAGCATCGCCAGCACTCCTATTTAATTGAAGGATGGCACCTTTTTGAAGAAGCTCAACAATCTGGTCAAGGTTTTCGACATATTTTTGTTCTAGAAGAATTGGCTGAGCGTGTCGCTGATCAAGAAAAAGTGGTTCTTGTTAGTGCAGACGTATTAAAAGAATTAACAGACTCCCCCAGCCCTCAAGGGATTATCGCTGAGGTCGACATGCCCCAGTTAGCCTTTCCAACAGACTACCAAGGGAAATACTTGATTTTAGAAGATGTTCAGGACCCAGGTAATCTAGGTACCATCATTCGTACAGCAGACGCTGCTGGATTTGATGGGGTGTTTCTTTCAGAAAAATCAGCAGATGTTTACAATTCAAAGACTCTACGTTCTATGCAAGGAAGTCACTTTCATCTTCCCATTTGGCGGACAGATATCTACAAAATTTGTCGGGAAATGCAAGAACATAACACCCCGGTTTTAGCGACGACACTATCAAAAGTCTCTGTTGACTACAAAACAGTTCCACACCAAGAGAGTTTTGCATTGGTCATGGGGAATGAAGGACAGGGCATTAGTGCTGAAATGACAACCTTCGCTGATCAATTGGTTCACATCACAATGCCAGGTCAGGCAGAAAGTTTAAATGTTGCTGTAGCGGCAGGAATCCTCATTTTCAGCTTCATTTAAGCTAATATGCTATAATGGAGGTGTGAGGTGATTAAAATATGCATTATACAGAAGATAAAGAATACATGGAACATGTTGGTCATTTGATCGCTCATCCTCGCTTCCAAAAATTAGAAGGTATTGTTCAGCACCACCATTCGACACGTCTAGAACATTCTATAAACGTTTCTTATTCAAGTTATAAGTTGGCTAAACGATTTGGCTGGGATGCTAAAAGCACTGCCAGAGGAGGATTACTCCATGACTTCTTTTATTATGATTGGCGAGTGACCAAGTTCAACAAGAGTCATGCCTGGGTTCATCCGCGTATTGCTGTACGAAACGCGAAAAAATTGACAGAACTCAATAAAAAAGAAGAAGATATTATTTTAAAACACATGTGGGGAGCAACGGTCGCTTTTCCACGCTATAAAGAAAGCTATATTGTGACTCTGGTCGATAAATATTGGGCTGTTAAGGAGGCTGCAACCCCCTTGAGGCAAAAATGGACGAATCGACGGTTTTTACGTCGTAAGACACTTCAAAGTCACAATCGCTAAGTAAAGGAGATTTTATGAACAATCATGTCATTTACACGCAATCCGATGCGGGACTAAATCAATTTTTTGCAAAGATTTATAGTCTGGTAGGGATGGGAATTGGCCTGTCAGCCTTTGTTTCTTATTTGATGCTTTACCCTTTTAGAGACAACCTCGTATCTATCATTGCTAATCAACCCATGGTCTACTATGGGGCTGTGATTATTGAGTTAATTTTGGTTTTTGTGGCAAGTAGTGCTGCTCGTAAAAATACACCCGCTGCCTTGCCTCTTTTTCTCATTTATTCTGCCTTAAACGGTTTCACGCTTAGTTTTATTATTGCTATTTACACACAAACAACTGTATTTCAAGCCTTTGTTTCCTCTGCTGTTGTTTTCTTTGCAATGTCAGTGCTTGGTGTGAAAACCAAACGTGATATGACCGGTCTAAGGAAGGCTATGTTTGCTGCTTTGATTGGGATTATTGTAGCTAGTCTGATTAATCTCTTTATTGGTAGTGGGATGATGAGTTATGTCATTAGTATTATTTCCGTGCTAATTTTCTCAGGTCTCATCGCATCAGACAATCAAATGATTAAACGTGTTTATCAAGCGACAAATGGTCAGGTTGGAGATGGCTGGGCGGTAGCTATGGCCCTTAGTCTGTACCTAGACTTTATTAACTTATTTATTAGTCTTCTTCGTCTTTTTGGACGAAATGATTAAGGTTGAAAAAGAAAATGTTTAACACTCTCTTTTCAGACTGAAGAAAAAGTCTGCTTGCTTCAAAGTTATTATTTTTCATGATACTTGACTTAGATGGCACGGACGGTAGCAACTCCCTACGGGATTTCATACCTAGATGTTGAGCCTAGGTCTTAAAATCTCTGAACGCCAGAAACATGACGTTTCTGGCGTTTTTGCTACGTCGTAAAGTATAGAGCTTGGGCTCATTTCGCTTGCCTACGACTAATACAATGTAAAAAGTGATACTATTTTTTGATGACATGGTAAACAAATCCTCTTAGAGGTTCTTTGTCTACAACCTGAAGAGAGAGTTCAACGCTCCCTTCTTTCTACTTTCTATATGAGTCATCAGATAACAGGACTTCTATGAAAAAGGTTGTGTTAGTTGAGATGATGCTTGTAAAAAAAGCAAGAGAAAGTCGTGAAAAGCCTATGTCTTAATTTGTAAACTCTTCCTTTTTTTGGTATACTATAAAAGATTAAAAACGAGGAGAATATAGATAGATATGTCAACAACTGTTTGGATTTTATTACTTATTGTTGCCCTTGGGGTAGGTGTTTTTGGTGGGATTTTTATTGCCCGTAAACAAATTGAAAAAGAAATTGGTGAACACCCACGTTTAACACCAGAGGCTATTCGTGAAATGATGAGCCAGATGGGGCAAAAACCAAGTGAAGCAAAAATCCAACAAACTTACCGTAATATTGTGAAACAATCAAAAGCAGCCGTTGCTAAGGGTAAAAAATAAGAAATAGTTGCTATAAAGGAACCTTGTTAGTATCGTTAAGAGTGAACAGTCTTTGATTTTCAATGTTCGTTAGAACATGTCTTGTCAGTTAGGGTTGTCAACTGTTCAGGGTTTAAAAAGGAACTCAGTTGGCTATTACCAACTGAGTTTTTCATGTTGTCAATAAGAAAGTAGTAGTGATGGATACAAGACCAATTGGTTTTTTAGATTCTGGTGTGGGAGGTTTGACCGTAGTTCGTGAGTTGATGCGGCAACTTCCTCATGAAAAAGTGGTATATATTGGTGATTCAGCTAGGGCCCCTTATGGTCCAAGACCTGCTGAGCAAATTAGAGAATACACATGGGATCTTGTCCGTTTTTTGCTGACCAAAAATGTGAAAATGATTGTTTTTGCTTGTAATACAGCAACAGCAGTAGCTTGGGAAGAGGTCAAAGAAGCTCTGGACATCCCTGTTTTAGGTGTGATTTTACCTGGATCAAGTGCAGCAATAAAATCGACAACCAAAGGTCAGGTTGGTGTGATTGGAACACCGATGACAATAGCTTCGGACATTTACCGTCAAAAAATTCAATTACTAGCACCAACAGTAGAGGTGGCTAGCCTAGCTTGTCCTAAATTTGTCCCCATTGTCGAGTCTAATGAAATACGTTCTAGCGTCGCTAAAAAAGTCGTCTATGAAAGTTTGACGCCCTTGGTGGGTAAAATTGACACGCTCGTTCTAGGCTGTACGCATTACCCTCTGCTTCGTCCGATTATTCAAAACGTTATGGGGCCGTCGGTCAAGTTGATCGATAGCGGGGCAGAATGTGTTCGGGATATTTCTGTTCTTTTAAACTACTTTGAAATTAATGGTAGTCGCTGTCAAGAAAAGGTAAAACACCATTTTTACACAACGGCAAGTCCTGAAATCTTTCAAGAGATTGCCTCAGTATGGTTAAACCAAAAAATAGATGTGGAGCATGTGACCTTATGAGTGAGAAAATTTATGAATACAAAGACGAGACCAATTGGTTTATCGGGAAGATGACCGGTCATAATATGATTACGGGGTGGGGAATAGATCGTGAGATCATTAAAAGAATAGATGATCTTTTAGATGGTATTGCCGCAACGTTAGACTGGGAAAATCCTAAAGGTTATGATGTTTCAGTGGTGCGGTACCAGTCTCCTTTGTCTCTCATCACCTTTATTATCGATATGATTAACCAAGAAACCCGGCGTGAGATTAAGGTGATTCCCCATGCAGGTACGATTTTGTTAATGGAAAATGGGCAACTACTTGCTGTTTATCTCCCAGAGGGTGGTGTATCAACAGATGCGTTTTTTGCTTCCAGTACGGATGGTTTTGGGGACACTCTTTTAATTGCCACCAGAAATGAGGGGAAAACCAAAGAATTTCGTCGTTTGTTTGGAGACCTGGGGTATCGTGTAGAAAATCTCAACGATTATCCTGAATTGCCAGATGTGGCAGAAACGGGTGTCACTTTTGAAGAAAATGCCCGCTTGAAGGCGGAAACCATTTCACGCTTAACAGGGAAGATGGTTTTGGCAGATGATTCGGGATTAAAAGTAGATGCTTTGGGTGGCTTACCTGGGGTTTGGTCTGCGCGTTTCTCAGGACCAGATGCCACTGATGATAGCAACAATGCTAAATTATTACACGAGTTAGCAATGGTCTTTGATCAAAAGGACCGTTCAGCACAATTCCATACAACGTTGGTAGTAGCTGCTCCCGATAAAGATAGCTTGGTTGTTGAAGCTGAATGGCCAGGCTACATTGCTACACAACCTAAGGGAGACAACGGCTTTGGCTATGATCCTCTCTTTATTGTAGGAGAGACAGGACGTCATGCAGCAGAATTAAAGGCTGATGAAAAGAATCACCTGTCTCATCGAGGTCAAGCTGTTCGAAAATTAATGGAGGTCTTTCCAATATGGCAAGCAAAACAATCATAGTAATGAGTGATTCTCACGGCGATCGAGACATCGTTCAAGCCATTAAAGATAAGTATCTTGGTCAAGTTGATGCTATTTTCCATAATGGGGATTCTGAATTGAAAAGTTCGGACCCTATTTGGGATGGGATTTATGTGGTTGGAGGAAACTGTGATTACGACGCTGGTTACCCAGATGATCTCGTCACACAACTAGATAATCTTACCATTGCTCAGACACACGGACATTTGTACCACATTAATTTTACGTGGGATAAATTGGACTATTTTGCTCAAGAAGCAGAGGCAGACCTCTGCATATATGGTCACCTACACCGTCCAGCAGCCTGGCAAGTTGAGAAAACGATTTTTGTTAACCCTGGATCTGTTTCACAACCTCGTGGTGAGGTCAATGAAAAACTCTATGCCCGTATTGACGTGACAGATACTACTATTAGGGTCAACTATTTTACCCGACAACATGAGCTTTACCCATTACTATCTAAGGAATTTAAACGATGATCGCAAAAGAATTTGAAACGTTTTTAATGAGTCATTTGGATAGCTACCTCATTCCAGCGGAAGATTTAGCCATTTTTATTAACACGCATAATGCAGACCATGTGATGCTACTCTTAGTTAGCAACGGGTTTTCAAGAGTTCCGGTGATTACGCGGGAGAAAAAATATGTGGGCACCATCAGCATCTCTGATATCATGACTTATCAAGCTCAAGGACAGTTGACTGACTGGGAGATGCGTCAAACGGATATCGGAGAGATGGTTAATACCAAAATCGAAACCATTAGTATTACTTCTAGTTTAACAGAAATCATGCATAAGTTAGTTGATTATCCTTTCTTGCCAGTTGTGGATCAAGAAGAGCGCTTTGTCGGTATTATCACTCGAAAATCGATTTTAAAAGCAGTCAACAGCCTTCTGCATGATTTTACAGACGATTATACCATTACTAAAAAATGATAACCTATATTGAAGCTTTTATTGCGAGTAAAACCTTATCTTTAAATAGTCAAAAGGCTTACCAATACGATTTGCAGCAGTTTTCTCAAGTTGTTGGGGAACGTATTAGTCAGGACAAATTGTCCCTTTATCAAAACAGTTTATCGGCAATTAGCCCATCCGCTAAAAAACGAAAGATATCTACGGTTAATCAGTTTTTGTATTACTTGTATCAGGAAAATCATTTGAGCTATTATTTTAGAATAACGGACCGAACAAAGATTCCGACAGCTAACAAACAAGACCTTGCTCTAATTGATCGGGACTGTTTTTACCAAGATACTCCTTTGGCGGCGGGCCAGTTAATCGCTTTGTTGATGCTAGAACTAGGATTGACGCCGAGTGATTTAGCCTGTATTGAGGTGGCGAATCTCGATTTAACCTTCCAAGTGTTGAGGTTACAGACAGCAAAAGGTGTTCGTATATTGCCGTTATCTCACCAGCTTATCCCGTTCTTAGAAAGACAACGAAATGGTAAAAAGAGATACCTCTTTGAACACCAAGGTCAAGCTTTTTCAAGGCAGTGGTTTTTTAACCAACTAAAAGGATTTCTCGAAAGCATAGGGTATAAGGAATTAACCGCACAAAAATTACGGGAGCAGTTTATTTTGAAGGAAAAGTCGAGAGGAAAATCAATCATGGAGCTTAGTCAGTTTCTAGGATTGAAAAGCTCAGCGACTTTAGAAAAATATTACAAATCATAATGGATATAAAAGTTAAAGATTTTGAAGGACCTCTAGATTTACTGCTGCATTTGGTGTCCAAGTACAAGGTTGATATTTACGAGGTACCGATTGTAGAAGTCATTGAACAGTACCTTGCCTACGTTGAAACCTTGCAGGCTATGAAATTAGAGGTTGCTGGCGAATACATGCTGATGGCAAGCCAATTAATGCTCATTAAAAGCAGACGTCTTCTTCCCAAAATTGTCGAAGAACCTCAAGACGATGACAATCTAGAGCAAGACTTGCTGGATAAAATTGAAGAATATAGTCGTTTTAAAGCTCTTAGCCAGGAATTAGCTGAGCAGCACAATCGTCGGGCCAAATATTATTCAAAGCCCAAGCAAGAATTGATTTTTGAAGATGCTATTTTGCAAGAAGACAAAACCGTGATGGATTTATTTCTTGCTTTTTCCAAAATCATGACGGCTAAACGAGAAGCCTTTAAAAATAACCATACGGTGATTGAACGTGATGATTATCGAATTGAGGACATGATGGTGTCGATTGAAAAACGGCTGGAGAAGGATAAGGTGGTTAGCCTATCTGCTATCTTTGACGATTGCCAGTCCTTAAACGAAGTGATTACCTTATTTCTAGCCAGCTTGGAATTAATCAAGATGCACTTAGTTATTGTAGAACAAGCCACAAATTTTGGTCAGATTATTTTGAGAAAGGAGATGCCATGAAGAGCTATTTGTCACAGATAGAAGCATTGCTATTTGTTGCAGGTGAAGAAGGATTGAGCCTAAGGCAGTTAGCAACCATGCTCTCTTTACCTCCAACAGCTTTACAACAACAATTGGAAAAGCTCTCTCAAAAATATGAATCTGATTTAGACTCTAGCCTTTGCTTAATGGAATCATCAAATACTTATAAATTGGTGACCAAGGAAATTTTTGCTGATCTTTTACGAGATTATGCTAAGGCTCCTATCAATCAAAGTTTATCTCGTGCCAGTTTAGAAGTATTATCTATCATTGCTTACAAGCAACCTATTACTCGGATAGAAATTGATGATATTCGAGGGGTCAATTCAAGTGGTGCCTTAACCAAGTTATTAGCTTTTGAACTCATAAAAGAAGCTGGAAAGAAAGAAGTGATTGGCCGTCCTCGCTTGTATGCCACGACAGATTATTTTCTTGATTATATGGGAATTAATCATCTGGATCAGTTAGTGGATGTGTCAGCTATCGAATTAGCTGATGAAGAAAGTGCTCTTTTCAAACAGGAGACTGAGAATGACTAGGTCTCACTCGAGTTCCTTGGCATTTAAAAAGAGGGATATGACTTTGGCTTACCCAAGTTGACTGGTAATATCGTGACGACCAGTTGCCCAAAAGAAAGAAGAAAAAGAATGAGAATTAATAAATACATTGCCCATGCGGGTGTTGCCAGTCGTCGTAAGGCTGAAGAACTGATTAAGCAAGGCCTAGTCACCTTAAATGGTCAGATTATTACGGATTTAGCAACCACTGTTAAATCGGGAGACGTGGTTGAAATAGAAGGAAGTCCTATTTACAACGAGGAAAAGGTTTACTATTTGCTTAATAAGCCACGCGGTGTTATTTCCAGTGTGTCAGATGACAAAGGCCGTAAAACGGTACGGGATTTACTGCCTCAGGTTAAAGAACGGATTTACCCTGTTGGACGTTTAGACTGGGATACATCAGGTGTTCTTATTCTAACCAATGATGGTGATTTTACTGATACCATGATTCACCCAAGAAATGAGATTGATAAGGTTTATTTAGCGCGTGTCAAAGGTATTGCAACGAAAGAAAATCTTCGTCCGCTAACGCGAGGAGTGGTGATTGATGGGAAGAAAACGAAGCCGGCTCGTTATAATATTATCCGTGTAGAAGCTGATAAGAATCGTTCCATTGTCGAACTGACAATTCATGAGGGACGAAATCATCAGGTTAAAAAAATGTTTGAATCTGTGGGGCTATTGGTAGATAAATTGTCTCGTACACGTTTTGGAACTCTTGAATTGACTGGTTTAAGACCAGGTGAATCAAGACGATTAAATAAGAAAGAAATTAGCCAACTGCATAATTTGGCCAATACCAAAAAATGATCACAAAATTATTAGTAGCACCTGTTAAAGCTTATCAACGTTACATTTCCCCTTTATTTCCGCCAACATGTCGTTATCGACCAACGTGTTCAGCTTATATGATCACTGCTATTGAAAAGCATGGAGTTAAAGGGGTATTAATGGGATTAGCAAGAATATTGAGGTGCCATCCCTTTGTTGCTGGTGGTGACGACCCTGTTCCTGATCATTTCAGTTTAAAAAGAAATAATAAGGCTCTGAAAAAATGAAAAAAAGACGGGACTTTGGCAAAAATAGATTGACATTCATTGTTAAAGTGTTATAATAACAAATAAGTATTCGTTGGTTTAAATCAAACCTGTTATGATTTAAGTTAGCGAGTCACCATCAACCACATTGTTTGCTGAGCATGACTCCGGGCAGTGTGGTTTTTTTAATGAAAAGAATAAGTGAGATTGTCATGAGAAAAGAAATCCTTAACCCAACCTATAAAGAAGAAAATAGTCGTAACCATGTTGTCTTGTTTCAACCACAAATTCCCCAAAACACAGGAAATATTGCGAGGACTTGTGCAGCGACCAACGCTCCTCTTCATATTATTAAGCCTATGGGCTTCCCTATTGACAATCGTAAAATGAAACGGGCTGGTCTGGATTACTGGGATAAGCTAGATGTGCGTTTTTATGATAGCTTAGAAGATTTTGTTGCTCAATGTCAGGGGAAACTACATCTGATTAGCAAGTTTGCAGACAAGATTTATTCTGAGGAAACCTATGCTGATGATCAGCCTCATTATTTCTTGTTTGGCCGTGAAGACACGGGTTTGCCGGAAGCATTTATGCGAGAACATGCAGAGAAGGCATTGCGTATTCCTATGAATGATGACCACGTTCGTAGTTTGAATGTCTCCAATACGGTCTGCATGGTTGTTTATGAAGCATTGAGACAACAGGAATTCAAAGGCCTTGACTTGACCCATACTTATCAGCATGATAAGTTAAAATAGAGCAGATTGCGGTGTGAAAAATAAGTTAATTCTAGAGAAAACGGTTTTTGGGAGAAGGCTTTACCAGTCGGTAGAAATAGTGTCGCATCGTCTCATGTAGACGGCGTTGTCATGTCTGTTAGTCTGTAAATCGGTTATGGCGTGACTTCTTGACGAGTTGTTGGTACCATAGCTCACCTCGTCATATCTTTATTGTTACCACCTCATAAAGATGACGGAATATTAGCATGGTAAGACGGTCACATATCCGAAAATACTGAAACACAAAGAGAGTAGGTTAAGAAACTGCTCTTTTTTTGTTTAAAAAATAGTCAAAGCTATTGCTATCTAGGTTTAAATCTGCTATGCTAGAAGTGTCTTCAGGGCAGGGTGTGATTCCCGACCGGCGGTGACTAGGTAACTAGAAGTCCGCGAGCGCAAGCTGATGTGGTGTAACTCCACAACCGACAGTATAGTCTGGATGAGAGAAGACCGGGCTTTTTGTGTAGGCTTATTTTAGCTACACAATAACGACGGAACTTCTTTCAATTTGAAAAAATTGGAGGAATTTTTTAATGTCAAAAACACATAAAATGATTATGGTTGCCATCCTTTCAGCCATCTCGTTTGTTCTGATGCTATTTAGCTTTGCCATCATTCCTGGCGCTGAGTTCCTAAAGATTGAGTTTAGTGTCATACCAGTGTTACTTGGCTTGGTTTTAATGGATTTAAAGAGTGCTTACTTGATTTTGTTATTGAGGTCCTTGTTGAAACTCTTTTTGAACAATCGTGGGGTTAATGATTTTATTGGTCTCCCAATGAATATTATCGCTATCGCTTTATTTGTGACGGCTTTTGCCTTAGTTTGGAACCGTCAAAAAACGCTTAGTCAATATGTATTTGCTAGCTTACTAGGCACAGGTTTATTAACGTTTGGCATGGTTGTTCTCAATTATATTTTTGCGATTCCCCTCTATGCTAAATTTGCTAATTTTGATATTGGTGCCTATATTGGGATTGCTAAGTATATGGTGGCTATGGTGATTCTATTTAACCTTGTTGAGGGGTTGATATTTGCAATTGCTTTCTATTTCGTGTATATTGCAAGTAAGTCTATTTTAGAAAGATATCAACACTAATATTATGAAAAACAAACAAAACCACTTTTTAATAGCTTCTTTTGCCCTACTGATTTTTGTCATGATTGGCTATACGGTTAAATTTTTCCCTGAGAGTTTGACGTCGCTTGATAGCAGTATTCAAACTGCTATAAGGGGGACGCTTCCTCAGAGCGTGACCCGTTTTTTTAGGATCATCACAGTATTTGGAAATGTAACGACACAACTTCTTGTAGTGACTGTATCAGTTATTGCTTTCCTCTTCATAAAGTGGAAAATGGAAGCCTTTTTGGTTTTGTCAAACGGTTTTGTGGCTGCTTTATTGATTTCAAGTTTTAAATTATTGTATCAACGACCAAGGCCAAGCATTGAACACCTGGTTTATGCTGGTGGTTTCTCTTTCCCAAGTGGTCATGCTATGGGGAGTATGTTGATTTTCGGAAGTCTGTTAATTGTTTGCCATCAGCGCATCAAATCAAGACCACTACAAGTAGCAGTAGATGCTTTGTTTGTGACCCTGATCTTATTGATAGGCCTGTCTCGTGTTTATTTGGGTGTCCATTATCCAAGCGATGTCTTAGCAGGATTTATTTTAGGGTTTGGGATTCTTCATTTCCTCTATCCTTGTTATGATCAAAAACGCTTTGAATGGCGATTCCTCTTGAAACAGGACTAGGGAACTTAGAAAACAGAAAAGATATTCGTCTGGAGATATCATTATTAAGAATGTGTCTGGTAGTCAAAAGGGTAAGCTTTTGAATGCTAGTCATATTCTTTTTTTGATACCGTCTTAGCAGTTTTTTCTGCAAGATGGTGATCTTGCTGCTTGTCTTTTATGCTACAATAGGAGTTATGAAGAAACGATACCAGACTTTGAACGATTACTATCGCACCCTTTTCGGGGCAAAAATTTTTAAAGTACCAATTGCTGCGGGCTTTGATTGCCCTAACCGTGATGGAACGGTGGCTCATGGTGGTTGTACTTTTTGCACAGTTTCAGGTTCTGGAGATGCTATTGTAGCACCAGATGCCCCGATTCGGGAACAATTTTACAAAGAAATTGACTTTATGCACCGTAAATGGCCAGAAGTTAAGCAGTACTTGGTTTACTTCCAAAATTTTACGAATACCCATGATAAAGTTGAGGTGATTCGAGAACGTTACGAGCAAGCCATCAATGAACCGGGAGTCGTTGGTATTAACATTGGGACAAGGCCTGACTGTCTACCCGATGAGACCATTGCTTACTTGGCAGAATTGGCAGAGCGCATGCACGTGACGGTGGAATTGGGCTTACAAACGACCTATGAAAAGACATCTGAAATGATTAACAGAGCTCATTCCTACGACCTCTACAAAGAGACGGTAAAGCGGTTAAGGCAATACCCTAAGATTGAAATTGTGTCGCATTTGATTAATGGATTGCCAGGTGAGACACATGAGATGATGCTAGAAAACGTCAGACGCTGTGTGACAGATAATGATATTCAGGGAATCAAACTTCATTTGTTACACTTGATGACCAATACTAGAATGCAAAGGGATTACCATGAAGGACGCTTGCAGTTGTTGAGTCAAGAGGACTATGTTTCAATTATTTGTGACCAATTAGAAATTATTCCTAAGCATATTGTGATTCATCGTATCACAGGGGATGCCCCACGTGATATGTTGATTGGCCCTATGTGGAGCCTAAATAAGTGGGAAGTGCTGAATGCCATTGACAAAGAAATGGAGAGACGTGACAGTTGGCAGGGCTGTAAGGCAGACCGACAGCTATATGCCCAAGGATGACAGATTTGGATAGGAGAAGAAAATGATAAAACGCCCTATTCACCTCTCGCATGACTTTTTAGCAGAGGTTATGGATAAGTCTAGTGTGGTTGTGGATGCCACGATGGGCAATGGGAATGATACTGCCTTTTTGGCACAATCAGCGAAAAAAGTTTATGCTTTTGATGTGCAAGAACAAGCTATTAGAAAAACAAGTGAGCGGTTAGCGCAGCTAGGATTATCAAATGCTGAGCTGATTTTAGCGGGTCATGAATCGGTTGATCAGTATGTGACAGAGCCGGTGCGCGCAGCTATTTTCAATCTTGGTTATTTACCTAGTGCGGATAAGTCTGTGATTACCTTGCCAGCTACCACACTATTAGCTTTATCAAAAATCCTAAAACTTTTGGAAGTTGGTGGTCGGGTTGCTATCATGGTTTATTATGGGCATGAGGGTGGCGATATGGAAAAAGATGCCTTGCTTGATTTTGTGCGGCAGTTGGATCAGCGTTTGGTTTCTGCCATGCTCTACCAGCCTCTCAATCAAGTCAATACACCACCTTTTTTAGTGATGTTAGAGAAATTAGCAGATTTCTAGTTTTAAAACAGCTTGGAAACCAGGGGATTATTTGTGTGGAAAAAGAAGAAATCCCTAGGCTTTGCCCATAAATGTGATATAATGAAGTCACTATATTATTTTCTAGGAGTTATATTAACATGGAAGACCCTGTGAGTCAGCCTTTAGTCATTCAATTTTTAGTATTATTTATTTTAACCTTGTTGAATGCCTTCTTCTCAGCTAGCGAGATGGCATTAGTCTCTTTGAACCGCTCTCGTGTAGAGCAAAAAGCTGCTGATGGTGATAAGAAATACGCTCGTTTATTACGAGTATTAGAAGAACCTAACCACTTTTTGTCAACCATCCAGGTTGGCATTACCTTTATTAGTCTCTTATCAGGGGCTAGTTTATCAGCTTCCCTTGGAAAGGTGATTTCAGGTTGGTTAGGAGGTTCAGCGACTGCCCAAACAGCAGGTGGAATCATCTCTTTGATTTTCTTAACTTACGTTTCGATTGTTTTGGGAGAATTGTATCCAAAACGGATTGCCATGAACCTTAAAGACAAGCTGGCAATTGTCTCAGCTCCTATCATCATTGGACTAGGTAAGGTGGTAAGCCCCTTTGTTTGGCTCTTGTCAGCATCAACGAACTTGTTGAGTCGTATCACCCCAATGACCTTCGATGACGCGGATGAGCAGATGACGCGTGACGAAATTGAATACATGTTATCAAACAGTGAGGCGACTCTAGATGCTGAGGAAATCGAAATGTTACAGGGGATTTTCTCGTTAGATGAAATGATGGCGCGTGAAGTCATGGTTCCAAGAACAGATGCCTTCATGATTGACATTAATGATGACCCGCTTGAGAATATTCAAGAAATTTTAAAACAAAGTTTTTCGCGTATTCCTGTCTATGATGTGGACAAGGACAAGATTATTGGCTTGATTCACACCAAGCGCTTGTTAGAATCAGGTTTCCGTCAGGGCTTTGAAAACATTAACATGCGAAAGATTTTACAGGAACCTCTGTTTGTTCCTGAGACGATTTTTGTGGATGACCTTTTACGTCAGCTGCGCAATACCCAAAATCAAATGGCCATCTTGCTGGATGAATATGGCGGTGTGGCTGGTTTAGTGACCTTAGAAGACCTGCTTGAAGAAATTGTTGGTGAAATTGATGATGAAACCGACAAGGCTGAGCAATTTGTGCATGAAATTGGGGAAAACACCTATATTGTCGTTGGTACCATGACGCTAAATGAATTCAATGAGTATTTTGATACGGAATTGGAGTCAGATGATGTGGATACCATCGCTGGTTTTTATTTGACTGGTACCGGAACCATTCCAAGCCAGGAACAAAAAGAAGCCTACGAAATAGATAGCCAAGACAAACACTTGGTCCTTATCAATGACAAGGTCAAAGATGGGCGTATCACGAAATTAAAATTAGTCCTGTCTAATATAGAACAGATTATTGAGGAAGACTAGGCTTCATGCCTAGTCTTTTTTATGAAAAGTGTTATAATGAAAATGTAAAAACGTTTACAAGAAATGAAGGAGATGCAATGACTGAGATAGATTATGGACAAGTAACAGGAATGGTGCATTCGACAGAAAGCTTTGGTTCTGTGGATGGCCCAGGAATCCGTTTTATCATTTTCTTGCAAGGCTGTAAAATGCGTTGCCAGTATTGCCATAATCCGGACACTTGGGAGATGGAAACCAATAATTCAAAACTTAGAACGGTTAATGACGTTTTAAAAGAAGCCCTTCAGTATAAACATTTTTGGGGGAAAAAAGGTGGTATTACAGTTTCAGGTGGTGAAGCTATGCTCCAAATTGACTTTATCACTGCCTTGTTCACTGAGGCGAAAAAACTAGGCATCCATACCACACTGGATACCTGTGGTTTTGCTTATAGACCTACACCTGAATACCATGAGGTTCTGGACAAATTACTGGCAGTGACAGATTTAATCCTATTAGACCTGAAAGAAATTGATGAAGAACAACATAAGATCGTGACGCGCCAGCCTAATCAAAATATTTTAGAATTTGCTAGGTATTTATCCGACAAGCAGATTCCTGTCTGGATTCGACATGTTTTAGTGCCGGGATTGACCGATATTGACGATCATTTGGTACGATTGGGTGAGTTTGTAAAGACCTTGAAGAATGTCGATAAATTTGAAGTTTTGCCTTACCATACTATGGGAGAATTCAAATGGCGTGAACTAGGCATTCCTTACCAGCTGGAAGGGGTTAAACCACCGACCAAGGAAAGGGTTCAAAATGCCAAAAACTTGATGCAAACCGAGTCTTATACAGAATACATGAATCGGATTCATCAGTCATAAGCTTTTCTTGAAGTTGGGAAATATCCCAGCTTTTTGTGTTTACAAGGTGAGTGCTCGGCAATCCCCCTTTGATTTTAGGGGGCAATTTTGCTAAAATAAGATGAATAAAGAGAATGAGGTAGAATTATTATGTCAAAAATTTTAGTTTTTGGTCACCAAAATCCTGATACGGATGCTATCGCATCGTCATATGGCTTTGATTATTTGTCACAAAAAGCCTTCGGCTTGGATACTGAAGTGGTAGCTTTAGGAACTCCTAACGAAGAAACAGCTTTTGCCCTTGATTATTTTGGTGTTGAAGCACCGCGTGTGGTTGAATCTGCTAAAGCAGAAGGGGCTGAACAAGTGATTTTGACAGACCACAATGAGTTTCAACAATCTATTGCAGATATCCGTGAGGTTGAGGTCTATGGTGTGGTAGATCATCACCGTGTGGCAAACTTTGAGACTGCTAATCCATTGTATATGCGAGTGGAACCTGTCGGTTCTGCCTCATCTATCGTTTACCGTATGTTTAAAGAAAATGGTATTGATGTCCCTAAAGCGATTGCTGGAATGCTCTTGTCTGGTTTGATTTCAGATACCTTGTTATTGAAATCTCCAACAACTCATGTGTCTGACCATCGTGTCGCTGAAGAATTGGCAGAGCTAGCAGAAGTCAACTTGGAAACTTACGGCATGTCTCTTCTAAAAGCTGGTACAAACCTTGCAAGCAAATCAGAAGCAGAATTGATTGATATTGATGCTAAAACCTTTGAATTAAATGGGAATGCTGTACGCGTGGCACAAGTGAACACTGTTGACATTTCAGAAGTTTTAGAACGTCAAGAAGCTATTGAAGCTGCGATTAAAGATGCTATGGCTGCAGAAGGTTATTCAGATTTTGTCTTAATGGTAACTGATATTGTTAACTCAAACTCTGAAATCTTAGCTATTGGTGCTAATATGGATAAGGTGGAAGCAGCCTTTAACTTCACTCTTGAAAACAATCATGCCTTCTTAGCAGGTGCCGTTTCTCGTAAGAAACAAGTGGTTCCACAATTGACAGAAAGTTTTGGAGCTTAATGAAAAGACTCTTTAAAAGGGCTTGGTTTTTTGACCAAGCCCTTTTTTCACTCTTCTATGCTATAATAGAAGGTATGATAACAGTATTTCATTCAGATAAGCTCACCAGACAATCTTTTTTTCAAGACCTTATCAATTATCTCGACCAGCATGATCACGTTATTTTACGAGATATCAAAAAAGCCTTTCCTAATATCACAGGTATCGACAAGGCTATTGAAAGTTACGTTCAAGCTGGCTATATTCGCCGTGAAAATAAGCGTTACGGCATCAATCTTCCCATAGTGACTTCTGATCAGCAACTAGTCTTAGACACCATGCTTTTTTTGGACACCTGTTCAGTTAAGTATGAGGATTTTTTAGCGGTCATCTTTGAGACTCAGTTAGCTAACCAGACCAATCAAGTGATCATCAAGGAAAAGACCAACATCACGAGAAATCAGTTGACTCTAGCTAATTATTTTTATCGTCTCAAAAGAGGTGAAAAACCATCAGCTGAGCAGATGGATTTGTACAAACTCTTGGGAGATGTGAATCAGGAATACGCCCTTAAATACATGACCACCTTTTTACTTAAATTCACGCGTAAAGAACTTGTGATGCAAAAACGGCCGGATATTTTTGTGGAAGCCTTAGTCAGGCTTGGGTATCTGGTACAGGTGGAGCCTACAAAATACCAGCTGCTAATGACCTTGGATAAAGAAAGTTTAACCTTTACAGCACCATAGAAAAACGCTAAGAATATGCTTTGTTCTTAGCGTTTTGATTATCTTTATTTTGTTTTTGCCATTAAGTAAAGGAAGTATGGTGCTCCAATTAGCGATACTATGATGCCTGTTTGGATATTACTACCAACGAGATATACTCGTCCTATTGTATCTGCAATCAGAAGGATTAGCATACCGATGAATAAGCTAGTAGGTATGGTTAAGCGGTGGTCGTTTCCAACAAGACGTTTGCTGGTATGGCCTGCCATTAGGCCGATAAAACTAATATTACCAACTAAAAGCACGCTCAAGGCGGCAAGAGCAGTAGCTAATGCCAATGTTACTAATCGTTGAGCATTTAAGGCTAGACCAAGTCCAATAGCGGTATCGTCGGATAAGGTCATGATGTTAAGGTGGTGTGCTTGATAAAAACCCACTAGCCAAAGCAAAATGAGCAGTGGAGCAATGAGTGTCAGGGTTGGCCAATCGTCGCCCGTAATTTGACCACTCAACCAGTTAATCACCAAATCAACTTTGTAGCGGTTGACATTGCCAACAAGGGCGACCATTAAACTGGACAACATAGTGGTGACCCCGACACCCGTAATCATCAAGCGGGTAGGGTTGATTTTTCCTTGCTTGGTTAGTGAGAGCTGGTAGACACTGAAAATCGTTAGGCTAGCGCCAAGCATGGCAAATAAAGGGAGGAACTGACTAAGGATAGTCTGATTAAGAGAAGAAAAAGAGACAAAGATAGCAAGTGTTACCCCTGCTCCCGTATTAATCCCTAAAATACCAGAATCAGCTAGAGGATTTCGTGTCAAGCTTTGTAGCAAAAGTCCTGATAGAGCAAGTGAGCCCCCTCCAACACAAGCTGCTAAAATTCTTGGTAGACGAATCTTAGTGATGATTAAGGTCATGGCACTGTTGGATTCTCCTAGTAAAACCTTGATTACACTAAGGAGAGACATGTTGGACTCTCCTATAGACAAGGACATCAAGATAAGTCCTAAAAGAAGAAGAAACAATCCCAAGTAAAAAGGGGCTACTTGTTTAAACGATTTCAATGAGTACCTCCTTTTCTAAGCAACCATAAGAAACATGGAAAACCAACCAGACTAACGAGGGCAGATAGGGTTGTTTCATAAGGAGGATTGAGATTTCGGCATGCAAAATCAACCCATAGCATGAAACTAGCTCCTAATAAGGCAGATAGTGGGATAATCTGGCGATAATTTTTGGCAGCAAAGACCTTGATGAGATGAGGGACCATCAAACCAACAAAGGAAATACTTCCAGCGATAGCCACAGCTGCCGAGGATAATAGAAGAACCAAGAGCATAAAGATAACACTCATCAACGTGGTCCTTTGGCCGAGAGCCTTTGCCTGATAGTCGCTCAAACTAAGAATAGTGAGGTGATAAGATAAGAGCTGTGCAAGGACAAGGCCGGCCACGACAAGAGGTGCTATGTAGGCCACCATCTGCCAGTTAACGCCGACTAATCCTCCTGCTTGCCAACCGATAATGGCATTAGCCAGATGATAGTAATTGGTGACACCTTGACCTAGTGCTGATAGCAGTATGGAAACCATAGCTCCTGCCAGAACAAGGCGAAGCTGATGATAGCCTTTTCTAGTTTGGTAAGAAAGTCCAAATACTAAAGCAGCTGTAAGGCAAGAACCCAACAACGACAGCAGAATAATGAGAGAGTAGTGCAGATGAGGCACAAAAGCGTACGCCAAAACCAGGGCTAATCCAGCGCCAGAATTAATACCCAAGAGGCCAGGCTCAGCAATAGGGTTGCGCGTAATGCCCTGCATAATTGCACCAGAAACAGCGAGGGCAGCCCCAACTAAAGCAGCAGCCATTAGTCGAGGGATACGAATATCAAGAAGGACATTGGCCTTATGGCCTCCTTGCTTTCCGAGAAAAATATGGCTGATATCCTGATGAGATAGATGAATGGCTCCGAAGCGAAGATTGCAATAGATGGCAAGGACTAAGCTTAGGCTGATAAGAGCAAAAAGAAGCCAAAAAGTCTGTGACTTAGTGACTCTTTTAGTTTTTTGAGTAGGTAAATAGATGTAATCAGGTGACTTATGCATTGCTTTCACTTGAGAGAATTGCCTTTCGCAAGGTCTTCAATTGGTATTCCAAAGACAGTGGGTCTGTAAAATAAAAGACATTAGCATTGACTTTAATGACGTGATTTTTCTGAACGGCTGGAAGAGATTTCCAAAGATCGCTTTCATATAAGGCGGAGCCAGTCTTGTCGTCTTCAGCAGCAACCACTACATAATCTCCAATGTAGTCGGGAAGGACTTCTTGGGATAGAGACAGGTAGCCTTGTTTAAAAACATCCTGTTTGACTTTTTCAGGAGCATCATAGTGGAAAGCTTGGTGGATAATCTCCCCACCGCGTCCCCAGTCTTTACCGAAGAGGTAAATCTCTTTTTCGTAAAGTCCCATAATGGTAAATGTCGCTTTGTCACCTGTAACGGCCTTGACTTCTTTTTCATAAGCTGCTGTTTTTGTTTCCCAGTCTTTTAGCCATTTGGCTGTTTCTTTTTCTTTGTTAAAGACACGTCCAAAGTCCGAGAAGACTTGGAGATAATCCCGTTTACGGTATTCAATCGAAATAACGGGAGCGATTTCTGCCAATTGTTTGATATTTTCTTCTGTAGAGCCCACCACAATAACATCAGGTTCTAATGCAGTGATAGCTTCTAAATCAGTCGCAGCCACTTGTTTAGCTTTTTTAATCGTCTTAGCAAGGACAGGGTTTTTCTTGTCGTAAGAAGTGACACCAACTAAGTTTAAATCTAATTTTTTGAGGTAACCAGTGTACGTGGAAGCCAGACTGACCACTCGCTTTGGTTGGCTAGGAATATCTCCATAGTAGGTCATGCCAGCAATTTTTGGCATACTTGATAGGTTATTTGAACTGGGATTTGGCTTACTGTTTGTTTGATTACCACAGGCAACTAAGGTAATGGTTGTCAAACAAAGTGTTAATAGTAGGGCTAATTTTTTCATGTATTCTATTCTCCTAGAATAAATTTATTGGAGCTGATAGGTCAGCAATATTGGACAGTTGTGGATAGGATCATCAATAAGTTGTGCCTTGATGTGGAAAAGATCTTGGATAACGGCTGGCGTCATCACTTCTCTGACAGAGCCAACGTATTTGATTTGACCCTCTTTCATAGCAATCAGATGATTAGAGTAACGTGCTGAAAGATTAAGGTCGTGAAGGACCATCACCATCGTCTTACCTGATGTTTGATTCAAGCTTTTGAGTAAGTCTAAGATTTCTAGTTGATGGTTCATGTCTAGATAGGTTGTTGGCTCATCTAAAAAAATGGTATCAGTATCTTGAGCCAATGCCATAGCAATCCAGACTCGTTGTCGTTGTCCACCAGATAGGGTATCGACAGGTTGGTTAGCATAGGCTGTTATCTTAGTAGCCTCCATGGCCCAATGAATGGTATCTTTATCAGTTTGGCTGAGTTTTCCGAGGTAGGATTGGTGAGGAAATCGACCGTAGGAGACCAGTTCGTAAACCGTTGTGCCATCAGTTGTCTCTTGGACTTGAGGAAGTAGAGCAATCTTTTTAGCCACTTCTTTGGTCGCAAGCTTCGCAATACTTTGTCCATCTAAATAAACGGCCCCTTTGTTGAGTGGCAATAGTCTGGTTAATCCTTTTAGCAAAGTTGATTTACCAGAACCATTGGCACCAATAATAGTTGTTATTTCTCCTTGAGGAATGCGAAGGGACAAATCGTCTATAATAGTCATCTTATCATAAGCAATGGCAATTGCTTCAGCACTGATTTGTGTCATAGGTTACCTCCTTTCTAAACATCATAAAAATGATCGATTAAGATGTCAAGAGAACTCATCTTACCGACTCTTTTGGAATCATCTGAGAAAAATAATGTTTTCTCAAAATCTCCATCATTATAGCATAGAAAAAAGGCCTAAAAAAGCCTTTTCCTTATGTGAGATTTGATTTTACTAAAAAAGTTTTCCTCATTAGAATGGTTAAAAAGAGTAGTAATAATCATTCTTGTTAAGTCCATTTGGGCTTATTAAAGATAACGTTGGGCAACAGCCAAATCACCTGCATAGGGTGCTTTTTCCCCTTTGACAATCTGGTAGGCATCCGCCCCTTTACCAGCAATAATGACAGCATCTTCTGGCCCTTGGCAAAGAGACATGGCTTTTTGAATGGCTTGCTCACGGTCACTAACAATGTCAATTGGTCGTGTGATATGGCTAGCAATTTCCTGCGAAATATATTCTGGATCTTCGAAATTAGGATCATCAGCAGTGAGAATAACGGTGAGATTAGGATGCTGGTTAATCACTGCTCCAAAATCTGCTCGTCGGCTTTCTCCTTTATTTCCTGGGGCTCCTAAGATTAATACCAGGTTACCAGTTTGATGTTCCTCCACGACGCTGAGTAATTTTTCTAAGCTGTCACCATTATGGGCGTAATCGACGAAAACTTTGGCATGATTAGTCATGGTAAGAACTTCCATGCGGCCTGGCACACGAGTCTTAGCGATACCCTTTTGAATATCAGCTAAGCTAGCCCCTAAGCGAAGACAAGCCAACCCAGCAGCCATAGCATTTTCTTGATTGAAGTGCCCGATTAATTGGATATCATAGTGCCCAGCCAATTGTCCATTGGCCTCAAATGAAAAGGCTTGGCTAGTGGTGATCTGGTTGTCAGATAAGGCACCATAGAAAGCGTGTTCTTGATTAGCTACCTGATTAGCTAGAAATGGGAAATGATCCATACCGCTATTGATCACAACAGCTCTGCTATTCTCCATTAAAAGACGTTTGTGGTAAAAATAGTCTTCAAACGTTGGGTGCTCAATAGGACCAATGTGGTCAGGACTGATGTTGAGGAATACTCCGACATCAAATGTAAGCCCATAGACGCGGCCAACAAGATAAGCCTGACTGGATACTTCCATAATCAAGTGGGTCATGCCATTTTTAACACACTCGGCCATCATAGCAAAAAGGTCTAGACTTTCAGGAGTTGTCAATTGTGATTTGAAGAAAGTTTGACCGTCCAAGGTAGTGTTCATCGTAGACAACAAGGCAGGTTTATAAGATTCTTTCAAAATATGGTAGGCAAAATAAGCAGCTGTTGTTTTGCCTTTTGTTCCAGTAAACCCTAAGAGTTTGAGCTGATCCTGAGGATTATCATAGAAAGCCATAGCGATTAAACTCATGGCCTTTTTAATATCAGTGACCAAAACAACGGGAATATCAAGCTTATAATCTACTTCTGAGACATAAAGAGGAAGTCCCTTAGCGATTGCTTCTTTAAGGTATTCAGCCTTGAATGTAGCTCCCTTAGCAAAAAAAAGGGTCTTGCCATCTACTTGACGGCTATCGTAACTCAAGCGCTCAAAACTTAAGCCTTGATAATGGTAGTGGTATCCGTCGGCATCAAGAACCTCACGAAAATTATGGTCTTTTTTTAAAATGTTTAATACGTGTTCAATGCTTATCATACCCTTATTTTATCTTTAAAGTTCCTGTTTTACAAGTCACAAGCAAAAGTTTATAATAAAGCTAATAGAAACTAGGAAAGAATAGATATGTCGACAGAAAAAAAACAACTGACACAAGAAGAATTGATGGTTCAGGGAGCAGCCTGGTCCACAGCTGGTAATTTTATTAGCCGACTTTTAGGAGTGTTATACATTATTCCCTGGTACATTTGGATGGGGCAATACGCGATTCAAGCCAATGCTCTTTTCAATATGGGGTATAATGTTTATGCTTATTTTTTATTGATTTCAACCACAGGACTTAATGTTGCGATTGCTAAGCAAGTCGCCAAATACAATTCTATGGGGCAGACGGAGCATAGCTACCAATTGATTCGGAGCACGTTAAAACTCATGCTTGGTTTGGGTGTTGTGTTTTCGGCAATTATGTATCTAGGTTCTCCCTTATTTACCAGTTTATCTGGTGGGGATGCTAAGCTTATTCCAATTATGCATAGTCTTTCCTTGGCTGTCCTTGTCTTTCCAGTCATGAGTGTCATTCGAGGCATTTTTCAAGGGCACAATAACATTAAGCCCTATGCCATTAGTCAGATTGCTGAGCAATTGATTCGAGTCATTTGGATGCTTCTGACCACCTTCCTTATCATGAAATTAGGTTCTGGTGATTACGCTTCAGCAGTGACTCAGTCAACTTTTGCAGCCTTTATCGGGATGGTGGCTAGTATGGGTGTTCTGGGTTACTATCTTTGGAAACAGGGACTTCTAGCAGCTATTTTTAGTAAGCCAGATCATACCGTTTCTATTGATATCAAGGGCTTGTTGCTTGAAACCTTAAAAGAATCCATCCCCTTTATCGTGACAGGAAGCGCTATTCAAGCCTTTCAGTTGATTGACCAGTGGTCCTTTGTGAATACCATGAGTCTGTTTACAGATTATAGCCGCTCTCAATTATTGGTTTTATTTGGTTATTTTAACGCTAATCCTGCTAAAATTACCATGGTTTTAATCGCTGTAGCAGCTTCTATCGGAGGGGTTGGTATTGCTTTGTTGACAGAAAATTATGTCAAAAAAGACATGAGAGCAGCGGCACGCCTGATTATCAATAATATTGAAATGTTAATGATGTTCTTATTGCCAGCTTTGACAGGGGCCATTATTCTAGCTAGACCACTTTATTCTGTTTTTTATGGAGCTAGTGAAGACCGTGCCATTCATCTTTTTGTGGCTGTCTTATTCCAAACCTTGCTACTAGCTCTTTATACCCTTTTTTCACCCATGCTTCAGGCTCTTTTTGAAAATCGCAAAGCTATTTATTATTTTGCTTATGGGATTCTCATCAAGCTCGTCTTACAAGTACCGTTAATTTACCTTATGCATGCCTACGGGCCACTGTTAGCAACAACCATTGCTCTTTTAGTCCCTATTTACCTCATGTATCGTCGCTTGCATCAGGTTACTCGATTTAATCGTAAACTGTTACAAAAACGTCTCTTATTGACCCTGATTGAAACGATAATCATGGGCTTGGTTGTTTTTATTGCTAATTGGCTTTTGGGCTATGCCTTTAAACCAACAGGTCGTCTAACCAGTCTTCTTTACCTCTTGATTATTGGAGGTTTGGGAATGGCAGTTTACACGGCTCTCACCTTGCTGACACATCAACTTGACAAGTTAATCGGTAGCAAGGCTAGTCGTCTTCGTCAGAAATTAGGTTGGCACTAAAGAGTTATCAAGAGAAACGATTTCATGATGAACTGATTGTGGAGTGGTTTCTTTTTTGCCATTTATCGGTAAGGAGATCAGGAGTATAAAGAAAAGGAGGCCAAATTTCAAGTTGAAGTTAGCCAGTTTTAACATTTCTACTGGCGACTTGTA
>ERZ1023187.34-NODE-34-length-74291-cov-53.530928_pt1 | contig 74291 bp, 68 predicted proteins | sample MGYA00380438_ERZ1023187 | MGnify/ENA primary metagenome ERZ1023187 (study PRJEB33173, sample SAMEA4830291) | metagenome | study: EMG produced TPA metagenomics assembly of the PRJEB25223 data set... | reverse complement strand
CTAGTATATCAGACAAACATGTCTTTTTTGTTGCACTTCATTTTACAACGCGGGATTATTTTTTCTTTCGTTTTTGGGGAATGGCAGAGCTGCTCTGCTGGTGTTAACGAGAATCATCAGCTTCCCAAAAAAGGTCGTCTAAGGTCTTATCAAGCACTCGACAAATGGCAATGCAAAGATTAATCGTTGGGTTGTAATCACCTTTTTCAACAGCCGCAATGGTTTGTCTGGAGACGCCTACCAAATCTGCTAGAGCTTGTTGAGACAAATCTTTGCCTGCACGCGCTGCTTTTAATTTGAGGTTCTTCATTCATCTGCCTCTTTAGCATCCAGATAATGACGATAGAAAATACTAGCTCCCATACTAAGAAGCGTTATTCCTAACACCATCAGAGACCCACTGTCGCCAGCCTTGAAAAAGCTTCCCATTTTAAACGGTCCTGTCATCATCTCTCTTACTGCCAAGCCTATAACGACTAAGCTCATTCCTGTTGCTATCGTCCCTATCAGTACTCCTTGTTTTCCAAAGCGCCTATCCACAAATGGGGAAGCACCGTTGAGGTTACAATATGTCGTTTGAACTGCCAACCCTCCCCATAAAGCCAACGTAAAGAGGAAGCTTGCAGATACCACTCCCTCTGTGAATCGGCTAATAAAGAGTGACAGCCAGACAACCACAATCATAAACCAAAAACCAATAGTGTATCCTTTGAGAAGAATCTGTTTTTGGCGTTCATCATATTTGGGCAGCTTCTGATCTTCCTTTACCTTAGAATCTAGTACTTCCTTGCTGTCTAGTCCCGTTTGGAGCTTTTTCGCTGTCTTTAGTCCCCATACCAACAATATGAGAAAGCTAGTCAATATAACGGCTGCACCTCCAAATAAATAACGTTGAAAACTGGTTGTAGCCAGCAATGTTGCTACTATCACAACTAGATCCATCACTGCTGTTATGACAATGAAACCCCATTGCGACTTAACGAGATTTTGTTTGCTATCAAGCATGATTTATTTCTCCTTCGACCTCTTATATGACATAGTATAAAATTTTTTGGATATTTTGTCAACTATATTTTACATTTTGATTGATTTAAGTATCAAAAAAGAATTGAAGATTTCTCTTCAATCCTTATAACTGATTAACGGGGATTCTGCCCAATAACAAAAACTGCCAAGGTGTTTGGCCCAACGTGAGCTGAGATAACTGGTCCAAGTGGCATCATAAGTACGTCTCTAATAGCCTCACGTGCTAGAAGTTGCTCTCGTAACTTCTCAGCACCCTCTTGATCACTGGTGTAAGACACAATCACCGTCGAATCCGCAATATCTTTTTCCACTTGCGCTACCATTTCTTTGATAGCTTTTTGACGGCCTCGAATCTTTGCGATAGGAACTAATTTCCCTTCTGCATCAATCCACAAAAGAGGCTTGATACTGGCCAAGCTACCTAGAAAAGCAGAACTTTTTGATAACCGTCCACCGCGCATCAAATGAAAGAGATCATCTACCAAGAAATAAGTGCGTAGTCGAGGTAAGATATCTTCAATGAGCACTTTGGTTTCGCTAATCGTTTTGCCACTATCTCTAGCTTCCGCAGCTAGAATCGTTAAATAACCTTCACCGCCTGAAGCAGCCAAAGTGTCAACAACTTCTATCACGGCATCTGGATAATCGTCTAACACCATATCACGAGCCATCATAGCACTGTGATAGGTTCCTGAAAGGACTGATGAAAAAGCTAAATACAAAAGAGGCTTTTGATGCTTCGCATGCTCTCTGAAAACTGCCTCAAACTCTCCCACATTAATTTGACTGGTTTGAGGATGACTGCCTGCTTTCATTTTTTCCAAGAGAGAATCACTCCTAAGGCGACCTGGCCCTACCGTTTCATACACCTTACCATCACATGTAATGGTTAATCCCATAAGAACTATATTATGGTCGTCCGCCCAAGAAGGGCACAAATCCGCAGTGGAATCTGTCATTAAAGTAAAAGTCATGGCGTCTCTCCTCATTAGATGTTCTTATTTAGTTTGAACATCAAATTATTATCGCCTTATTCTATCAAAAAAACTCGCACTTGGCGAGTATAAAACTATCAATCCTCTAAATGCGTCATGAAGTCTTTTAATTGATTCATTTGACTTTGATCAAATGGTCTCAGTTTGGGTGTTTTTAAGTCAATTGCCTGAGCCATTTTATCTAAATCAGCTTTGACAGTATTAACCCTCTGCTCTAACTCTCTAGCAGTTACTCGCAGGGCACCTTGGGAGAAAATGGTCCACTGTTCATTCAAATCACTGGTTGCCACTTCTACTAAGTGAATCGCAGTGTTTAACTCTGCAGCCATGCGTTCAATGTAAGCATCTGCCGTTTCTTCTTCTTCGGTAAACACAACGGAGATTTTGTATTGGTCGTAACGCTGTCTCAATCCTGGCACATATTGAGCATCAAAAACACAAATAATGTTAATATTCTCAAAATGGGCATAATGGTTAAGCTTTGTTAAAAGTATGTTACGTGCCTGATCTAGCTGATTGGTTTTAAATAGTTGACGTGTAGATTGCCAAAAAGCAATCATATTATAACCATCAACTAACAAAATACGTTTTTTCATTAGTTATAGTCTATTACGGAAAACTTCATACATCAAAATAGCTGCCGCGACACTAGCATTTAGGCTTTGTACATGACCATTCATCGGAATCGTAATCATCTCATCAACCTGTTTTTTAATGTTAGCCGAAATCCCTTTCCCTTCATTTCCAATAATCAGGGCTAACTTCCCGCTGGTATTCCAACGATGCGAGGGTGTTCCATTCATGTCTGTACCAAATGTCCAGAATCCTTTTGCTTTCAGCTTATCCAGCGTTTGACTGAGATTAGTTACACGGGCAATCGGAACATGCTCCACAGCTCCTGTTGACGTTTTTGAAACAACCGGTGTGACGCCGACGGCACGATGTTTAGGTATAATCACCCCACACACATTGGTCGCGTCAGCTGTTCGCAGAATAGACCCTAAATTATGAGGGTCTGTCAAACCATCTAAAATCAAAATCAAAGGGTTATCTTCTTGCTCTGCTTTTTCTAAAATCACATCCAACTCGGTATAAGCAAAGGCTGATACCCTAAGGACAAAACCTTGATGAACTGCTCCTTCTGTCATTTCTGATAAGGTTTTCTTAGGGGTCCAGGAAATAGACACCTTCTTCTCAGTGGCTAAACGCTTGATGTTATCAACGTTTTTTCCTCTTAAATCCTCTTGGATATAGAGTTTGTTTCCTGTATTAGCATGGAGACTTTCTGTCACAGCATGGACACCATAAACGATGTCGTTTGTTTCAATAGTATCTTTATCTTTCATAGTTCTTATTATACCACGGATGCCTCAAAATAGATGTGTCAGCTCACTTATTTTCGCTTAGCGACTTTTTGGATAACAAGAAACAAGCTCAAAGCAACGACTGCCACTAAACCTGATAAAAGCCAAGGAAATCCTTTTTTAGGTTCCGTCTTCTCTTCTTCTCGATCTGCTAACATTTTAGTGCCTTGGTTTTTATCTTCGTGAGTACCTGAAGTAACCTTAGCAGATGCTGCTTTTTGAGAAGTATTCCCTTGGGTTGTTCTTGTTATTTGCTGGTTAGCATTGCCATTTGTCCCTGAAGCCAAGTCTGACTGCTGCCTATCAGTTGTAGTGCTAGCAGTAGACTGGTTGTTTTGGTTGGGTGTTGTGGTCTTTTTGTCATTGCTTGTTGGAGATTTTTTAGCTTTAGTCTGATCAAAATGAACAGCTGTCGATTGACCACTAGCCACCGCTTCCTTGTCCTGAACACTCACCGCAACACGGTAATCATTGCTTTTTAGACCAGTTAAATCAAACCAGGCTGTAAATCGACGTTGTCCTGGTGTCATGGTATAAACCCAGCTGGTAATGGTATTGCCATTGGCATCTTGAAGCATAACAGTTGCTTGAGCAGATTGACTAACCGGTTGCTCGGTCGCAATAGTTGCGTCAATATACGGTTCATTTCCACGCATACTTGCGTCTACATTAACCTGATTAGTTTTGGTTTCTGCGGTCACCTTGTCTGGTTGACTGTCCTCTGCATAGACAGCATAAGGTGAGCTCACAGATAAAACAGAAGCTATAAGTAAAGTGGTTGAGATTAATCCAAGTGATTTTTTTATAGATGTCATAACAGGGGTCTCCTCTGTGTTTCGTTTTTTTACTCTTTCATTATAATCTATTCGAAAATTTTTGCAATAGTTTTGTGTCTTTTTTGTTAAAAATATTTCAAGTATATTACAATTATTTCTTTAAAAAGTCAACAAGTTCCTCTAAGAGAATTTGTCTATCATGTCCTCAAAAAATAGTATCACTGTTTGCATTCTATGAGGCATAAGCGGATCCAAACTCATACGTTACGCCCAATCAAAAATGCCAGAAACATGACATTTCTGGCGTTCGGAGATTTTAAGACCTAGGTTAAAAATTTAGTAAGGCGTTGCTACCGTCCGTGCTACCTAAGTCAAGTATCATAAAAATAATAACTTTGAAGAGAGTAGACTTTTTCTTCAGTCTGAATCACCTTTAAAGAGCTTCTCTTTAGTCGTCAACCCATTCTTTAATGGTTGCTTTATGGTCAATCATGCTTTGAAGGGCGTATTCCAAAATAAGAATAATAAAAAGCGTCAGTAAACTGCCTATGAACACACCTAAAAAGCGAATGGTTAAGACAGAATGTCTAAAAGAATTCGACAGCGCCATTAAAATAATCACTTGAGGATTGGTAAAGAAATTAGCAATCGTATACTGTCTGGGCATATAGTATTCGGTTAAAAAATTAAAGAGGACTAGCAGCAAAATCAGATAAGTAACACTGACATGAAGCTGGATAATACCTAGTCCAATCACAATACCGACTATCGTTCCTAGAACACGTCCGATTGTTCTTTTTTTGATGTGTTCTAGATGCTCACCAGACAAGACAGCTGCTGAAGAAATTAAGACCCAATAACCTCCTTTATCAATTAACAGGTAGGCAATATAACTGGTGACAAATAAAATGCTGGAAAAATGACTAGCTTTTACTAAAACTGTGGGGTCCTTGGTTAACATAAATTGGTAGCGCTGCTTTAACGTTAGTCTTTTTGGGACGTAAGGCCACAAGGAAAAAGGTAAGTTTAACAGTCGTGAAATTTTAACACCTACTATAACGGAAACCACTACTCCCAGAAGAAGCCCCCAAACATGATAGGTTAGAATCTCATGAAGAGGTTTTTGAAAATTGTAACCCGTAGCAAAAACCATTAACACAAAAAATAGTCTGGCTTAGGAATCTGGTAAAGTTTAGTGATTAAAAAGGCCCCAAACGACAAACTAGCTGTGACAAAAGGCAGTAACCATGGGGAATAAGCTGTGCTTGATCCTAAGAGAAACGCTACTAATAAAGCCAATCCATGTAAGGAAATAGCTTTGACATTATAGTAAACCGAGCGGTCTTGAAAAGCTAAAAAAGCAAAAGCTCCCAGTACTCCTAATGTCCCTAGCGTTAAATTATGTATCAGCACAGCAATCATCATGACAATTCCTGTTGACAGGGCTGCTCCTATTGGTTTTAAATAGCTAGCTTGCATTAAATCCTCCTCAATATTATGTCATCATCATTAGTTCTATGCCACTAGCAAAAATGGCATAAACGATTATTTTGAAACAATGAAAGAGAGCCTCCTAGGAGAACTCTCGCGCATGGTTATGCATTCTTTTCCACATAGGTGATACACCATGTAATCAATTCTTCTAAACGAGCCTTTTGGTCAGTCATATCAAGATAGCCCATGACGGCCTCAAATCCTGTTGACATCCGATAAGTCACCACGTCCGCATTTTTAGCTTTGGTGTGACTGTTGGTGTTGCGACCACGTCTGTAAATGTCTTCTTCTTTTTCGGTCAATAGCTGCGCTTCTAACATAGCCTGAATCAGATTAGCTTGTGCCTTTGCAGAAACGTATCTCGTTGCTAAATGGTGTAGCTGGCTAGGTTTCGTTTTGCCTTGAAAAATCAAATGGCGGCGAATATAGTAGGAATAAACCGCATCCCCTTCAAAGGCTAAGGCAATGCCATTGATCAAATTCACATCAACTGGATTAGTCACGTGTCCACCTCACACCATCTTTGGTATCTAGCAACTTGATGCCTTGAGCTGCTAACTGATCTCGGATAGCATCAGCTGTGGCAAAATCACGGTTTGTGCGTGCTTCTTGTCGCTTGGCTATCAAAGCTTCAATATCCGCATCCAGAACTTCCTCTTCAAAAACAATCCCAAATACGGCTAAGATTTTTTCAAACGCTTCTTTAACCATTCCAGTGTAAGAACCAGAATTAATCCACTTAGCCATGTCAAATACTACGGTAATACCATTTGCTGTGTTAAAATCATCGTCCATAGCGTCTTGGAAAGCTGTGACAAAGCATTTTAGCTCTTGCTCATTTGCAGTTTCTGTCAGCGGTTGTTGCAAGGTGTTTTTAAGATACTTCAGATTGATTTCCGCATCATGAATAGCCTTTTCAGTGAAGTTAATTGGTTTTCGGTACTGTTGTGTCGCAAGAAAAAATCGCAAAACCTGACCATCAACGGTTTGTAACATGTCATGAACGGTCACAAAATTACCTAGTGACTTGGACATTTTTTCGTTATCAACAGTGACAAACCCATTGTGCATCCAATAGTTAGCAAAAGTCTTGCCTGTTTTGGCCTCAGATTGGGCAATTTCATTGGTATGATGAGGAAATTCCAAATCAGCGCCACCACCATGAATATCGATGGTGTCACCAAGAATTTCAGTAGCCATCACAGAACATTCAATATGCCAGCCTGGACGACCAGATCCCCAGGGGCTATCCCATGAAACCTCACCTGTCTTAGCTGATTTCCAGAGGGCAAAATCTAATGGGTTTTCTTTCAAACTTGTCTCAGCATCTGTCCGACCGCTTGCTCCAACTTCCAGTTCTGAGAGGGTTTTATTAGCTAGTTGGGCATAATGCTCTGATTTTTCTACCCGAAAATACACATCACCAGCTACTTCGTAAGCAAAGCCTTTTCCGATAAGTACTTGGACAAATGAAATGATTTCAGTCATATAATCCATAACACGCGGATTTTGCGTAGCTGGTTTAACACCAAGCGCCTTGGTATCTTCCATAAAAGCTGCAATAAAGCGATCTGACAACTCTTTTGGAGAAACACCTGCTTGTGCAGCTGCTTTGATGATTTTATCATCCACATCCGTAAAATTGGAAATGTAATTGACCCGATAACCGGCGTATTCAAAATAACGTCGAATGGTGTCAAAAGCGACCGCTGATCTAGCATTTCCAATATGAATATAATTATAGACGGTTGGTCCACAAACGTACATATTGACTGTCTTTTCAGTCAAGGGCACAAACTCGCGGAGCGAACGGGTCATGGTATCATAAATTTTGATCATGTAAACTCCTTATTCAATGGTGTGTCGTTAGTCCTCATCTTGGTAATTTGAGTCTTTTTCTGAAATGGTATTCCACTTTTGTAATAGTTTCATATTAATGGCAAGACCGATGAGCCAGAACAAAGTCAAAATAAAGTAAACAACTGCTTTAACCATTTCTTGTCTCAACAAAAAGACAAGTCCGGCTATTAGCGTAATACTAGCCACAAGTATAGATAAACCAATGATAACATAGATGCCAACTGTTACTTTTTTCATGATGCTCCTTTATTAACGAAAAACCTTCACAAGCTGTGAAGGTCAGTCCAATTAACTAAGCTTAACGGACTTCTTTGCTATTTTTGTAAAGTTCCCAGACAGTGATAATAAATCCTCAGACTGATAGCATTAGCCAAATCCCACTCTCACTCAGCAAGGAGTCCTCAAAAATTTTAAGGCATGCCAAGAGCATTAGCAAGTTTAAAAAATTCTTCTTCACATCAGTCATCAGCTGTCTTTTTTAATTGACCTATAACTTTGACGAGTAGTAAGAGGTTTCTCGTTGTTCTTGTAAACTCTGGATTTGGAGACTATCTTTTTGACCGTGGACACGAACAATTTTAGCTGGCACACCTACAACTGTGACGTCTTCAGGAACATCTGATAACACAACAGCTGCTGCTCCAACTTTAGCATTAGCTCCAATTTCAATAGGCCCAATAACCTGGGCATGAGCCGAAACTAAGGCTCCTTGGCGAACAGTCGGGTGGCGTTTCCCACGGTCTTTTCCGGTTCCACCTAGGGTCACCCCATGATAAAGCATCACGCCTTTTTCAACGATAGCTGTCTCACCAATGACAAGTCCTGCACCATGGTCAATGAAAACACCAGGGGCAATCTGTGCCCCGGGATGAATTTCAATCTGTGTCCAAAACCGCCAGAATTGACTGTGCATCCTGGCTAATAATTTAAAATGGTGCTGCCACAAAAAGTGTGATAGGCGGTGGGCAGCCAAAGCTTTGATGCCTGGGTAAGTAAGGATGACTTCAAGGCTGCTACGAGCAGCCGGGTCCAGAGCCTTAACGATAGCAATACTTTCTTTCCACCAACCCATAGCGACTCCTATGCTTGATCTAAATCTGACCAATCAACAAGAATTTGCTGGTCATCAAAGGGGTTGATAGCAACTCCGAAAGTCTCATCAAGCTCGTTTTCACCATTTCTTGGTTGATAAATATCATCAATCGTCCAAGTCAGAATCACTCCTTCAGCTTTCCTGAAAAGGCCTCCAAAATCGTCTTGGTTGTACCATTTCGCAAAGCTTTGAAGATTTGAAAAGGCAGGAACATAGCTTTTCCCTTCAGGAGTTGACATGGTAGGAAAAAGGCGATCGTAATGGTTATCATCTTTAGGATAGACAAAGGCAGGAACAAGGTAGACCTTGTCCATCGTATCTGCCGCCACATTGTCATCACTCATAAGCGTATTTAACACAGTGGTGTAATGGTTCATAAATTGAATCATGTCACTGCTTTTGAAAATGGTGGAGTTCCCAAAATCTCCCTTTTTCTTAAGGTTAAAAGCCAATCCAGCCGCACCAGATGTAATGACCTCTTCTAGCACTGCAAGTGCAGAGCGCTCCAACCAATACTGACCTTGAGCACTCTTTTGTTCCTCTTTAAAGAGGGCCATATCTTCCTTATCGGTAAAAACAGGGGTAACCTTGACACCTTCGACCTCTATAACGTAGGGTTCTTTAGTAGCCCAGACGGGGAAGTTGTGGAAGGCGTTGACAAGGGCAACACTATCCAAAAAATTATCAGGCGCATTGATAAAGGCTCTTAACCGAACATCTAATTCATTGAGTTTAGTCATGATTTTCTTCTTTTTTCATTTCTTTTTTCTCTGGTTTTGGTGGGCGTGGGATCAAGGCCTTCATTGAGGCATCCACACGACCTTTCTCATCAATCTTAATGACCTTAACATCAACGTCTTCACCCACTTCGAGAACATCTGACACGTTGGTTGTTCTCGTCCAAGCAATTTCAGAAATGTGAACAAGAGCATCTGTCTTGTCAAAGAGGTTGACAAAGGCACCAAATTTCTCGATACGGATAACCTTGGCATGGTAAACTTCGCCTACCTTGGCTTCACGAACAAGACCTGCAATAATTTCTTTAGTGCGGTCAATGGCAGCTTGGTCACTTGAGTAGATAGAGACATTTCCTTCGTCGTCAATATCAATTTTGACACCCGTTTCGGCAATAATCTTATCAATGGTTTCGCCACCTTTACCAATAACCACTTTGATTTTATCCACGTCAATCTTGATGGTGTCAATTTTCGGTGCAGTTGGTGCTAACTCAGGACGTGGTTCAGCGATAGTTGCTTCAATCACATCAAGGATTTCAAAGCGAGCTTTTTTAGCTTGTGCAAGAGCTTCTTCTAGGATTTGAGGGGTGATCCCTGCAATCTTAATATCCATTTGAAGGGCTGTAATCCCTTCACGAGTTCCTGCCACTTTAAAGTCCATATCTCCAAAGTGGTCTTCAAGACCCTGAATGTCAGTCAAGACAGTATAATTTGTCCCATCGGAAATGAGACCCATGGCAATCCCTGCCACAGGCGCCTTAATCGGCACACCACCAGCCATTAGGGCAAGGGTACCAGCACAGATAGAAGCCTGAGAAGACGAACCGTTAGATTCTAAAACTTCGGCAACTAAACGAATGGCATAAGGAAATTCTTCTAAGCTTGGCAAGACTTGTTCGAGAGCGCGTTCACCTAAGGCACCGTGTCCAATTTCACGACGACCTGCAGCTCCGTAACGACCAGTTTCACCAACTGAATATTGTGGGAAATTGTAGTGATGCAAAAAGCGTTTTTTGTACTCTGGGGCCAGACCATCAATGATTTGAGTTTCTCCCATTGGTGCCAAAGTCAAAACTGATAGCGCCTGAGTTTGACCACGTGTAAAGAGACCTGATCCATGTACTTTTGGCAAGAAGTCAACCTCAGCATCAAGCGGACGAATTTCGTCAATCTTACGACCATCAGGACGAATCTTGTCTTCTGTAATGAGGCGGCGCACCTCAGCATGCTCCATTTGTTCAAGGATTTCTGCCACGTCACGCATAATGGTTGCTAGGTTTTCGTCTTCTGCGTAACGCTCTTCGTACTCAGCCTTAACCATTTCTTTAACGGCTTCTGTGGCTGCTTCACGCGCTTTTTTCTCTTCAACTTGAACAGCTTTTTGCAGTTGAGCATTGTACTTAGCCACAATATCAGCTTGTAAGTCTGCATCAACCTGTAACAGTTCAACCTCAGCTTTTTCTTTACCAACAACTGCTACGATTTGTTCTTGGAAGGCAATTAATTCTTGAATGGCTTGGTGACCTTTTAAAAGAGCCTCAAGCATGATGTCTTCTGATAATTCTTTGGCACCAGACTCAACCATATTGATGGCTTCTTTGCTACCAGCAACGGTTAATTCTAAGAGTGACGCTTCCATCTGTTCTTTATCTGGGTTGATGATGAACTCGCCATCAATATAGCCAACTTGAACACCTGCAATCGGTCCATTAAATGGAATATCTGAGATGGACAAGGCCAGAGATGAGCCAAACATCGCTGCCATTGGAGCGCTAGCATTTTCATCATAAGAAAGGACAGTGTTAATTACTTGTACTTCGTTACGAAAACCCTCGGCAAACATGGGACGAATCGGGCGGTCAATCAAGCGAGCTGTCAAGGTCGCATCTGTTGAAGGGCGTCCCTCACGTTTCATGAAACCTCCTGGGAATTTACCAGCGGCATACATTTTTTCTTCGTAATTAACTTGAAGAGGGAAGAAATCACCCGTTGCCATTTTCTTAGACATGACAGCTGCGGTCAGGACAGTTGATTCTCCGTAACGAACAACGGTTGCCCCGTTGGCTTGCTTAGCGACTTGACCAACTTCAACAACAAGGGGTTTCCCTGCAAATGTTGTTGTAAAGGTTTGTTTTGACATATATTCTCCTTTTAATTTTCAGAGGGGTAAAGAGGTACCTGTTCTCTGCTTAGATTCAATTGTTATACGTTGTTTTGCTACAAAAAGCAACCTGCCACGCTTGTCACACGCTCCTCTTTGTATCAAACGACGTATCTGCTACATTTTACCATAAAATAGCAGAAATTTCACTGTCAGATCACAATCTCTTGAAATGTCCTTAAAAAATCCGAAGCAGGTCTCATTACCTTTGAAAAAAGTCAAAAAGCAGGCTTTTCTACCTGCTTTTGTCTTCTAACGTTACTGATTGGCATCCTCTAAAATTTTAAAGCCAAGGCTGGTACTGTCTTTCAGAAACATTTGCACGGTTTCAAGGGAATAGTCTTCTAAATCTTTTCCTTGAAGAGGCAACTTGGCAATCAAATCAGTGGTACAAGTGATAATGTCCACGCCTAGCTGATCAGCTTGATAGATATTATAAGTTTCACGAGGACTAGCCCACAACAATTCGACCCCTTCTTTTTGACGACAAATGCGTAGAGCTTCTTCCATGATTGGCATTGGGTCAACGCCGGTATCTGCAATACGACCAGCAAAAACAGACACAATAGCTGGCACTCCAGCGGTTAAATGATCAACCACAGCTTGAGTCTGCTCAATTGTAAAAATGGCTGTGACGTTTAACTTAATGCCTTTGGCTGACAACTTTTGAATGAGGGGACAGGTTGATTCTCCTGTTGAAGTGGTGACTGGAATTTTCACATAGACATTGTCACCTAGACTGGCAATTTTCTCAGCTTCCTTTTCCATGCTTGCGAGATCATCCGCAAAGACTTCAAAGGACACTGGGTAGTCTGTAATTTTGGCAAGCACTTCTTTGGCAAAGCCAATGTAAGAACTGATGCCTGCTTTTTTCATCAAACTTGGATTGGTTGTAAAGCCTGTGACCAAACCTGTTTGTAAATCCTTTAACATGGTCTCTAAGACCGCACCGTCTGAAAAGACTTTAATGTTTAGTTTTTTTGTCATCATATCCTCCTTTTAGATTTCTTCGGAAACATTATTGATGGCCTCTTGAGATTTTGACAGAAAACTTGGAAGCACCAATACAATAGCAAGCACAGCAACCACCAAGTAAATACCGATTTGACCAATCGACGTTCCTAAGCGGCCCAGTAAAATCCCTAAAACACCGAAATCCACATCTCCAAAGGTCGTGTTTGAAAAACCAAGTTTACCAAGTACAGGTAGAAGCATGGCTGGCAAGAAGGCGAGTAATAAGCCATTAGCGAAAGCACCAATCATCGCACCGCGACGACCCCCTGTTGAATTTCCAAAAATCCCTGCTGTTGCACCGCAGAAGAAATGAGGCACCATACCTGGGATAATCAGGACACCACCTTCAACTCCTAAAATAAACATCCCAAGTAAGCCACCAACGAAACTTGACGCAAAACCGATGATAACAGCGGTTGGCGCATAAGGGAAGAATACCGCACAGTCTACAGCTGGAATAGCATTTGGAATCAATTTGTTAGCAATACCTTGGAAGGCTGGAATCAAGTCAGCCAAAATCATGCGAACACCGGCGTAGACAATTGCCACACCAACCGCAAAGGTAAGACCACTCTTAATAGCAAAGATAAATGGGTTTTGACCTGCTGCTAATTCTTCTGTTACTGAAGCATTCCTCAAAACAGAAGCCACTGTTGCCACCAAGTAGAAAATCACCATGATAAGTCCTGTTGAAATGGTGGTGTTGCGTAAGAAACTCCATTTTTCAGAAATCTGAAGGTCCTCAGTATCTTTACTGTCTTTGCCAACCTTGCTACCAACCCAGGCAGAAAGGTAATAGCCCAAACTACCAAAGTGTCCCATGGCGATTTCATCTCCGTCAGTCACTTTCAGAGTATACTGTTGACCAATGGCTGGCGAAATAGCTGACCAAGCTCCCAAGAGGAACCCACCTAAGATAATCAAAAGACTTCCTTTGAAACCAACAGCTCCAAGCACGGCGGACAAGAGACAAGCCATAAAGAAGCTGTGATGTCCTGTTAAGAAAATGTATTTGAAGCGGGTAAAACGAGCAAAAGCCAAATTGAGCAATAACCCAACCACCAAGATGGACATGGTTTCCACACCCAGAATCTTTTGAGCGACAGAAGTGACGGCTTCATTATTTGGCACTACGCCAGTGATGCTAAAACCGTGCTCAATGAGTTTGGCAAGAGGGTCCAAATTGGTCACAATAACACCCGCCCCTGCAGCAAGCATAAGGTATCCCAAAATCGGCCCCAAGGTTCCTGTCAACACCTTATGAGCAGGTGTTTTCAAAGCCACCAAGCCTGCAAAGGCAATCAAGCCCATTAAAAATGCAGGTTCTTTTAAAATATCTCGAATAAATGATAATAATGCTTCCATAGTATCTTCCTATCTCCTTTAAAGGCTTATTCCTTGCCACTCATTTCCTTGAGAACCGGAACCAAATCTTCTTCAATTTTTTTACGATTGGTATAGCTTTTAACGATACAAACCTTGGCATCCTCTGGAAAAATATCTTTAAATTCTTTAACGGTAACAAATAAATCTGCACCCTTTCCAACAGCCGCATTGGAATCACAGGATTCTGCATCCACATCAATACCCAAACTAGATGCGATAGCTTCGACTTTCATACGAAGTAACAAGCTACTACCAATACCGTTTCCACAAACCGTTACAATTTTAATCATGTGATTCATCTCCTTTTTCAATCATATGGCTAATCAGACTCATTATTTCCTCAGTATTCTTAGCCTCAATTAATTGCTCAATATGTTCATCATCATCTAAAATCAACGACAGTTCCTGCAAAGCCTTCAAATGTGAACTAGAATCCACAGCAGACAAAACAAAAATCAATTGCACTTGCTTGTCTGGATCACCTTCTTGCTTCAAATCAAAGCTGACAGGTTCTTTTAGTTGTAAGAGAGACATGCCTAACTGCCGCGTTCCTTTTTTAGGCGCCGCATGAGGAACAGCCACCTTAGGGGCTAAAACAATATAGGCCCCAAGCTCATTGACCGAATCAATCATACCGTCGATATAAGATGTTTCAATCATCTGGTGTTCTAGTAAAGGCTGAGCAGCCAAACGAATCGCTTCCTGCCAATCCGAAACAGCATCAGCCTGCCTAATAAAATCTGCTGTTAACAAGTCCAATAGTCCTAGACCTCCTTTTTCAATCGTTAAATGGTTACCAATCAGGTAACGGGATAAATCACTAACAAGTCCTTCTTTATTAGTAATCGTGGTGTGTTTATGAATAATACTCAACAGGTCATCCAAAGCGAATTGCTCTGACAAGGGCAGATGAAAGTCATCACAGACCATCTTTTTCAACATCATTTTCTCAACAGGCCCCATCAAAGCTTGCGTCACATAAACAGGTTTAGCACAGTCAAAAGCTACTGTTGAAAAAATCAAATCAAAGGAAGATGGATCCAACAACTTTATTTTGTCCAGCTGGTGAATCCTAATAAACTGTAGCTGTGGAAAAAGTTCCTTCAAGGTTGCCTCCAACATCAGAGACGAACTAATGCCATTAGGGCAAACAGATAAGGCTACCAGCTGATTGCTTGGCCTCTTCTTAGGGGCCTGCAACCATCTCCCAAAATGAATGGTAAAATAAGCAACCTCATCTTCATTAACTGATTTCCCCAATTGTTTTTCTAGAGGAGAAAGGCTGCGCTTGACCAAGTAAAAGAGAGATTCATAATCTTGTTTGATTTGTTCCTTCAAAGGATTGGTCAAGTTAATGTCGTAGTAAAGTCGGTAATAAGCTGGCAAAAGGTGACTGTATAGGTTCTGACGAAGTTCTGGGGTATCGGTGATAGACAATCCCGTGTTAACCGCCACCGAATTGATGATTTCCTCCATAATGTCATAAATAGGTTTCTGAAAGACTAACTCTAAGTCACCTTGGATACAACCAAGTAACCTAGATTGAACCAAATATTTTTCTTCGGTTAGACTGGGGAAGTTGACCAATAACTGGTCCACCATCGTTTCAACAGCTGGCGAAGCTAAAGGAAAAGTATCCACTGCTTCAGCCCTTACATTCCGTGAAAATGGTCGATGAGCGAGAAGGCAGAAAAAATAAATCAAATCCCTCAATTTCTCCGAAATAAAAGTTAAGTGGTTCTCCCTGCTCAGTTCCTCCAACGTTGCTGCCATCACCTTTTTCTGGTCGGGCAAACCAAGTTCATGCAATAAGTAACTGAACACCCAAGGTCCTGATGTGACTTGCAAAAGAGAACTGACCGCTGATTCTAAGAGACGCCGCAAGGCTAAGGGTTCTCCTTCAAAAAAATAACCATCCTGGCGATTGTAAGCTAAAGTTACCTGAAAAGCTTGTACCCGATCACGCACCAAGTTTAAATCAGCAATAACGGAATTTCTGCTGAGCCGTAACAAGCTTTCCAAGTGGTTAATGGAGATAAATTCTTTAGCCATCATGATGTAAATGATAATCATATCCAGACGCTCATCTTGAAAGAGATAGTCGTCTAAGGTAGGTAGCATGCGATTCAACAAGTCCTTTTCAGTAAGGTCTGGCGGATAAACCAGCTGTCTGTCCAGAGCAATAAGGGGTAACTGATAGAGTGACAACGTGTCATTGATTTTAGCAATATCTGCCAGTATATGACGTTTGCTTGTCTTTAATATGGATTCAAATGCCTCCAGTGAATGTCCTTTATATTTAGAAAAGAGTTGATAGTTTCTGATGAGCTCATGAGATAGCATGTCATCTCCTCCTATAATGTCAGTATAAAATGAAGCGTTTTCATTTTCAAGACAAATTGAGTCCAATTGTCCGTAGTCATTTTTGACTGCAATTGGACTCAACAGGTGATATCATTGTAACAGGTTCCTCAAAAGGTGGCCAAAAATAGGCAAATCTGGGAATTGATTCCCTTTTTCTTCATGATACAACAAAAGATACCTCATCACTGAGATACCTTTTGTTGCTAAATAAAATCATCAACTGCTAACGAAAACAGCCTTAGACCATTCTAGCCAAATGTGTAAACTAACAAACAACATGTCAAAAATGAAAAAGCCCACTGCATAAGCAGAGGACTTTTTAAACTTGAAATTAACGACGAAGTCCAAGAGATTGGATCAACTCACGGTAACGGTTAACATCTGTACGACGTAGGTATGCCAACAAGTTACGACGGTGACCGATTTTCTTCATCAATCCACGGTAAGTAGCGTGGTCTTTTTTGTGTTCTTTGATGTGGTTGTTCAAGTGGTTGATTTCCCATGTAAGAACTGCAACTTGAACTTCTACTGAACCAGTATCGCCTTCATGACGTGCATATTGTGCGATGATTTCATTTTTTTTCTCTTTTGAGATTGCCATAATAATGTCTCCTTTTTTTGCTTAATCCGAGTCCTAGGATTGGCACTCCTAAAACCAAGAAAAAGTTGGTTTGTCTTTCGACCACTCTATTCTAGCAGATTCGAAAAGCTAGGTCAACTGTTATTCGTTTATTTCGCCCTCGAGTCACTAAGTGGTTTTATTAAGCTTCTTGAAAAACCAGATATAACCTGCAAGTCCTGTTGCTAAACCAAGGCTTGCTAGTGCAAATATTAGATAGGCGGCTTTTAAATCAGAACTTAGGTGGGATAGAAGCTGCAAAACCAAAGCAGCACCACCGCCGCCCAGATTACACCCTATTAAGACAAGAGTCGTGGCTGATGTCAATTGATGACTAGGAATTCTTTCCGAGAGAGTATGAAAAACATAGGTTACTCCGATACTGTAAACAAAACCAGTTGATAGGGCACCAATTGCTACCAAAAAGAGATTGTCTCCCTGCCATAACACTAACATGCCCAAACCCAAGACAAAAGCAACCCAAGCCATCAACCTATCTTTTAGTAACATAAGAAGAGGACCAAAACTGATGCCAGCCAAAATGCCCATAAGCATCATCAAACTTAAAATCAAACTGGCTTGTGTGGCGCTCCCCATCTGACCTTGATCAATCACTTGAGGAATTCGCAAGGTATTAGAAGTATTGACTAAAATGACAAATCCAGCATAACCGGCCAACCCTAAAATCTGCCACAATTGCTTTAGTGATAAGTTCTGACGCCCCTGTGACGCTACTGGAGCTTGAGGAGAAATCATAGGAGGTACAAAAAGGAGGTAAAGCGCTAAAATAACAAACCCAAAGCCATAGATCAAATAAGCCAAAGACCAGCCAAAAGGAATCAGATAACCCGCCAAAAAAGTGAGGAAGGCTGACCCTAAGACTTCTGCTGACCCTCGATAACCTAACATGGTTATCCTTTCCTTACCAGAAAAGCGTTCACTAATAATATTAATCGCGCGAGCATTAATCAGACCAATACCTAACCCTAATAAAATCCGTGAGCCAAACACAAGTGGGTAAGCTTGATTGAGAACAGGAAAACTTCCACCACCTGCCAAAAGAAGGAGCCCCACTACAACTGTTGTACGTTCAGACAAAAAACGATTCAGGAAAGGCATAATGAGAAGAACCCCTAAAATGGCAAAAGAGGACAGGGAAAATAGGATTTCCACAGACTGCGCCTGATAGCCCTGCGCTTGATAATAAGCAATCATTTTAGGAAGGGCGGGTGACACTGCAAAAGGTGAAACCATCATCAGGGACAAACTGAGGAGGCTTATTTTTTCAATAAGGGATTTTTGGGATACCATCAAAGAGACTCTCTTTCCTTGAATATTTTAGCTACCTTCAGTATAATCAAAAGAAAACGATAAAAATAGGACCTAGGTCATAAAAAGCCCATGAAGACGATTTCAGATACCAAATTGTTGGCATACTACTTAACAAAGCATCGGCTGGAGGAATTTTTCCCAAAAAATAGCCACCCACACCTGCAGCTAACCCACTACCTAAAAGGAGAAGCCATTTGTGCACAAGACCAGGAACTCAAGGCTCTTTATTACTTGGTGCAAGGCAACATCAAAATTGTGCGACGCTTGTTTAATGGTAAAGAACACATTTTAGAAACCCATAACGGACCCATTCTTATCGGCGATATTGAATTAATGACCGATCAAAAAGCAGTGACTTCGGTCATTGTTCTTGATGAAGCTTATGTTGTTCAACTGCCACTCACCCATAAAGAAAGCCTCCTGACGGATGCAGACTTCCTCTATCATATTGGTCGAGGATTGGCTCAAAACTTTTACAAGCAAAATATCACTTCTACAACCAACATTACCTATACCGTCAAAGAACGTCTAGCCTCTTACCTCATTGCACATGAGAACCAGCAAAAAGTTCATTTAAACCTGACCTTACTGGCTGACCGTTTCGGGACCAGCTATCGCCACCTTCATCGAGTGGTTCATCAGCTCATCCTTCAAGGCATGATTGAACGAACCTCTTTCAAAACCTATCGGATTATTGATCAGCAGGGCCTGCTTCAATTAAGCGCTAATGACTGATTGCATTTTCCTGACAAAAATAAAGGGAATCCACTAGGGATTCCCGGTTTTTAGAAACAGTGTCATCTTTCTCTCTAAAGATTCCATGTTTGGATATCATTGAGATTATACAAGGAAAGTCACAAGATGGCAACTGATTTAACTCCAATTGCTCATGTTTCTTTCAAACTGACATAGGTGGTTGATTTCTCAGCACCTGTCGGCTTAACCCTACCATTGCCACTTCCTTTTGTGGCTTCTTTTAAAAAGAATCAATTTGTGATATAGTAAATCCAGTTAAAAAAATTAAAGGAGTAGACATGTCTGCACAAGATAAAATAATTAAACCAAGTCATCTCATTACCATGGATGACATTATTCGTGAAGGGAATCCTACCTTAAGGGCTGTTGCTAAAGAAGTGACTCTGCCCCTAAGTGACGAGGATATTCTCCTAGGAGAAAAAATGATGCAGTTCTTGAAGCACTCTCAAGACCCTGTTATGGGAGAGAAGCTAGGCCTTCGAGCGGGTGTTGGTTTGGCCGCACCTCAGATTGATGTGTCAAAACGTATCATCGCCGTACTAGTTCCTAACCTTCCTGATCAAGAAGGAAACCCTCCAAAAGAAGCTTATAGTTTGCAAGAAGTTCTTTACAATCCTAAAATTGTTTCTCACTCTGTTCAAGATGCTGCTTTAGCTGACGGTGAAGGTTGCCTCTCTGTTGACCGGGTGGTTGAAGGTTACGTCGTGCGTCATGCCCGTGTCACCGTAGAGTATTTTGACAAGACTGGCGAAAAACATAAAATCAAGTTAAAAGGTTATAACGCTATTGTCGTTCAACATGAAATCGACCATATCAACGGCGTCATGTTTTACGATCGTATCAATCCAACAGCTCCTTTCAAAGCTGATGATAACCTGTTACTTCTTGACTAAACCCAACTTAAAAGAGACTGGCTCTGTGGCCAGTCTCTTTTAAGTTGTGAATTGAGGATAAGTGATCTTAACGAAGTTCTTGGAGGACTTCTTCAACTTGGTTAGCCAATTTTTCATGAAGGCTTTCTGACAAGGTAATTTTACCAGTTGCCCATGCTTCAGGGTTAATTGGACCACCTGCAAATTCACCAATAACATTGGTACGAATAAATGGCAACAATTCGCGGTAATGTTTGAAAACAGCTTTTGGTGATTCCCCATTTGCAAGGGAAGATACTGTAAAGAATTTATCGTGGATTGATGAAGCTGCTGCATGATCGCTTGGATCAAGAGAACGGCTTGCCCAGTCCAATAAGTTTTTCACTGTTCCAGGAATTGCCCAGTTATAAACAGGTGAGAAGATCCAGACAAGGTCTGCTGCTTCAAGCTCTTTACGAATACAATCCATAGCTGGAACACCTTGAGCTTCCAATTCTTCGTTAAACAATGGAAGGTCTGCATAATCCAGATAAGAAACTTCTGCACGATCGCCAATCATTTCTTCAGCGATTTGCGCCATTTGCTTGTTAAATGAGTTTTGGCGTAATGATCCGACGATAAACAGAATTTTTTTAGACATGTAGTTCTCCTTTTGTACTAGTTAGTGACTAATATTACTATGTAGTTATTATAACGTGAAACGGAAAAACTGTAAAGCCCTTTGTTTATAAGTTTTTAAATTTTTTCAATAAAGTGATTAATTCTTTCTGTTCCGCTTCGGTTAAAACAGAGAAGGCTTGCTCCACACGCTTGATGTGTTTAGGAAGGGCGTCTTCAATTAAGGCCCTGCCTTGATCTGTCAACTCCACAAGATAAGCCCTTTTATCTTTGTCATCTTTGCAACGGCTAATCCACCCATTTCGTTCCATATTACGCAAAACCACTGTCATGTTTCCTGAGGTTGCCAGCAAGGAGTCAATGAGGTTATTAATGCGCATGCTCCCTTTGGTATGTAAAACCTCTAACACACTAAACTGGGTAGGGGTCAAATTAGCATTCTTAAACACATCTGATCCAAAGGCATCTAAGGTGCGCTGAGCCTTACGAAAAACCACCATGGCTTTTAAGGCACTATTCTTATCTAGGTTACTCATTTCTCACTCCTCACTCAGTTATATGTCACTGATTAGTATTAACAATTTCTGATAAAAATAGGGAATGGGATATGATCCAAGAAGTCAACTCTCTTGGTTTGGCATCCCAACCCCTATTCACACATTTTTTCCTATTCTATCACAGAATCTTCTAAAAGAAAAGGTTTAGAAGAAATCATCAAATAGGCTTAATTGGTTGTCATCAGGCATATTGCCTAAAATACCCATGTCATCCATTTTTTCTACGAGCGTTGACGAGGCACCGCCTCGTTTACGCAGTTCCATTTTAGACAGGAATTCCCCTTCTTGACGAGCTTTCACGATTTGCTTCGCCACGTTTTCACCCAAACCTTCTAAGGCAACAAATGGTGGAATCAGCGTGTCCCCTTCGATTTGAAACTCTGTTGCTTTACTCTTATAAAGGTCTAGTTTTCCAAATTTAAAACCACGTTCCAGCATCTCATTCACGATCTCCAAGGTCGTAAAGAGATCATTTTCCACATTGGTGGCTTCATTATTTTTACGCTTGATACTGATATCTTCCATCCGAGCCTTGACGGCTTCTAAGCCACCACTCATGGTTTTTAATTCAAAGGCTTTAGCACGAATAGAGAAGTAAGCACAATAATACATAAGAGGATGATGCACCTTGAAGTAAGCTACCCGAAGGGCCATCAAGACATAGGCCGCCGCATGGGCTTTAGGGAACATGTACTTGATTTTTCCACACGATTCAATGTACCAGTCGGGCACATTGTTTTCTCGCATGGCATCAATATAGCCATTACGTTCTTCCTCAGAAATTTTCAGCCAGAGACCCTTACGCACACGCTCCATAATGGTAAAGGCCATTTTCGGTTGCAAGCCAGCGTGCATGAGGTAAACCATGATGTCGTCACGACAACCGATAACGGTTTTTAGGGTCGCAATGCCTTCTTTAATCAAATCTTGTGCATTACCAAGCCAAACATCGGTTCCATGAGATAGTCCAGACAACTGCAATAATTCTGCAAAAGTGGTTGGATGCGTTTCGTTAACCATGCCGCGAACAAAGTTGGTCCCAAATTCTGGAATGCCGAGCATGCCAGTTGGTGTTCCAATTTGTTCTGGAGTGACTCCTAAAACCTCTGTCCCAGAAAAGAGAGCCATAACTCCTGGATCATCAGCGGGAATAGTAATAGGATCAATACCTGACAAGTCTTGAAGTTTACGAATCATGGTCGGATCATCATGCCCCAGAATATCAAGCTTCAAGACGTTCTCATCAATATCGTGGAAGTTAAAGTGAGTTGTCTGCCAAGAAGCCGTTACATCATCAGCTGGATATTGCACGGGGGTAAAATCATAAACATCCATGTAATTAGGAATAACAACAATTCCTCCAGGGTGCTGCCCAGTTGTTCGTTTTACTCCGGCAGCTCCTGCTGCTAGACGATCCACCTCAGCATCACGATAGAACTTGCCATAGTCGCGTTCATAGCCTTTAACAAATCCATAAGCTGTTTTTTCTGCTACGGTACCTACGGTTCCAGCACGAAAAGCATACTCAGCACCAAAAATATCTCGAACATCTAAATGGGCACTCGGCTGATCATCACCAGAGAAGTTCAAATCAATATCGGGTACCTTATCCCCGTCAAATCCAAGGAAGGTCTCAAAGGGAATATCTTGGCCGTCTTTTTGATAAGGGGTGCCACATTTTGGACAAGGCTTATTAGGTAAATCATAGCCCGATCCGACTGAACCATCTGTGATAAATTCAGAATGTTGGCAGGACGGGCAAACGTAGTGAGGCGGCATAGGATTAACCTCGGTAATCCCGATCATGGTTGCCACAAAACTGGACCCTACAGATCCCCTAGAGCCAACCAGATAGCCTCGCTCATTTGACCGGTTAACAAGCATTTGGGAAGCGAGATAAATCACAGCAAAACCGTTCCCCAAGATAGAGGTTAACTCTTTTTCAATGCGTAAATCAATAATATCTGGGAGAGGATTACCATAAATTTCAAACGCTTTTTGATAGGTTAATTCGGCAACCGTCTCTTCAGCCTTGTCGATATACGGGGTATAGAGGTCTCCCTTAACCACTTCCACTTCCTCAATGCGGTCCGCCATATCCTGAGTATTTTGCACAACCACTTGATAAGCGAGGTCTTTTCCAAGAAAGGCAAACTCATCCAGCATTTCATTGGTTGTTCTAAAGTGCGCTTTAGGTAGAGGAGCAGGTTGGGCCCCTTCCCCACGGCCGATTGTTCTATTAATCATGGCACCCTGACCGAGACTACGCACAATAATTTCACGGTAAATCTCTTCTTCAGGCTCTAGATAATGCACATTCCCAGTAGCAAGAACTGGCTTATTAGCTCGTTTCCCTACTTCAATAAGGTCACGAATCACCTGCTCAATACCTGCTTGGTCTTTGATTAATTCACGGACAACCAATGGCTGGTAAATGTCTGGGGGCATGATTTCGATAAAATCATAATACTTAGCTAAATCAACCGCCGCATCAATTCCTTTAGTCAGAACGGCATCAAAAACTTCCCCATCCGAACAAGCTGTTCCTAGTAACAACCCCTCTCTGTGAGCATCTAAGACGGTTCTTGGAATACGAGGAACCCCTTCAAAATATTTGATATTGGAAAGGCTGACCAACTTAAACATATTTTTAAGACCAACCTGATTTTGCACATAGATAGTCGCATGCTTAATCCGCGCTTTTTTGTAAGAATCCTCAGCCACCAAATCTGTATTGAGTTGTAAAAGGTTTTTGATGCCATGCTTTTCTCTGGCATCTCTTAGAAAAATAAACAAAAGACGTCCTGTGGCTTCCGCGTCGTAATTGGCCATATGATGGTGGTCTAGACTCACTTGGAAACGCTTGGTGAGCGGTCCCAAACCGTGACGCTTGTATTCAGGATACAAGTTTCTAGCAAATTCTAAGGTATCAATCACAGGCTGTGTGATTTTGGGCAAGTTGTGGCGTTCATAATTGGCGTTCATAAAGCCCACGTCAAAACTGGCGTTGTGGGCAACCAAGATACTATCTTTGCAAAAGTCCTGAAAAGCTTTTAGGACGGTAACCAATGGCTTGGCGCCCTGCAAATGCTTATCGGTAATCCCTGTCAATTCGGTGGTAAAGGCAGAAAGAGGATGCCCAGGATCAATGAATTCATCAAACTGCTCTACAATATTTCCTTTAAACATTTTGGAAGCCGCAATCTGAATCAGGTCATTATTCATAGCAGATAGGCCTGTGGTTTCCACGTCAAAGACCACATAGGTAGCTTCGTGCAAATCCATATCAACAGGATCATAAGAAATAGGCACCTTGTCCTCAACAATATTGGCTTCTAGGCCAAAAATAGCCTTAATTCCAGCTTTGCGAGCCCTATGGTAGCCATGAGGAAAACTTTGCACATTAGCATGATCGGTAATAGCAACCGCCTTGTGTCCCCACTTGGCTGCCGTATCAATCAAGCTTTCTACTGTCGGTAAGGCATCCATGGTAGACATATTGGTGTGGGCATGAAACTCAACCCGTTTTTGCCCTTCTGGCATCAGGTCTTTGCGCTCATGATGTACAATTTCTTTGACCTGCTGGACATTCATGGTGAGACTCTTCGTAAAAGGATTGGTCTCAATATTCCCTTGTACCCGTAACCAAGCCCCCTTAGCAATCATATCAAATTTACGGAGCTCCTCATCGTCTTTGGCCCATTTTTGCAGAGCAAACGAGGAGGTATAATCTGTCATTTTAAAGTTGATGATATGGCGACCTGTCCTAGTGGTCTTGCGCTCCACATCAAAAACCATCCCCTCAAAGACAATTCGGTTTTCTTCGGTCTCAATCTCTATCATTGGTGTGATGGCTGCTTTTTCAAATCCTTCCTGACGCTGCGCCACGCGCTCTTTATAATCAAATTTAGGAGCAGGTGTTGCTTCTTCAGCCGGTGGCATCATGGCCTCAAGGGATTTTTGGGCTTCCAAATTATCCTGCACAGCCTTTTCCACAAGAGCCTGACGACTGGAAACAAAATCCTTGGTCAAATGCTCAGTCATCTCCTGATCTGACACCATATCAATGGTTAAGGTGCCAAAGCCAAAAGCTTCAAATTGTTTGACCAAATTAGGCAGATGATTTTTTCTAAAATGGTCATTATTAACAAAACGCGGCGCTGCAATAATGAGTTTGTCATTCTCATAAGTCACTTTGAGCTTTGCAAAAGAGGATTTAAAACTAGCCCCATTACAAGGTGCATGTTCAAAAGCTTCTTGGTAATAAGCTTGAAGCACATCATCTGAATAATCCACCTGAGCAGCCTGAATATCAAAGGTTACCTTAATGTCAGCCGCCTCAAAGGTTCGTATCAAACGATCATGCAATTCACGATAGGTTGCAATCGGTAAAATCTCCGCGAAAGCAAAATGAAATTCCCACAAGCGTGATACCGAATGCACCTTCACCTCGATAATATCAGCAGACGAAAAAGCACTTGAACGTCTCATGTCAAGCGGCATTTCTATCTGTTCCATCAATTTAACGAATAAGTCTGACATAGTTTACTCCCGATTTTCTTAGGCTCTATTTTATCACAATTAAGGATTATTTTCGAGTTTTAAAAGAGAAAGAAAAGGAAGGAAACTTGGTCTCCTCCCCTGTCTTCTCTGTTAACCTAATCAAGAAAATAGCGGAGTTTCGGCCACTTCTCTTTCCAATTTTTCGCTACTAAACGCTTTTGATAAAGCAAAAGCCGCTCCTTATCTGATAGAAAATGAGGGGTCGGGTGGCATTCAAAAGCTAGGACATCAGCTAACCCATAAGGGGCAAACAGTTCCAGCTGGTCATCAATCCGCCTAAGAGCAATAGCTGTGCATCGCTCAGGGTACTTTGAAATGGCATCACACGTTGATAAGTACGGTTCGGTATTAGGACAATGGCTGTGCATATAAGCTTGATTTCGGACTTCCCAACGATAATTTGGAAATTTTTTATTAAGGAAATCTTCGACAATCTGATTCGCTTCGTAAGGCAAACTAGGGTCAAAAAACACCACATCAATATCAGTATCTGCATCAAAACCAATACCATAGGCCAACTGGTTCCAGATGAAATTCCGAATAGCTCCTGCTGCTAACCAGGCATCCCTCAAAGGCAGACTTGCAATAATGGTTAAAATGGTCATCATATCCTTGTCTGCCGCTATTAATTCTTTGAAACGATTATCTGTCATAGGTGTAGTATATCAAAAAGAGGCTACTCTAAACAGGCAACCTCTTCATTTTTTATTGTTCTTTTGTCAAAATTTCAAGGGTTTCAATAAGGTTATCAGCAGTGACTTCGATGCTGTCTCCAGTTGCCTTGATTTTAATTTCCACGATACCATCAGCGGCTTTTTTACCAACAGTGACACGAATTGGCAAGCCAATCAAATCACTATCAGAGAATTTTGAACCAACACGTTCGTTACGGTCATCTGTCAAGACCTCATAGCCTTTAGCCATCAAGTCTGCTTCTAATGTCGCCGTTAGGTCTTGTGCTGCTTGGTCTTTGACATTAACCGTAATCAAATGCACGTCAAACGGTGCCAATTCTTTAGGGAAGTTAATGCCCCAAGCATAACGGTAATCACCTTTTGGTGTCTTGTTCACAAAGAGACGGGCATGCTGTTCAATGACAGCAGACAGGATACGGCTAACACCGATACCATAGCATCCCATGACAATTGGAACGGCTCTGCCATTCTCATCAAGAATAGTTGCTCCCATGCTATCTGAGTAGCGAGTGCCTAACTTGAAAATATGACCCACTTCGATACCGCGCGCAAACTGGAGAATACCATGACCATCTGGAGACATTTCTCCTTCTTTGACTTCACGAATATCAACGTATTCAGCTTGGAAATCACGTCCTGGATTAACCCCTGTCAAATGGAATCCGTCCTTGTTGGCTCCTGCTACAGCATTAGCAAGGTCTTGCACTTTGCGGTCAGCCACGATGCGGCTACCCTCTGCCAAGTTGACAGGTCCAAGTGAGCCAAAACCTGCGCCAAAGAAGGCACGTGCGTCATCTTCGCTAGCTGGCTCTAAGAAGTCTGCTCCAAGGTAATTTTTCAGTTTAACATCGTTAACTTGGTCATTACCAACTAACAAAGCAACAACAGGCTCATTGTCGGCCATGAAGAGCAAGGTTTTGATGGTTTGCGTTTCATCTACTGAAAGGAAGTCAGCCACTTCATCAATGGTCTTACAATTTGGTGTTTCCACTTCTGTCAAGGCATCTTCAGCAGCGACTTTTGATGACGGTTTGTATTCATTAGTTGCCATCTCGAGGTTGGCAGCGTAGCTTGATTCACTAGAGTAAGCGATAGTATCCTCACCAGAAATCATCCAAGCTGTCAATTCTGCTTTAATCTCTTCTAGAACCTCTTCTGGAATATCTGCGAGGCTTGGGATAGATTTGTCCAAGACCACCCAACGGTCAAGGTCTGTACGTTCTGGTGTAATAGCCATGAATTCTTGAGAATCCTTACCACCCATAGCACCACCATCTCCAATAATCCCTTTGAAGTCTAGACCTGCTCTGGTAAAAATAGCTTCATAAGCTTGACGATAGTCTTCATAAGTCACATCCAAGTCGTCGTAATTTGGATGGAAACTATAACCGTCTTTCATGATGAATTCACGGGTACGAAGCAAGCCATTACGAGGGCGTTTTTCGTCACGATATTTGGCTTGGATTTGGTAAAGGTTTAGTGGTAATTGCTTGTAAGATTTAACCGCGTCACGCACCAAGGTTGTAAAGGTTTCTTCATGAGTTGGACCCAAGATAAAGTCTGATTTGTCACGGTTTTTAAGCTTGTAAAGGTCGTCGCCGTAGGTCTCATAACGACCGGACTCACGCCAAAGGTCAGCTGTCAAAAGGGCTGGTGCTAACATTTCTACGGCACCAATTTTTTCAAATTCTTCGCGCATGATGGTCTTGAATTTCTCAATGGTACGGTTTGCCAGTGGTAAATAAGCATAGATACCAGCGGAAACTTGGCGCACATAACCTGCACGCACCATAAGCGCGTGGCTAATTACTTGGGCGTCACTTGGCATTTCGCGCAAGGTTGGGATAAGCATTTTACTTTGTTTCATAAATTAGTACGTTTTGATACAAGGCCAGAGGCAACTGCTATTCCCAAAAGTTTGGGATTGCTTGCCAATCGGGCTATTCAATAGAAAATTGAATGTGTATTCCTTTCATTCTGTGGTAAGTCATTAAGCCGTATTTTCGGTCGGCTTTGAATTTTCTTGTAACAGGTTACTTTTATTGAAGCGAGTCTCTTTAGAAGAAAGCTCGCATAATATCATTCCACGTCACGGCAATCATCAGTACAACCATGATGGCAACCCCAACAAGAGTGATATAGGTTTCTGTTTCTTGTTTCAAAGGTTTACGACGAATGGCTTCAATAATATTCATCAAGATTTTCCCACCGTCAAGGGCAGGGATTGGAATTAAGTTGAAAATTCCCAAATTGATAGAGAGCATTGCCATGAGAGATAAGACAGAATCTAAGCCATTTTGGGCAGCCTGATTAGACATTTGGTACATGGCAACTGGACCACCTAGCTTATTTAAACTAAAGGCAGTGATCAGACCTTTCAAGGCGTTCAAAATAGCAAAAGCACCATTCCAAGCCAGTTCTAAACCGCCTAAAAGCTTATCAACAAAACCTGTTTTCAACCTTGCTTTCACACCTAGAGCATATTGGTTGCCCTGTTTTTGAGGCTTAACAGCGACGGTTTTTAGGGTTTGACCTGATTTGTAAGTCACCTTAATCGTTTCGGAAGCACCTAGATTACGAGTAGACGCTTGGACAGCTTCGGTCAAATCTGCCCAATCCTTGACCTTATGACCATTGATAGTAACAATCCGGTCATTGTCGCGGATACCAGCTTTGGCAGCGGCACCGTTTTCTTGCACGCGGACCTGATTGCTACTAAAATCTGGCATACCACCTTGTAAAAAAACAAGGAGGATAAAAACCACAATCCCTAGAATAAAGTTATTCATAGGGCCAGCAAAGTTGGTGATTAAGCGGCCACCAATGCTAGCATTTTGGTACTGCACATCAAGCGGAGCGATTCGAATCTCAGTACCGTCTTCTTCAACAATGGTCGCATTATGGTCAACAGCATAAGTCTTGGTCTCATCCAAAACCAAACCGGTGATACTAAGGTCATCTTCCAAATCATAGGAAGTGACATTCATGGGCAGGCTAGTGGGATCAATCTTACTTTGAGACAAGTTGATGCGCTCGACCAACCCTTGCTCATTTAGCGTCAAGCTAGCTGGTGTCCCAGTCTTGATTTCTGTCTTGTCATCTCCCCAACCAGCCATACGCACGTAACCACCCAAAGGCAAAATTCTCAAGGTGTAGAGAGTTCCTTCTTGGTCAACATGCGAAAAGATTTTGGGGCCCATACCAATGGCAAATTCTCTGACAAGAATCCCAGATTTTTTGGCAAAATAGAAATGCCCAAATTCATGGACAATGACTAAAATCCCAAAAATAATAATAAAGGTTATTATTCCTAACATAGAGTTCCTTTCAGTCTATTATTTCTATTGAGTTCTTGCTGTTCTCAGGCTTTGCGTAAGTCACCCTTAAACGTGCAAAAACACTGTTGGCTATTGCTTAAAACAGTCCAAATAGATGCATGATGGGAAAAACAAAAATCATGGAGTCGAAGCGGTCCAAAATACCACCATGCCCCGGGATTAGTTTGCCAGAATCCTTCACACCAAAATGTCGTTTAATGGCACTTTCAACCAAATCTCCAAATTGGGCAAAAATCGAAAAGAGCGCCACTAAAACCAGCATGACCCAAAAGTGATGAGGCGCATAAACAGCACGGTCAACTAGCATAAACACAAAGGAAACAAGGACTGCGCAGGCAATTCCGCCTAAACTCCCCTCAATTGTTTTATTGGGCGACACACTAGGCAATAGTTTGCGTTTACCAAACTGGCGACCAATCATATAGGCACCGATATCTGTTGCCCAAACGATAAATAAGGCTAACAAGACTTTATCAATTCCCGACATGCGTGCATTGACTAAATTTTGAAAACCAATTCCAACATAGAGACTGGCTGCAATAGGGAAGGTGGCATCTTCAAAAGAGTAAGCTCTATTATTTAAGACAGTTCCTGCTAAAAGGAAAAAGACTAAGAGCCCATACCCTGCAAAGCTAGCGTCAATCGGCAAAAAGGTGAGGTAATGATCCATTGGAACCGTCAAGACAAAGGCTGCCAACATGGCAAATACCCCTTCAAACGAAAAGACTTCTAATCTTTTCATTTTCAGTAATTCTGATACCCCAATCATGGCCAAAACGCCTACAAATAATTGGAATGGTAGGTTTCCTATTATGAGAAAAGGTAGGAAAATAGCTACTGCTACTCCCCCCCAAACAACACGTTCTTTCATAACTATCTCCTTTTAGACCTTGCCAAAACGACGTTGGCGGCGGTTATAATCCGCAACGGCCTTTAGTAGCTCTGCCTTTTTAAAATCAGGCCACAAGACTGGTGTGAAATAAAATTCACTGTAAGCTGATTGCCAAGGCAAGAAATTGCTCAAACGCAGCTCACCACTGGTGCGAATAATCAAATCAGGATCACGGTAAAGATATGGCAAATGATCCGTCATCAGGTAATTAGCAATCAAATCTTCTGTAATGTCACCAGGATTTAACTTAGCGTCCAAGACGTCTTGGGCAATCAAACGAACAGCACTGGTAATTTCTGCACGACCACCATAATTGAGGGCAAAATTCAAAATCAAGCCAGTATTACGCTTGGTTTTATCAATGGCAGCATTTAGCGCTGTCAAGGTGTCTGCAGGCAGGCGATGAGTTTCTCCAATCATTTGCACCTTAACATTATTTTTATGTAAAGTTGGCACGTATTTGTCAAAAAACTCTACTGGTAAATTCATAATAAAAGAGACTTCATCCTGAGGACGAGACCAGTTTTCTGTCGAGAAGGCATAGACTGTCAAGACCTTGACACCTAAGTCTGAGGCGGCAATGGTCACGTCCTGCAAGGCATCCATTCCCGCTTTATGACCAAAGACTCTAGGCTTTAACCGTTTTTTTGCCCAGCGCCCATTGCCATCCATAATAATTCCAATGTGTTTTGGGATTTTATCCAAAACAACTTTTTTTGATTTCGCTTTTAATCCAAACATGTTTTTTCCTTATTGATAAGCATACTTATCTCATATTCTATCATATTTCGCCCCGTTTGGCTCACTTTTTATTACTAGGTGTCATCTGCCTGTCAAGCATCTGACTAATAACTGACATTTTTTGATGCCTTTGTCAACAAAGATGATAACGGTAGCTATCCTGTTTCCTCAAAAAAAGCGATGCAAAAGAAAAAGCTTGGAAATTTCCCTCCAAACTTTTAGTCTTTTTAGTTTCTTTCAATAGCACTTTCAGTGTCATCTGTCGCTTCAACTGCAGGCTCATCAACCACTACTACCTCATCTGCCTCAACAGGTGTAAGGTCGGTAGTTGCTTTGGTGACAATACGTTTGATAGCAGACAATTCAAAGGTTAGGAAAACCCCATCCACATCTAAAACGATTTTTTTAGCCGCTGAATCAACTTCGTCAACGATGGCAAACATGCCACCGATTGTGACAACTTCATCACCTTTTTCAATCGCATTCAATTGATTTTGGCGCTCTTGTGCTTGTTTCTTTTGTTGGCGTTGCATAAACCAAATCAAGGCAAGCATCACCACAAACATTAAAATTGTTGGAAATCCCATAATGTCTCCTTTTTATTCTATAAAAGTCATGTCTTACTATAACAAAAATAGAAGCGTATAGCAAGGCAAGACCTTATTTTCTGACAGAGAAAGTCAGGTCAGAACCCTACTCTCCCGTCGTTAAAAAATCCAGGATCTCACTTTCTGTCAAACTGGAATCACAAACGGCTCTCACTTGACCACTGTGAATCACCAACAAGGCTGGGACAGTCGCTAAGTGATACTCTTGGCGAAAGGCTTGAAGGGCTTCGGCATCAATGGGATTTTCACTATTAACAAAGAACACCTTCTTCTGATGATCCTCAGCAACTTGAGCCAGTTTTGGAGCAAAAAGGCGGCAAAAAGGACAGGTTGAACGCCCTAAAAACACAATCATATCTTTGCCATTCTCGATGGCTTGTTTTACCTCACCGATTTCCACCGTTGTAAACTGAGCTATGGTTTCTTCAAAAGTCATTGCTAATCTCCTTTGTCTTGGTCTTGTCCCTTATCATACACCAAAGCAGTGGCTTTCTCAACTAATTCCGTCTTGAAAGGGTTACCATTTTCTTTTATAATAAAACTAAGGTAATACGACTCTCTTTGCGCCCTCATAGAAAGGAACTTAGCCAAATGTTAGCACAGTTTAGACCCCTTATCAATCGCTATGCCAAACCCTACCTCGTCTTAGTTTGCCTGCTATGGCTGGCCATGTTTTTTGTTAGATGGGATACAATGGTTTTGGGTTATAACCTTTACTTTTTAGTGATGCAAAAAGGGTTTCTCATCCTCGGTATCCTGACTATTTTGATGGGAGCTATCAGCAAGCGGTGGGGGCTCATCCTATTTGGCTTACTCTTTTGTGGTGCGTTTTGGATCAATCTTTTTATTGTCTTTGGCATCTTGCCCGTATTTGGCAATTAATATCATTAGGCTAGAGCTAGATCAACTCCTCTCATAGGAAAGTTGACCCAGCTCTTTTTTGACGCTCAAAAAATCATCACAGCACAGCCGTTTTATTAAAATGCTCAAAAAAACAGAACCTGATGTCTATCAGATTCTGTTAGCGACGATGGTTAGTCTTTTTGACGCTTAGTAAAGAGCCCAAAAACTGCTATTAGCATCGTCATCCCAGTTGCCAATAACCCTTTTGAGGTCATTTCGCCTGTTTGAGGAAGGCTAGCTTGTTGAGGTTTCTGGTCTGGTGTCATCAAAGGACTGGCCTTAGAAACAGTCGTTGACACTGGCCTTACTGACTGTTCAGACCTTGCTTGCTGCGTTTGGCTTGGTGCCTCCACTGCGCCTGCTGCCACTTTCAAGACAATAGCAGTCAGTCCATCGATAGTCAAGCCTTCTTTGGTAAACTGGACTCCCTTAGGCTTAGCTATGGCAGTAACACCAGCTTGCTCAGCATCCACAAGCACCTGTGCTCCTAACAAATGACGATACCTGTCTGGTAAGACCACGGTGCGTGCTTTGCTATCCGCATTGACAAAAACAGCGTAGCGATCCCCATTGGAAGCAATGGTTTGGTAACCAATAATCAAGTCATCTTTTTGAATATCTCCTTGACCAGCTTGGGTAATTAAAGTCACATCACGGTTGACATCTGCCATACTTGCTTTTCTGAAAGCATCGCTTGAGCGACGAAGGGCAATTAAGCCCTTGGTGTAAGCCTGTGTTTGGTAGCTGATTGGATTCGCTTGACCATCTGTTGCCTTTGCCCAGTCAAAATGATTGACCGCATCAGACGAATCATAAGAATCATGGATGAAATAAGGATATTCTGCTACGGCATCAATCAGGGTCGCCTTATTTGGCACCTTGTCATCAGTAACCTTTGTTTTGTAGTCAGGATTTAAAAGGTGTTTGGTCCGTCCATATTCCTGACCAGAATGGATAAAGGCCGTCCCTTGAGCGGTTAAAATCAAGGTATTTCCTAAACGTATACGCTTGTGAATCTCTTCTTCGGCAACTTTAGGATCCTTATTAATGGATTTAGCAATAACATCATGTAAGGTCAGATTGTCGTGGGCTGCAATATATTGAACTACATCTCCTGGGGCATCCGCTTCAAAATTACCAGGTTGTGCTTTGATTGTTTTGAATAAACCTTCTAGATTTTTTGCGCCACCGGTAATAAAGGCCGCTGTGCCTTCATTAGGAAAACCTGATTTGAGGGTGTTTCGAATATCGTCTGAGAAGACCCCAACCGTATTAGTTGCCTTCATCCAGTCTTGGTCGGCTGCTGTTTCTTTTTTCCCTTCATCACCTTGGTAGGTACGCCAGCCTTCACCAATCATAATGGTATTAGGGTTAATGGCCTTAGCTGCTTTGAAAGCTTGCTCAATGGCTGCCGCATCATGGTCACCCATCATGTCAAAACGGAACCCATCCACCTTGAATTCACGGGTTAAATAAGTGATCGAATCCACCAAGATACGACGGCTCATGGCATGTGTCGTTCCTAGACGACCTCCACCAAAGCTTTCTCTTGCTGTGCCGTCAGCATTCATAAAGTGATAATAGTTGGGTTCCAAATCTTCAAAGAGATAAGTTCTAGCCGTGTGGTTATAAACCACATCAAAAATAACACCCATGCCACGCTTGTGTATCTCATTTACCAACTGTTTAAGCTCTGCGATACGTAAAGCAGGGTCGTTAGGATTTGCCGAATACATGCCAGAAAGGGCAAAGTAGTGTTGTGGGTCATAACCCCAGTTGTAATTATTGTCTGAAGACGTATAAGCTGTTGAGCGGCTCTTGTCCAGCTCATTGACATAAAAATAACTCAAAACCGGAAGCAGCTGAACATGGGTAACTCCTAACTCTTTGAGGTAATCGAGTTTCTCTATAAAAGCAGCAAATGTTCCAAACTCATTCCTTAATTTACCGTCAAGACTTGGGTCTGAGGTAAAATCTCGCACATGTGCTTCATAGATAATAGCGTCTTCACGTTTTTTAAAGTTGTTAATTTTGGCAAAATCAAGGTCTTTCGGGCCAGCGAGACTTGGGTTGACAAAGGCAGCCTTAGCGGTTTTAATCTGATCATTGGCGGTCGCATTGTTCCAAGCGGCTAGAGATTTGGCGTAAGGGTCCAAAACCATGACTTTTTCCTGACCGCGCGTGATTTCATAGAGGTAATAGTAGCCTGTGTAATCACTAATGCCCTTGATACTATCAGAAGTCAGATGGGTTCTCCAAACACCCTTGTCCGACTTGGTCAAATCAGCTTGACCAACCACCTTTGTCTGATCTTGTTTATCGTAAACGACAACCTTAACACTGTCAGCACTCGGAGACCATAGTGCTAAATCAACTGAACCATCCTTAGCTAGGGTAGCTCCAAGTTCACCATCGTAAGCATAGAGTTTATCTTTTAATTGCCAGGATTGGCGAGCGACTTGGCTAACTTCTCCAAATGTAACAGTATAGACTGCACCTTGTGCCTTAAAATCACCCTTTAATGTCATTACAGACTTATCCTTGTCAAGTGCTAACTCCTCGATTGCAACAGCTTTCCCTGCTTTGTCAGTGATCTTGATGTTTTGTTTCACCGTATCTTCATCAAGCCCATCTAAGGTCGTAAAAATGGCTTTAATCTCATTTGGCGTGGTTTGTTCAGCTCCTTTGAGACTAACCTGATCAATATAATAAGGATTGTTGTAGACTTTTGGGTCAGTGTCTTTGACAAAAATCTGAGTGTGATTGTCTAGATCTTTGAAAAGGTAGTCCTTAGGTTGAACTTTGATGGCATCGCCTGACTTGCTCTTATCTAAGATTAGGAAACCAATCTCCTTGGCACCTTCTTTTAGAGGCACATCCACATAAGCACCATGAGGCCCTTTATTGACCAAATCAAGTCCGTTTGGCCAATCGGTTGATGGGGTTTTGACATCTTTAAAGGTCCAGACAGCTAAGTTATCGTAGTGTCCCGATTGATTGTGGTAGTTGATTCGAAGGTAACCTTTTTTCAAAGGTCGATAAGCGTGCGCATGGTAATTCTCGTCTATCCAAACTTCATTCATTTTTGGCGTTAACAACTGGAAGTGCTGGTCTTTTGAAAGGTTTTCCCCAGCCTTGTTGTTGATAAGGTAAGAGATTTGCTTCCGTTGTTTCTCTGCTAATTTGACATCAAGATAATAGCCATAATCATCTTTTTTAGCAGTTGCTAGCGGAATGGCACCATTTGGCCAATCTTTTGAAGGCTGGTCCACATCATCCCATACCCAAAGGCCCAAACTATCAAGCGACTGGTCTTTTGGCAATGCTTTTAAATGCAGCCGCAAATGATTATCCGAAATCGCTGGAGCTTTTGCTGCTGCATCAGTCGCAAGAGGCTTAGCTGATTCACTGATTTTGTCAGCTTGGGAAGCATCTGCTTGATTGGCTGACAGTTGAGGCTCGGTCGCTTGACTTGAATCGCCGACCGCTTCCGTCCTTTTCTCAGAACTTTCTGGAGTTAGGCCAGCGCTTGCATTAACCGCTTCATTAACAACTGAATCAGCTTGTTCTGTTGCCTGCTTCTCATGCTCTACTTGAGTCTGCGTGACCCCAGTTTCTGGGCTACTTTCTTGTGCCATAACTTGTGGACTGTAAAGTAAGATACTAGCCCCAGTTGCTACGGATACAACACCTATACTCAACTTTTTGATGGCATATTTGTACTGTTTAGACCCTTGTGTGACTCTCTTTATCATAAGACCTCCCTATTGGTAAAAGATTCTAACAAGCTTATCTTAACACATTACGCAAACGCTTGCAATAGCAAATAAAAGCCTTTCTTGCTATCAAGCAAACACCCTAGAAGACCAAAAAAGCCAACCGGAATTCCTCCGGTTGGCTGTTAATGTCACAACAATAGGTTAAACTGATAGCTTCACACAAAAAGCATCCCAAGGTTGTAGGTGCTTGGTCTCTAACACTTTGTCCACATCTGTATTGGTGATGACCACTTCTGCACCTGCTAAATCTTTGGCAAAGACTTGCTCTTGATCAGACACATTGACAACAATCACATATGTCTCTTCTCCAAATTGTCGTTGGTAGGCAAACACTTTGTCAGCTGTTGGCAAGAGGTGATAATCCGCTTCAACTAGCCAGTCTTGCTCCTTACGCAAGGCGATTAGTTGTTGGTAGGTGTAAAAAATGGAATCCTGGTTAGCAAGGGCATCAGCCACATTAATCTCCTGATAATTAGGATTGACCGGCAGCCAAGTCTCTTGGGCTTCAGAAAAGCCAGCATGTGTGTCCTTAGACCACTGCATTGGCGTTCTGGCATTGTCTCGTCCCACCTTGCGAATACTACTCATCACATGCGCAGCTGGTACCCCATTCTCCATAGCTTCCTTAGCATAGTTGAGTGACTCAATATCATCAACCTCAGTTAAGTCTTTAAAAGGATAGTTGGTCATACCAATCTCTTCCCCTTGATAAATGTAAGGGGTGCCTCGCATCAAATGAAGCAAAATAGCCAAAGCCTTAGCAGACTTTTCACGATAGATGCTGTCATTGCCCCAAATAGACAAAACCCGTGGCAAGTCATGGTTATTCCAAAAAAGTGAATTCCAGCCTTCTCCCAACTTCAATTCTGTCTGCCACTTGCTGAAAATGGTTTTAAGAGCAGGAACATCCAGTTCTTCCGCATAATCCCACTTAGGAGCGTTTGGTTTGTGTTGCAAGCCCACATGCTCAAATTGGAAGACCATGGATAACTCTTTGTTCTCAGGGCGAGAATACTGGCGAGCAATTTCAGGCGTTGCCCCCCAAGTCTCACCGACAGTCATCACGTCATGATTTCCAAAGGTTGCTTGATTCATTTCTTTGAGGTAATCGTGTAAGCGCGGCCCGTTACCCGTGATTTCCGAATCTGGAATCTTGCCAATCAGGTCAATCACATCCATCCGGAAACCACCGATGCCCTTGGCAATCCAGAAATTCATCATGTCGTAAATTTTTTGGCGCAGCTGAGCATTTTCCCAGTTCAAATCAGGCTGTTTCTTGCTAAACAAATGCAGGTAATACTGCCCTGATGCCTCGTCTAATTCCCAAGCAGAGCCTGAAAAAATAGACATGAGGTTGTTTGGCTCGTCACGCCAAATATAGTAATCACGCTCAGGACTATTGGGATTTTCTCTAGCTTCAACAAACCAGGCATGCTCGTCAGAGGTGTGGTTGACCACCAAGTCCATGATAATCTTAATGCCGCGCTCATTAGCTGCTGCTAAGAGGTCATCCATGTCGTCCATGTTCCCAAAAACTTCTGCAATGGCTTCATAGTCAGAGATGTCGTAGCCATTGTCATCCATGGGTGATTGGTAAACTGGTGATAACCAAATGGCTGTAATGCCAAGTTTTTGCAGATAATCCAACTGACTGGTAATACCTTTCAAATCGCCAATCCCATTGCCACTAGTGTCTTTAAACGATCTTGGGTAAATTTGATAAATTGTTGCCTTATGCCACCATTGTTTTTGCATTGTCATTCTCTTTTCTAATCAGTAAGAACACAAAATCCTCAAAAGACCTTTGAGGATTTTGCTATATTCTAGGAGGTCTATTTAACGAATAGCTTGTTCTGTATCAAGGTCAAAGAAATGACCTTTTGCCACATTGAAGGTCAAGCTAACTTGCTCACCTGGGCTATGGAAATCACGCGCATCTACACGAGAAGCGAACTCTGTTTGGCCAAGTTTAACGTAAAGCATGGTTTCAGAACCAAGCAACTCAGATACCAAGACTTCTGCAGTCACATTCGCATTTGGATAAGTGTCATGCACGATTTGGTTGCTTGAAATATCTTCTGGACGAATACCAAAAGTGACTTTTTTACCTTTGTAACCAGCTGTTTCAAGCATTTTAGCTTGTCCTTCTGGAATAGCAATATCAAGGCCATCTTCACTCACAATACGACCGTCTTTAACTTCCACTTCAAAGAAATTCATGGCAGGGCTTCCGATAAAGCCGGCAACGAATTTATTAGCTGGAAGGTTGTACAATTCTTGTGGTGAACCCACTTGTTCAATTTTACCGATGGTTCCGTTTCCTTGAGGGTTTTTAGTAGCACTCATGATAACGATACGGTCTGCCAAAGTCATGGCTTCAGTCTGGTCGTGGGTAACATAAATAGTCGTTGAGCCGATACGACGGTGAATTTTAGCAATTTCAGCACGCATGGACACACGAAGCTTCGCATCCAAGTTTGACAAAGGCTCGTCCATCAAGAACACTTTAGCATCACGGACAATAGCACGCCCCATGGCAACACGTTGGCGTTGTCCACCAGAAAGGTCAGCAGGTTTACGTTCCAAGAATTCAGTCAACCCAAGAATTTCCGCAGCTTCTTTCACACGACGGTCAATGTCATCTTTTTTATATTTACGTAGTTTAAGACCGAAAGCCATGTTATCATACACGGTCATGTGTGGGTAAAGAGCGTAGTTTTGGAATACCATGGCAATGTCACGGTCTTTAGGAGACTTGTCATTCACCACTTCGCCATCAATTTTCAATTCCCCTTCAGAAATATCTTCAAGACCAGCGATCATACGAAGCGTTGTTGATTTACCACATCCTGAAGGTCCAACAAAGACGATAAATTCTTTATCTTTGATGTCCAAGTCAAAATCTTCAACGGCATAATGCGTTGTGTTTGGGTATTTTTTATAGATGTGATTTAGATTTAATTCAACCATGTGTAACTCCTATTGGGCCAGCAAGCTTTCTAGCTGACTGCAAGGCTAGACACCGCTGACATTTTTTTGATGCTTTTATTGTACCAAAAACAGCGCTTTCAAAACAGAGACAAAGCGACCAAACTTCTTTGGGCAACTTGCACAATAGCAGGGCTAGTCCAGTCGTGAGGGATAATAAAACAAGAAAATCATGTCGAAACACAGCCCATTCACAGGAAATAAAACAAGCTTCACTGTTTATTGTTCTCCTTATCAGCTTCAGTCAAGGCATCAAAAAAAGAAAGCCCTGTGGCTTTCCTAATATTTCAACAGAAAAAGATAAGCAAAGGCTAAATCATCCAATTGCTTGAGATGAAGACCAGATTGCTGAGCAAATTTATCAAGCTTATACTGCAACGAATTGCGATGAATATAGAGGCGCTGCGCTGTCTGCACCAGATTGCCGTGTTCTGACCATAGCGCGTGAACCACATCGGCCATATCACTTTGAGGATTTAGGAATTGGTGAAACTGACGCGTTAAAGCTGGGAAAGATTGATGAGACAAAATGGACCAGAGCATCACTTCTGCAAAGGTTAACAGTTTTCCTCCAGACTTTTGCTTTAAATAAGCCGTGAGTAGCTGACATTCCTCCTCAAAACATTCTCTCAATGTGCCTGCAGCTACCTGATACCAGGCATTTCCAACAAACATGGTTAAGGCCAAACCAAAATCACTTTCTAGCGTTGGCAAGAGACCTTCAAGCGAGCGCAAGACCTTTATTGAAGTTGCTTGTCGACATAAAAATGCCGTTTGGGTTGCACTGATAGGCAAAATGACCTCAAGCCCTGCAATCATCTGCTGGAGCAACTCAACTAAGTCATCTGGTAAAGCCTGCTGATGATTGAGGTAAATAAACTGAGAAGTCTCAAACAGCTGAGGGGGATTGCCCTGATGATCAAGCAAATACCGCTGCCAAGGTGACCCTAGCGGCTGCAAGTCCTCACACTGACCCAGCCCCACCTCAAGTAATAAGCGCTCTTTTTCGGATAAACATGATTTGGGAAAATGCACATATTGGTCCCCTTCTTTGACACTCACCCACTCTTTATCTCCTAACGGATGAGGACCTACTTGCATCTCTGGAAAATAGTCTTTTAGCTCCATAGCCATTCCTTTCATGACGGTCTTTAAACCATTATAACACATGACTCTTTATCGCACAGTTCGGTTTGTTGTCAGCACGATTTTGTATTTTCTGCCTTTTTAATCATTAAAGCTAAATAATGGTTATTCATTTTTGGCAAGAACATTCAATTAAATAGCTATTTATCGGAAGATTAATTTATGTTTATGCTAAAAAAGGTATTATTTTCCTTTTTTAATTGTCATTAAAATATCATTTTAAAAAAATCATTAGGTTTTTATTTGTGTCTTTAAAACCATTATGTTATTCTAATAATGGGGATTGAAACTTAACTTTTAGGAGGTTTCTATGAAAAATTACTTATCTTTTGGGATGTTTGCACTGCTGTTTGCACTAACATTTGGAACAGTCAATTCTGTCCAAGCTATTGCTGGACCTGAGTGGCTGCTAGACCGTCCATCTGTCAACAACAGCCAATTAGTTGTTAGCGTTGCTGGTACTGTTGAGGGGACGAATCAAGACATTAGTCTTAAATTTTTTGAAATCGATCTAACATCACAACCTGCTCACGGAGGAAAGACAGAGCAGGGCTTAAGTCCAAAATCAAAACCATTTGCTACTGATAGTGGCGCGATGCCACATAAACTTGAAAAAGCTGACTTACTAAAGGCTATTCAAGAACAATTGATCGCTAACGTCCACAGTAACGACGACTACTTTGAGGTCATTGATTTTGCAAGCGATGCAACCATTACTGACCCCGACGATAACATATACTTTGCTAATCAAGATGGCTCGGTAATCTTGCCGACCCAACCTGTCCAAGAATTTTTGCTAAGCGGACATGTGCGCGTTAGACCATATAAAGAAAAACCAGTACAAAATCAAGCGAAATCTGTTGATGTGGAATATACTGTACAGTTTACTCCCTTAAACCCTGATGACGATTTCAGACCAGGTCTCAAAGATACTAAGCTATTGAAAACACTAGCTATCGGTGACACCATCACATCTCAAGAATTACTAGCTCAAGCACAAAGCATTTTAAACAAAACCCACCCAGGCTATACGATTTATGAACGTGACTCCTCAATCGTCACTCATGACAATGACATTTTCCGTACGATTTTACCAATGGATCAAGAGTTTACTTACCGTGTTAAAAATCGGGAACAAGCTTATAGGATCAATAAAAAATCTGGTCTGAATGAAGAAATAAACAACACTGACCTGATCTCTGAGAAATATTACGTCCTTAAAAAAGGGGAAAAGCCGTATGATCCCTTTGATCGCAGTCACTTGAAACTGTTCACCATCAAATACGTTGATGTCAACACCAACGAATTGCTAAAAAGCGAGCAGCTCTTAACAGCTAGCGAACGTAACTTAGACTTCAGAGATTTATACGATCCTCGTGATAAGGCTAAACTACTCTACAACAATCTCGATGCTTTTGGTATTATGGACTATACCTTAACTGGAAAAGTAGAGGATAATCACGATGACACCAACCGTATCATAACCGTTTATATGGGCAAGCGACCCGAAGGAGAGAATGCTAGCTATCATTTAGCCTATGATAAAGATCGTTATACCGAAGAAGAACGAGAAGTTTACAGCTACCTGCGTTATACAGGGACACCTATACCTGATAACCCTAACGACAAATAACCACGATCTTCTGAAACGATGAGATTAACTGACAAAAAAAGCAAGCAACATGCTATCAACAGTTGCTTGCTTTTTTCTAACCTCTTAGTTGTAGAGACTAGTGACATTTCGTGTCTAAAATAATCGTAACTGGTCCATCATTGATGAGACTAACCTGCATATCTGCCCCAAAAACGCCACGCTCAACTGGCACAAAATCTGCCAATTGTTCATTAAAGCTATCATACAACTGCCTAGCCAAATCTGGCTTAGCAGCACCAGTAAAGGCAGGACGGTTTCCCTTTTTGGTGTCAGCATAAAGGGTAAATTGCGACACAGATAAGATACTACCCTTGATGTCTTGGATAGACTGATTCATCTTGCCATCAGCATCTGAAAAAATGCGCATGTTGACTATTTTTCGCACAGCGTAAGCCAAATCTTCTGCAGCATCATCTGGGCCTACGCCTACTAACAACAACAACCCTTGATTAATAGCGCCAGCAATTTTCCCATCAATAGAAACAGAGGCTTCTTTGACCCGTTGTATCACAATTTTCATCTTGTCTCCTTTGTTAACCGTTGGTCCGCTTCACGCTGTAAACATCTGGAACTGCCTTAATTTTTTCGACAACAGTTGTCAGATGCGTCAGATTTGGAATGCCAAAGCTCACGTGAATATTCGCAAACTTCATGTCCTTGGTTGGCTGGGCATTAACGGTGGAAATACTCTTGGTAGAATTAGACAAAATCTGGAGGACGTCATTGAGAAGGCCACTACGATTGAGCCCATAAATATCAATTTCAGCTTGGTAATCTTTGCTGGAGTTATCCAAATCCCATTCCACCTCGATGAGACGCTCTTGGTAGCCATCTTGACTCTTGATGTTATTACAATCCGCACGGTGGATGGCAATGCCTCGACCCTTGGTAATATAGCCTTCAATGGGATCCCCAGGTACAGGATTGCAACATTTAGCAATCCGCATCAAGAGTCCTGAAGCCCCTTGGATAATAACCCCATTTTCACTGCGAACCTTGAGAACATCCTTGTTTTCGTGCTTGATTTCGCCACCGTTAACCAATTCTTCTGCTTCTGCCTTAGCCTTGGCTCTTTCCTCTTCACGGCGTTCTTTTTCAGTTAATTTATTAAAGACACTGATAGGACTAATGTCGCCAAAACCGACCGCTGCGTAGAGCGATTCTTCGCTCTTCACACTGACTTTTGGAAGAATAGCTTCAATGCGTTTTTTATCAAGGTATTTATTGGCAACATAGCCCTGCTCTTGGAAATAAGAAACCAGCATGTCACGGCCTTTATTCACTGACAACTCTTTGTCTTGGTTTTTAAAGAACTGACGAATCTTGTTGCGAGCTTTATTGGTTTTTACCAACTTAATCCAGTCACGGCTCGGCCCAAAAGAGTTAGGGTTGGTGACGATTTCCACCACATCTCCCGTTTTTAACTTGGCAGTGAGGGGAACCATACGACCATTAACCTTGGCCCCTGTCGCTTTTTCACCCACTTGCGTGTGAATGGCATAGGCAAAATCAATTGGTCCCGAGTCCTTTGGCAATTCCTGCACAGCACCTGTCGGTGTAAAGACGTAAATACGTTCTGAGAAAATGTCTTCTTTGACCGAGTCCACAAAGTCCACTGCATCGCCATTTGACGCATCTTGTAACTCCACAAGCTCTTTGATCCAGTTCATGCCAACCTTTTGTTCGGCCTGATTAACCTTGCCGCGGACGCCTTTTTTATAAGCCCAGTGAGCAGCTACCCCGTACTCAGCCACTTGGTGCATTTCCTTGGTGCGGATTTGAATCTCAATCGGACCTTTAGGGCCATACACGGTGGTATGAATAGACTGGTAACCATTAGCTTTAGGCGCGGCAATATAATCTTTGAAGCGGCCTGGCATTGGACGCCACAACTCGTGAATGTAACCGACCATAGCATAAACATCGCTCTGCGTTTCCATGACACAACGGATAGCAATCAAATCAAAAATCTGATCAAAGCGTTTTTTCTTGTCCCGCATTTTCCGATAAATAGAATAAATGTGTTTTGGTCGACCATAAACATCACCAAACAAGCCTTGCTCAGTGGTATAAGACTTGATTTTGGTAACAATATCATCCACCAAAGCTTCACGCTCGCGACGTTTTTCATTCATCATATGGGAAATCTTATAAAATTCCGTTTCGTTCAGGTAACGGAAAGCCAGATCTTCTAATTCCCATTTGATACGACTAATCCCCAAGCGGTGCGCCAAGGGAGCATAAATTTCCATGGTTTCGCGCGAAATACGCTCTTGCTTATCCTTACGCAGATGCTTGAGGGTCCGCATATTATGCAAACGGTCCGCCAATTTCACCAAAATCACTCGAATGTCTTTGGACATGGCCATCAACATTTTACGGTGATTTTCAGCTAACTGTTCTTCGTGCGATTTGTACTCTACCTTACCTAACTTGGTTACCCCATCAACAATATCACGAACATCTTTGCCAAAATCAAATTCAATGTTATCTAGAGTAATATCGGTATCTTCTACCACATCATGCAAAAAACCACAGGCAACCGTCACAGCATCCAAATGCAAATCTGCCAGAATCCCCGCCACTTGAATCGGATGCACAATGTAAGGCTCTCCTGACTTTCGCACTTGATAAAAATGAGCAGCCGTTGCATAATCCAAAGCTTTTTTCACAAAGGCCGCATCGGTCTCATTCATGTATTTGGCTGCTAAGGCAACAACTTCTTCTCCTGTTAAATTGATTTCTTTTGCCATTTGTTTCCTCGTCTAAGATTTCTTTTCCCTATTTTAACACTTTCACCCCAAAATCAAAAGGAGGAATCCTTAAAGAAAGCGGTTAGAGAAAGCATTCGTCATCGAAAGTTTTTGACTAGGTCATTTCTTTTTTGATGAACCAAATATTTTCTTTATAAAACCTAAAAATAGTTCGCATTTTCAATTGATACAATCGCTTTCATGAGCTATAATGAGTAGGTAACATCATTTTTAGGAAAAAGAGGAGATTTTATGATGACAAAAGGTTACATGTCAAAAAGTGCCATTTTTTTGGCCATGTTAGTTGCCGTCTTTAGTCGCAAACAGGAGCGCAACTAAGTTTCCTCTCGCTAGAAGACGACCTCTAGCACCTTGCTTTAGACACTACTAACAGATGCCTTCTCTCTGATCTATTAAAGATAGGGAGAGGGCATTTGTTTTATTGTCTATTTTCCTCAACTGCTTTTCTGCTTGGCTTCATAAAAAAACAAACTAGCTAATGAAAGCTAGTTTGTCTTATTTTGAGAATAGAATATTTTTTAGTTTTCTTCTTTGCGTTTTACAACTGCTGCTACTCCAGCTGTTGCCATAACAGTAAGGGCTGCCGCTGTGAAGAATGGGTTAGTTGCTTCACCTGTTGATGGTAACTGTTTCTTAGTTTCCTTCATTGGTGCTTTGTTTTGGTTAGGTTTTGTACCTGCTTGTGGTGCTTGACCTTTACCTGGAACAACGTTGTTTCCTGGTTTTGCCTCAGGAGTTTGTGAGTCTGATGCTTTTCCAGCTCTTAGTTTTGCAAGTTCTTCAGCTTGTTTTGCTAATTTTTCTTTGAGTGCTTTTGCTTCTGCTTCAAGTTTTGCTTGTAGCTCAGCTTTTTCTTTTTCTGTTAATTTCTTGCTTTCTTCAAGCTCTTTGTTAAGTTTTTCAAGAGCAGCTAATTTGCTGTTTGCTTCTTCTAAAGCTTTTTCAACTTGTTTCTTAGCTTCACGTGATGCGTCCAAGTCACGACGAAGACCTTTACGACTTGCGTCTGAGATTTGTTTGTCTTCTTTAACCTTATCAAGTTCAGCAGTCAAGTTTGCTAAATCTTTTTCAACTTGTTTCTTAGCTTCACGTGATGCATCCAAGTCACGGCGAAGACCCTTACGGCTTGCTTCTGAAATCTTGTTTTGTTCTTCAAGTTTTTGGTGTTCAGCTTCTAATTGTTTCTTAGCTTCACGTGATGCGTTCAAGTCACGACGAAGGCCTTGACGACTTGCGTCTGAAATTTTGTTTTGTTCTTTAATTTTTGTATTTTCAGTACTTACTTTATTGAATTTGATTTGTAAATCACTTAATTCACGTTTAGCGGAATCTAAAAGTTTTCCAAAGGTAGAAGCCTCTGATTGTAATTTATTAATTTCAGCGTTTTTCGTTGCTAATTGTGCTTTAGCAGACGCTAATTCCTGCTCCTTAGCTTTTATTTGGCTACTTCCAGATTGGATAGTTGCTACATAGTCATTAATTGCTTGTTTTAAGCTTTCAATTTCAGCGTTTTTCGTTGCTAATTGTGCTTTAGCAGACGCTAATTCCTGCTCCTTAGCTTTTATTTGGCTACTTCCAGATTGGATAGTTGCTACATAGTCATTAATTGCTTGTTCTAACTGTTTAGCATCTTGTTCAGTTTTAAGAAGTGAATCATTAAGTAAGTCGTTTTCTTTTTCTAATTTTTGAATTTTATTGTTGAGACCTGCTATCTCTTTCTCAATAAATTGGGGCTGTACTACAATAGCGGCATCGTTACTATCTGCTTTTACTGTCTGCCCTGCTACTAGCCCTGCCCCTAAAACAGTCAAAGCAACCGCTACTGATGCAGTACCTGTTTTTAATTTTCTAAGCGAATAGTGCTTATTTGTGTTTTTTCTAGCCATTTTTTCTCCTTATTTTTCTTAAGTCTAGATTATTTAGACAAGGCAGACTTGTGCCTTCCCTATTAATTCCATTATAGAGAATGGACCTTTGAAAGGAAAGGTCACTTTTTGTAGCGATTATTAATTTTTGATTAGACTCTTGTGATTAAAATATTTTGAATAATCTAATGTTATAAACGGACAAAATTATTGACGTTCTAATCCTAAGATTAGCCGTAACGCACTCATGAAAATAGACCTACACTACGGTGCAAGTCTCGCTTTTTTACATCAGCTGGTGCTCATCTGGTTAAGAGCAACGCTTTCAAACAGTTTGTCTTCTCCCACCTTTACTTTTAAAAAGTCAGTGAGTTTATCAGCAACCACGCTAGGAATCATCTGATTGAAGAAGAGGATCTCCGAATGATTATTTTGTTCCAGAATCACATCTGTCACAATGACATCATACTCTTTGGCAAGGGGAAGCAGGTCGATTTTAGGATTGCCTAAGTCATCAAAGCTAATAATCTCAAAAAATTCCCCAAAATATTCCTTTAAGAAGTTAGCAACGTTGCTGTAACTTCTTTCAATAACCAATAACTTGAGTTTGCGTCGTGATTGACTAATCTTCAAAAAGAGATTTTCCCAGGTGATGAATAAGCAATACAAAAGGTGATTTCGTATTCCCTCATTAAACTCCTGATGATCTAGGGCAAAGAGGTCTTCGACATAAGTAAGGAAAGTATCATAAATCACGCGATAATGTTTGTGAAAGAATTTGAGGTATTCCTTTTTATAATCGTAAATCAAAAAGTTAGCACTGATGTCCTCTTCAGCCAAGATAACTGTTGTTTGGAGATGCCTAGCTAGTTCGTATTTATTTGAAATACTTAGTTGCAAACTTTTTTCAATCTTGTCCAACAAGGCAATCCAAGGCACTATTTGGTGTGACGAAAGCGTCTGTTCGCGTGCGCTATCATCTGATTGAAGTAATTTCCCAAGTTCTAATGCAGGATTGAGGTAATTGGAAAAAATTTCAGCGAGTGCTCGTGCGTCCAAGGGCTGATTGTATTTAAGGGCAAATAAAGCCGAGAGGTCTTTCATTTCCAAAGAATCTTCCAGAACCTTCATAAAGAGATGCTCTAAGCCTTTATCTTTGCGATTAAGGGTAAAGCCTTTCTGGAAACGAATCAAATTTACTCCGCTTAGTATCTTCAAGTGTTGGAACAAGGCAAAGTTGACTGGAACATCTGTTTGTTTCACCATCAATGCAATCAAACGTTCTAGATTATTTTGGTTAATAATCTCCGCAAAAGGCCATTCCGAAATGGTATAGGCTTCCGAAAAATATTTGAGGTAAAAGAGACGGATATGGTGTTCGTCACCCACTACCATCACTGGTCTTGTGGAAATCTTGATGCCAAATTCTTTTTTGAGGTAGCCATTTGTTCGGGTAATCAAGCGTTTTAAGGTGGATAAGCTAATAAACAAGGCGTCTGCCAAGTCCTCTAAAGAATCAAATTCCTTAAAAAATAGGGCGGATAAGAGCTGCAGGGACTGGGATTCTCTCAGCGCCCTTTGATAGACTTCTTGCAAGCCACAATGGTCATTATAGTCAATAGTTAGGTAACCATCTTCATAAGTAATCCGGCCGAGGGATTCCATAAATTGTAAATTAGCAATACAGGCTTGTAAGGTTGACACTGTACTATCTAGTACTTTGCACAGTTCTCTATCCTTGTACCCCATTCTTCCTGAATGTTCTGTTAAGTGGGCAATTAACTCAAGCTCTCTCCATTGCTGCTTGGTAAAAAGTTTACTAGCATGCGTCATGTCAGTTCCATATCCTTCTTTAGTGATTTCAATTATTATCGAGCGACTGTTGCAGTCGTTAACTTTGTTGCAAAACGACTAAATTATAACATATTTAGTCTTGGAAAACCTATCAAAACAACTGACAGTCTCACTCAAAACTGTGAAGACACTATTTAAAGAGTCACTTTTTCTGTAAAAACATAAAAAGTGAACCAAATAAAAGCTTCGAGTTAACTCATTTTAGCTTTTTCTTTGATTTTGGACAATTATATGTATTTTGGCATCTGATATCGGGTCATGTTTTTTCTCTTTCAACTTTTGTTTGACTTGTTTTGTGGCAGTGTGAGAGACGTGACCCAGACCTTCACTTCAGTGCCAACTAAATACCTCTTTATCCTATTCATAGGAAACATTTCAGACAGTTTTGAAAGGCTATAACTTGTTTGTTGCCGGGACTTGTGCTAATCTTGGTAGTGATGACTGATAATTTAGATAGGAGTTTTTATGTCAGACTTAACCATTGTTTTTATCAGCCTTAGCGGCAACACCCTTAGTTTTGTGAAACGCCTTTCCCTTTATTTAGAAGAAAAGCAGGGCATTCACACCAACCCAATCAATATCAAAAACCTGAAACATGAGACGTTTCCTGTTGAGGATGACTATGTGGCTATCTTGCCCACTTATTTAGAAGGAGGAAATGGGATTGACTCTGGCGAAGTGGAAATTTTGACAAATCCTCTTGGAGACTTCATTGCTGCTCATGACAATTACAAACATTGCATGGGGATTATTGGTTCGGGGAATAAGAATTTTAACAACCAATATTGCCTGACTGCTAAACAATATGCTAAGCGCTTTGGCTTTCCTATGCTTGGAGATTTTGAATTGCGGGGCACAAATGATGATATCGAGCGTTTAGCGAAGATTATATTAGAGAGAAGAGATGCCTTTAGAGCTTCTTCTGAAGACTAAGCTTTACAAGTGTCTCAAATCATAGTAGACTAAGATTACACAAATCAGGGATTTCCTGGACTGGTTCGAAAACTTCCCAGAATAAAAAACTAAGTAACAAGCTTTCACAACCTGGCAACGTCTTGTCAGGTGCTATTTGGTGTCTTCTATATAACACCTGTTACCGTTTTTTCCAGTCTGGGACGTCCTGTCTCAGACTTTTTTTGATTTGACTGATGTTGTTGTTAACTATTTTTTCCTCAAGGCAAGAGGAACTCTGTTACTCATTAGAAAGGTTTTTATGACTAAGCAACCTATTATTATTGATTGCGACCCTGGTATTGATGATAGCTTAGCGCTTTTATATGCCCTGAAGCACCCGAAACTTGAGGTCATCGCCATTACACTGGTTCAAGGCAATGTCCCTGTTCCCATCGGCTTACAAAATACCATTCTTCTTTTAGAACGGGTGAACCGCCTGGACATTCCTATTTATCTAGGACGTGGCATTCCTCTAGAAAGGGACTATGTTTCTGCTCAAGATACGCATGGCATAGACGGTCTCGGCGATAGCCTGCTCCAACCTTCAGTGATCAAAGAAGCTGAAGCCCTGCCCGCTGCCGATTTTTTAGCCCAGCATTTCGCTGAGCCCTCTGAGACGGCTATTATCGCCCTTGGTCCATTGACCAATGTGGCAGAAGCTTTGGGGCAAAACCCAAATATGGGCAAACATTGCCAACGTTTTGTCAGCATGGGAGGCGCCTTCAAAGCTCATGGCAATTGCTCTCCGGTGGCCGAGTACAATTATTGGTGTGACCCTCATGCAGCCAGACTAACCTTTCAACAGCTGGGCCGCAAACTTGAAATGGTGGGGCTAGATGTGACGAGACAGATTGTCTTGACCCCAAACCACTTGTCTTACATGGCTCGACTCAATCCTGAGGAAACCGCCTTTATTGAAAGCATCACCCGTTTTTATTTTGATTTCCACTGGGAATACGAACATCTGATTGGCTGCGTCATCAATGACCCTCTAGCCGTGGTCTATTTCTTGGCTCCTACCATTTGCCAAGGTTTTGACAGTTATACGGATGTGGCAACAGAAGGGATTACTCTTGGTCAAACGGTTGTCGATCAATACGATTTTTACCATAAGAAGGCAAACAGCCATATTTTGACGACGGTGAACAGCAAGGCTTTTTGGTCCGAATTCATCGCTACTATTTTAGAAGTCCCTTTGCATCAGGTCGTTCAAGACCTTGACCATTTACAGTTAGGATAAGCCATGACAAAAATAAAAACACAGGTTTTAACCTTTATCGCTGCTGCAATTGCTCTTAACTATCTAGGAGCTAATATCGCTCTCTTTCTCAAATTGCCCCTTTATCTGGACATGATAGGCACACTGCTAATCGCTCTTTTATTTGGCCCTTGGCTTGGCGCAGTGACTGCTATTGTTAGCGCGCTTCTTTCTTGGATGACAACGGATATTTTTGCCCTCTTTTATGCTCCAGTAGCTATCATTACTGCCTTGACTGCTGGGGTTTTCATGCGCCAAAACAGCAAAGCTAAGGACTTGATTTGGAAGGCTTTATGTATTTCCTTTCCTGGCACACTAGTGGCCTCTATCATTACGGTTATTCTCTTTAAAGGGATCACCTCAAGTGGCTCCAGTCTCTTGGTGCAGATGTTACATGGATTGGGACTTGACTTAACGGTCAGTGTTATTGTCATTCAGGCAGGTACGGATTATTTAGACCGTTTGGTTAGTCTACTCCTCGTCCTCATGATTAGCAAGGCTTTACGGAAACAGTTGCCTCATCTTTTCCAGATTTAGAAGGATCTTGTGTCTTGAAAAATGTTATAATAGAAGGACTATATGGATTTTTTCAAAGAATGGAGTACTTATGAAAACAACTGTGGATTACCTGACTAAACTTGCTAACATTCCTTCTCCAACCGGCTTTACTCGGAAAATCATGGACTATGTGCATGACGAACTCAGCCAATTTGGCTATGAGCCTGTCCGTACCCATAAGGGAGGCATTATGGTGTCTATCAAAGGTAAAAACGATGACAAACACCGTGTGGTGACGGCTCACTTAGATACTCTGGGGGCTATGGTTCGTGCTATCAAACCTGACGGCCGTTTGAAAATGGATTTGGTAGGTGGCTTTGTCTATAATTCTATCGAGGGAGAGAACTGTACCGTACATCTTGCCAAATCTGGAAAGGAAATTTCTGGAACCATCTTACTTCACCAGACATCTGTTCATGTTTACAAAGACGCGGGCAGTGCGGAACGCAATCAAGCTAATATGGAAGTTCGCTTGGACGAAAAAGTCACAACGGCTGACGAAACACGCGCACTTGGCATCGAAGTCGGTGATTTCATCTCTTTTGATCCGCGTGTCATCGTGACCGAATCAGGCTTTATCAAGTCTCGTCACCTTGACGACAAAGTCAGCGCAGCTATTCTTATGGAGCTCCTAAAATGTTACAAAGAAGAACAAGTGGAATTGCCATACACGACCCATTTTTATTTCTCTGCCTTTGAAGAGGTCGGACACGGTGCTAACTCAAGCCTACCAGCGCAAGTAGTTGAGTATTTGGCAGTTGACATGGGAGCTATGGGAGACGACCAAGCAACGGACGAATACACTGTTTCCATCTGTGTCAAGGATGGCTCTGGTCCTTATCATTACGAGCTTCGTCAACATTTGGTAGCCCTTTGCCAAGACCATCAGATCCCTTATCAGCTAGACATTTACCCTTATTACGGTAGTGACGCTTCTGCTGCGATGCGGGCGGGAGCTGAGGTGCGTCACGCACTTCTTGGGGCTGGTATTGAATCAAGTCACTCTTATGAACGCACTCATACAGACTCTATCGAAGCGACTGAACGACTGGTGGATACCTACTTGAAAAGCACCATGATTGATTAAATTAAAGTTGAAAGGAAGAAAATGTGACCAAATTAATTCTTATTAGAGGAAATGCTGCTAGTGGGAAAACTAGCTTGGCGAATGCCCTCCAAAGTCAATTTGGTGAAAACACCTTACTTCTTTCTCAAGATAAATTAAGACGCGAAATGTTACTAGCCCATGATGGTTTTGATGCGCCGACAATTCCATTATTGAAGCATTTGATTACTTTTGGAATGGCGAATTGCGACTATATTATCTTAGAAGGTATTCTAAAAGCAGATTGGTATGCCCCTGTTTGGGACTTTATTAGCCAACAAAGCCGTCTTCAAGTCTTTGCTTATTATTATGATATTCCTTTTGAAGAAACATTAAAGCGCCATTCAAGCAGAAGTAAGGTCGAGGAATTTGGCGAGGAAGCTCTGAGAAAGTGGTGGAATGAAAAAGATTACATCAAAATAATCTCTGAAACATCTTTTGACAAAACTGTCACCTTGCAAGAAGCACTCAATTACATATTACAAGACATCACAAAAAGGTCAGGATTAACTTCCTAACTTTTTTCTTATTTCTCAACCCAATCTAACGTCACTTCAAGACCATAGTGGTCACTGACGACTGGCGCATCTCCGCCTTCAAAGGTAATGTGAGACGCCTTGATGTCAAAATCCTTGCTGGTAAAAACATGGTCTACCTTGAAGGCTTCTTTATTATCTTCCCAGCCATCAATATCAGCCACAATACTGTGATCACCAAAAACATGGTCAGCAACCTTATGGCTATCTTGTAGGTTTAGGAGGCTACCCATAATCACTTGATAACCCTCTTGATTCGTTGGATTGTTAAAATCTCCCATAAGTAGCAAGGGACAGTTTAGTGTGAGCAGCTCTTTTTCTAATTTCTCCCACTCCCCTAAAAACCCCTTGTCAAACCAAGATAGGTGTACATTGACAACAGCGACTTCTTTGCCATCTAACGTGGTTTTGGCAACGAGCGAGCGTCTAGTATGGTAGTCTGTTTCATCATCCATCGCCGACACGAGAATATCTGAAACATGAATAGGTTGTTTTGATAAGATTGCCACGCCTTCATGGTAAATGTCATAGCCAATATGGTTGTAAGCCCAAGACCAATAATAGTGCTGTCCCCGCTTTTTGAGGTAGTGAATCAAGAGAAGAGCAAAATGATCTTTATGAATGGTTGGGGTCCCGGGAATAGGTTGATAGCTCGGTAATTCCATGGCCAATTCGCTTTCAATCAGTTGGTTGATTTCTTGCAAACAAATGATATCGTATTTTTCAGCTAAAATATGCTCAGCCAAATCAACTAACTTTTTAAGGGCATTGGCTTCCATCCACGAGTGGGTATTCAGCGTTAGTAACTTGGTCATTAGTTCTCCTTTATAAGACAAGAAGAGTCATAGCTCACCAGCTGCTGCTAGGACCTATCACTCTCTTGCTCTATTTTCTTAAAGTTCTACGGTTGCTACTGGAGTTTTAGCAGGTTGAACTCCTAAAGATGTCAAGGTCACATCTTGGATCTCTGCTGTGTTGGTAAAAGCAACCACAATAGTTGTTTCACGCTCTGCTGATTGAATGGCAGCAAGGTCTGCTACCACTAAAAGATCTCCTGCTTCAATACGTTGCCCTTCGGTGACTTTTACTGAGAAAGGAACACCATTTAGGGCTACGGTATCAAGTCCTACGTGCACCAACACTTCAAGGCCGCTGTCTGTCAGTAAACCAAAAGCATGTTTGGTTGGGAAAACGCTGGTCACAAGGCCAGATACTGGTGCATAAATATTGCCATTAGTGGGCTCCACAGCAAACCCATCGCCCATCATCTTAGCGGCAAACACCTGATCTTTCACACCTGTGATTTGTAAAACGGTTCCGTCTGCCACTGATAGCACTTCTTCTGTCACGTGTCTAAAGTCTTTGGCTGGCATTGGTTTGTCGGCTACTTTTGACATATTGACTTCTGGAATAATAGCCCCTGAATCAAGCAAATCTTGAATATCTGATTTCAAAATATCTGCTTTAGGCCCATAGACCGCTTGGACACCACTACCTTTGGTAATGAGACCCATAGCACCTGCTTTTTTCCAATCGTCCTCAGCACCAACTTTAGCGGGGTCTTTGACCGTCACTCGTAAGCGGGTCATACAAGCATCGACATCATCAATATTGTCGCGCCCACCAAGGAGATTAACGATTTGCACGACTTGAGAGTTGCTATCTGCCATAGGGGCACCAGAGCTTTTAGCTTTGTTGTCATCAAGCATGTCTGCTTCATAATTGCCTAAACGTCCAGCTGTTGCGAGATGCATTTTCTTAATCATCATATCCGCGATAAAGTACATGATGACTGCAAATAGGATAGAGACCCAAACAAAGTTAATCAAATCCATGCCTAGACCTGCTTTAAGGGCCATAGGGGTACGGGTCAATAATTCAATGTTCCCAAATGAGTGAACACGGAGATTCACAAGGTCTGCCATGGCAAATGAAGCTCCCTGCACAAGGGCATAAACAAGGTAAAGTGGCATTGCTGCAAACATAAACATGTATTCAAGTGGTTCAGTTACCCCTGTCAAGAATACCGCTGCCGCTGCTGAGATGAACATCATTTTGTATTTATGTTTTTTATCGGCATCCACATTACGGTACATCGCTAAGGCAACCCCCATCAATGTTCCGGTAGCACCAATCATTTGTCCTACTTTGAAACGAGCTGGAGTGACTCCGTCCATTAACTGGTGATAAGCTGAAGCATCTGAGCCTTTAAGGTGAACAAGGTCTGTTACCCAAGCTAACCATAGAGGGTCTTGTCCAAATACTTTTGTCCCCGCTGCTGCACCTGTCATGACTTCATAAGTTCCCCCAAGAGCTGTATAGTTCATTGGAATGGTTAACATGTGATGCAGACCAAATGGTAACAAGAGACGTTCCAAGGTACCATATAGGAATGGGGCTAGGATTGGAGCTGAATCTTGTGAAGAGGCAATCCACATCCCAAAACCATTGATTCCAGATTGGATAACCGGCCAAACAACCACCAAGACAAGCGCTACTAGGATAGAACGCAAGATGACCACAAAAGGTACAAAACGCTTCCCATTAAAGAAGGTCAAAACTTCAGGAAGTTTACGGTAATTATAGTATTTGTTATAGGCTGTTGCTCCTACGAACCCTGCGATAATCCCAACAAAAACCCCTGTGTTTAGGGCTGGAGATTCCAAGACACTGGTGAAATAATCTTTAACAATCATTTGGGTGCCAAGGAGGCTTGTGATTTTTGCTTCTGGATCAGCTAGCATAGCACCAGACACTCCATAAAAAGCACCTGTAATTCGATTGATCAAGACAAAAGCAAGACCTGAGGCAAAGGCTCCTCCTGCACGTTCTTTAGCCCAACTACCACCAATCGCCAAGGCAAATAGCAAGTGAAGGTTAACAATGATAGCCCAACCAATCTGAGCAATAATGTTTCCTAGAGATGCCAAAAATGCTGAGTTATGGTTAATCATTGGAATGGAGTTTCCGATACTGATCATTAAACCAGCCGCTGGCATAACAGCAATAACGACCATAAGACATTTCCCAAATTTTTGCCAAAACTCGAAACTAAACAGTTGCTTGAATGATGTTTTCATTCTACTTCTCCTTTTTAATATCCTCAAGAAATGAGGTAATCGCTATCATACATCACGCCATGAGGTAGTGGGTTGCAAACGATTTACGCAAACGTTTGCGTTAATTGATAAATTCATTATACTCGCCTTTCTGAATTTTGTAAAGCGTTTTCTTAAAAAAGAATAGGAGAGCTTGTCACCTCCTCTAACAAAACGGTCTCCCTTAACTTAAAAAGAGGACACAAAAACCCTTCGCTTGTCAATGGAACATCGCAAAGGGTTTCGTTTACTTATGGCGTTATCGGTTGGGTGGACTCTCTCTCAACTATCTGATGAGAGATCAAATGAATAGTATCTTGAATATGATCAGTTGCTAACACTAAAGTGGCAGCCTTTTCTCCCAATTGGTAAGGAAAAATCTCTACCGATGTCAGTGACGGGGTGGCCAATTCAGCTAAAATGGAGTTGTTAAAACTAATCATAGGCACTTTTGGGTTGGGATGGTTTTGCTTTAACAGGCGTTGCAGATGAATAGCTAGCATATCATCACAGGTTACAAAGGCCGGCTGAGGATGGTTGGTTAAAAACTTTTGGATCCTCTGACCGATATCCTGTTCCGTTTCTGAGGAGAGGTTAATGGTTTGAGCGGTCAAACCTTGAGACGTCATTTTTTCGGCATATCCAATAAAGCGCTCGGCCTGCACCAATTCGTCCATGTCAGTATAGGCATAAGTGATTTGCTTAAACCCACGTTCCAGCAGGAAAGCTGCGGCATCGTAACCTGCTTGGCGGTTATCATTATCCACAAATTTAGCATTGCCGTTATCCGTCGCATAAGACTGCCCTACGACCACACAATCCACAGCTTGTTTTTTGACAAAGTCAAAAACCTTGTCATCTGTTTTGGAATAAAGAAAAATCAGTTTGCCAATGTGTCCGCTGCGAATCATGTTTTGAACATTCTTCAATAACTCGTCATCACTGCGACCGGTCGCCAGACTGACCATGTAGCCATTATCTGTGCAGACACCTGCGATGCCTTGAATAATCTGCATGAAAAAAGGATTGTTGCCGAGAGAGTCTTGGATCACGCGCACTGGCAAAATAATCCCAACCGCATTGGACTGTCGCTTGACCAGATTTTGTGCAGAATAATTGGGGGAATAATCCAATGCTTCCATCGCTTTTCTCACGCGCTCTTTGGTTGCCTGACTAATCATGTGATTGTCATTAATGGCTCGCGAAGCCGTCGATGCGGATACCCCTGCTAGCTTTGCAACATCTTTAATGGTAACCAAGTCTTCCTCCCTCAATCATCTTTTTTACTAGCATAGTCATTTTCTTAAACCCTGTCAACTGTTTTTCCACATTGTGGAGCAGCTGATTTACCTTCCTTTTTTGAGGACACTTAAGCTTCCTAAAGGAGCGTTTCCCTAAAAAAACTAAGCAAGCGAAGGACTTGCTTAGTTGTCATCAGATGTTACCTGCAATTCCAAAGCATAACTGATAGCACTTAAGGCGTATAGCGGAGCGGTCTCTGTTCGCATAATGCGAGGACCCAAACCCACCTTAATGGCACCTGCTGCCTCAAACTGAGTGATTTCAGCTGGGGAAATTCCCCCTTCTGGTCCAAAGATAAAAAGGAGTTTTGCTCCTGGTTTCACTTCTTTCAATTCACGCGCCAAGGTCGCTAGCTGACCTGCCTTAGCTGTTTCCTCATAAGCAATGAAGATATGATCAAAGCTAGAAAGGCTTTTTAGAAACTCTGCTTTCTGTTCAAAAAGATGCACTTCTGGCACCACATTTCGTTTGCTCTGCTCAGCAGCTCCTAAAACGATTTTAGCCAACTTGTCTTCTTTTTTAGCTAATTTTTTGCCATCCCATTTGACTACTGACCAGTCTGCGGGGTAACCCCATAGCGCACTGGCTCCCAATTCAGTCACTTTCTGGGCAATCGTGTCTAACTTATCTCCTTTAGGAAATCCAGAAGCAATAGTCACTTTAACAGGCAGCTCAACCTGATCTGGCAAAGCCTCTATAATCTCTAACTCATGAGCCATACTATTGGTCACCTTGGCTAAATACTTAATCCCGTCATCAAAGACCAAGACAACTTCTGCCTCGTCAGTCAAGCGCATCACTTGAAACATGTGCTTGATGGTATCTTTATCGGTAATTGTTACCTCTTTTTCTGCTTTGCCTTTAATAAAATACTGTTGCATTAGCCGCCAATCACTCCTGAGATATCATCTGTTTTTTTGAACACTAAGGCGTTCCACTCGCCTTGAACCATATGCGTCTCAAGGAGGAATCCTGCGCTAAACGCAGCTTCCAGAACCATATCCAATTTCTCAGAAATGATACCAGATAAAATGAGATAGCCTTGGTCCTTGACCAAACGGTAAGCATCATCAGTCAATAAGACTAAGATATCCGCCAAGATATTGGCCACAATCACATCCGCTTCTTGACCAACTCCTTTTAAGAGATCGCCGGCAGCCACATGAATGTTGTCTGTTCCTTGGTTTAAATCAATGTTTTCTTGAGCCACTCGAACAGCCACATCATCTAAATCATAAGCATAGATGGTTTTGGCACCTAGCAAGGAACTGGCAATCGAGAGGACACCTGATCCGGTCCCTACATCGATAACTGTCTCGCCACCACGAAGGACTTGTTCCAAGGCAAAAAGGCTCATTTTAGTTGTGGGATGTGTCCCTGTCCCAAATGCCATTCCAGGATCTAATTTAATAACCTTTTCCCCAGCAGAAGCTTCATAATCCGTCCAACTAGGGACAATGGTTAAATCATGCGTGATGCGAGCTGGTTCATAGTATTTTTTCCAATTGTCTGCCCAGTCTTCCTCAGCCAATTCCTGACTGTCCACAGTAACCTGACCAACCTGTAACCCAAAACTAGCTAACTCCGCTAACTGTTCATTAATGGTCACGGTCACATCCGCCAAATTAGTGCTACTTGGGTAATAGGCTGTGATAGCTATCATGTCAGACTGCTCCACATCTGGGTATAACTCCCCAAAGCGGTCCTTTTGCCCAATATAGTCTGCGCTATCCTCGATAGCAACCCCTTGACTGCCTGTCTCAATCAACAAATTTGAAACAGCCTCTTGCGCATCACGATGCACATGAACCGTCACTTCTTGCCATGTTTCCATAGTTATGTCCTTTCTCCTTTTAACAATTTCTCTGAGCCTCTGACACTTGTGTCATTTCTAACAATCCTTAAACACTGAAATACCAACACTCATCTCACTGGTCACTTTTCTCAGCTAGATAAGCTGCCAATCGTTCTTGTAATTGAGGCACAGCCTTCTTATCCGCTAAAAAATCCTTCATCGGTACCAACTTGTAAGCCTGACCTTCTTCTCCAAAATGAATGGCTTTAACAAGATCCTTACTGATCATGGCCACCACGAAAATAGAGTAAGTCTTCGGATTCATAACCCCTTGATAAGCTTTTTCCCAGACGACCATATCTTGCGAAATCGCTATTCCTAGTTCTTCCATCACTTCACGTTGCACACATTCAAAGGGTGTTTCTAAACCTTCTCGTCCCCCGCCAGGCAAATCCCAGGTGTCAGGAAAAGGAATGGTAGACTTATTATCTCTTAAAATGGTCACAAGGTGTTGATCTTGCATTAAAGCAATTTTCACTCCAGAAAAAACACATGCCTGTGTCGATGATGTCATAATCGTCTCCTCTACAGCACTGATAACTCAATGCCGACTACCCCATACTGGGCTTGCTGTTCCTGACTATAATAGCGTTCCATGTCTTCTGGACGAGCCATCTCCAGTTCTTCTTTCCGATAGCCACAGTTATCTAAGGGTAACGACTGGTAAAGCTGAGCGAAGTCGTCAAAATAATAAAGCCCAACCACCTTTGTCCACAACATCTGACGACTATCATCTGTTCTAACAAATACGATGGTATCATCAACTTGAACCTTTTGCCGCTTCTCGTCATTCAGACGCAATTCAATCGTCTTTGTACCTGAGGCAATCATCTCAAAAGGGTTAGGGCTTAGCATCATCTCATGTATCATCTTAGTACCTTGGATAGGGGTAACTTTCTCCCTCTTCTAATCCTTGTTGACCTTCTTCAAAAGCTTGCGCGTTCCATTCCAAGCCGAAATCAACCTTGCTGTCATCCGCTAAGAAATCCATTAAATCGCTGTGCCCTTCAATAGCCACATCGTTGAGAAATTGCGCAAAGTAAGCTAAGAATTCACGAGAAAAGCCCTTTTTGGCGTCAAAAGGAATGGTAACCAAATAATCTTCTGCCTCAAATTGAGACTTGGCAGGGTTGTAAAAGAGCACATAGTCCTCAAAGACAATATCATCTTGAGTCACTTCGCCACTATCGTCAATGGTTTTTATAGCCTCTTTATTTTGAGCTTCTAACACAAAAGTCACTTCAACCGCATGATTTTTCTTGTCCCAATCCATGGCATAATCATACTGAAAATGCTTGTCCATTTCTTCTTCTAATGCTGATAAAAAGCCGTATTTTGCCATCTAATTGTCCTTTTTCCTAACGATTATTTGCTTCCATTGTAGCATAATTTGAGCTAACTTTCACTGGCAAATGCTGACTGATAGGCCTTCTGTATTTTAGTAAGCGTTTTATCCCTTACTTTTCTCTCATTATGTTAAACTAATAAGCGATTATGATGTTAGGAGAAAAAGAATGAGATATTCTAGACGCTACCCTTCTCAGACAAGACAGATACTTCTTACCTTGTTATCAATGACTGCCAGCCTACAAGCTGGAGCTATGACTACTTATGCGGATGAAGCTAATACCAACCGTCAACCACCAACAGCCCAAGTGGAAGCTAGTAAGCCGACAGCCATGGAATCTGTCACTTCACCTGCAGACCAGACCCATCCAATCTCAACGCAAGAGGCTTCGTCTCCTTTACACCCTTTAACAACAGAGGCCACTCCTGCCGCCCAAGAATCTCCGATTACCTTAGAAGACTATAAGGCAGCCAGTGCGAGCCAATTAGCTGAGTGGGCTCGCCAGCAACGGGTCACAGGCCAACAGCTGCTAGATTTTGCCTTGGAAACCATCAAAGAAACTAACCCTGAGCTCAATAATGTCATTTCTCTGCGTGAACCATTGGCTCGACAAGAGAGCAATCAAATGACAGATGAAGGGCAACCCTTTTACAAGGTTCCTATTCTGGTTAAAGGGTTAGGACACACCGTTGCTGGAAGCAGCAACACCAACGGGCTTGCCTTTTTGAAAGACAAAACCAGCTCATCTACCAGCGCCTTTGTCAAACAACTCCAAAAGGCTGGTTTTATCGTGGTAGGGCAGTCCTCTTTCCCTGAAATGGGATGGATTAATGTGACGAATTCCAATCTTTACGGAAATACACATAACCCATGGCAGCTTGACCAAAATCCTGGCGGATCTTCTGGTGGCTCTGCAGCTGCTGTGGCTTCAGGGCAAGTCAGTCTAGCCAGTGCTTCTGATGGTGGGGGCTCAACCCGCATTCCAGCTTCTTGGAGTGGCTTGATTGGCCTACACCCAACACGTGGTATTTTAGAGGGAAATCCGACTTCTGAACGTAGCAATGTTAGTCATTTTGCCCTCACTAAGAGCATGGAAGACACTGAAAAGCTCTTCCAATTCCTCTTAAAAGACAAGGCTAAAGCGCAACAAAACCCACAGCGTTTAGACACAAGTATCCCCATTGCTTACAGCACCCAGACACCAGCTGGAACACCAATTAGTGAGGAAGCGATTGCTGCGGTCAATAAAGCTGTGACTTTCTTACAGGAACAAGGTTATCAAACTGTAGAAGTTCCTTATCCTGTGGATGGTAAGCTCATGATGCAATACTATTACACCATCGTTGCTTCTGCAGCGCCATCTATCAATTTTATGGCGCAACAAACCTTGAAACGCCCCCTTCAAAAAGAGGATGTCGAACTCCTATCGTGGGCGCTCTACCAAACTGGGAAAGACTTGACCAAAGAGGATGTCAACAAAGCCTGGGAGGGTATCGCAGGCATGACCGAGCAATTAAACCAGTTCTACCAAAAATACCCCATCTTCTTAACACCGACAACAGCCTATCCTGCCCCTGCTGCTGATTACCACCATATTCCTAAGGACCTAGTGGCACAGCTCAGTGACATGTCAGGTTTGAGCAAAGAAGAAAAATTGGACCTTATCTATCGCCAGTGGCTACCAGCTTGGACGCTGACACCTTTTACCCAGCTTGCTAACTTGACGGGAACACCATCCTTGTCCTTACCAACCCACGTGACGAAAACCGGTCTACCTCTTGGCATTTTGGTGAATAGCGGAGCTCATAACGACAGTCTCCTGTTGCAACTGGGACAGCTCTTTGAAAAAGCAAATCGTTTCCATATCCTGACGGCTGACAAAAAAGGATTACCAGAAACTCCTGCGCATGAGCATAACCTCTCAACTCAATCTGAAAACAAGCAAGACGTTGCCATTCCAGTGACTTATCAAACCAAGGGATTTACTACTGGACCAACTAAGGGCCAGAACAGCTTAGTAACCCTCCCTCAAACTGGTGATGGTCAGTCAAAAGGTGTGTTGTTAACTAGCTACATCAGCCTTTTCCTTGGAACACTCTTCTTTGCAGGAAGCTTCTGGAGCAATAAGGTAAAAGACTAGGCTATTGTCGTCGGAGGTTTAACCTACCTAAACATTCACTACTGCTTGCCTTACGATAAGAGTATATTGTAGTCAATCAAGACTGAACTTTCTTAGTGAAAGTTCAGTCTTTTTACGTGGTCAAAAGACAGTTGTTGCCTGTTCTCATTAGGCTTGGCAAACGCTTTTATGATATAATTTGGGTATGCATAGAAAAACCATTATTGATTTCAAGGAGCTTGGGCACCGCTTCTTGTTTGAAAAACCCTTACTAGAGTTGGTAGCCAAGTCCTTAGATCAGGTCGGCCCAGTCATTCAACAGGTTCAGCACTACCAAGAACTGGGGTACTACGTGGTGGGTTACCTCAGTTACGAAGCAGCTGCTTTTTTTGACAACGCCTTACAAACCCATAATGACCGATTAGGCAACGAGTATCTTGCCTATTTTACGGTGCACAAAACCTGTCAGAAAGAAGATCTTCCTCTTGATTATGACAGTATTACTATCCCTAACCAATGGGTCAGCGCCACTCAAAAAGAAGCCTATCAAAAAGCCATTGAAACCATTCATCATGAGATGCGACAGGGCAACACTTATCAGGTTAACTACACCCTTCAATTAACTCAGGAACTCAATGCAGCTGACAGCTTAGCCATTTACAATAAACTCGTCGTTGAACAGGCTGCTGGCTACAATGCCTATATCGCCCATGATGAGTTTGCCGTTATTTCAGCTAGTCCTGAATTGTTCTTTAAACAGGAAGGCAACCAATTAACCACCAGACCTATGAAAGGCACCACCAAGCGTGGGGTTAATAGCTGGCTGGATCAACAAGAACATGATTGGCTCCAAGCTGACGGGAAAAATCGCTCTGAAAACATGATGATTGTTGATTTGCTCCGCAATGACATGGGAAAAATTTGCCAAACAGGCAGTGTTTGTGTTGATAAGCTCTGCGAGGTGGAACAATACTCTACCGTCTGGCAAATGACCTCAACCATTATTGGTGACCTCAAAGCGGACTGTGACCTGATAGACATTCTCACAGCTCTCTTTCCTTGTGGCTCTATTACAGGGGCACCAAAAGTCTCCACCATGGCGATTATCACATCTCTAGAGCCAAACCCAAGGGGAATTTATTGTGGAACTGTTGGCATTTGCCTGCCTGACGGTCGCCGTCTCTTCAATGTTCCCATTAGAACCATCCAGCTCAGTCATAACCAAGCTACCTATGGTGTCGGAGGCGGCATCACTTGGCAAAGCAAGTGGGAAGACGAATACGAAGAAGTCCATCAAAAAACAGCCTTTCTCTATCGGCACAAACAAAGCTTTAACCTCAAAACAACCGCCAAGGTAGAACAGAAAAAAATAGCCTTCCTTGAGCAACACCTCAATCGGCTTAAAGAAGCAGCCACTTATTTTGCCTACCCTTACGATGAGAAAGCTTTGCAGAAACAACTAGCAACCTATTTGGAAGACAAGGACGATGCTGCCTACCGCTTGACGATTAGTTTATCCAAAGATGGAAAGATGAGACTCTCTGATCAACCTTTGGAACCTTTATCAGCCGATTTTCTAACAGCTCAGCTCTCTTTACAGGACAAGGACGTGACAGCTTCGCCTTTTACCTACTTTAAAACCAGCTATCGCCCTCATATTGAGCAAAAATCTTATGAACAGGTGTTCTATAGCCAAGCGGGGCAATTATTGGAAACTTCCATTGGCAATCTCTTTGTTCAGCTGAATCATACCCTCTACACACCACCAGTTGCGGTAGGTATTTTACCAGGCCTGTTCCGCCAAGAACTGCTAGCTAGCGGTCAGGTTCAGGAAAAAGAGTTAACACTAACTGATTTAAAAGAGGCGAGCGCTATTTTTGGAGGAAATGCTGTCCGTGGCCTTTATCCTCTCAACCTTGAGCTTACTCATCTTAATGCCCTTTTAGCCAGCGATCAAGCCTAAACTGACACTCATCTTTTGTTATTAAGGAACCTATGATACTCTTAATTGATAATTACGATTCATTTACCTACAACCTCGCCCAATATCTAAGTGAATTTGACGAGACTATTGTCTTGTATAACCAAGATCCACACTTATATGACATGGCCAAAAAGGCTGACGCGCTAGTCTTTTCACCCGGCCCTGGTTGGCCAAAAGAAGCTAACCAAATGCCAAAACTCATTCAAGACTTTTACCAAACAAAACCCATTTTAGGGGTATGTCTGGGACACCAAGCGATCGCTGAAACCCTAGGGGGAAACTTACGCTTGGCCAAACGCGTCATGCATGGGAGACAAAGCACCATTGAAACGCAAGGCCCTGCTAGTCTTTTTCGCTCCCTCCCAAAACAGGTTACCGTCATGCGCTACCATTCCATCGTTGTGGATCAATTGCCCAAAGACTTTATCGTGACCGCTAGAGACTGTGACGATCAGGAAATCATGGCATTTGAACATCGCTCCCTACCACTTTTTGGCCTACAATTCCATCCAGAAAGCATCGGAACCCCTGATGGCATGACCATGATTGCTAACTTCATCGCAGCCATTCCCCATTAATCCCATCCGCAAAAAGAAAGGAGGACAGTTACATGCCCGATCATTTAGCGCTCCGCATGCGCCCCAAAACCATTTCAGAGGTCATCGGACAAGAACATCTTGTTGGAGAAGGTAAAATCATCCGTCGCATGGTGGAAGCCAATATGCTATCGTCCATGATTCTCTATGGCCCTCCAGGAATCGGTAAAACTTCCATTGCTTCTGCTATTGCTGGTACTACTAGATATGCCTTTCGGACCTTTAATGCCACCATTGACAGCAAAAAACGTCTTCAAGAAATTGCTGAGGAGGCCAAATTTTCAGGAGGATTGGTATTGCTACTAGACGAGATTCATCGGCTAGACAAAACCAAACAAGACTTCCTGCTCCCCTTACTGGAAAATGGTACCATTATCATGATTGGCGCAACCACTGAGAATCCCTTCTTTTCAGTGACACCAGCTATCAGAAGCAGGGTCCAGATTTTTGAACTGGAACCTCTCTCCAACGAGGATATCAAGCGTGCCCTTCGAACTGCCATTACCGATAAAGAAAGAGGCTTTGCCTTTGACGTGATGCTTGACGATAATGCTCTTGATTTTATCGCAACAGCCACCAATGGCGATTTACGCTCAGCCTATCACTCCTTGGATCTAGCAGTCATGTCTACAAAGCCAGATAGCGATGGGAAGCGACACATCACCTTAGACACTGTTGAAAATTCCTTGCAGCGCAGCTATATTACCATGGATAAAGATGGCGACGGGCATTATGATGTCCTATCTGCCCTCCAAAAAGCTATTCGTGGTTCCGATGTCAATGCCAGTCTTCACTATGCGGCACGATTAGTGGAAGCAGGCGATTTACCAAGCCTAGCTAGGCGGTTGATTGTGATTGCTTATGAAGATATTGGTTTGGCTAATCCTGACGCCCAAGTCCATACCGTTACCGCACTTGATGCCGCTCAGAAAATCGGCTTTCCAGAAGCACGTATTCTAATTGCTAACGTGGTCATTGATTTGGCCTTATCCCCAAAATCCAACTCAGCTTATCTGGCCATGGATGCTGCCTTAAGCGATTTGAGAACATCAGGAAACCTTCCTATTCCAAGGCATTTGAGAGATGGGCATTATGCTGGCAGTAAAGAACTGGGGAATGCCAAAGATTACCTTTACCCCCACGCTTACCCTAAAAAATGGGTCAAACAACAGTACCTGCCAGATAAATTAATCGGTAAACAGTATTTTTCCCCAAACGAAACAGGAAAATATGAACGCGCCCTGGGTGCCAACAAAGAGCGTATTGACAAGCTTTCTAGTCACTCAACCGGTATCCCAAAGTAGCAAACGGTTACATTTTTTAGGGTTGGGACTTGAAAAAATCTGAGAAAGTGGTATCATAAACATACAGAAACATTGCTGTGGCATACGAATCCACATCTAAGTGTTGACCGACTATTTCTTTGTATTTTCGGGAAACAAAGACTCTTTCTAGTCTGCAAGCCGTTTCACGCGGACGCAACTTCCAAGAAAGAGCGCGTTACCCACCTGCTTATATTGCGCGGGCTCAATACAAAAAGTGGATCACCGGTGCCAATACAGCATTCTTGCCTCCTTAGCTCAGTTGGTAGAGCAGTAGACTCTTAATCTATGGGTCACAGGTTCGAGCCCTGTAGGGGGCATTAATAATAGTGTCAAAAACCTTGATTTAAAAGGTTTTTTTCTTTGTTTTGGCAAATTTGTTCTAAATTTGTTCTAGAAGATATTCTTTAAAAATTAACTTTAAGATACTAAACTTCTGACCGTTTCATATTCCTTATTTATTACTTCTGTCAAGACGTGACCATAAGTTTCAAGTAACTGTGTAATATCCTTATGACCCATTAATCTTGCAACTACCCAAATATCAACTCCCTTAGCCAATAAATAACTTCCATAGGTATGTCTCGCACCTGTTGCAGTCATTTTTGAATCAATATTTAAGACATGTAATACATTTCTCAAGCTTTTATTAATGGCACTATTTGACGACACACCGTACCTATAGTCATAAAATATTTGATTATTAATATTTACAATTTTTAAATTCTTCAACATAACTTGCTGATCGTCCTTCAAGCGCCTTAAGATTAATGCTAAAGATTGACTAATAGGAATAGTACGAATAGAAGTTTTTGTTTTAGGTGGACTAAAAGTTCCCTTATCGCCACTAAATCTTCTATACGTCTTGATTTCTAGATCCTCAAAATTAACATCATTCCAAGTTAATGCTAAAGCTTCACCCACTCGCAAACCTGTTTTAAATAACACCAGTAATAAATAATAAACGATACTATCTGAATAATCTAAATTATTTTCTAAATAAGATATTACTTTCTTATAATCAGAAATACTATGTAGATATTTATCATCTGCATCCTTAACAAATTGCCTACCAGCTATGACAACTCCATCTGTAAAGTCAGATAATAAAATGCCATCTCTTTTTGCAAACTGAATGGTTTTTTTTATATCAGAATTTAATCTCCTGACATGATTTTTAGTATATTTTTCAGCGTACGTATTTAATTTCCTTTGATACGCACTATGCTTTATTTTATTTACCTTCTGATTCCCAAAAAGCTTACGAATAATCGAACCCCTAATAAAATATTTATTCTTAGTAGTCTCTGCTAAATCACTAGGCTTAATGACTAAGTTATACCATTCAAACCACAGTTCATACAATGTTATATCAGAAGATATAGAATTCACTAGTGACTTTTGTTGCTCCAGTCTCATAGCCTCATTCATAGCTTCACGTTTTGTCTTAAAACCTGAACCAGAAGCGACTAACTCGCTTTTTTCATTAAATATTCTATAATCCCATAATTTCTTTTTACCTCTTTGTCTATACGTTGCCATTTTACTCCTTTCCTAGACATCAAGGAATTTATCCTCAATATTATATCATTTAGTTATTTAACAAAATAGAACCAAAATTTTCTTCAAAATATTTTCTAGCTTTAGTTGCTAATATTTTATAACGGCTACCTTTCCCCCTAGGATAAACAATAAAACCATTTGGATTAATTGATAAATCCACTTCTTTTTTTATTTCTGGATTCAACAAAATGTCATTAATTAACTTTGATCTACCAATTCCTAAAAGTTCCTGTAAATTTTCAATATCCCACCATTTTCCTTGTTCATTATCACTTAACAAGTCTAAATATTCCTCTTTAGAAATGATAACAACATCATCTGGTACAGGAACACTCACATTAAAAACTTGTTGCATACTCATTCTCCTTATAATTTAATTACTCCGAACATTATTTGTTCCGGTTAAGCAGGTTTTCTGATTTAAAATCGAACTATTTTTCATCTTTAGCTTTAATTTATATACAGTATCCCCGAACTTTGCTCTTTAATAAAAAACAAACAAAAAAAGCCATGAAGTTAATCATGGCATTATCTTATTTTTCACTTTTCTTTTTCAAAAACATTAAATACTTTTTGATATTATCTTTCCAACCTACCCAGATAGCTCCTAAAATAGCTAAACCTCCCAAAATGGCTAAGATTGTTTTAGTCTCTCCAGTTGATGGTAAAACTTCTAACTTCCCATCTTTTGTTTTTAAAGCAACTGTACCATCTTTTTGCTTTACAGCACCAATTGCTATCGCAGGTTTCAGTACATTACCAGTTTCTGTTTGAACCCAAACATTGCCATCTTGCGTTCCCAAAACCGTGTAGCCTGTATTCGTAACAATTGGTGTCTCAATAACAGGTTTCGTCACAGGTTTAGGAGTTTCAGTTGTACTAGCACCTGTATTTTCTTCAGCTTTTTTCGCCTCTTCTGACTTAGGTTGTTCTGGAATCACTTCTAAATCATTGGGCTTAACAGGCTCTTCCGTCTTCTCTTTGCTTGGCTTAGTCTCCGTTGGATCTGTTACTTTATCCTCGCTTGTTTCTGAATCTGATTTAACTGGAGGGATTAGCTGATCAGTACTATCTGCCACCTTGTCCTCGCTTGGCTTAGTCGGGTCAACAATTTTATTAGTAGTATCTGTTCCTGTATGCTCACTCGGTGTCGTTGGTTGAGGTGAGACTGGTACCACCACTGCATCCGTTGTTCCTGCTACTGGATCTGCTACATCATTAGCACAAACCACCCCACTTCCAAGCAAAGCAATACTTGCAATCGTCATAAAACTCATCATTTTTTCTTTTGTCATCTTATTTTTCCTCTTTTCGTTTAATTAAAACATGACATTTTTTGGAGTGCCATGTAAACTCACAAATTCAAACTGACCTGTACCAGTAACATAATTACCAACAAGACTTAATTGATCTTGCTGGTGAGTCACTAATAAGATCGTAAATTGATAAACATTATCAGAATGACTCTGATAAACCGACAAGCTATCTAAATCAAAATGATATCCTGCTAAAAGCATCGTTTTAATGCTTGTTGCCATTGCTGGATTAGTGATGGATAACTTATTATCATAAGTAACCTTAATATCATCTTGACTTGGCACACTAGCAAAATAATCAATCGGTATCACAATAGCTGCTTTCACTTGTTCAGCTTCTTTTTGGTTAACCCGTTCCTCAGGCTCTTCTAAGGTGGCCTTGGCTTCTTTAGTAACATTTCTCTTAACCTTGGTCTTACTTTGCTTCGGTTTAATTGGTTGTACAAGTATTTCTTGATTATCTTTCATCTTAGATGACTTTTGATGATGATAAAACCGATAAAATCCAAATGAAATAGCTGCTACAAGTATAACAATAAGAACTTTTCTTACCTTCATCATTTACCTACCGTTCCTACTGATTTCGTAATCTGATAACCCACTTTTGCAGGATTGTAAAAAGTATATCCTTCATTCTTTAATTCTGTAGTAGTGACATAGCGATAGTTCCAAGAGTATTTTCCAAAACCACCATCATCACCTGAATAAGATGAATAATTCTGTTCAACAATTAGAATATCTCCATTTTCAAAAACATGACTAACCACACCTGTGTGACCAGCAGGACTAGTCCCTGAAGATGAAAATACAGCTCCTGAAGTTGGTGATTTATCAGATGAACCGCCAAAAGTCCTAACCCAATTAGCAACAACCATATTACCATTACCTGCCTTTTGTGTTGGATGGCTACCATTTTTTGACCACAAAGCATACATCAAACTCGCAGAAAGATCGGTACACTGCCCACCTGTCCAAGCAATCGCATACCAACCAGTCGCTTGTCGATAATTCAAACCAACCGACCTAGGATCAAGCGCATAAGGCTTTAGATCTGCTGGTAATTGTTCTGGCCGCCAAGCATTGTACGAAGTATAATTAACTTTACCTGTACGATCTTTACCAAAAGCCCCCTTAGAGTAAGAACCTGATTCACACAACGATAAAACAGTTTCTTTTGATTCTCCTTCTCCTGGCTTTAGTGGACCAGAAATACCAAAAGACTTATGAAAAGTTGCCTCATTGTAGCTATATTTAGCACCATCAAATAATTCATACGCTTTTTGGGCATCTGCTTGCTTTTGAAAAGGATTGATATGAGCTGTACTACCACGTTCGTAAGCCTGCCAAACTAACGTAGCCTGTTTCGGATCGGTCATCTGGGCCATTTGCTTAAACGTATGATTACCTCCTGTCAAATCCATTGAAGCATTCCAATCACCAACTAAAATTGCTTTTGCAACAAAAGCATTCATAGCATCTGCATCTTCCCACTTAGGGTCACCTAAAGGGGCATATTTGGTATAAGGGGTAAATTGATAAATACCACCACCTGCTTCTGTCGTATAGTAACTTAAACCGACTGGTTTTACGCCAAAAGCAATAGAATTCGTTCTTAAATCATTGCCATAATGTCCTTCTGCTTGACCTATCATGGCAAAGCCACCCTCGGAATTAACCCAACCTACAATTCCTGCAGCAGAAGCTCCTGAAAGTCCTTTTGTCACCCAAGCGTCAAAGACTTTACCTGCCGTTATATTTGCAATTGAACCTTTCTTTGTCCAATCGGTTTGTGAAGCGGAATCACTTGATGTAACAAATTGTGTTGATAGTTCAGGAGTCACTTGACAATCACCTTGACTGCTACTAAATATAGTCGTAATAATAACAACAATAAAAAAAGAAATGCTTATAAGCACTCCTAGACAGCCTAGTTTCTTCTTGATAACATTCCCTCCTTCTTAAACTGGTCAATCAGAGATACGATATGTTATAATAAAAAAGCAGAAAAGTTAAGACGGTGGCTCTTATTTCTGAAAGGTGGTGGTGCTTATGAATGTAGGTACTAAAATCCAAAGGGAAAGGAGCGAGTTGTTGTCGGTTTACGAGACAATGCAACTCATGCTTGGGTTCGGTAGTTTTCTACTCTCACTCATTGGCTTAGTTGTTATTATCGTAAAACTAAGCAATAAAAAATAACCGTCTCAACTTTGGTCGGTTGACGGTTATTCTTAACCAATAAACATGCCACCGTCTTAAACGGTTCTGCATTGGGTAGTTGTTTCGAACAACTGCCCTTTTCTATTTTCATTATAACCCTTATCTCCAAATTAAGCAACTATTTGATAATGTCACAATAAAATACTATTCTTTTCCTACTTCTTTATAACCATATTTTTTCAATGCTTCCTCACAAGCTTTTGATCCCTTTTTATAAAAATCACTTTCTACACCAGTAAAATTTGTTGTCAATTTTCCATCCTTATAACTATATTTTTCAGAACCAAATTTACTTTCAATAATTTTTAACTCTGAATCAATTTTTATTGAATAACCACCTTCTGATTCAACATAACCTTTATCACCTTTAATTGTAGCCATATGCTGATTCCTAGCATCATTAATCCAATAATATTCACCATCTAAACTATTATTTGAACATGCTACCAAAAAGAGAATTGATAGCGCTAGTAATAGAGAAACTAAAATTCTTCTTTTCATTTGAATTCTCCTAATATCTTCCTATATTTTTATTATAACACCAATACTATATAAGTAACACAAATAATATCATTTTAAGATTGCATACAAAAAAGCTTGCATTTTGAAAATGCAAGCCCATTAAATCAGAAAGTAATATTTTAATTTAAAAAGTAAATCTCTTTTAATCTAATTATTTTTTTGCAAGTAATTTATATATTTTTATAAGACAAATTACTGCCGTAATAGCAAGTCCTAAGTACAACAAATTCAATAGTATTCCTAAATATAGCATAAACTCTGCCATAATAACCTCCTGACTAATCTCTAATTAAAAATTAGTATCCAACCAAAAAGTATCATTACCAACTCTGAAATACAGATGTTTTGTAGAAGTTCCTGAAGGAAGTCCTAATCCTGGAGAGACAGTCCATTGACCTTTTATACCACCATACGCTGAAGCTCCAGGTGCCTCACTAGCTCTAAATACACCATTAGCTAAAAAAGCCCAACTTCCTGCTCCATTAACTGTGGCACCATATACTCTATCAAGCCTGTCATACCCACCTTGAACCTTCTGAAAATCTACGTAATAAGTTGCTTGTAAACCTACTAATCCTGCATTCCCTGAAACAAGCATTCCTTTACATACACTGTAACCAGATCCTGAAGACCATGTTCCACCACTTGTACCTGCAGATCTAGCAAGAAGTTTCTCTGGTCTTATAGTTTCCATAATAGTATCTTTATCAAGCAAATTTCCATTATCATCATAAAATTCTGCTTGCGAAAAGTCAAATCTGACCGTAGTATAATTTTTATCATTATGAGATGATAAAGAACGTGCATAGGAAGCAATATTATTCGTTTCCTGTTGAGTGACAAACTCTATAACATATGGAGATATTTTTTCGGATGAAATAACTATATTTGAAGTTTGAGAGCTATCGTTAGAATTTACCACTTCATTAGCGTTTACTGAATGAATACTTGAATTCTCTGTAACTAAGAAGCTCATCCCAACTATACAAGCAGCCAATATAACTTTTGTCTTTTTCATAATTATCCTTCTCCAAAATAAAAATTAAAATATTACTTTAATATAATTATACACCATATCTCCTCTAAAAGGAAGCGCTTTCTTTATAGCTCCATATACTCTTCGTTTGAAAATCCTACATAATTTTCACAATAAAATAATTTAACTTAAGTAACCTATTTTATTCAAAAAACTATTCTAAATTTAGATAATAGTATAGAATTATTAAGCCATTAATTACAATTTCTTTTAGCATCTAAACTCTATAAATATACAAGAATAGCAATTATTTACTAATAATTATGTTCCCGAATTTTTATTATTTTGCCCACCTTTTGCCCACCAAAATTTTATTTTATGACTTTACTTAACATTAATTATTGACTTAGAACACCCTTAAATATCTGGTAACATCACTTATCACATTTTATCTTACCTTAGTTTTATCCTGTAGGGGGTATACAACTATATATAAAAAAGCCTTTGATTAAAGGCTTTTTTGCTTGTCTGGAGGGGATTTGTCCCACCATTTGTCCCCGAAATAATTTATTATATTTTTTGATGTCAAATTGAAAATCTGAAATTTTCTGACGTTCAATTACTTCAAAATTTTCTTTTTGAAAATCTTTACGAATAGTAATTGAGTTTAGACAATCAAAGCCTAACTCTCTATATAATTTCATTGCTTTCAAATTCCTTGAAGCCACTTCTAGATACAAAGATTCCGAATATTGTGAATAGGTTACACTAAACTAGACAGTCTTATAAAGTGTTCTACACTAAAGAAAACAGGAGAACAGATATGTCTAGAAAAATA
>ERZ1023187.33-NODE-33-length-75334-cov-51.404615_pt1 | contig 75334 bp, 65 predicted proteins | sample MGYA00380438_ERZ1023187 | MGnify/ENA primary metagenome ERZ1023187 (study PRJEB33173, sample SAMEA4830291) | metagenome | study: EMG produced TPA metagenomics assembly of the PRJEB25223 data set... | reverse complement strand
TAAGACACCGCCTTTTCACGGCGGTAACACGGGTTCGAATCCCGTACGGACTATAATTCTGTTTTTTATCATGATTTATAATTGGTAAAATTCAAAATCCTCGGAAGATCATTAAGATCTTCTTTTTTATTGTCTATTTTTGAGTTTTCTGTCAGGGATTGATCTGTTTAGAGGTTTTTAGTTGAAATAGAGTTTGGCCTTTTGATAATGTATAGTTCCTTTCTCTTGTTTGACTCTTTTGATAGGGGATTAGTATTATTTGGAATACAAAAAAGATATCCTTTGAAATATGATCAGCGGACATCTTTTTAGTATGATTATGCATGTAGCTATAAGTCAAGCATTCGTTTAATTGATTTCATGAGGGAGTAAGATCGTTTCAATACCTGAATTGTCGACTACATAGATTGTTCTTGGGTAAAGAGGAAGGCTAGTTGCTACACCAAAACTGGCATAGCGTTCCTTTGCTTTTTGAAATGCCATAAAAAATTTTCCTCTCTAGTAATAAAGCACTCCTGTGGAGTGCTAGACAACTATCAACGATTCTTCAGTTCAAGATAACGTTTGTACCAAATACTGATATAGGCCTTGGAAAATGGTCCTTTTTCATGATTAATCCAGTCAACTAATATTTTGACATTTTCTTTTAGAATAAAGTCCATATCAGCTGAATACTGCATTTCTTTTTTATGAACCTCGTATTCGTCAACATCAAGTAATCTCTTTTCACCATCCGCAAAAACTTTGACATCTAAATCGTAATCAATGTATTTAAGGGCCTCAGTGTCCATCATGTATGGACTAGCTAAGTTACAGTAATAAGAGACGCCATTATCTCGAATCATGGCTATAATGTTGAACCAGTATTTTTTGTGAAAATAAACGATTGCAGGCTCACGAGTAACCCAGCGTCTACCATCACTTTCTGTGACAAGAGTGTGATCATTAACTCCAATAAGGGCATTTTCAGTTGTTTTGAGTACCATAGTATCGCGCCAGGTTCGGTGCAATCTACCATCATGCTTATAACTTTGAATTGTAATAAAGTCGCCTTCTTTAGGTAATTTCATGCCTTACCAACTTTCTACAATTAAACTTATCCCTTATAGTCTATCATAAATGTGTGAATAAATCACTTAATTTTGTCATACTTAGAGATAATCTCTTAATTTGCTGGTAATATCATCACTCGGGTAACCTTTTCGGTATAGGGTTTGGTAGAGCTTTTGCTTTAAGGTATAACCATCATATTTGCGACTGAGTTTACGATATTGTTTGTCTAATTCTTTATCAAGAAGATCTTCTATGTCTTGATTATCTTGGTCAAAATTAAGTTGATTGAGGCTATGTTTAGCCGAATCGTAGGAAAAGCCTTTGGTGAGTAAGGATTGCATCAGTTTATCCTTTAAAGCTTTGGGAGGAAGTTTTCCTTGGTACTTACTGAAGAGTTTTTGGGATACTTTTTGTGCAAGTTGGTTGAAGTCAGTTTGAGATAAGATAGGATCAATGTCATGACTTGCAATGCCTTTTTGTAATAATTTTTGTTTTAACACTTGAGGACCTTTATCACCATTTAGCTGATTTTGACGGATATAGGTCTCCGCTAATTTGGCGTCATCTAACCACTTGTCTTGTTGGAGATGGTGAATGATGTCCGGAATAATGCTTTCGTCAATATCGTGCTTAAGCAGGTAGTCCTTGACTTGCTTTTGGCTGCGTTGTTGGAAGGAAAGAAAATAGAGAGCTAGGTTTTTACCGTAGGACAGTTGTGCAAAATGTTTAATGTCTTCAAGCTGATCATTGTCAAGGACTTTATCTTTACTCAGCATAAAGTGGACGATGGTATCTTCTGTTACATACAGAGCGTCATTGTCATCAAATTCAACGAGATACAGACGCTTTTTCTTTTCGATTTTAGTGATTTTCATACTTTGATTATATCAAAAATGGTAAAATAGAAAATGAAAATACTGCTAAAATAGGTTAGTTCGTGAGTGACTTTGGCAGTGAGATTAAAAAAGTTACAGAGTAAGGGGAAGACATGGTCATAAAGGTTAAACAGAAAATTCCTTTAAAAATTAAACGAATGGGGATTAATGGCGAAGGGATTGGTTTTTACCAGAAAACCTTGGTATTCGTTCCTGGTGCTTTAAAGGGAGAAGATGTTTTTTGCCAAGTCACGGAGGTTAAGCGTAATTTTGCAGAGGCCAAGCTGTTAACGGTAAATAAGGCTTCTAAGAATCGTGTCAAACCAGCTTGCCCTATTTATGAAACTTGTGGTGGTTGCCAAATCATGCATTTAGCCTATCCTAAACAGCTAGATTTCAAAGATGATGTGATTAGGCAGGCCCTTAAAAAATTCAAACCAGCTGGTTATGAGCAATTTGAGATTAGGCATACCAAGGGAATGAAGAAGCCAGACCACTACCGAGCTAAATTGCAGTTTCAGTTAAGATCATTTGGGGGATCGGTCAAAGCTGGTCTATTTTCACAAGGGAGTCACCGTTTGGTTCCTATTGATTATTGTTTGGTTCAGGATGCATTGACACAGGAAATCATTAATTCCATCACTCAGTTAGTGGATAAATACAGATTGCCTGTTTACAATGAACGCAATATTGCAGGTATTCGGACGGTAATGGTTCGGAAAGCACAGGCTAGTGATCAGGTGCAGATTATTATTGTGAGCAGTAAGGAAATTAGTTTGGCCGGGCTCATTGGAGACGTGACCAAGGCCTTTCCTCAAATTAAGATGGTGGCTTTGAATATTAATCGTTCTAAATCGAGTGACATCTATGGGGAAGAAACTGAAATCTTATGGGGACAAGAGGCGATCCATGAAGAAGTTTTGGACTATGGATTTGCGTTATCACCGAGAGCTTTTTACCAACTTAATCCACAGCAGACAGAGGTTTTGTATGGTGAGGTGGTTAAGGCCTTGGATGTAGGGGTCACAGATCACATTATCGATGCCTATTGTGGCGTTGGTTCAATTGGCTTTGCATTTGCAGGGAAAGTCAAGTCTGTGCGGGGGATGGATATTATCCCAGAAGCGATTGAGGATGCACAAAAAAATGCCAAAGCCATGGGCTTTGACAACGCTTACTATGAGGCAGGGAAGGCAGAGGATATTATTCCTAAATGGTATAAACAAGGTTACCGAGCGGATGCTATCATTGTCGATCCGCCAAGAACTGGTTTAGATGAAAAATTATTAAAAACCATTCTTCGTTATCAGCCTAAACAGATGGTGTATGTGTCTTGTAATACCTCTACTTTAGCCCGCGACTTGATACAGCTAGCAACTGTTTACGATGTTCACTATATCCAAAGTGTAGACATGTTCCCTCATACGGCAAGGACCGAGGCTGTAGTGAAATTGTCCAAACGACATATCGATGACCATCATAAATGACTGAAGACGATATGAAAGATGTTAACATCAAAAAATAAGGCCACATACCGTGACATTAAAGATTAATTGAGAGAGAAGGAATCATGATAAAACGTATTACCATTTTGGGAACGGGAATGATGGGGAAACAACTAGCAGCTTTTTTGCTCAATTCCCATTTGGAGGTTACCTTGGTCAAGGTCAGTTCTTCGCAGAATTTGCAAGAGGATGAGCAAGCTGTCCTCTCTTATATCAAGAAACGCTTATATGAAGCTTCTTATATTCAGCATTTTCACTTCCAGTCTTTGGAGGCTTATTTGGAACAGAGGATTGATGCTGATTTAATGATTGAAGCAGTTGTGGAGGACTTAGAGGTAAAGCAGTCTTTATTGCAAAGACTTAGTTGTCAGCTTGGAGAGCATACCTTTATTGCTACTAATACCTCATCATTAAGCCTTGAAAAGATAGCTAGTTCTTTGAATCCAGATATGACGAGACGTTTTTTGGGGCTTCATTTTTTCGCTCCTGTTCGTCAGATGCCCTTAGTAGAAGTGTGTTATCATTCGGAATTTGAAGAGCAGTATAAACCTCTTATAGAAGAATTCGTTGCAAAAACCTTAGGAAAAGAAATGATTATTGCCAATGATGTGCTAGGTTTCATTGCTAATCGGATAGGTTTTTATGCTAATTACGACTTGATGAGACTGGGTGAGGAAGCCGATATAGGGATTGAAGCTATTGATTTTCTCTCTGTTCATGCTTTAAAACGATCAGCGATGGGCCCTTACGCTTTGACCGATTATACTGGCTTATTGTTATCTGATGAGGCCCAAAAAACCTATGCTCAAAGCAAACGAGATGTGCCTTTCTTTCAAGAACGGTCTTTACCTAAAGAAATGGTCAATCGTTCTTATTTTGGCGCTCGTTATGGTAAGGGTTATTATCAAATCATTGAGGGGAAAAAACTTGTCATCAATCCCAAAACCTATCACTATCAAGCAATGTCTCCTATTCCAAAAGAATGGTTTGAAATATATAAGAATGCATCTCCAAAAACTGTCTTTCATGACATCATGGTTAATAATGATTCCTTGAGTTTATTTTTAAGGCAGGTTATTGAAAATGTCTTATATTATGCCCTTATTCAAGTTCCTTTTGCGACTGAGAATTATAAGTCTATCGATAAAGCTATGCGTTATGGGTATAATTGGCAGTTGGGACCATTTGAAATTTGGGATTTACTTGGCTTCAATCAAGTGAAAGAAAACTTGCAAAAAAGATTTGGACCATTACCGAACTGGCTTGATCATATTAATGGCTGTTTTTATGCTCAAAATCCCTATGATTCGTCTATGGAGATAATGCAGGTGGCACCAAATCTTATTTGGGATCGACCTAACCAAAGTTCTCTGAGGCAAACAGAGGATGGTGTGTTGTTATTTAGCATGGCAACTCCAAAATCCGTAATCAATCCCCAGTTGTTAAATGATTTAAGTGAAGCTATTGAATTGCTTGAAGAATCTGATAATAAGGGGCTTGTGATTCATAGTCTAGGAAAGCATTTTTCAGTTGGTTATGACATTAAGTTGATGTCAAGACAAATCGAGGAGAAAACTCTTTTATCTTCCTTACAAGATCAGTATCCTAAGACACACGAGCTTTTGAAAGCTCTGCGATTTAGCAAAAAACCAATCATTTCTGCGCTACATGGGAAAGCCCTAGGTGGCGGAGCGGAAATTGCAATGCTTTCTTCAGAAGTTCTGGCTGATGTTAATCTTAAAATCGGCCTTGTTGAGTATGGTATTGGATTGTTGCCTGGTGGTGGTGGCTTGGCTTATTTGGCTGAAACGGTTCTGAGGTCATCTTATAGCAGGGCTCAAAAGAAGACAGACTTGGTAGACCGCTTTTTGTTAGTTTCAGGTCAAAAGGTGTCCAATAACGCCTATGAAGCAGTTCGTTTAGGCTTATTAAAAGCTAATACCACTATTGTGAAACGACAGGCAGATTTGGTAGAATTGGCAATCAGTCGTGTCCTGTTTTTGGATAAGGCAGGTTACATCCCTGTGGAACCTCAATCCTATCGTGCTCTTGGCAATGAATTTATTGCGATTATGAAAGGAATGATTGCCAATTATAGAGCAGGAGGTTTCATTTCAGCTGCGGAGGTCCCTGTCCTAGAAAAACTTGCCTTTGTTTTAGGAGGGGGTTCTCTGCCAATGGGAACTAAAATTGACTTTGAACATCTCTTAAACCTAGAAAAAGAATGTTTTCTACAACTTTTGTCAAATCCAGATACTATTGAAAAACTGTCACAGTTTGCTAAGCCTTAGGGTATCATTCACGAATTTAGATTAGAAAGAGGTTGCGATGACCGAAGCCTATATTGTTGCTTATGGACGTTCTCCAATTTGTAAAGGAAAGGAAGAGGGAACTTACTATTACAGTAAACCTGAAGAAATTGCTGCTCAGGTGCTTAGAGGGGTCTTAACTACCTTAGGAGAAAGTTTTCCCACTCACGCCATTGAGGATGTGATTGTAGGTTGTTCAGTTCCTGAAAACCTTCAAGGCATGAACATTGCTAGAAAAATCAGTTTGCTAGCTGGTTTAGATGTTTGTGTTCCGGGTCAAACCATTAACCGTTTTTGTGCTTCTGGCTTACAGAGTATTGCAACAGCTGCAGCCTTTATCCAGTCTCAGCAGGCTGATCTCCTGATTGCTGGTGGTCTTGAATTTGCCAGTACCACACCAGCAACTAGTCCAGAAATGACCAATAGCCTTTTGTTAGAATCATCTCCTAATCCATACAGTCCTTGGATGGGAATTACTGCTGAAAATGTTGCCGAAAAGTATTCTATTAGTTCTGAAGAACAAAATCGCTTTGCCCTTACAAGCCATGAAAAGGCTCACTTGGCTCAGGTTTCTGGTAAGTTTGAAGAGGAGATTATTCCTGTAGTGGTTCAGAGACCAAAGCGTATAGGAAGTGATATTGTCCTTGAAGACCATGTCATTGATAAGGATGAAGGGATTCGAACGGATTCCAGTATCGAGAAACTTGAGCACTTACCTAAGATTTTTAAGAAAGAAGGGACAGTCACGGCTGCAACTTCTTCACAAATTAGTGACGGGGCTGCTTTTGTAGTTCTTGCTTCTCCAGCAGCTGTTAAACGCTATCAGCTTAAACCACTTGCAAGATTTTTGGGATGCCATACGACTGGTTGTGAGCCAGCACTCATGGGATTGGGTCCTATCACAGCTATCCCTAAGGTTCTCGAAAAAACAGGTTTAAAACAAAAAGATATAGACCTGATTGAATTAAATGAAGCTTTTGCTGCTCAAGCATTGGCCTGTATTAAAGCATTAAATCTAGCTGATGATAAAGTTAATGTTAATGGTGGAGCAATTGCCTTAGGTCACCCTAATGGTGCGACAGGGACAGTATTGACCATCAAAGCTCTTTCCGAACTCAAACGCCGTCGAGAGAGATATGGCTTAATCAGTATGTGTGTCGGTGGCGGTATGGGGGCTGCAGGGATTATTGAAAATTTAGGAGCAAGTACATGACCAGTATTGAAAAATTATTGAACTGTCGTTACCCTTTATTGCAAGGGGGAATGGCCTACATTTCCCAACCCAAACTCGTCGCAGCTGTTAGCGAAGCTGGTGGCGCTGGTATCCTAACATCTGTTGGCGAAACTCCTACATCATTAAAAGCATTGATTGACGAAGTTCGTCAATTAACCAGTCATACTTTTGGTGTTAATTTGATGTTACAACAAAACAATATTGCTGAATTAGTAGAAGTCATTGTGCAAGAGAAGGTACCATTTGTGACAACTGGAGCTGGGAATCCAGCTCCCTATTTGCGAGCCCTTAAAGAAGCCGGTATCAAAGTATTAGCTGTGGTAGGGTCTGTTTATCATGCTAAAAAAATGGATGCTTTAGGAGTTGATGCGATCATTGCAGAAGGACAGGAATCTGGCGGCCATATTGGAGAGATTTCTAGCATGGTCTTAATCCCCCAAGTCGTCGATGCTGTTTCAGTACCAGTCATTGGAGCAGGTGGTGTTTATGATCATCGTTCTATTTCGGCTATGATTGCTTTGGGTGCCAAAGGGGTTCAGGCGGGTACCATATTTTTAGCCAGTCAAGAGTGCCAAATTCCCAATTCCTATAAAGAAAAGTTACTGGATGCTAGTGAGCCTGCAACTATTGTGACAGGTTTAAAATACGGCCATCCCGTTCGTAGTTTGAAGACAACCTTGGTTGCTGAGTATGCGGAAAAAGAATTTTCAGGGGCATCAAAAGAAGAGTTAGATGCCTGTATTGGAGATGCTTACCATCAAGCCGTTGTCAGCGAAACAGACCATGGTTGCTATTTAGCGGGTCAGGTTGCTGCTGCAATTAGGAGGATAGAAACGGTTCAGGTCATTGTTGATCGCTTATTTCCTCCTAAGCAAACTGGTTCGAAATAATTGATTTCAATGTTTTATGTAGTCTTAGCAACGTCGAAAAGAAAAGGAGTGATTCAATGGCAATTGATGTGACGAGTTTATATAATCGTCGTCGTGATAATCGTTGGGATAGAGTGAGTGTTGGTGATTTTTTGGAACGCGTGACTTATAGTTATCCTAATAAAGAGGCTATAGTGGCTTATGAAGGTGCCTATGCCTATCAAGACTTTGCTCGTTTAACCTATCAAGAAGCAGAAAATGCTGCCAATCAATTTGCAAACAGTCTTTTAGCAACTGGTTTGGAAAGAGGAGATCGGGTTTTATTGTATTGTGATAATTCTTCTGAGGCCATGATTGCTAAACTAGGTATTGCCAAAGCTGGACTTGTTGTTGTGCCTGTCAATACCATGGTGGCATTAGATGTCACTGCGCATATTATTGAGTTAACGGAACCGAAATTTGTTCTAGCAGATGCTGAGCATGTTTCTACTATTTCTGGTCTTTTAAACGAAAAAGGCATTGAGATTAATGTCGTCATCCCCCTTGGTGGAGAAGTTTCAAATGACAGTCAAGATTTTAAGGCTTTTTTAGAGCAATCGTCACCTTCAGCACCTGAAATTCGTATTCACGGAGATGATATTTGGGAAATTCTATTTACCTCAGGAACAACAAGCATGCCCAAAGGGGCTATGATTTCACATCACAACACTTACTTCGCTTCCTACAATTATGGAATGAAATTATCCCGAGGTCTTCATCTGGAAACAGACTATAAAGTTGCTAGTTTTCTTCCAGTTATCTATCATGTAGCCGATCAAACGTTACCAGGCTCCGCATTTTTAATGGGAGGTACCTTGCTAATTGGTCGTAAGCAATCTATGGAGGGACTTGCTGACATGATTAGTCGAGAGAAGGTGTCTGCACTATGGGCGGGCTCTTCTGAATCCCTCAGAGACTTGATTGAACATTATCAATCACATGAAACTGTCTATAATTTTAAGAGTCTTACTTCAATTATATATGGCTACACAGCACTAGCACCTCGTTATCATGATACCTTAAAAGCTATCTGTAGTGATCAGGTGCTTATCTGGGGATCCTTTTCTCAGACGGAGGTAATTGCTGGTTTTCGCTTTTTCCACGATCAATTTGCAGAGCATTATTACCAAAATTGTCCTCTGACCAATTACCTAGGAAAGCCTGATCCTAGTTTAGCAGCAGCTTTGATGACGGATGAGGGGGACTTGATTGAGGGACCGGGTAAAACTGGGGAAGTTGTTTATAGATCTCCACAAATGTTTTCGGGTTATTATAAAAATGAAAAAGCTACCGAAGAAGCATTGGCATTCGGATGGTTCCATTCTGGAGACCTCATTCAATTTGATGATCATCATTTAGCAAAAATGGTTGATCGGGATAAGGATATCATTAAGACAGGTGGCGAATCGGTATCCTCAAGTCGTGTTGAGGCCATTTTACGAAGCCATGATGATGTTAGAAATGCAGCTGTCCTAGGATTTCCTAATGATAAGTGGGGAGAAGTTGTTGTTGGCTTTGTAATCAAAAAAGATAATAGCAAGCTAACGGAGTCGGAACTGATTTCCTATGGACGTCAACGGTTAGCTGGATTTGAAACCCCCAAGTCAATTGTTTTTGTTAAGGAATTTCCAGAAACGGTAGCGAGTAAAATTTTAAAATATAAACTAAAAGAAGATTATATGGAAGCCTTTCGAGAAATCCAATAAAAAATAACTAAAAGTCTTCTATAGTTTTGCTAATAATGGTAATATAGGAAGTGATTTTAGATTCCGACATCCTTAAAAAATAATTGACCATCAATGAGATTGAGGATGTCAGGACAATCACGTCATTGATTCAGCGGCTTGGAAGAGGATAATAAGAGAGGGAATTAACATGAAACTGAATGTTTTAGATTATGGATTAATTGATAAGAATAGAACCACCCAAGAAGCATTAGATGAAACCATTGAATTGGCGCAAAAAGCTGAGGCATTAGGCTATCATCGTTTCTGGGTGGCTGAACATCATAATATTGCGGCTTTTGCTATTAGTAGTCCTGAATTAATGATGATGGAATTGGGGATGAAAACGTCTCACATCCGATTAGGATCAGGAGGCATCATGGCCCTTCACTATAGTGCTTACAAGGTTGCAGAAATCATAAAGACCCTAGAAGCAAGATATCCTAATCGTATTGATCTCGGGGTAGGCAATTTTTTAGGTAATCCTTTAGTGCAGTCTGCGATGAAGAGTATTCATACTAAGGATGACTATCCTCAAGTTATTAGAGATTTAGATGCTTACCTGCATCATGATAAAGAAAATCCTCTTCCGATAGCTGTTAATCCCAAAATTGATACGGAACCAGAACTCTGGACTCTCAGTCATAGTGAAGAAACGGCTCAACTAGCGGCAGAATTAGGGTTGGGATATGTATTTGGTATTTTCCCTTATATGCCACTGAATACTATGGAAGAAGCTAAAAAAGTTTCAGCTATTTATCACCAGAACTTTAAGCCGTCATCACAAGGCTCACAACCACATCTTACATTAGCTAGCTTTATTGTCATTGCTGATACTGCTGAAGAGGCAGAAGCCATGGCGAAGACCTTAGATATCTGGATGTTAGGAAATGATAGCTTTAATGAATTCACACAGTATCCCGATACTGACGATGCGTCTGCTTATCCACTCACTCAAGACCAAAAAGAGCTAATAAAAGACAACCGAACAAGAGCTATTATCGGTGATAAGGAAACTGTTAAAAAACAACTGGATGTCTTGATTGAAGCTACTCAAGCGAGTGAAGTCTTGGTTATTCCTTTAGTTCCGGGACTGAAACAACGTATCAGAAGTCTTGAACTCATGGCAGAATTATACCTATAAGTTTGATTAAAGCAGACAAGTCCTAACGATATGATAGAAGTGGGGGAAATCCCTTCGTTTCAAACTTCCATTTATCGAAGAGGACATGGGAATAAGTTCGGATAAAAATAATAGCGTTGTGGCTGTCGTGAAACTACAGAAAAAGGAATGCTGACATTCCTTGATTTTAAGTAGTTTTTCAACTATATTAACTTTGTCCCTGCTGACCTTGGAGGGCTGAACAAAAGTCTGAAAAGTGGTAAAAGGGAGTAATGTTATCTGACCTCTCTATGGGAGACACAATAGTTAGAACATTCAACGTAAACGAGAACATTGTCATCAGTGTTCTCGTGTTTTTATGAATAAAGTAACTGCTGAGAAAGCGAGCTGTCATCAGAGGACAACAAGGCTAGTTATCTTTTTGCTTGTTCTGATGTTTTTTTCTAAATTGATACCAATACCATTGATAGTAGGTTTCAACAATCATTATAAGGAATGATAGGATACACGAGATAGTCCCGGTTAGATAAGTTACCACAACTTGTATAGGGATGCAATATAAAATCTAGGACTGCGATTAAAGAGCCTTGAAAATTGAGGTATTTTCGAAAGGTTTCCAAGTGAGTAAATTGTTGGTCAATTAGTTTGAAGGGGTTTAGCAGGGTGTTGTCTCCTTTATTTCCTCTTTGGTCTGATAATTTAAGCAGGATCAGAAAAGGATAAACTGTCTTTGGTGATATGATGCTATGGATTGCTTGTCTTAATCAATTGGGGTATAGCGGATTTAGCAGGAGAATAGGTGCTTTTTGAGGAGAAACCATTTCGGGCCGATAAAAAACATGTTAGAATGAGATAACTAAGCATTGGAGACTAGGATAAATAAAAGAGGAGGAGATGTGATGAGCGTAAGCGTTCGTTTGGCGACCTTAGAGGATGCGGAAGCACTCTTAGCTATTTATGCCCCCTATGTGACCGATACTGCGGTCACTTTTGATTATAAAGTACCGGACTTAGAAGCTTTCAAAAAGCGTATGATACAGATAATGGCTTTTTACCCATACTTGGTAGCAGAAGAAGCAGGCTCTATCTTGGGCTATGCTTATGCTAGTGCTTTTCATGCACGAGCGGCCTATGCCTGGTCAGCTGAAGTGACCATCTACCTTGCTATGGAGAATAAGGGAAAAGGGTTTGGCACCAAATTGTATCAAGCGTTAGAAAGGTACTTGACTAAGATGGGTATTTTGAATTGCAATGTCTGTATTGCTAGCACAGCATGTGAATCTCCTTATTTAGCGAACCACAGTCAGCTGTTTCATGAAAAAATGGGTTATCAGCTCGTAGGAAAATTCCACCAGGTGGGTTATAAATTTGACCAATGGTTTGATATGATTTGGATGGAAAAAATGCTGGGTGACCATAACCTGGCTATTACGAAGCCAAAATCCATTCAAGAGGTATTAGTGAATGACAAAAATAATTGCTAGTTTGCAGCCGAGTCAATACTACCTATCAGAAGATAAATTAAGAGCTGTCAGGGATTGGTTAACTAAGGATGAAGCGGTGATGCAGCCTATTATCATTAGGAAAATGGATGGGCAAGATGTGATTTTAGATGGTCATAGTAGAGCTTTTTGTGCTCTAGAGTTAGGCTGGGAAAGGATTCCAGTGATTTATGACGATGCTGATGACTGGCCTTATTATGATGTTTGTGTGTTAGCCTGTCAAGAACGAGGGATTAGCAGTGTGCTAGATTTAAAAGAGGCTATTGTTAATCTGAAAACGTATCAGAATGACTGGATTGGCTTTTGCCAGCAACTAAGTCAAGGTAAAACCGAGTCCCGGAGTAATACTGCTGAGACTGATTTGGAAAAGAGTTAGTCACCTTGAACGGTATGGAATTAGAAAATAATAGATGAAAAGGAATAGGATTTAGAACCTATTCCTTTTTTGAGTATATTGCATTGTCAGGAGTAAAAGAGAGTTTATTCTTTTTGCCAGACTAGGGTCAGGATTTCCGCTTTGCCAAGTTGGTTGGGCGCTGTTTGCTTACTCTCTATTTCTAACAAATTAGTGACCTTGGCTTTGTGATTTGGCAGGCTTAGGCTAAAATCACAAGTTTTATCGTTTGAGAGATTGTAGCTGCGCGTGATAAGGGCATTGTCTGCTAAGCGACGTTTGAAAGCCGTTAGAGCGACTTGATCGTCTGCCCCAGTGACATAGCTATGCTCTGCTCTTAAGCTTCCCTTATGATGGCTGGTTTGTTCGACTAGGATAGGAACTTGGCCTTCTTGTGCCCGCCAATAGCTGGCAAATTGTGTTTGCCTATCGATGCTTTCAAAACTATAAGAAAGGCTGTGTTTGCCAAGACACTGGGCTTCAGGTGTTGGGAAGTAACCCCAGTCCCCCATTTCACCAACAGAACGTAAGAGAGTGATGGCAATGGTGTTGGTATCTGGTAAGATCTCATATTCGTTGAGGCCATAGTTACCAATAGTGACTCCATTTTCACCATCAAAGAGACTCACAAAGCATTCTTGGTGCTGTGGGTTACTTGGATTCTTCCAAAAGGTGGCATCTGGATGATTTGGACGTTTGACAGTTTCAAAAATACTGTCAGCTAGATGATGGTCTGTTTTAAGGTGCGTTGGGAATAGGACGCGCAAGCGATGATTAGTCATTTGGTTATCAAAACGTGTGGTGAATTGGAGGCGAGGATTATTTTTCTCCATGCGGATAAGGGTTGTTAAGGTTAGCTCAGCCTTTTCTTGTGAACGTCTTGCTTGGCGTTCTGTGATGTCAATGACAGCTTCCATCTCAGCCTGTAAGAGATTATCTGCGGAGATAGGAATGGCAAAGGTTTGCTGGATTTCAAGTTCAGCAACTTGAGCGGTGTTGCTAATGATGTTAAGCTTGGTGGTCCCTTGATCCGCATAGAAAGGTTGGTCATGATTTGGCTGGCGAGAAATATATTCATTTCCAATATCGCCACAATCTTCAAACCGCAACAGGTCTTGATAGATTAGTCCAGATTGTTTATCGGTGATGGTTAGACGACCATCGGTTTGTATCATAACTTTTAGAAACTCATTTTCAAGGCACTGATTACTATCGTCGTAGAGTGGGACCGTTGCTGAAGGAGCTGTCTCGTTTCCTAGTTGTAATGCTAAGGCTTTCCAAGACATGGCTGGGAGAGTTATTGGTAGCTGTAATCTCACTTTGATGGCGAAATAAGGTTCGCGGAAGGATCTCTTGGGCAAATCGTAGTCAAAAGCGATGCTTGTGTCCAAAATGTCTGCTTCTGAGATAGTGTTTCCTGATACATCAATGACTTGGAAAGATTGGGAGAGTCCTGCCAAATACTCTTGAGCTTCTTGGTAAACCTCTTTAGGAAAGCGTTGGCCAAAATGATATTTTTTCCAGGTCAGGCTGAGCTCAGCAACACTTGTTTTGGAATGGCCGCTGGTATTAAATAAGACGAAGGGTTGGCTATCCATTGGAAAATCCCTGGTATCAATGGCGTCAGCAATTTGCTTAGCAGCTTCTTTTGCTAAATAGTGTCCGACTTCATAGGCTTTTTCAAAGCGCGTCATCATTTCCCGATGAACGCTATCAACACTACAACCACAGATAGAATCATGAGGGTGATTTTGCATGAGGGTTTTCCAAGCGTAACGCAGTTGGTCGTGAGGGTAGGTACTTGTCACCTCATAAGCCATTGCTGCTAAGGGTTCGGTGATGTTTTCGAGTTGACGAGAGACTCTGGTATTAGCCTGTTTGAGGTAAATGCGAGCAGAAGCCGTGTTAGCTAGGGTATACCAGCCATCTGTCTCTTGACTGGTAATCTCTCCTTGGACGGTTGAAAGGTTATCTGGTAAATCATTTGCGAGATCAGACAAGTAATCTTCAAAGCAGGAATGCACAAATTCGTAATCAGGATAGAGTTGGTTGGCTAAGGCGATTGCCTTGGTGACATCAAGTTGTACGGGTTGATGATCACACCCGTTCATCATCAGAAGGTGCTTGGTTGAGGCAAAGCGTTCGGCGTCAGCAAGTTTTTTATCCCAAAAAAGACGCGCCTCAGCTTCTGTTGTCGGGATCTCATTGCCATTGCTGTACCAGTTGGCGAAAAGGAGTCCAAGAATACGACTGTCATCTGGGCCTTGCCAACTGATTTCAGAGAATTGGGAGCTGTATTTTTCACTGGTATCTACTTGATTGTTAAATCCAGTTGGACGAATGCCACGACCAAAGGCAGCAGCTTGTAGGCCGGCTTTTAACATCAGCTGTGGTGTTTGTCCCATATTTCCAAAGGTATCTGGAAAATAACCAAGTGGCACACTAGCGCCCCATTTGTCACAACCCTCCTTGCCAATGAGCATATTGCGCACATTGGACTCGCTGCTGGTCAAAAAATCGTCCTGTAAGATATAGAAAGGTCCGATACGGAGTTTTCCCGAAGCAATGGCTTGTCTAATCTCAGGTTCTCGTTCGGGGCGTACTTGCAAATAATCATCTAGGATAATGGTTTGACCATCCAAATGAAAACTATGAAAATCAGGATCCGTTTGAAAAACTTCTAACAGGTCATCTATTAAGTTAATCAGACGCATGTGGTGTTGTTCGTAAGCCATGTACCACTCGCGATCCCAGTGACTGTGTGAAATAATATGTACTTTTTTAGTTGCCATAGAGGCCTCACTTTCTAAGGAGCAATGCTAAAGCCAAGATAGTCAAGAAGTAGTTCACAAAACATCATGTTAGCCCAAGAGAACCACTCACGAGTGTATTGATAAGGATCATTGACATCGAAACCCTCGTGCATTAAGTGGGTACCAGCATCTGTTGCCACAAGCAAATCAAGCATCTCTTTTTTACTGTCTTGGTCAAGAGCGGTCAATCCTTGTAAGGCAAGGGCGATATGCCAGATATAATTTTCTGGTGTATGGGAAGAACCGATGCCTGCTGCTGCATTTCCCTGATAATAATAAGGATTTTCTTGGCTGAGAATGGTGCGGCGCGTTGCCAGATACATAGGGTCATCTTTAGCGCAAAAACCAAGGTAAGGTGCAGCGAGGAGGCTTGGAATATTAGCATCATCCATGATGGAAAACTGTCCCAGACCATCCACTTCATAAGCGTAAATGGTTTCTCCCTTGCTGTTTTGAACAAGGGCATGGTCTGCAATACCTGATTGAATAGCTTCTTTCAGTTGCTTGGCACGAGTAGCTACTGGTTCATTGTGAAAAAGGTTGTTATATAAATTTTCTAGATAGGAAAGCACAACCACTGCAAACATATTTGAAGGAATGAGGTAACCATATTGACAAGCATCATCACTTGGTCTAAAGCCTGACCAGGTCATCCCTGTTGGTGCGACAGGACTTCCTTTTCCAGCATGTGTTAGGGTATCTTCTTTGCGCCAAGTATCGCGTTCAAACAAGTAAGGAGACTGGGAGTGATCTTGCTCAACTGTCCATAGGTCAAGAATGAGTTCTACCCCACGATGAAAATCGTCATTAAACTGATCGGTGCTTCCTGTTTCACGATAGAGCAAGTAAGCCAGTTGAATAGGGTAGCAGAGGGAATCAATCTCATATTTGCGTTCCCAAATCCAAGGGTTCATTTGGGTACGATCTGTTTGGTGTCCTTTTCCGTTAGCTTCTTCGTTGAAGGCATTGGCATAGGGATCGATACAAATGTAGCGGAATTGGCGTTTGACCAGACCGGCAATAATCTTTCTAATTTCTTCATCTTCCTTGGCGAGGAAGAGGTAAGGTTTCATTTGCGCAGTAGAATCACGTAACCACATGGCAGGAATATCTCCTGTCAAGAGAAAGCTAGTGCCGTCTTCATAGGTCTTTAGGGTTGTTTCTAGGGTATTGGCAAAGCTTGTTTTGAAATTAAGAGCCCAATCAGGGTGTTGGTCTCCGCAAAGGGTCTCCACCTTGGCCATAAATTGCTTTACACTAGTTGGAATTGGTCTTGTCATGTCATATCCTCCAAATGATATATCATTTATCTTCGGTTTCATTATAAATGATAAGTTAAACTTTGTCTATAAGTTTTTGAAAAGGTTTACAATTCTTTTTTGACATGATATACTGATAGCAGGAGTAAAGAATGACAGAATTATTATACAAAAAGATATATCATTTCATTAAAGAGCAGATAGCATCAGGTCGTTTGCAAATTGGTGACCGCCTACCTACTGAAAAAGAATTGTCAGAACAGTTCTCGGTTAGCCGTATCACTTCTAAGCGAGCGCTTGTAGAACTGGAGCAAGAAGGCTTGATTACGAGAAGTCGTGGGAAAGGAAGCTTCGTAGCTAAAAAGCAAGTGACGTCCCCTGAAGCGAATAAGGATTTATTGTTGATTCTTCCTTTTGCTTCTGATTATGAATTGGGAGATTATGCCAAAGGCATTATGACTTATATTGCTGAAACAGGTTACCGTCTCATGGTTCAATTGGCCAGTACGGTAAGGCTAGACACCCTATCAGACTATGCTGGGATTATTTATTATCCCGAAGATGTCAATCACAGTATTGATTTCCTGTTTTACTGCGACCATCATCACATTCCTCTAGTCTTGTTGGATAAATCTCTAGATCTTTTTCAGTTTCCGTCTGTTGTAGCGGATAATAAAGGCGGTGCCTATCAATTGACTCAGCACTTGATTGAGCAAGGCTGTGACCAGATTTGGTTTGTGGCAACAGGCTCTTTTGGAGAAGTATCATCTGTTAGAGACCGTTATTTGGGTTACTTAGCGGCAATGGCAGAAACTTCTTTGCCATCCTCGTATTTTCCCAAGGAAAAAGCTGAAACCTCTGATGCTTATCTGAACCGCTTAGTGACCGTTTTATCGGAGATGACAGGCTCTAAGACAGGCCTGGTAGTGGAAAATGATTGGTTGGCTATTCAGCTGATTCAAAAAAGCATACAGGCGGGCTTATCTATTCCTGATCAAGTTGCTATTGTAGGTTTTGATAATAGTCAAGCCTCCCGTTTGTTGAATCCCAAATTAAGCACAGCAGCTCAAGATTTTTACCAAATGGGGCAAGAGGCAGCAAGATTACTACTGCAAAAAATTGAAAGCCCTCAGAAAGTTGTAACTTCTTGCCAGTTACCTGTCCAGTTATTTATTAGAGAAAGTAGTCACTAAAAAAGACGTTAATAGCATGAGCCGTTTAGCTCAGGTAAAGGAGACCAGAAATGACCATTTATCACGCCTTAAGGGATTATCAAGAAGTCATGACAAGAGGAGACTATCTTGTCTTTGACATGCCGTTGACATGCCGATTTGTCGGTCGTTTTTTCCGTTTTGAAAATCAAACGGCCATGTTACCAGAATTGGCAACGTCAAAGTATTTTCAGTGGATTGAAGAAGGCCAAGCAGAGTTGACCGTTAAACATTTCTTTAACCGTCAGCTGGATAAGGATGCCTTTACCCTGAAGGTTTCAGAAGATAAGGAAATTATTATTGAAAGCCAAAACCTTAGAGGCTTTCGTTACGCCCAAGAAGCTTTGCTTAAAGTGATGACTTTCAAAGGGGATAAACTTTATTTACCGATTGTATCTGTCAAGCATAGTCCTTCTTTTGCTATGCGGGGGATAATTGAAGGCTTTTACGGAACACCGTGGACACGAGAAGAGCGGTTAGATTGCCTACGTTTCATTGGACGTAAAAGGATGAATACTTACATGTATGCTCCGAAAGATGATGATTACCAGCGAAAACAATGGCGCGATCTTTATCCTGAGGATTGGGTGACTTATTTCAAAGAGCTACTTGCAGTAGCCAAGGAAGAAGGGATTGATTTTTGGTATATGATTAGTCCGGGACTTGATTTTGATTATACCAAGGAAGAAGATTACCAATTACTTTATCAAAAATTGCAACAACTTCTAGCGTTAGGTGTTTGTCATTTTGGGCTTTTGCTGGATGATATTGACTACCAAATTGTAGATGCTGTTGAGAGACGATTCAAAAAGACTGCCTATGCCCAGGCCCACTTGGCAACTGAGGTTCATCACTTTTTAAACCAACAACATGCGGCGCCAGAATTGGTGATCTGTCCGACAGAATACGACAACCACCATGATTCTATCTATTTGCAAGAGCTGTCAGAAAGGATTCCTAAAGAAATCGCCTTTTTCTGGACAGGCCCAAGCACGCTAGCGAGTCAAATCTCGCAAGCAGATATTGAAACTATGGCAGCAGTATATCAACGGCCTATCATTATTTGGGACAATATTCCTGTTAATGATTATCAAAAAGATCCAGAACGTCTCTTTTTAACCCCTTTTGCTAATCGCTCGCCATTTTTATGCCAGCCAGACTATCAGGTCCAGGGGATTGTTTCTAACCCTATGATTAGTTGGGAATTATCTAAGCTGACCTTGACAGACATGAGCCATTATCTGTGGGATGCTAACCGTTATCAGCCTAGTAACTCTTGGCTAGAAACCTTAACAGACTATACAGGAGATGCTGAATTAGCCTTAGCTTTACAGGCATTTGCTTGGCATAATAGCAATCGTCATCTGCACAGGGACCTTCCTTTTGAAGTGGAAGAAGCTCTACTGGCTAAGGATGTATCAACGTTATCAGCTTGGGTAGATGAATTGGTAGAACTTGTCAATACCTTGAGAAAGCTAGATAAGCCAGCGTTTCAACAAGCTATTGCTCCTTGGTTTGAACGGGTGGCCAAAGACCAAGATTTTTGGCAGGCTATGTTAAATCAGGAGCCTCAGTTGGAAACACTTTATGCCGATGTGCAAGAACATAACTACCGTATTGGAAGTGACATTCCAAGTCGCTACTATCGCATCTACTATCAACAGCAAGATAAACTAACAGCTAATCAAGGTCAAGTTACCCAAGCAAGACCTGAAGATTATGCTTAGTCATACGAGCTAGAAAGGAATGATATGTTAGCATTTCCAAAAGAGTTTTGGTGGGGAGGAGCCACTTCAGGCCCTCAAAGTGAGGGGCGTTTTGCTAAGCAGCACCGCAATCTCTTTGATTATTGGTATGAAGAGGAGCCTGACTTGTTTTACGATTACGTGGGACCTGATACGGCTTCGGATGCCTATCATCAGATTGAATCTGATTTGGCCTTGTTAGCTTCACTAGGTCACAATTCTTACCGCACCTCCATTCAGTGGACACGTTTGATTGATGACTTTGAGCAAGCGACGATTAATCCTGATGGCCTTGCTTACTATAACCGAGTGATCAATGCTTGCTTGGCCAATGGTATTCGTCCTGTTATTAATTTGCATCATTTTGACCTGCCAATTGCCCTCTATCAAGCCTATGGTGGCTGGGAATCAAAGCATGTCGTGGACTTATTTGTCGCCTTTAGCAAGGTTTGTTTTGAGCAGTTTGGTGATCGGGTTAAGGATTGGTTTGTCCACAATGAACCTATGGTCGTTGTGGAAGGCTCTTATTTAATGCAATTTCATTACCCTGCTATCGTGGATGGGAAAAAAGCAGTCCAGGTCGCCTATAATCTAGCCCTAGCCACAGCCAAGGTTATTCAAGCTTACAGGCAAGGTCCAGCAGAACTTAGTGATGGGCGTATTGGAACTATTCTCAATCTGACGCCAGCCTACCCAGCTAGTCAATCAGAAGCGGACATGGCTGCTGCGCATTTTGCAGAACTTTGGAACAATGACTTGTTTATGGAAGCTGCTGTTCATGGGAAATTCCCAGAAGAATTGGTTGCGGTATTGAAAAAAGATGGGGTTTTGTGGCAATCAACGCCAGAAGAATTGGCTCTTATTGCTGAGAATAGAGTGGATTATTTGGGATTGAATTTTTACCATCCTAAGCGCGTGAAGGCTCCGGATGTCATTCCAGTGATTAGCCCATCTTGGAGTCCTGAATGGTATTATGATCCCTACCTGATGCCTGGCCGCCGCATGAACGTGGATAAGGGGTGGGAGATCTATCCTGAGGCTGTCTATGATATTGCCATCAAGATGCGAGACCATTACGAGAATATTCCTTGGTTCTTATCTGAAAATGGCGTAGGGATTTCAGGAGAAGACCGTTACCGTGATGAAACTGGCCAGATTCAAGATGACTATCGTATCCAATTTTTGAAAGAACATCTGACCCACCTCCACAAAGGAATAGAAGCAGGTTCGAATTGTTTTGGTTACCATGTATGGACACCAATTGATGGCTGGTCTTGGCTCAATGCCTACAAAAACCGCTATGGCCTTGTGGAAAATAATATCCATACCCAAATGCGACGTCCCAAAGCTTCAGCTTATTGGTTCAAGGAAGTAGCTAATCATAATCGATTATCTTAAACTAAACAAGAACTGATAAGGATTCTGCTATACAGAAAAGACGTAGCTTTTGAGTAGTAACAACTAGAGAGTAAGTGAAGAATTCGTTACGACGAACTGTCTTCCTTACTCTTTTTTATTGCTGTTAATTGGAGAAATAGAGTCTATTTTATGATTGAAACTTTAGCGTAAGAACCTTTTGAAATTTAGCTATCAGAACGACAAAATTTATGATAAAATAGAGACTACGATTAAAATAAAAAAGTCAACATGAAAAAATAATGATAGCTGACAGGGAAAATGACTTCAGATTTATTGACAAAGAATCGTTTGTTTAGGCTCATAGACGATGTCATAACCTTAAACATAAGACCGAAGAAAGGAGGATGAGGAATGATTATTGAGTTTCTTCAATTTTTAAGCTTTATCTTTTTAGATATTATTGAAATAATGTTACTGCTAACATTATTTAGTAGGATTAGTACCATTAGCGTTCCCTTCAAAAGAATTTTTTACTTATCACTTGGTATTATTACCGTTGAAGCAATATTTTTGACATTTTCTACGGATAATTTGAGTATAGATATTGTCTCTGTAGGGCGCCTCATTTTCTTTTTAGGCATAGCTTTTTATTATGGTAAGTCACGAACAAATCTGCTGCTACCATTTTATGCTCTCTTTACCTTTATCGCTCCCAATCTCTTTTTACGGTTTATTGGTTTATTTGTGATTCCTTTGTTGAACCTAACGCCTGATAAAGCTGCTGCTAATTATTTTTTGGTTTATGGTTTAGTGTATGTTGGTATCTTCTTAACTTATACTATGATAAAGCTTCTGAGATACAACTTTAATCATTGGAAAACTAAACTTCAATCTTTAGGTTATCGATGCTTGTTAGTGGTGACAACCCTTTCGATGCTTGCTTATTATAGCTTGCTTGATATTTCCTACATAGGGGTGACCAGTCAAACATTAAAGCAATGGATTGTGCTTGGGTATCTCTTCTTACTGTTTGTTTTAGTGACTATTTTAGACCGCTGGGCCAAACGAACAGTGACTAAAAATGCACTTTTTAAGGATGACTAACCATTACGTCCCAGTTTGATGTTCGTAATGGTTTTTGATTGTCTTAATCAGATATTACTGCTTAAGACTGGTTGTGAGAGTTAACTAACATCTTTTTGATACTTAAACAAATTCCCCACTTGGTTAATCACTGAGTGGGGAATTTGTTTAGATGAACTTATTAAGTGGTTAGGGAATAAGGGAGGTCAGAAGAGCTATAATGGTGATGAGGAGGAACAAGACCTAGTTGAAAATCCAGCTGGCAGCCTTGGATAAGGTCTTCATGAGTTAAGTAGAGTTTATGGTAAGCTTGCTGATTATAATCGACGTGATTGACAAACTGATATTGAGGAACATTTCCCTTGCAGTTAATAGTGATGTGTTTGCCATTTGGAAGATAAAGGCAGGCCTTGTCAAGATTTGGAATACCAATAAGATATTGTCCTGTTCCAGGAGTGACTGGGTAAAAACCAAGGCTATTGAGAAGATACCAAGAACTCATGCTACCATTGTCTTCGTCTCCAGGATAGCCATCGTTAGGAAAAGCATGGTTGAGCAAATTCTTTAAGATAAGTTGTCCGTAGTATGGTTGGCCGATGTAATGATAAAGGTATGGCAGGTGAAAACTAGGTTGGTTAGAAATAGCGATTTGCCCAAAATCAAGGGCTGCTAATTCGCTCATTTCATGAATTTCAAAACCATAGCCATGCACTTGAAATTGCGGATCCTGATTACAGAGGTTCTCCAAGCGTTTGGCGAAAACATCATTGCCTCCAATCAATCGAATATACCCCAAAATATCATGGTAACAAGCAAAGCTGTTTTGGTAACTGGAGCCTTCGGTATAATCTTCTCCCCAGTTAAGAGAATCAAAATTTTGACGCAAATGTCCTTTAGCGTCTTTACTTCTGATAAAACCACTGGTTTTATCAACCAGCTGACGGTAGTTAAGGGAGCGGAAATGGTAACTAGCTTTTAGCTCTGCCTTTCCTAAAGTGCCCGCCACTTGGCCAATGCAAAAATCGCTGTAGGCATAATCTTGGGTTTGGTTAACACTTTCATGATAATGGTTAGGGATATAACCTCGTTCTTGGTAGTCATCTGCTCCCAAACGACCAAATTTGGGATTATCGCTTTGCTTATTAGCAGTATCCAGCATGGCTTCTAACAGGGCAGGCATCAATTGGGTTCCGATACCTTTTACGGCAGCATCTGCGATAACGGCATCCACTAGAGTTCCAGGCATCATACCGCGTTCATCAGGAGAGAGCCATTTAGGGAGAAAGCCCGTGTCTTTATAGCTGCTTAGCAGTCCTTCTAGAATATCTTCATAAACTTCAGGGGCAATCAATGATAGTAAGGGGTAAAGAGACTTGTAAGTATCCCAAAAGCCATTATTGGTATAGCATTTACCATTGACGACCTTCTTGGATAAAGTATTGTAATGAATAGGGTCTCCCTTGTCATCTTTTTCGTACCACCTTTGTGGAAATAGCAGCGCTCGGTAAAAATGGTGGTAAAAGGACTTGACCTTATCAAAATCTCTGTCTTCAACGGCGATACGGTCTAGAAAATGAGTCCACTGGGCACGATTTTTGGCCAAGGAAGTTTCAAAACCTTGTGGAAATTCTCTTTGCCAATTAAGAGCAGCCTGCTTAAAACTAATAAAGGATGTGGCGGCAGTGACGTCTAAGTGTTTGAGGGTCTCATCAAACTGGAGGTAGGTAAAGGAGGTTTTTGTTTTATCGTCTAAAGAAACGTGTTTCAATTGCTCACCTATGTATTTGTGGGTGACAGGATGGCTAAATTGCAAATGAACATACATACAAAGGTCTTTGTCATGGCAATCAGACACGTTTTGAACACAACCCAGTAGGGTCTTGCCATCTGCTGTTACTTGCCAGAAACTATTACCAGGGTTGTGGATAATCAGCCCTGCCCTGCCATTCTCAAAAGAAAAGTCACAGTGAAAACCATACATGGAGGCTGTTGCCCGACTAAGAATGCGATGTCTCTGGCTAAATACTTCAATAAGATGTGGTTGAAAACGGGCTTCTTTTGGTCGGTAAGAGGTTTGGTTATGAAAAACATCCCCTTTGATGACTGGGCCACTAACGGGGAGTAGGGTCATAGTGGCAAAATCCCCCATCCATGGGCTAGGCTGATGGGTCAATCGAATGCCTGTAAAGGTGTGGTCGTCAGGGTGAAACCACCAAGCGCCACGGTCTTGGTGACTTTCCACCGCTAAATAGTTCATGCCAAAAGGGACCCCAGTCAGAGGTAGGCAATTGCCTTGTGAAAAGGCGTATTGGTTGGCGGTGCCAAAGCGCGTGTCGATAAAATCTAAACGATCCATGGATTAGTTCTCCTTGTGTTCTTGGTAAAAATCAATAGCAGCGCCGAGGAGATTAGCTTCATTTTTGAAGTGACAAATGGCTAATTGAGGCCTGAGATTAGAAATGCCAACGGCTTGATAGAGCTTGTCCAATTCTGCTTCGATAGCTGGTAAGAGAAAGTCGGCTTGAGAAACACCACCCCCGATTAAAATCAGTTGAGGATCAAAGGCGTGTTGAATGTTAAAAATACCGATGGCTAAACTTTGGAGAAAGACCTGCCTTTCTTTGAGTGCTAGGGGATCTCCTTGTTCTGCGAGGGCAAGGACAGCTTTGCCAGTATAATCTTTTCCGTTATTGACGATTGCACTATAGCGCTTGGCCATATTTACCACTGTCCCTAACTGACTGAAGGTTTGGTAGCGGTCGTTCATGATCATGAAACCAAATTCGCCCCCAAATAAGTGGGCACCATGATGAATGTTACCGTTGATAACAAGGCTACCACCAACTCCCGTACCAAGAACGAGCATGGCTAGGCTGCTAGCATGTTTTCCTGCCCCTAGGGTCGCTTCCGCTAAGGCCGCACAATTAGCATCGTTTTCAATAGAAATACGATAATGAAGACGTTCTTCCAAAGCCTTTTGAATAGTGAAATGATGAATGTAGGGAATGGCGCTGGTACCTTCAATAATACCTTTTTCCTTGTTAACCGCTCCAGGAGCACTAATGGCAATACCTGAAATGGCATGAGCCGAGTAGCGAGCGACTTCTTGATCGAGTAATTGGTAAAACTTTTCCAGACTAGAGGGAGTGGGAAAGCTGCTTTGCTGGCTTAATTGGCCATTGTGACAGAGGGCAAATTTAAGGGAAGTGCCTCCTATATCAAGACATAACAAGCTCATGAGGTGTTCTCCTTTATTGTAGTAGAATAGACGATCATGTCTCATCTTAGTATGACAGATTTAAGCAACGATGAAAAGGCTTTCTAAGCGATTCTATACTTTGTGTTATCATACCTATAATTTGTTGCTTTTAAATCATGAAAGCGCTTGTTATACTTAAACCATAACCTGATTAACACAAAGGGAGGTTGGAAATGACAAGACAGACCAACAAAAAGACATCCTTTTGGAAAAATGTGATTAAATACCGCGCCTTATTATTAATGGTATTACCAGGTTTCATCTGGTTCATCTTTTTCTTTTATATTCCAGTTTTAGCCAATGTGGTTGCTTTTAAAGATTTCCATTACTCAGCAGGGGGCTTTATGGAAAGTTTGAAGGAGAGCCCTTGGGTTGGTTTGGATAACTTCAAATACCTCTTTGCTTCCAAAGATGCTTGGTTGATTACCAGAAATACCATCGCTTACAATGTGATTTTCTTACTCTTTAATGTTTTCTTTGCGATTGCTTTTGCCATTATCATGAGTGAGTTACGAAATAAGAGAACGGTTAAGGTCTATCACACCATGTCCTTGTTGCCTTATTTCTTATCATGGGTGGTTATTGAATACTTTGTTTCTGCCTTTTTAAATACAGATAAAGGTTTCATTAATCAGCTCTTGGTTGGCAGTGGAGCAGATCCAATTAAGTGGTATTCCAATCCCACTTGGTGGCCCTTGATTTTACTCTTTATGAGTGTCTGGAAAGGGCTAGGCTACAATAGCATTATCTACTATGCTTCAGTCAAAGGGATTTCTGATACTTATTATGAAGCTGCTATGGTGGATGGTGCAAGCAAATGGCAACAAATTAGGAACATCACCATTCCACAATTATTGCCAATGATGTCTATCCTGTTGATTATTAATATTGGTAATATCTTTAAATCTGACTTCGGACTTTTCTACGTTATTCCCAAGAATTCAGGCCCGCTTTATGACGTGACCAGTGTGTTAGATACCTATGTCTACAATGCCTTGACTGCTACAGGAGATATTGGGATGGCATCGGCAGCTAGCCTTTATCAGTCAGTAGTTGGGACCAGCATCTTGTTAGTCACCAATGCGATTGTTCGTCGCATGGATCCTGATGCAGCCTTGTTCTAGGAGGAAACCATGGAGAAAAAGAAAAAAGTCGAAAAGGTTAATGTTAGAACCTTTGATCGAAAAACCAATGCTATCTTTAATATTCTGATTGGTCTGTTTGCCATCTCTTGTATCATTCCTTTTATCTTCGTGATTATTATTTCCTTCACTGATGAAAGTTACTTGATTAATCATGGGTATAGTTTTTTTCCAGATGTCTGGTCAACTAAGGCTTACCAGTATATTTTTCAGGGAGCCATGTCCCATAGAATCATGAGGTCATTTGGGATATCTGTTTTTATCACGGTTGTTGGGACCTTTATTAACACAACGATGACATCAACCTATGCTTATGCGATTTCAAGACCTTATTTCCCATACAGACGCTTTTTCACTGTTTATGCGCTTATCACCATGCTTTTTGCACCAGGGATGGTTGCTAATTACTTGGTGGTCAGCAATCTCCTTCATTTGAAGGATACGGTTTGGGCCTTGATTTTACCAATGGCTCTGGGCCCATTTGGCATCTTGGTCATGAGAACGTTCTTTAAAAAGACAGTTCCAGATAGCATTATTGAGTCGGCTCGTATGGATGGGGCTAGTGAATGGATGATTTTTATGAAAATTGTCTTACCATTAGCTGTTCCAGGGATTGCCACCATCAGTTTATTTTCTGCCTTAACTTATTGGAATGATTGGTTTAATGCCTTGCTCTATGTGCAAAGTGAAAACCTCTACCCAATGCAGTACTTACTGATGAAAATTCAGAGCAACCTACAGGCCTTGGCACAAAATGCTGGCATGAGTGCACAAATGGCAGATAGCTTAGCATCGCTGCCAAAAGAATCAGTTCGTATGGCTATCGTGGTTATTGCAACCTTGCCGATTGCCTTGACTTACCCATTCTTCCAAAAGTACTTTGTCGGTGGTTTGACCATTGGTGGGGTGAAGGAATAACCCTTAGGACTTGGCCAAAAAGGTCAATCTTGCATAACTTATCGTAACAAAAGAAAAAATTTTTAGGAGGCTTCACTTATGAAAAAGTGGCAAAAAATCTTGTGTGTAACTGGAACTGTTTTGGCAGCATCTAGTTTAGCAGCCTGCGGAAGCAAGTCAGCTTCTAAGGATGGTGATGTCAAATTATTGATGTATCAAGTGGGTGATAAACCTGATAACTTCGATGAATTGATGACAATCGCTAATAAACGTATCAAGGAAAAAACAGGTGCAACGGTTGACCTTCAATACATTGGTTGGGGTGACTGGGACGATAAGATGAGTACCATCATTGCCTCTGGTGAAAATTACGATATCGCCTACGCTAACAACTATGTAGTCAATGCTCAAAAAGGTGCTTTTGCTGACTTGACAAAATTGATGCCGAAATATGCTAAGAAAACTTATAAAAACTTAGACCCAGCTTACATTAAAGGAAATACCATTGATGGTAAACTCTATGCCTTTCCAGTGGATGCTAACGTCTATGCTCAGCAAATGCTTTCTTTCAATAAAGAATTAGTGGACAAATATGGCCTTGACATTTCAAACATTAATTCCTATGCAGATGCTGAAGCGGTCTTGAAACAATTCCATGAAAAAGAACCTAACACAGCAGCCTTTGCTATTGGCCAAGTCTTTAGCATGTCAGGTGACTATGACTACCCATTAACCAAAAACCAACCCTTTGCTGTGAAAATTGACGAAGACAAACCAACTATCATTAATCAGTACGAAGACGAGTCCTTTAAAGACAACCTTCGTTTGATGCACAAATGGTATAAAGAAGGCTTGATTCCAACAGATGCAGCGACTAATACAGAGGGTTACCCTCTTGAAGGAAACACATGGTTCATGCGTGAAGAAACCCAAGGTCCTATGGACTACGGCGATACCATCTTGACCAATGCTGCAGGCAAAGACATCGTGTCTCGTCCATTGACTAAACCGCTAAAAACAACATCACAAGCACAAATGGCAAACTTTGTAGTATCAAACGTATCTAAAAACAAAGAAAAAGCGGTTGAAGTACTTTCTCTTCTTAACAGCGATCCAGAATTGTTAAATGGTCTTGTTTATGGTGTCGAAGGCAAAGCTTGGGAAAAAACTGGCGACAAGAAAATCAAATTGCTTGATGGCTATCAACCAAAAATGCACATGGGTGCTTGGAATACTGGTAACAATAAAATCCTTTACACTCAAGAATCCATTACTGACGACATGATTGCTAAACGTGACCAATCAATCAAGGATGCTAAAGAATCTCCAATCCTTGGTTTCACTGTTGACACCAAAGCTATCAAAACAGAATTGTCAAATATTTCAAATGTCATGAACCGCTATAAAGCAAGTATTAACACTGGTACAGTAGACCCTGATGAGGCTCTTCCAAAATTACTTGCAGACCTTAAAGGTGCTGGTTGGGACAAGGTGCAAAAAGAAGTTCAAAAACAGTTGGACGACTTTGTAGCTAAAGACAAGTAAGGAATCCATTTTCCTGATCATAAGTTAAGGGCTGGGAAAATCTCGGTCCTTTTCTTCTGATTAGTGGGGAGAACTGTTCATCACATCAGTAGAAGGTATGGGGAAGAAGACGGTTGATTAGCCAATAAAAGCGATCTTACCTGGCTTAGTAAAGCGTTTCCCAAAGCCTCTAAATTGTGCTATATTAGAAGAGTCCTATCCATTAATCAGAGGAAAGGTTTCACTGCCAAGTTGGCTGGGAGAAACGTCACTAATTCTAAAAACGTATCATTATTAGTAAGAATAGCAAGAAGAAAAGGATAATCTCATGAACGGTATTGAAAAAGCTTGCTTTGTCATCTGGAAAATGATCCAATTGACCCTCATTTTTCACCTCTTGACCCTCGTAGGACTCATTATTTTTGGCGTTGGGCCTGCCTGGCAGACGATTGTGACCCTATTTTTAGAAACACCTCAAGAAGAAAAACACTATTCTTTGAAAAAGGCTATTCAGCTTTGGAAGTCCTGTTTCAAAGAAGCTAATCTAAGATTTGGTCTTTTTGCCTTGACTTTCCTTTTTTTGACCTTTAACTTGCATTGGGCAGTGCAGTTCCAATCCTTGTTCTGGTTTACCGTGTCTTTCTTGATTTTAATAGCTATGGTTTGGCTGACCATGACTTATGTTTACATGGGTTTTTATGCGGTGAGTTATGAGATTAACCTTTGGAACAACATGAAATTAGCCTTTATCAGCGTCTTTTTAAGTTTTAAATCCTTTTTACTCATGCTGAGCGTTTTGCTGGGAATTACCCTGGTGACTTGGCAATACAAAGGTCTTTATCTCTTTTTAACCTTCGGGGCTTTAGTCTTTTGCTTGGACTTTGTCACCAAGGCTAATCGTAGACAAGTCGATGGAGTGATTGATGAGCGTTAAAGCATTTGGAGAATACATCACCAAGCATTTTAAACAAGGCTTTTTGATTAATCGGTTGATGAAATTATATAGCCTATTCATTGTCACCTTCTTTTTATTAGCTGCTATCGGATTGAGCAGTTACTCTATCAGCAGTACTTATAAAAAGGTAGATGTCGAAGCACAGATCCTTTTGGAAGACACGTTGGGGACATTACAATCACAAAATTATATTACCTTACGGGTCTTAGAACAATTGGTTGGGAGGGCAGAAGATTACCGGAACCTTTACCAGTACATGATGCTAACCCCAAACCAATATTTTTCAAAGGTTTTTGATGATTGGGAGAAAGGAAAGGAGACGGTTTTATTTTCAGAAGAAGTGAGACGTCTTTTTGACCTCTATCCTGATTTGGAATCCATGACGATTCTATTAGATGATAGCAATGCCCATCTTTACGCTGATAAGGCTATTAAGACAGGTCGCTTGCTCTATAATAAGCCTGAGAAAATGACTGGAAATTTTTTAGTTCGCTCTATTCGAAATCCAGAATCAGGGGATGTGACAGGCCGCCTTTACCTTACCTTTGATAAGCCAATCGGTCTGGTTCAAGAGAAACAGACTAAGTACTTGGCAACCTTTGCTTTTGATTACTATGGCCGTAAATTATTTCATCAAGGAGGAAAAGATTTCCCCCATCTGGAAGCAGATGTGAAACAGGCTATCAAGTCTGATCAGGCAAGTGATCTAAGCCATTTCAAAAGGTCTTACAAGATTCAATACAACCGTTCAGGTGATTTACTAGCCTATGTTGCCATTAAGAAATCCTGCCTTTTCCAAGAAGCTGTCAGGACGCTCTTTTCGTATGGTATTTGTTGTCTGTTATTGGCCTGGATTTTGCTTCAACTTCTTTTTAGAGTTTTTCGTAATTACATTAAACAAGTTTCTGAAATTACGGATACCGTTGAAATGGTGGCAGCAGGAGATCTATCTTTAACTATCGACAACAGCCATATGGAATTGGAACTGTATCATATCTCAGAAGCCATTAATCAGATGTTGGCCAGCATTAAAGCTTATATTGACGAAGTTTATGTGTTAGAGGTAGAGCAACGAGATGCCCAAATGAGAGCTCTGCAGTCTCAAATCAACCCTCATTTTTTATACAACACGTTAGAGTATATTCGGATGTACGCCCTTAGTTGTCAACAAGAAGAATTAGCAGATGTCATTTATGCCTTTGCGAGTCTGCTTCGTAACAATATTAGTCAGGACAAGATGACTACTTTGAAAGAAGAATTGGCTTTTTGTGAAAAATACATTTACCTCTACCAAATGCGGTATCCAGATAGCTTCGCTTATCACGTTAAAATTGATGAGAGTATTGCTGATTTAGCCATTCCTAAATTTGTCATTCAACCTCTCGTTGAAAATTATTTTGTGCATGGGATTGATTATAGTCGCCATGACAATGCATTGAGTATCAAGGCATTAGATGAGACGGATCATCTTTTGATTCAAGTACTTGATAATGGGCGTGGTATTAGTCAAGAGCGCTTAACAGACATGGAAAAAAGACTTCAAGAGCAACAAACAACAGGCAATAGCTCAATTGGGTTGCAAAATGTTTACCTACGCCTCTTTCATCATTTTCGAGATAGGGTCACTTGGACCATGGCGCAAACACCAGAAGGTGGTTTTATCATTCAAATTAGGATTAGAAAGGATGTTTAATGTATAAGGTATTATTAGTTGACGATGAATACATGATTCTACAAGGATTAACCATGATTATTGATTGGCAGACTCTTGGTTTTGATGTCGTTTCAACAGCAAGATCAGGCAAGGAAGCCTTAGCCTATTTGGCTCAGCACCCAGTCGATGTCATGATTTCAGATGTCAACATGCCTGGAATGACAGGGTTGGATTTAATAGAAGCAGCTAAAACTTATCACCCTCAGCTACAAACCTTGATTTTATCTGGTTATCAAGAGTTTTCCTATGTTCAAAAAGCCATGGAGCTAGAAAGTAAAGGGTATTTGTTAAAACCTGTGGATAAGGCAGAATTGCAGGCTAAAATGAAACAATTTAAAGACTGGTTGGATGCCCAGCAGGCTGAATCAATCCGGCAAGAAACCTATCATGACAGCCTTCTGACGCTATGGTTAACAGATGAACTTAGTGAAAAAGAATTTCATCAACTTAGCCAGGATTTCCCCGAGCATTCCCTAACAGGATTTACCGTGCTGTATGTGGAGTGTTCCGAGTGGATAGAAGAGATGGAGGCTTATTTTAAGCAAGAAGAACAACCCTGTTACCTCAAGAAAGAAGAAGATAAGAAGATTTACTTGGTGATTTTACTTGGGAGAGCCCAGCAAGCCAAAGCCTTTACCAGTAATCTACAAAAGCAATTTTCAGAGAACATCCAACAAATCATCCTAGGAGAAACGGTTGATGACTGGGAAAATGTTTATGAGAGCTACAATCAGGTGCGCCAGAGTCTTTTTTACAATAGCCAAATGTCACAACCAACTGACAAAGGCAACAGTAAGCTTGAGATGCCAGAATCTCGGTTGCAATTTTTTGCCTTTAACAAAGCATTGATGATTGGTGATGAGCCAACCATCTTGGCCAAATTAGAAGCCATTTTTCATGAAATGAAGGCCTTGAACTTCTTACCAGAGGATGTGAAGCATGTGTCGTTCTTGTTATTCTCTGACATTTATCGTCAATTTCCTATTTTAGACAAGATGACTTACTTGTCCATGGTGAAAACCATCCATGAGAGCCAATCGATTGACCGAATCTTAAACGAATTGCAAAAAGTTTTGAACTTGACCAATAAAAGTCGTGCACCTGAAAAACGGTATTCTGATTTGGTCAGTGAAACCATTGACTGTATCCGTCAAGAATATCATCAGGAATTAACCCTTAAGGCTATTGCTGATCGGTTGCATGTTAATGGGGTTTATTTGGGGCAATGTTTTAAAAACGAAACGGAACGTAGTTTTGCCCAGTATTTAAACCAGGTACGCATTCAAAAAGCTCAGCAATTATTGCTTTACACCAACCAATCCATCAATGAAATTGCCTACAAAACAGGGTACAATACGAACCATTATTTTATTAAAATGTTTAAGAAACTAAATGGCTTGTCGCCAAAAGAGTTCAGAGACCGTTACAAAGATAACTACCAGGCCATTAAGGGCGAACAGTAACGAGGAGCAGGAGACTGATATGACACCAGATAGCAAGGAGCAGGCATACCAATACCACTATATTGGTCAAGAAGGAAGAAAGCAGCCCTTTAACAAGGGCTGGCGCTTTCTAAGGGCAGATGTGCAATTGGCTCAAGACCCTTCATTTGATGATTCCAATTGGTCATGTATAAATCTGCCGCATGATTTTAGCCTTGCTCAACCCTATACGCGAAATGGAGAAGCAGAAAGTGCTTATAAATTAGGTGGAGTGGGGTGGTATCGGCATTACCTTGTGTTAGATGAGGAGTTAGCGGGTTGTCATGTTACCCTCACTTTTGAGGGGGCCTATATGGAAACAGAAGTTTATGTTAATGGACAATTCATTGGTAAACACTTAAATGGCTACCAGGAATTTACCTATGATATCTCTGGTGCTGTGACTTTTGGAGCTGAGAACCTTCTGGCTGTCAGGGTAGACAATAAGGTTCCCAGTTCACGTTGGTACTCGGGTAGCGGCCTTTACCGAGAAGTGAGCTTGTCTGTGCTTCCCAAGGTTCACTTTGAGGACGACCAAGTCAACCTTAGCTTAATCGCACCAACTGATGATATCAATCAGGGATTAGCCGCACTTGCCTTGCAATTTGACCTTAGTCAACCGGTTTCGCCAGCTGACTATCAGGTTAGTCTGAAGTTGTGGGAACAAACGCTCGGAAGTCAAAATCGTCAACTTGTTTATCAACAAGCTGAGCAGTCTCTGCAGGACTTGGATGGGATAGAACCATATGGTACGACCATCACTTTGCCTAGAGTTAATCTGTGGTCACCTGATCAACCTCACTTGTATGACCTTGAATTGACCCTTTGGCATCAGGGTAAAACGTGTGATGTTTTTTATCGGGAAACCGGTTTTCGACAGATTGTCTTTGATGCCAACCAGGGGCTGCTAGTGAATGGCAAAGCTACAAAAATCAAGGGGGTCTGTCTTCATCATGACCAAGGTGGGTTAGGAGCCTGTGCCTATCAAGATGCTATCGCAAGGCAGTTAACCTTACTAAAAGCTATGGGAGCTAATACCATTCGCAGTACTCATAATCCCAGCAGTCCAAAGTTACGTCAACTGGCTAATCGACTCGGTTTTTTTGTCATTGAAGAAGCCTTTGACACCTGGACCTATGCTAAAAATGGCAATGTCAATGATTTATCACGTTATTTTCATCAAGCCGTCGGAGAGGAGAATGCTGCCCACTTAAAAAGGGTTCATTCTCAGGCAACCAGTTGGGCTCAGTATAGTACAGAGGCCATGGTCTGGTCTGCCAAACATGACCCGTCGGTCTTGATGTGGTCTGTCGGTAATGAATTGATGGAAGGTTTTTCGGCAGATGTCAGCCACTATCCTGACGTGATGAGAGCTATTTGCCAGTGGCTTGCTGTGATTGATACCTCTAGGCCCATTACCTTTGGGGACAATAAGCTGAAGGAAAGTGATTTCTATTGGAACAAGCAGGCGACACAAATGGCAGAGCTGCTTAGTCAACTAGAGTCGCCTCAAGGAGTAGTCGGTCTCAATTATGCTAATGGAGACGATTATGACCGACTTCACCAACAACACCTCCATTGGATAATATATGGTTCAGAGACAGCATCTGCCATTAACAGCCGTTCCTATTATCAGCAGACGAAGAAGATCGTTCATGATACCTATGGCTTGACCTCTTACGATCACGCCACAGTAGATTGGGGAGCTGTCGCTAGTCAAGCTTGGTATGATACCATTACCCGTGATTTTGTTGCAGGCGAATGCGTTTGGACGGGTTTTGATTATCTAGGTGAGCCAACGCCTTGGAATAAAATTGACAGCGGTGCTGCGGACACTTGGCCGTCTCCCAAGAACGCTTACTTTGGTATTTTAGATACTGCGGGCTTTCCAAAAGACAGTTATTATTTTTACCAGAGCCAGTGGGCAAACAATCAGACTACCCTCCACCTCCTGCCAGCCTGGCGAGAAGACTGTCTTTACCTTGACGATCAGGGGTTAGTAGAAGTTGTGGTTTATAGCAATGCTACCAGTGTTCAGCTTCTGTTTGAAGATGAGCAGGGTAGTTTAAAGAATTATGGGACGAAGGCATTTGATACCATGACTACTCCAATGGGATATGCTTATCAGCTCTATCAAGGGGATGACGCGTCTGAAACTCCTCATGAGAATCTTTACCTGACCTGGCGGATTCCTTATCAAAAAGGTCTGTTAAGAGCAGTGGCCTATGATGCGTCTGGGAAACAAATTCAAAAGACTAGTGGACGTTCTCAGGTCAGAACCTATGGAGCAGTGGCACAGCTTACGTGGCAAGCCTTTGAAGCACCTTTTGAGACCACACAAGAATTGCTTTATCTGGAATTATCACTTTTAGATAAATCAGGCGAGTTGGTCAGCCATGCTCAAGAGTTGATTCGGATTGAAGTCGAAGGACCAGCACAGTTACTGGCAGTGGATAATGGCAATCCTGTTGACCATACCCTGTATCATTTGTCATCCCGACAAGCTTACGGTGGGAAGTTATTGGTTATTCTCGCTCTAACAGGAGAAGTAGGACAAGTGAAGGTAAGTGCCTATGGTCCAGGAGATTTGCGAGCCTTATTTCAAAAAGAGGTCTCTGAGCGTGTCTCACAGGAATACCTCTTGACGACATTTTTAGATAAATACCCTCTTCGGGAAATCCCGATGGGAAAGACGATTTCTTTTGAGCAGCTCACTACAGACGTTAGTAAAATGCATACTGACAATAGGGTTCAAGAGAAAGAGTTGCGGTTTGATAAAGGGCATTTTTCAGTCATGACCTATTGGCATGCTCTGGCTTGGCCCTTATCTTTCGCACCTTATAAGGCTTATGGTGATTTAGGGCAAGATATTATCTTACCAGAATGGCTTCAGGCTACGGATGCTCAAGGACATTTGGTGAAAAAAGCTTTTCCCATCACTTGGGATTTTACGACAAAAACTTTTACCCAGTCAGTAGTGATAAGAGGACAAGCAAACTGTTACGGTCATCTCATCCCAGTAGAAGCAAGGCTTAGCCCACGTCAAGAGGAAAAAAGACGACATCAGGATATTAGCTTGGTGGCTAAACAATCCTTGCTTGCCTCGTCTCGGGACCGTCTGATTTATCGGTATCAGTACGCTACCATCCAAGCTCTTGGTGCCATTAGTTTACGGCAAAGGACCACTCATCCTCTCACTCTGAACATAAGTCTTCGCTCTGCTAGTCAATCGTCGGTTAGCCAGATTTGCTTGGAACAACAGCAGGTTCAAGTGACGGAGCAAGAAACTGTTATTTTCTTAGAAGAGGTGATGGATGTCTTGCAATTAGAGATTACCCTTGAACTGGTTGCAGGAACAAAGGGTGATTTGGAGCAAGCTGGCCTTCAGATTGGTCTCTGGGATTTGGTCTAAATCAAGTCAATCTCTGTTAAGGGGACTGATAGATTTCTAAAAATAAGGTATAATATAAAAAGCAGGCGTCTTTTTCAAAGGAAGACGCCTTTACAAGTTTGAAATGGAAAGTGAGATTCCAAATGTCACAACGACTATCGGGCCACACCTTGCTGGTCTCTTTACTTGCTACTCCCATCCGTCATAGCCTATCTCCCAAAATGCACAATGAAGCTTATGTGAAGCTGGGCTTGGATTATGCTTACCTTGCTTTTGAAGTGGGGACCGAACAACTTGCGAATGCGGTCCAAGGGATTCGTGCCTTGGGTATCCGTGGTTCCAATGTCTCTATGCCAAATAAAGAAGCCATTGTGCCCTTATTAGATGAGGTGTCTCCAGCCGCCAAACTTGTGGGGGCTGTCAACACTGTGGTCAATCAGGATGGCAAAGGCTACTTGGTAGGGCATATAACGGATGGCACTGGAGCTATAAGGGCTTTAGCTGAAGAAGGGGTATCTGTGAAAGACCAGGTCATTACCCTTGCAGGTGTAGGCGGCGCAGGAAAAGCTATTGCTGTCCAACTCGCCTTTGAGGGTGCCAAAGAGGTACACCTATTTAACCGACAAGCCAGTCGTCTGCATGGTGTTCAAGAACTGGTAACAACCCTTAATGACACAACGACAACTCAGGTAACGCTGAAGGACTTGGAAGATCAGGCAGCTTTCCATCAGTCTATCAAGCAATCTCACATTTATATTGATGCCACAAGTGTGGGAATGAAACCCTTAGAAAATAAAAGTCTGATTACAGATCCTGAGCTGATTCGTCCAGATTTAGTGGTTTTTGATATTGTCTATAACCCGACCGAGACAAAGCTCCTCTCCTTTGCTCGTCAGCATGGTGCCCAAAAAACCATTAATGGGTTAGGGATGGTTCTCTATCAAGGAGCAGAGGCCTTTGCCTTAATTACCGGTAAGGAAATGCCAGTTGATGATATCAAAACGTTGCTGTTTAAGGATAACATCGGCAAAACATCGTAACTAGTCAACAAGATTGTCAATTCCCTTAAAGATGACTGTCAACAAGGGCTATAATCACTAGCGGGTTTGGGGATGATTAAAAAAGGACTGTGTTAAGGAGGAGTCGCATCATGATATCCTAAAAAGATAAAGGAGAAAATCGTGTTACCTATTATTGTAAAGGCCAGTGGCTTTATTTTAGTGATTTTATTGGCTTATGTGTTAAAACAAAAAGGCATTCTTACGTCTGAACATGGTAGGGGCTTTTCTACCATTTTGATGACCGTTACCCTTCCCTGTGCTTTACTAGTGTCTACAAGAAGTCTGAACATGAGTGCTATTCTCTTGATTCCCATGGGGTTAGGCATAGCTGGTAATCTTTTGTTGCTAGGTATCGGTTACCTCAGAGGTCGTCATAAAGAACCCGTTGCCCAAGCACAAGACATGATCCAACTTGTTGGATATAATATAGGAACGTTCGCTTTCCCTTTTGTTCAGTCTTTTTTCCCGGCTAGCTACCTGATGCAGGTCATTCTCTTTGATACAGGCAATGCCTTAATGGTATTTGGTGGTAACTACACCATTACCAGTCTGGTGTCAAGAGTGGGGGAACAAGTGACCTTGAAAGCAATCTTCAAAAAACTGTTTCGATCGGTTCCTTTTTGCACCTATCTGCTGTGTTTTGGGCTCTCTTTGTGGAATATTACTCTTCCAACAGCTCTCTTAACCCTAGCCAAACTAGGAGCAGATGCCAATCCCTTCGTTGCCATGCTGACGCTTGGACTCATGGTTGATTTTAGATTATCCAGACAAGACTTGAAAGAATTAGGACAGTTGATAGGGCTCCGCGTCTTTGCTAGTTTTCTCATGTTGGTCTGTCTCTATCAATTACCTATTGATCTGGTCATCAAAAAAATGTTGGCTATTTGCCTGATAGCTCCGATTTCAGTTGTCACGCCTCTTTATGCCAGAGAACTAGGTAGCGAGAGTGCTCTACCAGCAACAGTTAATTCCCTTAGTATTGTCATCAGCATCATCTTGATGACTGTTCTCATTCTCTTTGTTAGCTAAATAAACTCATCATAAAAGCACCAATCACTTGGTGCTTTTATGATATTCAGTTATCCTTATCTATATTGTCTAATGCGTATTGACAGGCTTGAAGGACAAAACTTGAAAAAGTAACGTCTTTATTCACCATCGCTTTTTCAATATCTTCAACGAGAGATGAGGGAAAACGAATGGTTTTAATTTCGGATTCTTTTTTATCTGATTTGAGTTGAAATGCCATTTTTGTCTCCTATCTGGCTTTATTGTAAGACAAAATTGGCAGAAAGTAAATTGTTTTAATTGTATTACAAATTGTATTGTTTTTCATCTTGTTTTTTGCTACAATGAACATAAAACGATGTTCCAAAAGGAAAAAGGTAATCAAGCAGTATCTCGCGAGATGCAGCCTGTCCAAAAAGTGACCAACCGGGTCATGGCTACAGGTCCAAAAGCGACAGCTTATCAAGCCTTGCTTCCAAAAACAGGAGAAGTAACAAACTCCGTAACGGTCTTGGGCGCTTTCATGCTTTTAATAGGATCACTCCCATTGGTAGGCTCTTACATGAGAAAACACCACTAATACTTGAGAGCGAGGGGAAAGGTTTAATCAATGAAAAAAGTACTATCCGTAGTCATTGTGTTTCTAGCGACACTCTGTTTAGTGGCTTGTAGCAAGTCATTAAAAGGGACTTATATTAACAAAACCGAGGGTACTAAATCAACCTTAGTAGTTATCGATAATAAGTCAGCCAACCTAACCGTTGAAAGTTTATTTGGGACTTACACCTTTGATGGCACGATTAATGAAAAAGATAAGACAATTGCCTTTAAAGGTACGGTGTTCGGAAAAGAAGTCGAAGAAACTGCCACCTATGAAGTGACAGAATCTGGCGATCTCAATATTACTACCAAAGAATTTTCAGGTCTCTATCGAAAAGAAAAATAACTCAAAAGAACCTTCACAGCCAATTGTCTGTGAAGGTTCTTTTAATATCTTAAAGCAAATCTTCTAAAGTCTTAACAAATGCTTGGTCATCCTTGGCAATGGCTAAGGTGGTAAAACCTGTTTCTGTGGGCAATATAAAGAGAATATGCTGGTCAGAATTTTTCTTGTCAGTTTTAAAAACGTCAAAGAGAGCTTGAGCGGATACCTCATTTTTCTCGAGATTGGTTGGTAACTGGTAACGTTCAAAGGCTTGAAGGAGACTATCCAAGTCTTCTTGAGATAAGTGTCCTTTTAAAACAGCTAATTTGGCATCCACTACCATACCAATGGCGATGGCTTCACCATGATGGTAAAAATCATGGTGGCAGAGCGATTCAATAGCATGGCCAAGGGTATGCCCAAAATTTAAGGACATGCGCAAGCCATTTTCAAACTCGTCCTGTTCAACAATGCGTTTTTTGTTGGCAATCGATTGACAAATGAGGTCTTCAAGTCCCGGATAAGGGCCTATTTTTGGACTAGCAAGCAACTGCTGAAAAAGCGGTCTATCATGAATGAAGCCAATTTTCAGCATTTCACTGATGCCGCAGGAGAATTCTCGCTGAGGCAAGGTCTCTAAAAAACGAGTTGAAATGATAATGGATTCAGGAGGGTAGATACTCCCAATCATATTGGTCAACCCTTTAAAGTGAACACCAACCTTGCCACCGATGCTACTGTCTACTTGGCTTAGCAAGGTGGTTGGGATTTGAATATAGGGAATACCACGGTAAAAAGTAGCCGCAACAAAGCCTCCCAGATCTCCAATAACGCCGCCACCAACTGTGATAATCATGTCTTTTTTTGAAAAGTTCTCAGTGATGAGTTGTTCATAGATAGCACTGGCGCGGTCCAGGGATTTGGATTGACCACCTGGCGAACAAACGTGAACAAAGGCGGTATAGCGATGACATAGGTCTTGGAAGAGGGGGTGATACAAGTCATAGACGGTTTGGTCAGTGAGGAACAACAGTTTGCGTTGTTTGCGCTCACCAAGGCAATCACCCAAGGTAGTTAAGACATCATCGGTAAATAGGATATTATAGTCCTTAACCCGAGAATGGACATGAAGTGTTTGTGGCATAATCATTCCTTTCCTTGTTGCTAACCAACAGTAACAATAGAGCGCAGCTTATGGCCTAATCTTGCCAGAGATCACGCCCAAGTTGGTCTAATTGGTCGTAATTAATTTGCTGCGCAGCATCTGACAAGGCGTGATCAGGGTCAGGATGGACTTCCATCATAATGCCATTAGCTCCAACAGCCTTGGCGACTTTAGCAGCAGGTAAGAGAAGGTCACGTCTACCTGTCGAGTGAGACACATCCACGATAATGGGCAAATCAGTTTTTTGCTGAATAATAGGCACAGCCATAATATCAAGCATGTTTCGGGTTTCCACATCGTAACCACGGATACCACGTTCACACAAAATGATATTTGTTTTTCCTGCTTCTTGAAGATAGGAGAGCGCGCCCATAAATTCCTCAATGGTAGCCATCAAACCACGTTTAAACAGGATTGGTTTATCAACATGAGCTAACGTTTTTAAAAACTCAAAGTTCTGCATGTTTCGAGCGCCAACTTGAATCACATCCAAGTAATCATAGGCTTCTTCTAACTGACTGTCAGACATGATCTCGCTGACAGAGACTAGATCAAATTCCTGACAAACGTCATGTAAATATTTAATCCCTTCGAGGCCTAACCCTTGGAAAGAAGTAGGTGAGGTTCTCGGTTTATAAGCACCTCCTCTAAAATAGGTGTATCCTAATTTTTTGGCGCTTGAAGCTGCCAATCTAATGTGATCATAAGATTCAATGGAGCAGGGTCCTACGATAAAGTTTCTCTTTGAGCATCCCTGATTCCGAAAATCTGACATGATGTCTTTCATTCAGTTGATTCCTTTACTAATACTAACGTGATTTATAGCCATAGCAAACTGCTTTGGGTTAATGTCTAACTAAGAAGTGAGGTAAACAAGTTATGAGCTGATTCATAGAAGGCTCTTTATGTTCAAAATACGTACCTACAACCTGTGAAATGATACCATAAACAAGGTGGAATAGCAAGTAACGACTGGGGTTTGAGAGCTTGTCATGATTCTTGGAGGTTTGTTAAAACAAGTAGAAAATGTTAGAATAACAGAAATAACAAACGCTATCATCAACCATTTTAGGAGGAAAAGTTATGACTGATATCACGTGGATGTTACGACTAGTGTTAAATGCCCTTTATTTAGGTTTAGGAATCACCGCTGTATATTATTTGATAAAAATTTATCGTTTATTGGTGAGGATTAACGACAAAGAGTAGCCGATAAGAAAACCCATGACTAACTTACTTGTACTTGGAATACTAAAAACGCCTCAACATGATGTTAAGGCGTTTTTGACGTTTGCCACCACCGAGAATCGAACTCGGAACGAAGCATTACCATTGCTTTATTATACCATTTAACTATAGCGGCTACTTTTCTATAATACTATAACTTGTGAGTTGGTGCAAGCCTTTCTTTCAAAAAAATCGATTTTAAAAGCCGCCTTTTAGGCAGCTTAATGTTCGTTAATGCGTCACCCGTAAATCGTGGGGCATGCGCTTAAATTCCCGTCTTAGGAAAGTTAAAGCAGTGATAAAAGCAATAGCATCCGAAATCGGCCCAGCAAACATCACGCCCTCTACACCAAAGAAATGTGGGAGGATAAATAAGAGAGGTAAGAGAAAGATAACTTGTTTGGTTAGAGACAAGAAGGCGCCAATGCTGGCTTTACCAATAGCTTGGAAAAAGGTTGTGGATGCGATTTGAACCCCATTAAGAATGACAAAAAAGAGGAAAACGCGGACGTATTTGATACCAAACTGGAAATAAAGGGCAGAGCCATGACCAAATAAGGTCAAGAAAGGTTTAGGGAAGAGTTCAAAAGCTAAAAAGGCAACCAGAGAAATGACAATAGCTGTTTTTAGCATCAGAGCAGTGGTCTCCTTAACGCGCTCTAACTGACGTGCCCCATAGTTAAACCCAACGATTGGCTGAGCGCCTTGAACCAGTCCGATAATAACCGCAATAAAAAGGGAATTAATTTTCATAACAATCCCAGCGACAGCAATGGCAATATCACTACCATAAATGGATTCGGCACCATATTTACGCAACATATTGTTAGTGACAATTTGAATCAACATGGTGGACGATTGAAAGATAAAAGATGAAGAGCCAACGCTGACAATGCTTTTAATCACATCACGGTCCAACCTAAAGTCACTACTTTTGAGGTGAATGGATTTGAATCGTCTAAAGTAAAGGCCTAAAAAGAGGGCAGAAAGAATTTGACTAATTAAGGTTGCAAATGCTGCCCCCTTAATTCCCCATTGAAAGCCAAAAATAAAGATAGGGTCTAAAATCGTATTTAAGATGGCCCCAACCACAATGACCATCATCGAATAAGTTGGGCTGCCATCCGCTCTGACCAAGGGATTGAGGCTCATGGTAAACATTAAAAAAGGAATCCCGAATGCTGTGATACCAGTGTAATCAATGGCATAAGCCAAGGTTGCATCAGTAGCCCCAAATAAAATAAGTAGAGGCTTTAACAATAGGATAATCACTGCACCAATGAGTACTCCGAGGGCCAATGATAGGAAAATAGCATTTCCGATAACATGAGCTGCTCGTTCTTTTTGCCCACGGCCTAAAGATAAATTAAAATTAGAGGCCCCTCCTAAACCAAGGGTTAAGCCGAAGGCTAAACAGATAATCGTAAGGGGGAAGGCGACGCTAGTTGCTGCATTTCCTAAATACCCAACTCCGTGTCCAATGAAAATCTGGTCTACAATATTATAGAGGGAGTTAACGAGGTTGGCGATAATCGCTGGCATAGCCATAGTGGCTAGTAATTTTGGAATAGGAGCTGTTTGTAATTTATTGGTTTGCATGGTGTCCTTTCTATCAATGCTTTTGTTGAGGGTTGTGATCAATGAGAGTTTGTAGCAGTTGTCTGAGCTGAGACCGATCTGCTTCAGACAGTGCTTGAGTAAACTGCTCTTCAATGACTTGGCTTTTTTGCAAATAATCATCAGCTTTCAAGCTAGCTGCCTCACTCAATCTAATGATATTGCAACGTTTATCTTGAGGATGAGGGTGTCGTTCAATCATCCCTTTTTTCTCTAAATTCTGTAATAACCCAGTAACGGTTGGGTTGGACATTTTAAAGAAGGTTTCCAAATCAATCTGTCTGGTTAACTGATTTTGGTGAGTGCTTAGGTATTTAAGAATCTTAAACTGACTTGGTGTTAAGTCAGCATCGGTTAGTAGCTGATTGGCAGTACGGTCAAAAGCTAGACTGGCCATCTTGATTAAAATACCAATATGATGATTAGGCATTGTCTTTCCTTTCTAAATACATCGTTTCCTATGGAACAATAGTATAACATAGCTTCCTATCTTTTTTCTAGAGGATTATCTAAAAAAATTAAGGAAAGTGTTTTCTCAATGACCATTCCATTCTAAGTCATATCCTATTACTGATGAGCTTTTTTGGAATAAGATAGCACAAGAGCCATGCCTTATGGTATAATAGTAAGGATGATTTCAGAAAGAGGAAACTCAACATGTCTTATGAAGCAGAATTTTTAAGAGATTTTGAAGACTGGGTTAAAACTCAGATTCAAGTCAATCAGCTAGCCATGACCACCAGTCAACAGGTAGCTCAAGAAGATGGCGATGAGAGAGCTAAAGACGCCTTTATTCGCTACGAAAGCAAATTAGATGCCTACGAATTTTTACTAGGTAAATTTGACAATTATAAAAATGGCAAAGCCTTTCATGATATTCCGGATGACCTATTTGGAGCAAGGCATTATTAAGGACAAGGAGACACGAAACAGTGGCAAAACAAAAAAATCGTAAAAAAGCATTGAAGTTAGAAATGAAGCGCAATGGTTTGTTAAAAAAAGCAGGTCAAGTTTTTGATAAGGCAGTTGAAAGTGTGGGGACAGCTGTGGACAAGACGATGACAGTCAGCAAGGACCTTGTGGAAAAAGGAAGCCAAACCATCAGCAACCTAACCACTCCTCATGAAAGCCTCTCTCTAGATGAGTTTTCAGCCTTAGCAGTTGTGGAAGGGATTCGCTCAGATCTTGTGGAAACCTTATATGCAGAAGGCATTCATTCAGCGCAAGCTTTTAAGGAGTGGACGGAAAAAGACCTTCTTGCTCTTAAAGGTATTGGTCCAGCAACGGTTAAAAAATTGGTCGAAAATGGCGCAAGCTTGAAAAAATAGTCATCTTCTCGTTGCTTAATGCCTATAAATTTGTTAGAATATTAGCAATCAGAGGTGCATTGAGTTGGTCTGTTACAGAGAGCGGTGGTGTTGAGAAATCCGCACAGATGTCAAGGCTGGTAGCTGAGGATCAGAAATCAGATATGAAAAGTAGCAGATCCATTTTGTGGTCTGAAACAGTGGTGGTACCGCGGAAATCGTAACACGAAATTCGTCCCTGTCTAGTGTAAGCTGGATGGGGATTTTGACGTTTTGGAAAAATTATTATCGAATTTTTGTCAAAACTAATGTATGGAATAGGAAAAGTCCACTAGAAATTTTTGTTGAGACAGGTAGTTTCAAAAGGAGGAAATCATGTTACATCATGTTGAGGTTTATGTATCTAACCTAGCAAAGTCACGTGAATTTTATGAACCACTTTTGAATAAACTAGGCTATTATCCCTATCAAGAATGGGAGGATGGATTCTCTTTCAAAAAGTCAGAACACTACATCGTTTTTGTCCAAACACCAGCTGAGTTCCTTGAAGTAGGCTACCATCGTTGCCGAATAGGCCTCAATCATCTAGCTTTTTATGGTGGCAGTCGTAAACAAGTTGACCAACTGAGAAAAGACTTGATTACCAGAAGTGTCAATCTCCTCTACGAAGAACGCTATCCCTACGCAGGAGGAGAGAATCACTACGCTCTCTATTTTGAAGACCCAGATGGAATCAAAATAGAGGTGGTGGGGAATTGAAAGAAGGTGATGGATGATCGTTAAGATGCTAGAAGCATACAATGGCAAAGCTTTGCCCAAAGTGGAAACAGAACGGCTAGTATTACGTCAACGAAAATTAGAGGACGCCGAGGACATATTTGCCTTTGCTAAACTGGCTGAGGTCAGTTATCCTGCTGGTTTTCCGCCTGTTAAAAGTTTAGCAGATGAAATCACCTACCTTCAAGACATTTATCCCGCCAATCTTGAAAAAGAGGGACTACCATCAGGCTATGGTATTACCCTAAAAGGCGATGACAAAGTGATTGGTTCAATTGACTTTAATCATCGACGGGCAGATGATGTTTTTGAGATTGGCTACCTGCTCCATCCAGACTATTGGGGACAGGGCATTGTCCCAGAAGCGGCTGCCGCCCTGATTGAGATTGGCTTTACCCTGATCGATTTGCATAAAATTGAGCTGGGCTGCTACGACTACAACAAGCAAAGTCAGGCAGTCGCTCGCAAACTAGGCTTTACCTTGGAAGCTAATGTTCGTGACCGTAAGGACGTTCAAGGCCGACGCTGTGGCGACATGCGTTTTGGCTTACTCAGAAGTGAGTGGGAGGCGTGGAAAAGGAAATGAACCTTATCATTATCGGAGCTCAAGCGTCGGGTAAGATGACGATTGGGCAGGAAATTGCCGAGCAGACAGGTATGACCTTGTTTCATAATCACGATTCCATTGATTTTGTTTTGCGCTTTATGCCTTGGTCTCAAGAGAGCACAGCCTTGATAGAGCGTCTTCGGTTTAACTTTTTTGAGACTTTTGCCAAGAATGGCCAAGAAATGATTTTCACCATCGTGATTGATTTCAATGATCCAAATGATGTGGCATTTCTTGACAAGATTCAGGCTGTTTTTCAGTCTTATGACCAAGAGGTTCTCTTTGTTGAATTGGAAACAGATGTCAATGAACGCCTCAAGCGCAATCGCACAGAAAATCGTCTCAAACATAAACCTCTTAAACGCAATATCGAGTGGTCAGAACAAGATATTCAGTCAACAATGGCATATGCTGTTTTCAATCCTTCAGAACCACCCAAAACGCTCATTCATTACCAAAAAATCAATAATACCCAGCTCACCGCTGCTGAAACAGCGCAGCTTATTATCCAAAAAATGACTCATATCAAGGAGAACTAAGATGACAGAACTATCACCTAAATACAATCCTGCCGAGGTTGAGGCAGGTCGTTATCAAAAATGGCTTGATGCAGATGTTTTTAAGCCATCAGGAGACCAAAAGGCCAAGCCATATTCTATCGTGATTCCACCGCCAAATGTGACTGGTAAATTGCATTTGGGACACGCTTGGGACACAACACTTCAAGATATTATCATTCGTCAAAAACGTATGCAGGGCTTTGATACGCTTTGGTTGCCAGGGATGGACCATGCAGGAATTGCGACACAGGCTAAAGTCGAAGAACGCTTGCGTGGTCAAGGCATCACCCGTTATGATTTGGGTCGTGAAAAATTCCTAGACAAGGTTTGGGAATGGAAAGACGAATATGCCACTACGATTAAAGAGCAGTGGGGCAAAATGGGTCTTTCTGTGGATTACAGCCGTGAACGTTTCACACTAGATGAGGGCTTGTCAAAAGCAGTTCGCAAGGTTTTCGTTGACCTCTACAAAAAAGGCTGGATTTACCGTGGTGAATTCATCATCAACTGGGATCCTGCTGCCAGAACTGCCCTTTCTGACATCGAGGTTATCCACAAGGATGTTGAGGGAGCTTTCTACCACATGAACTATATGTTGGAAGATGGCTCACGCGCCCTTCAAGTGGCAACAACGCGACCAGAAACCATGTTTGGAGACGTTGCCGTTGCCGTAAACCCAGAAGATCCTCGTTACAAAGATTTGATTGGCAAAAATGTTATTTTACCAATCGTGAATAAATTGATTCCAATCGTGGGTGACGAGCATGCTGACCCTGAATTTGGGACTGGGGTAGTTAAAATCACGCCTGCTCATGACCCTAATGACTTTGAGGTTGGTCAACGCCATAATCTACCACAAGTCAATGTCATGAACGATGATGGAACCATGAATGAGTTAGCTGGCGACTTTGCAGGCATGGACCGTTTTGAAGCTCGTAAAGCTACCGTTGCTAAACTTGAAGAACTTGGTGCCCTAGTAAACATCGAAAAACGTGTTCACTCAGTAGGTCACTCAGAACGTTCTGGTGCAGTCGTTGAGCCTCGTCTATCCACTCAATGGTTTGTAAAAATGGATGAGCTTGCTAAACAAGCTATGGACAACCAAGAAACAGATGACCGAGTAGATTTCTACCCACCACGTTTCAACGATACCTTCCTCCAATGGATGGAAAATGTCCATGACTGGGTAATCTCTCGCCAATTATGGTGGGGACACCAAATCCCAGCATGGTACAATGCAGAAGGTGAGATTTACGTTGGCGAAGAAGCACCAGAAGGTGATGGCTGGACTCAAGATGAAGATGTTCTTGACACTTGGTTCTCATCTGCTTTATGGCCGTTCTCAACCATGGGGTGGCCTGATACAGATTCAGAAGATTTCAAACGTTATTTCCCAACGTCAACCTTAGTAACAGGTTATGACATCATTTTCTTCTGGGTGTCACGTATGATTTTCCAATCGCTTGAATTTACAGGGCGTCAGCCATTCCAAAATGTCCTGATTCACGGTCTTATTCGTGACGAAGAAGGACGCAAAATGTCTAAATCATTGGGGAATGGGATTGATCCTATGGATGTCATTGAGAAGTACGGTGCGGATGCCCTCCGTTGGTTCTTGTCAAACGGCTCTGCGCCAGGTCAGGATGTTCGTTTCAGCTATGAAAAAATGGACGCTTCATGGAATTTCATTAACAAAATCTGGAACATTTCTCGCTATATCCTCATGAATAATGAAGGGTTGACCTTGGAAGAAGCTGAAAGTAATGTAGCTAAGGTAGCTGCTTCAGAAGCTGGAAATGTGACTGACCAGTGGATTCTCCACAATCTCAATGAAACAATCGCTAAAGTTACGGAAAACTTTGACAAGTTTGAGTTTGGCGTGGCAGGACACATTCTTTACAATTTTATCTGGGAAGAATTTGCTAACTGGTATGTGGAATTGACCAAGGAAGTGCTGTATAGCGACAACGAAGCTGAGAAAGTTATCACGCGCTCTGTCCTTCTTTATACTTTGGACAAAATCTTGCGTCTCCTTCACCCAATCATGCCATTTGTAACTGAAGAAATCTATGCCCAATATGCCCAAGGTTCGATTGTGACCGCAGCATACCCTACGGTTACTCCTGTTTTTGAAAATGAGGCTGCGCATAAAGGTGTGGAAAGTCTGAAGGATCTTATCCGTGCTGTACGAAATGCGCGTGCAGAAGTAAACGTGGCACCATCAAAACCAATCACCATTTTGGTGAAGACAGCAGATAGTGAATTAGAAGACTTTTTCAACAGCAATATCAACTACATCAAACGCTTCACTAATCCTGAAAAATTAGAAATCAGCTCAGCCATTGCTGCGCCAGAACTGGCTATGACCAGCATCATCACAGGTGCTGAAATCTACTTGCCACTAGCAGATTTGCTTAACGTGGAAGAAGAACTCGCTCGCCTAGATAAAGAACTGGCTAAATGGCAAAAAGAATTGGACATGGTCGGCAAAAAACTCGGAAACGAACGCTTTGTAGCCAACGCCAAACCAGAAGTCGTCCAAAAAGAAAAAGACAAACAAGCTGACTACCAAGCTAAGTACGACGCAACCCAAGAACGGATTGTAGAGATGCAAAAGTTGGTAGGGTAAGTAGCCAAGCTCCCTCTTAATAGGGCACTTTACCCTCCAATTAAGCTAGGTTTAAGTTTCCTAAGCTAAACTACGCTTAGCCGAAAAATAATTTCTTTTTACAGAACTCCTAATAAGAATCTTGAGTCATCAAGATTCTTGTTTTTTTCTCAACTAATTTAGAGGCCTTTTTGGAAAGTATCAGCTATTGTATCCGTTTACATTTGTTTGCAAAAATGTTAATATATCATTTAGGGATATGAGTTAGCGACAAGGGAGAGAAGCTGATGATGACTAAGGAAACGTTGGCACATTATCAAAAGAAAACAGAACAAGAATCTGAAAAAAAGCAGTCTTTAGATGAGCACTTATGGCATGTGGCCTGTTCTAGTCGACAGGAAGCATCTATAATTGGTCAAGGAGATGTGCTTTTTTTAATTGGTCTATACCACGATCTAGGCAAAGCTGATCGAGCCTTTCAAGATAAATTATTAAATAATCCCAATCGGCATGTTGATCACTCTTATGCAGGGGCAAAATACTTATGTTCTATTATTGGGCCTCATCTAAAAAACCGAGGGGTTGATAAAAATGAGAGAATGACATTCAACGAAATGGTGGGGTATGTCATCTCTGCTCATCATGGGATGTATGATTTATGCTACTCTTCTGACGATGCTGAATATTATAGCTTTAATAAATTTAAAAATCGTATCAATAGAGACTTAGATGGTTATCACTATCATGAAGATATTAAAGGGTACGCTCTAAAATTAGAAGAAAAATTATGTGATTATGGCTATAAAGATTTAAGGGAGCTTATTGATAAAGCTTTTGATAATTATCAACAAGCCGTGTCTTCCTTAAACTGGCAAGATAAGAGTGAGTGGGATTATTATCAGTCTTGTATGGTAAGACTTTACTTGTCGCTCTTAAAAAACGCTGATATTTTGGACACAGTAAATGCCTATGGTCTTAAAATAAGTCCTATGGATAAAATAGAGCGATCCTCTCTAAAACACTCTTATTTATCAGCCATTGAACAAAAATATGCTAGCTTTGGGCGGCCAAACAATCAGTTGAATACTATTCGGACAGAAATTGCTGAGCGTGTTAAAGAAAGAGGTAAACGGGATTCCAAAGGGATCTATCGCTTAGATTTACCGACAGGAGCTGGCAAGACTAATCTTAGTATGCGCTATGCGTTTCACCAATTAGTTCATCAAGACAAATCAAGATTTTTTTACATAACGCCCTTTCTTTCGGTCCTTGAGCAAAATGCTTCCGAAATTAGAAAAGTTACGGATGATCTTGGCGTTCTAGAACACCATTCCAATATGGTTAAACAGGCTAATGAAGATGATGACAAGGACAGTTTATTGTCAGCTTATCTTATTGATAGCTGGGATAGTCAAGTAGTATTGACTTCTATGGTTCAATTTTTCCAAACGCTTTTTAAAACAAAATCGGCTAATTTGAGACGTTTTTCAAGTTTGATTAATAGTGTTGTGATTCTAGATGAAGTTCAGTCACTGCCTATTGAAGTCACCACTTTGTTTAATTTAACGATGAATTTTTTAAATAAAGTTATGGATACAACCATCGTTCTTTGTACAGCAACACAACCTGCTTATGATTCTTCAGAGATTGACCATCGTATCTGTTATGGAGGGAATTTGGGAGAATTAGCTGAAATCGTTGAGTTAACGATTGAAGAAAAACAGATTTTTTCAAGGACAGAGCTTAGAAAATTTGATGATAGTGATCAGAAAGTTTACTTGACTGATGTTATTAATCTTATTTTAGGAGAGGAAAACTCAGTTCTTGCTATTTTTAACACGAAAAAAACGGTTCATAACTGCTATACTATGCTAAAAGACATGACTGATAGACCGATCTATCAGCTTTCGACGAATATGTGTGCGCAGCATAGGCTTGACTTGGTTGCTAAGATCAAAACGGAGTTACAAAATAATACCCCTATTATTTGTATTAGCACACAATTAATAGAAGCAGGTGTAGATGTTGACTTTCATCGTGTCATTCGTTCCTATTCAGGGATTGATTCTATTGTTCAGGCTGCTGGACGATGTAATCGAGAAGGCAAACGAGATAAAGGGCAAGTCACTCTTGTCAATCTGACCAATGAAGAGGAAAATATTTCTAGGCTGACAGAAATAAAAGCTAAAAAAGAAGCCACAGAATCTATTCTTCATAAGATTGGGTCTCCAATTGATATCTCAACTTTAAACCGTGACTTTTTTGAGTATTATTATGCCAATAATCAGGGACTGATGGATTATCCTTTGGAAGACAACCTATCAATCTACGACTATTTGAGCCTTAATATTTATCAGACGGCAAATAAAAAGTTCAAAGGTAAGTTAAAACAAGCTTTTAAAACAGCAGGAGCCAAAATGAACCTCATCAATAATGACATGATAGGAATTCTCGTACCTTATGGCGAAGCTGAGAAAAAATTGACTTATTTAGAAGAATTGGGTATGTCTCATTTTTTATCAGCAGAAGATTATCAAACGATAAAATCATTACTAAAAGAGCTACAACCTTTTACGGTTAATGTCCGCGAGAACGATCCTCTCCTTGAGGCAACAAAATCTTATCTAAACGGTCAGATTCTGGTTTTGACGTCGGAGTATTATGACACAGAAAGAGGAGTTAAATACGATTCAGCTAGCTTTTACTTCTAACTCAAAACGAAAGCAGATTAACAAAAGGTTGTTAGAGGACCTTGTTAACCTGCCAATCATCATTAATAATTATTATCAATTTAGACTATTTAATAAAATTAGATTACAAAAAAACAGAAGGAGGAAAGTAGCTTGTACAGATCTAGAGACTTCTACGTGAGAGTAAGTGGTCAGCGAGCTCTTTTTACAAATCCAGCCACAAAAGGGGGATCGGAACGGTCATCCTATTCGGTTCCGACTAGACAGGCACTGAATGGTATCGTTGATGCCATCTATTATAAGCCGACCTTTACTAATATCGTCACAGAGGTTAAAATTATTAACCAGATTCAAACCGAATTACAGGGTGTCAGGGCTCTGTTACATGATTATAGTGCAGATTTAAGTTATGTATCCTATTTGAGTGATGTTGTTTATCTAATCAAATTTCATTTTATTTGGAATGAAGATAGAAAAGATTTGAACTCAGATAGAATTCCAGCTAAACATGAAGCCATTATGGAGCGTTCTATTTGTAAAGGTGGACGTCGTGATGTGTTTTTGGGTACAAGAGAGAGTGTAGGTCTTGTAGATGATATTAGCCAAGAAGAGTATGAGGCTGCTGTGTCGTATTATAATGGTGTCAATATCGACTTGGGAATCATGTTCCATTCCTTTGCCTATCCGAAGGACAAAAAGACACCATTGAAATCATACTTTACAAAGACTGTAATGGAAAATGGAGTCATTACCTTTAAACCACAGTCTGAATGCGATATTGTTAACACACTTTCTAGTTATGCTTTTAAAGCACCAGAGGAGATAAAATCGGTTAACGATGAATACATGGAGTATGATGCTATGGAGAAAGGAGAAAACTGATGGATTTTTTTACTTCTCTCTTGAAGACTTATGAAAAAGCAGAGCTAGCAGACTTGGTTGACTACCAAAAAAGAAATAATGAGCCGGTTTTACTGCCAATTTATCATACGAGTTTAAAGTCAAATGGCAAAAATATCATTTCAGTCAAACTTGACAAAGATGGCCAGTTTCACAAGGCAGAATTTATGACAGATAAGCAAATGATTATTTTTCCTGTAACGGCTGATTCTGTTGCTAGGTCAGGTAGTCATCCTGCGCCACATCCCCTAGTTGATAAATTTGCTTATTATAGTGCTGAAATGGGGCAGACTCAGTATGATTCTTTTCATAAGCAACTGAATAACTGGATTGATTATTGTGAGGAGGGTGACGTTAAGAAATTTTTAACCTTTGTTCAGCAGTTCATTTTGAAGCCAGAATTTCTAACATTGATTCTTGATTCTTTAATTGGTCCTGATTATCAAAATAATCAATTAAAAATCACCTTTTGTGATGTTACTGGAAAAGAAAAATTAATTGATTTATCAGCTTGCTTTTTAGAATTTTCAATTGATCAATTTCAGGGCTTTAAAAATGAATCGGTTTCGACATTTAAAGCCTTACACCAATCCTATATTTCTTTTGTTGAAGCAAATCGTGAAAATCTTGGTATTTGTAATATTAGTGGACGAGAGGAGCAGCTTACCGATAAGCATAGAGGTTTGATGGGGAATGCTAAAATCATCTCTGTTAGTAATAAAAGAGAAGCTTATAAAGGACGTTTTAGAGAACGCGAAGACGTTTTTAGTGTTGGCTATGAAACTTCCGAAAAGATTCATTTAATGATCAAGTATCTTTTAGAAAATAAAAATACCAGTACTTGGTTAGGGTCCTCTCAATATTTAATCAACTGGTTCAGCGATGATTTAACAAATGATAGTCGGTTGGATATTGTATCACCAATCTTTGATGATGGACTTGAAGAAGATGATGATGACGATACGCCTCCTGTTATAGCATTAGCAACTGAAGACAATAAAAGAATTGGTAAATCATTCATCAAGGGACAAAAATTATTTGCTAATGATGCCACTTACTACGTTGCTATTTTGAATAAAACCAGCAATGGGCGGATTGCTTTAAAATATTTTCGTCAGCTTCAAGCGTCCCAATTACTCACCAATCTTGACAAGTGGCAGGAAACATACAGTTGGGAGTCGCGATCTAAGTTTGGGAAAAGTCGCTTAAGAACCCCTACTTTTCATGACATCCTTAATGTGTCCTACGGGGTTGATAGGGATCGCTTCCTTGAATTAGATAATGATAACTTCAAAAGTGATCAAATTCAAAAGTTAGTGGCAAGTTTGATTGATGGTAAACCGATGCCACAATCCATTGTCAAAAAGTTAGGTAACAATGTTAAAGAACGACATCGTTACCGTAAGCACTGGTATCAAGTTGAGCAGGTCTGCTTAGCAATTTTACACAAACAAAATGGGGAGGAATTTTCACCGATGCTAGATCATACCAATCAAAATCGTTCCTATCTTTTTGGACGATTATTAGCAATTTTTGAATTAATCGAGACCTTGCGTTATGGCTTGGATGGAAACAATAACGACCGTATTACCAATGCTGAACGTTATTGGACAGCCTATACTGGACAACCAACAAAATTGATGATGTTATTGGAAAATAAAATTAAGCCTTACGAAGAACCATTGAAATTAAATCGTCGTGGCAGTTGGATGAAATTAGAAAAAGAAAAAGAAGAGATTTTAGAACTGTTAAATCCTCTGTTAGAAACAGAAACAATGGAAAAACCCTTAGATTACCGCTTTATTTTTGGGTATTATGCTGAGAAAAACTATTACTATACAAAACAAAACACTGAAGTAACAGAAAGTGAGGAGTAAAAAGATGTTGGAACACAAAATTGATTTTATGGTAACTCTTGAAGTGAAAGAAGCAAATGCAAATGGTGATCCCTTAAATGGAAACATGCCTCGTACAGATGCCAAAGGATATGGTGTGATGAGTGATGTCTCCATCAAACGTAAGATTCGTAATCGTTTGCAAGATATGGGGAAGTCTATTTTTGTGCAAGCTAATGAACGTATTGAAGATGACTTTCGTTCACTAGAAAGACGCTTTTCACAACATTTTACAGCTAAGACACCTGACAAAGAAATTGAAGAAAAAGCAAATGCATTATGGTTTGATGTTCGTGCTTTTGGACAAGTTTTTACTTATCTGAAAAAATCAATTGGGGTGCGTGGACCAGTTTCCATTAGTATGGCTAAGTCCTTGGAGCCAATTGTCATTTCCAGCCTTCAAATTACGCGTAGTACCAATGGTATGGAAGCTAAGAATAATAGTGGCCGCTCTTCTGATACGATGGGGACAAAACATTTTGTAGATTATGGTGTGTATGTACTTAAAGGTTCTATCAATGCTTATTTTGCTGAAAAGACTGGTTTTTCTCAGGAAGATGCTGAGGCTATTAAAGAAGTTTTGGTTAGCTTGTTTGAAAATGATGCGTCGTCTGCACGTCCGGAAGGCTCTATGCGAGTTTGTGAAGTCTTTTGGTTTACGCATTCAAGCAAATTGGGAAATGTTTCAAGTGCGCGTGTCTTTGACTTGTTAGAGTATAATCAATCAATAGAAGAAAAAAGCACTTATGACGCTTATCAGATTCATCTAAATCAAGAAAAATTGGCTAAATATGAAGCGAAAGGGTTAACGGTTGAAATCCTAGAAGGACTCTAGTATGGTCTATGCCGAAGATGATTATTTAATGCTATCAGGTATTCAGCATTTCCAATTTTGTAAACGTCAATGGGCGTTGATCCATATTGAGCAACAATGGCTTGATAATGAAGCGACAGCGCATGGACAGGTTTTACATACTAAAGCAGATAACCCTTACATTAAAGAAAAACGAAAAGAGCTTTTGGTCTCACGTGCTATGCCCATTTCTTCTGCAGAACTTGGACTTTCAGGAATTATGGATGTTGTGGAATTTTATAAAGATGATCAAGGTGTGTCTTTGAGGGGAAAACGTGGGAAATGGTTACCAAAAGTTGTGGAATACAAGCGCGGAAAACCTAAGAAAGATACAAGGGATATTGTCCAGTTGGTGGCTCAGACCATGTGTTTAGAAGAAACGCTAGACTGCGACATTAACGAAGGTTGTCTTTATTACCATAGTGTCAATCAAAGAGTGATTGTTCCTATGACATCAGCTTTGCGTCAAGAAGTGAAGGAATTAGCCGCAGAGATGCATGAGGTTTATCAGAGTCAAATGCTACCTAAAGCAGCTTATTTTAAAAACTGTCAGCTTTGTTCTTTAGTCGATATTTGTAAGCCCAGGTTGAGTAAAAAAACAAGGAGTGTGTCGCGTTACATCAATGAGGCTATGACCAGTGAGGAGATGGACCTATGAAGAAGTTGCTAAATACCTTGTATTTGACGCAAGAAGATTTTTATGTCACTAAAGAGGGCGATAACATTGTTATCAAGCAAGAAGGTAAGGTTCTCAAACGGTTTCCGTTTCGGATTATTGACGGTATTGTCTGTTTTTCTTATTTGGGTGTGTCGCCTGCTTTGGTGAAGTTATGTACGGAGAATCAGATTAATTTATCGTTTCATACACCACAAGGGCGTTTTTGTGGTCGCTATATTGGTTCAACCAATGGGAATGTGTTGTTGCGTAGAGAACATTATCGTTTATCTGATCGTGAGGAATCTTTGGAATACGCAAAGCGGTTTATTTTGGCTAAAATTTCCAATTCAAGGAAATACTTGCTACGCTTTAAACGAGATCATCGTCAACAGATTGATACCAAGCTTTTTGAGGCTGTTAATGACGAATTGATATGGGCTTTAGAGATGGTTCAGGCAGCAGATAATAAAGACTCTTTAAGAGGGATTGAAGGCCAAGCTGCTAATCAGTATTTTCGCATATTTAATGACCTGGTGTTGACGGACAAAAAAACGTTCTACTTCCAAGGTCGGAGTAAACGACCACCCTTAGATTGTGTTAATGCCCTCTTGTCTTTTGGTTACAGTTTACTGACCTTTGAATGTCAATCTGCCTTGGAAGCTGTCGGATTAGACAGTTACGTTGGTTTCTTTCACACGGATCGTCCTGGGCGTGCTAGTTTAGCGCTTGATTTAGTTGAAGAGTTCCGCTCATATATTGTTGATCGTTTTGTCTTTTCGTTAATTAATAAAGGACAACTTCAGAAAAAACACTTTGAGTTTAAAGAAAATGGTAGTATTTTATTGACGGAAAATGGCAGAGCTATTTTTATTGATTTGTGGCAGAAGCGTAAGCATACTGAGGTAGAGCATCCTTTTACAAAAGAAAAAGTAAAACTTATGTTATTACCCTATGTGCAAGCGCAGCTTTTAGCTAAGGCCATACGAGGAGATTTAGAAAGCTATCCACCTTTTATGGTTTAGGAGATGTTATATGATGGTTTTAGTCACTTATGATGTAAATACTGAAACATTGGCGGGCAGAAAAAGATTGCGTCATGTTGCTAAACTCTGTGTGGACTATGGGCAACGTGTTCAAAATTCTGTTTTTGAATGTTCTGTGACACCCGCGGAATTTGTGGATATAAAGCACCGATTAACACAAATTATTGATGAGAAAACTGATAGTATTCGCTTTTATTTATTGGGGAAAAATTGGCAGAGGCGTGTGGAAACACTTGGTCGCTCAGACAGCTATGACCCAGATAAAGGTGTCTTATTATTGTAAAAATCTCTTGTGCGAACCTAGGTTTCACAGAAAACCCTAGCTTGCTCGCGCAAAAATAACTTAAAAAAGAAGCGAAATGGAGATAAAAAGGCTTAAAACACCTCTATGTCTTCCATCCGTTTCTCTATAAACTGTGTCATTTGGCGCTGTCTCACCCTTCGCGGGTGAGTGGATTGAAATTAAAAAGTCGGCATCAACATTTTTAAAACTATTGTGTCTCACCCTTCGCGGGTGAGTGGATTGAAATGTAATATTGTTGCGCGTCACGGTAACTAAAATACGTCTCACCCTTCGCGGGTGAGTGGATTGAAATTTTTCTTACGATAACCTTAAAATTATCATTTTCGGTCTCACCCTTCGCGGGTGAGTGGATTGAAATTTTTATAGCAAACTTTTTATTAGGTGTTAGAACAGTCTCACCCTTCGCGGGTGAATGGATTGAAATACAAGATATTGATGATAATAGACCAAAGGTTCAAAGTCTCACCCTTCGCGGGTGAGTGGATTGAAATCTAAGTCCCTCTAGCAAATTGCGGACTTTTTCGGAACGTCTCACCCTTCGCGGGTGAGTGGATTGAAATACTGTATCGTATAACACATTCAAGAAAATTCGCAAGTCTCACCCTTCGCGGGTGAGTGGATTGAAATAGGGTATGCGACAAGCACGAGTTATCCTCTTATATGTCTCACCCTTCGCGGGTGAGTGGATTGAAATTTTTCTAACGGAATTAGTACTTTATCTCTTAATGCGTCTCACCCTTCGCGGGTGAGTGGATTGCATCCTAGATTTTTGATGGATCTATTTTGAGTTTTTCTTCACTCATAAATTTCCATTTATTTTCTCCCCTCTCTTTCCCCCTCACATATGCTATAATAAGCTTAACAAATGCATGGTAAAGGAGTTAGGATGGCTAAGGTTCGGTATGGGATTGTGTCGACGGCGCAGGTGGCCCCTCGTTTTATTGAGGGGGTGCGTTTGGCGGGCAATGGCGAGGTTGTGGCAGTGTCTAGTCGGTCGCTTGATAAGGCAAAGGCTTTTGCGGCAGCGCATCAGTTGCCTAAGGCTTATGGTAGTCTTGATGACATGTTGTTGGATGCGTCGATTGATGCCATTTATGTAGCAAGTATCAATCAGGACCATTTTCCTGCGGCTAAGAAGGCTTTGCTGGCAGGCAAGCATGTTCTGGTGGAAAAACCGTTTACCTTGACAGCTGCTCAGGCTGAAGAACTTTTTGCTTTAGCGCAAGAGCGCGGCTTGTTTTTGATGGAGGCTCAGAAGGCTGTCTTTATTCCTATGACACAGCGTTTAAAAGGCCTTATTGCTGCTGGGGAATTGGGTGATATTGTATCGGTTTCGTCAACAACGGCCTACCCCAATATTGATCATGTGACCTGGTTTAGAGATTTGGAAAAAGGTGGGGGAACTGTGCATTTTATGGCGCCTTACGCTCTTTCTTATTTGCCTTATCTCTTTGATGCTGATATTGTGTCGGCTAGTGGCGTAGCCCATTTTCCTAAAGGACAAAGTGATAGCCAGTCTAAGCTGGTTTTGGCTTTATCAAACGGGGTTTTAGTGGATATTTTTCTGACCACTCATCTCAGCTTACCCCATGAACTAGTGATTTATGGGACTAAGGGGCGTTTGGAAATTCCTCATTTTTGGAAAACCACGCAGGCCACTTTGGTCAGACCTGATGGGAGTCGTTCTGTCATTGAGGCGACCATGTCTAGTGATTTCGAGGCAGAAGCTCATCATGTCAGTCAGATGATTTTAGAAGGTCAATTGACGAGTCCTGTGATGACCAAATCCCTAACCCTGTCGGGCGTTGGCTTGATTGAGAAACTTTACCGTTCTTGGGGGAAATAACGATTCAGTGAAGATGATTCTCAAGCCTTTGACTTGTGTATTCCACCCCTTTAATCCATAATAGGCGTAAGATATCCAAAGGAGATTTGCCATGCCAACACTTCCTAAAGCCAGTTCGGCAATCACGTTAATCAATCTTGATCAGCTTACAGAGCACGATCAAGAAGCACTGGTCTCAGAAGGTCTCATTGACGCCGAGGTCTTTGATTACGCTAAAGATAAAAATGAAACCTCATTTATGGAGGAAAACAAGGAAAAACTGACTATTGTTTTTCAGATTTTGGATCGTCAAGAAGAAGCTTATCATCCCAACCATATTCCCCGTGTGATTCCGATTACTCTCTTTTTGAATGATCAGTCTCTCTATATTTTGGGGCATGATCATAGTTTGACGCTAATCGAAGAAGTTTTCCCTGACTTGGATGAGAGTCGCTCGCCGCGTCACCTGGTGTTTCAGCTGTTAACGGCTTTTACTAAACAGTACGTGCCCCTGATGGATGAAATAGCGCAGCAGCGAGACAAGTTGATTGAAGCCTTGCGTCAAAAAGCCAATAAGACGAATCTGGAAAGTTTGGCTAACTTGCAAAGTGGCACTGTTTACATCCTCATGGGTTCTAAGCAAAATGAACAAATGCTAGCAGAATTAAAAAACATGCCTGGCCAGCAGGACCTCGAAGAAGATGAGGCAGAGCAGCTCCGAGATGCCATTATTGAGGCTAGGCAGTTGTCTAATATGTGTGATTTAAACACTCGTGTGCTCAAGGAGATTTCGTCTTCTTATAACAACGTCCTCAGCAACAATTTGAACAATAATGTGACCAGTTTGACGATTTTTTCGATAGGCATTTCAATTATTGCCATGGTTACTAGTTTTTATGGCATGAATGTGAAGTTGCCTTTTGCCAAAATTGATAGTGTGTGGTTCTGGATTGTACTAACAACCAGCCTTGTAGCCTTGTTGATTATGGTTGTCATGTACTGGTATGTGCATAAGAGAAATCGCAATGCGTCTAAGCGTATTTAACTTTTCTTGTTAGCCTTATTTACTGTAACGTTTGACATAGTATGGAAAATGATTTTCGTCATGAACCCGACCTCTCTTTTAATGAGGTCGGGTTTTTACGTCCCTTTAGTCAATCATTTATCTGATAGCGTATCAAATTCAAGTTTTTGCATACCCCAGTCTATGGTTTGTCTGTCTTGCTTTAGATACAATAAGGATAATCTTAGAGAGGAGTTGCTTATGACCTTATCAATCGTCTTAATCGCTTCCGTTTTTGCGGCAGGCTTGTTATCATTTTTCTCTCCGTGTATCTTCCCGGTCCTTCCTGTCTATTTAGGCATTTTACTGGATGCAGATGATTCAAGGACAATGACTATATTTGGTAAAAAACTCTATTGGTATGGCATTGTCAAGACCTTAGCCTTCATTTTTGGGTTATCCACTATCTTTGTGATTTTAGGTTATGGGGCTGTTTTTTTAGGAAATATCCTTTATGCGGTATGGTTTCGGTACTTATTGGGAGCCTTGGTCATTATCTTGGGGATTCATCAGATGGGCCTCATTACCATTAAGAGCTTACAATTTCAAAAATCACTGACTTTCCATAATAACAAGAATCGCAACGGTTTGTTCAATGCATTTATCCTTGGTTTAACCTTTAGCTTTGGTTGGACGCCTTGTGTGGGACCTGTTTTGAGTTCTGTTCTAGCTTTGGTGGCTTCAGGGGGAAATGGTGCCTGGCAAGGTGGCGTTTTGATGATTATTTATACTCTTGGATTGGGCATTCCTTTCCTACTCATCTCTTTTGCGTCAGGCATTGTTTTGAAACAGTTTAACAAGCTCAAACCCCACATGCTTTTACTGAAAAAAGTAGGAGGCGTTCTGATTATAGTCATGGGAATCTTGCTTATGACAGGAACCTTAAATAACTTAGCACAACTTTTTGGATAAAGGAGAAACACAATGAAAAAAGGACTATTAGTAACAACTGGTTTGGCTTGTCTCGGGCTACTAACTGCTTGCTCAACCCAAGACAATATGGCTAAAAAGGAAATAACTCAGGACAAGATGAGCATGGCAGCTAAAAAGAAAGATAAGATGTCAACATCAAAGGACAAGTCCATGATGGCAGATAAATCATCTGATAAGAAAATGACCAATGATGGTCCTATGGCGCCTGATTTTGAGCTTAAAAGTGTAGACGGTAAGACCTATCGCCTATCAGACTTAAAAGGTAAAAAAGTCTATCTGAAATTTTGGGCCTCTTGGTGTTCAATCTGTCTGTCAACCTTGGCAGATACCGAAGACCTGGCTAAAATGTCAGATAAAGACTATGTGGTCCTAACAGTTGTCTCGCCAGGTCATCAAGGGGAAAAATCAGAAGCAGACTTTAAAAAATGGTTCCAAGGAACAGACTATAAGGGCTTACCAGTCTTGTTAGATCCGGATGGCAAGCTATTGGAAGCTTACGGCGTCAGATCTTACCCAACAGAAGTTTTCATTGGAAGTGATGGTGTTCTTGCTAAAAAACACATTGGTTATGCCAAAAAATCAGACATCAAAAAGACCCTTAAAGGTATACATTAGGAAGGACCAGCTGATAGGCATTAGAAAAAAGGAGTTGAGTTTATGGAACACAAATGGAAATTATGGCTATTTATCGTTGGAGTGGTCTTGTTAATAGGTGGAGCTTCTGTTCTCATTCAGAAAGGTCAAGCCAAGGCTTTTAGTCAAGGCAAGCCTCAACTACCAGCTAAAAAAGTCAAATCCACTAAAGTAGATCCCAATGTCCCTGTTGATCAAAAAGTGATTTACCTAGCTGGTGGCTGTTTCTGGGGCGTTGAAGAATATTTTTCACAAGTGAATGGCGTTCTAGATGCGGTGTCAGGATATGCCAATGGTAGAGGCGATACCACCAACTACCAGTTAATTCATCAGACTGGTCATGCAGAAACCGTTGAAGTGACCTATGATGCGAACCGTATTAGCTTGAAAGAATTATTACTGCATTTTTTCCGAATTATTGACCCAACCAGTCTTAATAAGCAAGGAAATGATCGCGGTAGTCAATACCGAACTGGGATTTACTATACTGACAAAGCAGATTTAGCTATTATTGATGAGGTCTTCAAAGAAAAAGCTAAGGATTACAAGAAAAAAATAGTGGTTGAAAAAGCACCATTGAAACACTTTATTAAGGCAGAAGACTACCACCAAGATTACCTCAAGAAAAATCCAAATGGCTACTGCCATATTGACATCAACCAAGCGACTTATCCTGTGATTGATGAAAGCAAGTATCCAAAACCAAGTGCCACTGAGATCAAAGCAAAACTATCTGCAGACGAATACCGAGTGACGCAAAAAAACGAAACTGAAAAAGCTTTTTCTAATCGCTACTGGGATTCTTTTGATGCAGGAATTTACGTAGACGTTGTGACAGGAGAACCGCTTTTCTCTTCAAAAGACAAATTTGAATCAGGTTGTGGTTGGCCAAGCTTTAGCCGCCCCATCAGCCCAGACGTTGTCCGCTACAAGGAAGATAAGAGTTTCAATATGACGAGAACAGAAGTGCGCAGCCGTTCAGGGAATTCTCATCTGGGGCATGTCTTTACTGACGGACCTAAAGACCAAGGCGGCCTTCGTTACTGCATCAATAGCTTGTCTATTACCTTTATTCCAAAAGCTGATATGGAAGCTAAAAGCTATGGTTATTTATTATCATCTGTAGAATAGGGTTAGGCCTAAAAATCTGATATAATAGAAGAAAGACTAGTATGAGAGGGCCATGCAAGGCCCTTTATAAAGATAAGGAGACACCGTGTGTACTCATTGTTAATTGTAGAAGACGAATACCTTGTGCGCCAGGGTATTCGTTCTTTGGTTGATTTTAGACAGTTCAAGATTGATCGGGTCAACGAAGCAGAAAATGGCCAGTTGGCTTGGGACTTGTTTCAGAAAGAGCCTTATGATATTGTTTTGACGGATATCAATATGCCCAAATTAAATGGGATTCAACTAGCAGAACTCATTAAACAGGAATCCCCCCAAACTCATCTGGTATTTTTGACGGGCTACGATGATTTTAACTATGCCTTATCTGCTTTGAAATTAGGGGTAGATGATTACTTGCTCAAACCCTTTTCCAAGGCCGATGTGGAAGACATGTTAGGAAAGCTCCAGCAAAAATTAGACCTTTCCAAGAAAACAGAAACCATTCAGGAATTGGTTGAGCAGCCTCAAAAAGAAGTATCAGCAATAGCAATGGCTATTCATGAGCGGTTGGCAGATTCTGATTTGACCCTAAAAAGCTTGGCTCAGCAGCTTGGTTTTAGTCCGAATTACCTTAGTGTGCTCATTAAAAAAGAGTTAGGCTTGCCCTTCCAAGATTATTTGGTGCAAGAGCGGTTGAAAAAAGCCAAGCTTCTCTTGTTAACCAGTAATCTTAAAATCTATGAAATTGCGGAGCAAGTGGGCTTTGAGGACATGAATTATTTTTCACAGCGTTTCAAGCAACTTGTTGGAATGACGCCAAGTCAATATAAAAAAGGAGGACGGGCATGAGGCGTTACCCTCTACTGGTTCAGTTGATTTCGTATGTCTTTGTGATCGTAATTGCCCTCATTACCACGCTTGGTTTGCTTTATTACCAGACGAGTTCTCGTAATATCAGGCAATTAATTGAACGTGATACCCGGCAGAGCATTCGGCAAAGTTCCCAATTTATTGACGCTTACATCAAGCCTCTTAAAGAAACAACTTCGGTGCTGGCGAAAAATTCGGAAATTCAAGACTTTGCTAGTCAAATTCATCAAGAAAATAACAAACAGGTTCTTCAGCTCATGAAGATGGTTCTTGCGACCAATTCCGATTTACAAGCAGCTGTTCTGGTGACTAAGGATGGTCGAACGGTGTCTACCAATTCTCAGTTGATTATGAAAACCTCCAGTGATATGATGGCAGAACCCTGGTATAAAGCAGCCATAGACCGTCAATCCATGCCAATCTTAACCCCAGCTCGGCAATTATCCCTTTCTTCTAAAAAAGAATGGGTAGTTTCTGTGACCCAAGAGGTAGTGGATGCTGCTGGGCATAATTTAGGTGTGCTAAGACTTGATATTGCATACCCGACTATTGAAGCGTCTTTAGATCAGCTTCAGCTAGGCCGCCAAGGCTTTGCCTTTATTGTGAATGATAAGCATGAATTTGTTTACCATCCCAAAAAGAGTGTTTACAGTTCTTCTAAGGAGATGGCTGCGATGAAGCCTTATTTAGCGATTCAGAATGGTTACACTAAGGACAAGACATCTTTTGTTTACCAAAAACTCATTCCTAACAGTCAATGGACTTTAGTGGGAGTGGCGTCACTGGACCAGTTGCACCGGGTGCAGCGCCAAATTTTTTGGTCCTTTCTTGGAACAGGGCTTCTAGCCTGTCTGATTTGTGGCTTTGCAACTGTCTTAGCCTTACGCAGATGGATTCGTCCCATTCAACAATTGCAGCAAGTTATTCTTGCTATTCAAAAAGGAGATCGTCAGTTACGTGCCCAAGAAACAGGTTCTCCGGAATTGACAGACCTTGCCCATCAGTTTAATGCGCTCTTAGATCAAATTGATAGCTTGATGGTTGCCGTTGCGGATAAGGAAAAGGCGATTGGGCAGTACAGGTTACAAGCCTTGGCTAGTCAGATTAACCCGCATTTTCTCTATAACACCTTGGACACTATTATTTGGATGGCAGAATTTAATGACAGCAAGCGCGTGGTAGAAGTGACCAAGTCTCTAGCTAAGTATTTTCGTTTGGCCCTTAATCAGGGGAACGAATACATTCGTTTGGCAGATGAACTGGATCACGTTAGCCAATACCTCTTTATTCAAAAACAGCGCTATGGAGACAAGCTAAGTTATGACGTTCAAGGCTTAGATGTCTACGCAGACTTTGTTATTCCTAAGCTTATCTTACAGCCCTTAGTAGAAAATGCTATCTACCATGGCATCAAAGAAGTCGATCGCAAAGGCATGATCAAGATTACGGTATCTGATACAGCTCAGCATCTGATGTTGACTGTTTGGGATAATGGTAAAGGCATTGAAGACTCTTCACTGACCAATAGTCAGAGCTTGTTAGCTAGGGGAGGTGTGGGCCTTAAAAATGTTGACCAGCGGTTAAAACTTCACTATGGTGAAGGCTACCACATGACCATTCATAGCCAGTCAGACCACTTCACTGAAATACAATTAAGCCTTCCTAAAATGCATGAGTTAATAGCAGACGACACACAGGAAAACGAGTAAGGTTAAAGGAAGTGCATGTCAGCCATTTCCCTAAGTTAGGGTATTGGAGATAAGAACCTTAGAAAGGATATCATGAGTTTAGCAACTGACTATTTTAGCCGACAGACCCCCATAGTTGAAAAGCTAGTGGCTTACGGTTTTGAAAAACGAGATAATGGTTATTTCTATAACGAACGGTTTATGGAAGGAGAATTTGAGGCGCAGCTTAGGATTGATGAGGCTGGCAATATCTGGGATCGGGTTATTGATTGTGATTTGGAGGAGGATTATTTGCCTTTACAACAAGCAGCCTGGCAAGGAACCTATACTGGGCAGGTTAGAGCAGCCTATTTGGAACTCTTGGAGCGCTTATCAGTAGCCTGTTTTGAAGTCACTCCTTTTCAGTCAATGCAAGCTAATAGACTTGCTAAGCATATCACCAAAGAATGGTCTGACCCAATGGACTATCCTTTTGAGAAGCACCCAGACCTTGCAACCTACCGGGTAGGGGGCAAATGGTATGCTATGATTTTTTCTCTCTTGGCTGATAAATTAGACCAGATACCAGAGAGATTAGTAGGACAGACATGTGAAGTGATGACTGTCAAAGTTAATCCCAAGGATTTACCTCAGTTACTGCAGCAAGAGGGCATTTACCCTGCCTACCATATGTCAAAAAACAATTGGGTTAGTGTTGTCTTGGATGATAAAGTAACAGATGATCAGCTTTGGGGGTTAGCTACGCAAAGTCGTCAACTAGTCAACCCCAACGGTCTTTCTAATCCTAATAGTCCTGATTATTGGGTCATTCCAGCTAATTTGAAATACTATGATATTGATGCAGAATTTGCAGCCAATGATGTGATTTTATGGACCCAAAAAGCTGGTATTGCCGTGGGAGACTACGTGCTGATTTATATAACAGCCCCAGTCAAATCCATTCGCTATGCCTGCCAAGTTCTAGAAACTGATATACCTAACGAGGGTTATCGTAAAAATCCTAACATTGACAAACTCATGCGTCTCCGAAAACGCCAACAGTACAAGGATGGTCTCTTGTCTTTTGACCTTATGAAAGAACATGGTGTAGCTGCAGTGAGAGGGCCAAGACGATTAAGCCCTCAATTAATTGCATTTTTAAAGGAAAAAGAGTATTTTAAAGAGAACAACTAAAGGAGAATAAGAGATGGTTGAATTTGTAGCAGATCAAAGTTTTTGGGAACTTTTTCCAGATGCCAAACTAGGTGTCGTCTTATTAAAGGATGTTCAGAATCAAGCAGAGTCACCAGAAGATGTCAAACAGCTCTTAGCAGATAGCCATGAGTTGGCAAAAGCTTATTTAACAGCAGACAATTTTAGTGATAATCAGGTGGTTCAAGTCTACCGCAAGGCCTATCAACACTTTAAAACCAAAAAAGGAGCTCGCTCTAGCATTGAAGCCCTTCTCAAGCGGGTGTCAAATGGTCAAAGCATTCCGTCGATCAATCCGCTAGTGGATATTTATAATGCGGCTAGTCTACGTTTTGGTTTACCTGTTGGAGCCGAAGATAGTGACAGTTTTATCGGAGATTTGCGTCTGACGATAACAGATGGTGGTGACGACTTTTACTTGATTGGGGATGCTGATAACAACCCAACCTTGCCAAATGAGCTGTGTTATAAAGATGATATTGGAGCGGTTTGTCGTTGCCTTAACTGGCGAGATGGCGAACGCACCATGGTGACAGAACACACCAAAAATGCATTTCTGATTATCGAAGCTCTTGATCAAGAAGGTCAAAATAGATTGCAAGAAGCTCTGAAATTCATTGAAGGCAGCGCAAAAATGTACCTTCATGCAATCACTTCTTTGCATATGTTGGATAAAGACAATCCACACGTGCCACTTTTTACAGAAAACTAGATTAGTATGATGAGTTTTGTAAAATAGAAGGTTAACAAAAAAGCGAGTAAACGAATGTCCTGTCATTTAGGTTTTCGTTTACTCGCTTTTTGATGAGATCTTGTTGCTGCCCTAGTAAAAGGTGAGAACTAAGGTGATGACTAGATTGTATATCACATAAAGGTTTTCTGTGAAGTTTTATTTGTTACTAAAGAAGAAAGGTGGTGTGTAATGACTAAGGGTCTCGTAACAGGCCTTAGCTTGCTCATTGTCTTCACAGACAATCAAGCAAGTATCATCCCCGCAAACTGTTGCTACAATTTCTGGAATTTGCATGGCATCTAAAATGGAGCCAAAGGATTGGGCTAGTCCAGGTAACGTTTTTAAAATAATTTGATGTTGAACCACCTTTAACATGACCAAGGCATCTTCCATGTAAAAACGAAGCCGATGTTCCCAGCGGGTTTGTGAAATGGCTAGCGCTTCATAGTGTGTATCGTTACCAGAAGTCACTTTAACCAGATTCAATTCCTTCATGTCACGAGATAGGGTTGCCTGTGTAATGGTAATGCCATTTTTACGCAATCGCTCCTGCAATTCCTGCTGAGTATGTATGGTTGTTTCGGAGATGAGGGAACGTATGAGTTGATGACGTGTCTCTTTCTTATTCATTGTTATAATCTTCCTTTAACGTAATTGATAACAATCCGAGTATAGCAAAAAGAGGAGAAGGTGTAAAGTTTTTGATGAACCGCTTACAAAATATGGGTTTTTATGATAAAATGAAAGTGACGTTTAGAAAAGGAGGCTTATGTGATTCGAAGAGAAGATTATCAATACCTTAGAAAATTAAATGATTTTCGTCACTTTTCTATTGAACAATTTGACAAAATTGTGGGTCAAATGGAATTCCGAAAAGCTAAAAAGGACCATATCCTTTTTTTTGAAGGCGATAAGAGAGACAAGCTTTTTCTAGTGACCTCTGGTTATTTCAAGGTGGAGCAGTCCGATCAATCAGGAACTTTCATGTATACGGATTTCATCAGACACGGCACCATTTTTCCTTACGGTGGCCTCTTTACAGATGATTATTACCATTTTTCAGTGGTAGCCATGACAGATGTGACCTATTTTTACCTGCCTACGGACTTATTTGAAGACTACTCGCTTCAAAATCGCCAACAAATGAAACATCTTTATAGTAAGATGTCTAAGCTGCTCGAGTTGCACGAGTTGAGGGTACGAAACTTGATTACATCAAGCGCCAGTTCTCGTGTGATTCAATCTTTGGCTATTTTGCTGGTAGAAATGGGCAAGGATAGTGATACCTTACCATTTCAGTTGACCACAACAGACATTGCCCAGATGAGTGGGACCACAAGAGAAACAGTCAGCCATGTGTTGAGAGATTTAAAAAAAGACAAATTAATCACCATTAAAGGGAAATACTTGACCTATTTAGACAAAGCTTACTTTTTACAATATACAAAATGACCAAATCGTCAGAAAAACACTTTTTTAAAGTTTTTTCTGACTTTTTTTAATTTATAACTATAAATTTTTACACTAAAATGTAAAAAACATACAAGTAAACGAATACAAATTTATAAAGATAGATTTTTGAGCAAAAAAGTGTAAGCGATTATACAAAGTGAACGTGAGAAATATCCTATTTTTATCTCAGGTATAGAGTACACTAGGGATGTAAGCAAGAGTTAAGAATCTTGACGGTGAATTCACAAAAAACCATTTAGAAAGAGGTAATTCTTATGACTGCTCAAACACCAATTCATGTTTATTCTGAAATTGGAAAATTAAAAAAAGTGTTGCTCCACAGACCTGGTAAGGAAATTGAAAATCTTATGCCAGACTACTTGGAACGCTTGTTGTTTGATGACATTCCATTCTTAGAGGATGCCCAAAAAGAACATGATGCTTTTGCCCAAGCTTTACGTGACGAAGGTATTGAAGTCTTGTACCTTGAAACCTTAGCTGCAGAATCTCTTGTCACTCCAGAAATTCGCGAAGCTTTCATCGATGAATACCTAAGCGAAGCTAACATTCGTGGAAGAGCTACTAAAAAAGCTATTCGTGAATTGTTGATGGCTATCGAAGACAATCAAGAATTGATTGAAAAAACCATGGCAGGAGTTCAAAAATCTGAACTTCCAGAGATCCCAGCATCTGAAAAAGGCTTGACTGACTTGGTTGAATCCAATTACCCATTTGCCATCGACCCAATGCCAAACCTTTATTTCACACGGGACCCATTTGCAACTATCGGTACAGGTGTTTCTCTTAACCACATGTTCTCAGAAACACGTAACCGTGAAACCCTTTATGGTAAATACATTTTCACTCATCACCCAATTTATGGGGGTGGCAAAGTGCCTATGGTTTATGACCGTAATGAAACCACTCGCATTGAAGGTGGGGACGAACTTGTTCTTTCAAAAGATGTGCTTGCGGTTGGTATTTCTCAACGTACAGATGCTGCTTCTATTGAAAAATTGTTGGTTAACATCTTTAAACAAAACCTTGGCTTCAAGAAAGTATTGGCCTTTGAATTTGCAAATAACCGTAAATTCATGCACTTAGATACTGTCTTTACCATGGTTGACTATGACAAATTTACCATTCACCCAGAAATTGAAGGCGACCTTCGTGTTTACTCTGTCACTTACGACAATGAAGAACTTCATATCGTTGAAGAAAAAGGTGATTTAGCAGAACTTCTTGCTGCTAACCTTGGTGTTGAAAAAGTTGACCTTATCCGTTGTGGTGGTGACAACTTAGTAGCAGCAGGTCGTGAACAATGGAACGATGGTTCTAACACCCTTACTATCGCACCAGGTGTGGTTGTGGTTTATAACCGTAACACCATTACCAATGCCATTCTTGAATCTAAAGGCTTGAAGTTGATCAAGATTCACGGAAGTGAATTGGTTCGCGGTCGTGGTGGACCTCGTTGTATGTCAATGCCATTTGAACGTGAAGATATTTAGTAAGTTATGGTAAAGGTGATTGTAGGTCAGGAGCCTTTTCAAAGGGCAGCTAGTCTGTATCTTCGCTTCTGTGTCTTTGTCCTTGAACGAAACATTGCCATGGCAGATGAATTTGATGCCAATGACGAAACAAGAACGGTTTACGCAGTTGTTTATGATGATGACCAGCCCGTTTCAACAGGACGATTTTTAGCTGAAACGAAAACAGAAGCACGGTTAACACGAATTGCAACCTTAGCAGACTATCGTGGGCAGGGTTATGGTGCTAAAGTCATTGAAGCGCTCGAAACTTATGCCAGACAGGAAGGCTTTCGCCAACTAACCATTCACAGCGAATTGACAGCACAAACCTTTTATGAAAGCCTAGGTTATCAGGCCTATGGTCCCAAGTATTTAGAAGATGGTGAGTATTGTCAATCCCTTGTTAAAACCATTGCTTAATGGGAGAAGAATATGGACATAGCAATGCTAGTTGCGATTGTTGGTGGTCTATTAGGCTGCTATCTCTATCTCACAAAAAATAATGAACCCAAAGATTAAGTTAATACTCGAAGGAGACAATAGATGACACAAGTATTTCAAGGACGTAGCTTCCTAGCAGAAAAAGATTTTACACGCGCTGAATTAGAATACCTTATTGATTTTTCAGCTCATTTGAAAGATTTGAAAAAACGTGGTGTGCCTCATCACTACTTAGAAGGTAAAAACATTGCCCTCTTGTTTGAAAAAACATCAACTCGTACGCGTGCAGCTTTTACAACAGCAGCCATTGACCTAGGCGCTCACCCAGAATACCTTGGTGCCAATGACATCCAACTTGGTAAAAAAGAATCAACTGAAGACACTGCCAAAGTATTGGGTCGTATGTTTGATGGGATTGAATTCCGTGGCTTTAGCCAACGCATGGTTGAAGAATTGGCAGAATTCTCAGGTGTGCCAGTTTGGAATGGTTTGACTGATGAATGGCACCCAACCCAAATGCTTGCTGACTATTTAACAGTGAAAGAAAACTTTGGCAAACTTGAAGGCCTTACCCTTGTTTACTGTGGTGATGGACGTAATAACGTTGCCAATTCCCTTCTTGTGACTGGTGCTATCCTTGGTGTTAACGTTCATATCTTCTCACCAAAAGAACTCTTCCCAGAAGAAGAGATTGTGACATTGGCTGAAGGCTATGCTAAAGAAAGCGGCGCTCGAATCCTCATCACGGAAGATGCTGACGAAGCTGTTAAAGGCGCAGACGTGCTTTACACAGATGTTTGGGTATCAATGGGTGAAGAAGACAAATTCAAAGAACGTGTTGAATTGCTTCAACCATATCAAGTCAACATGGACCTTGTTAAAAAAGCAGGAAATGACAAGCTTATCTTCTTGCACTGCTTGCCAGCTTTCCATGACACCAACACCGTTTATGGTAAAGATGTTGCTGAAAAATTCGGCGTGAAAGAAATGGAAGTCACTGACGAAGTCTTCCGTAGCAAATACGCTCGTCATTTTGACCAAGCTGAAAACCGTATGCACACTATTAAAGCGGTTATGGCAGCAACCCTTGGTAACCTCTTTATTCCAAAAGTGTAATAAGGACTGGTACTCCTTAACTCATTTCACATATCAATGTGACCCCTTTAATTTAACAATTTAACTACTTAAAAAACGTACTTTAACTACATGACAAGTCGTTCTGGTTCTCGTGTCCTTGACCGGAACTGGGACGGCTTATTTTTATGAAAAGGTAAGAGGTAATCATTATGACAGAAGAAAAAAAACGGGGTTTTAGAATCCCTTCTTCTTACACCGTTCTTTTTATCATTATTGCCATTATGGCAGTATTAACCTGGTTTATTCCAGCTGGTGCCTATGAAACTGCCAAAGACGGTGGTGTTATTTCAGGCACTTACAAAACTGTGGCATCCAATCCTCAAGGTTTCTTTGACATCTTGATGGCGCCTGTCCGAGGCATGTTGGGTGTTGAAGGTACTGATGGAGCTATTCAAGTGTCTTTCTTTATCTTAATGGTTGGTGGCTTTTTAGGAGTTGTCAATAAAACAGGTGCCCTTGATACAGGAATCGCATCTGTTGTTCGTAAAAACAAAGGCAGAGAAAAAATGCTGATTGCCATTTTGATTCCTTTGTTTGCCTTAGGTGGTTCTACCTATGGTATGGGTGAAGAAACCATGGCTTTCTACCCACTTTTGATTCCAGTAATGATTGCCGTTGGCTTTGACAGTATTGTTGCTGTGGCTATTATTTTGATTGGTTCTCAAATTGGGTGTTTGGCTTCAACAATTAACCCATTCGCCACAGGTGTAGCAGCAGATGCTGCTGGTGTTAGCATTGCAGACGGGATGATTTGGCGGATTATCCAATGGTTTATCCTTGTCGGCATGTCCATATGGTTCGTTTACAATTACGCTAGTAAGATTGAAAAAGATCCAAGCAAATCGTTGGTTGCAGACAAGGCAGAAGAGCATAAGGAATTTTTCCAATTGCAAAATTCTGGTGAAGAGTTAAGCAAACGCCAACGAAACGTTTTGACCATTTTTACCTTGACTTTTGTCATTATGATTCTTAGTTTGATTCCGTGGGAAGATTTTGGCATCAAGCTATTTACTAATATTAATACTTGGTTAACCACTATGCCTATTTTAGGTGGCGCTATTGGGAAAACCATGGGAGCATTTGGTACATGGTACTTTCCAGAAATTACTATGCTCTTTATCATGATGGGGGTATTGGTTGCTATCGTTTATCGTATGAGTGAAGATGATTTCCTTAGTTCCTTCTTGACTGGTGCAGGTGAATTCTTGGGCGTAGCCATAATCTGTGCAATTGCGCGTGGTATTCAAGTTATCATGAACGGCGGTATGATTACAGCCACTATTCTTCACTGGGGTGAAACTGGACTCTCAGGATTGTCTTCTCAAGTCTTTATTATTCTTGCCTATATTTTCTATCTCCCAATGTCCTTCTTGATTCCATCAACATCAGGGCTTGCTGGAGCAACAATGGGTATTATGGCACCGCTTGGACAGTTCTCAAATGTTCCCGCCCACCTTGTTATTACAGCCTTCCAATCAGCTTCTGGTATTTTGAACATGATTTCTCCAACTTCAGCGATCGTTATGGGAGCTCTTGCGCTTGGTCGCGTTGACCTTGGTACTTGGTGGAAATTCATTGGTAAATTTATTGTAATGGTGATGCTTGTAAGCGTGCTATTACTTGTAGTTGCAACATTCTTTTAACAGATAGGAGGTTCCTATGGAATCCTATATCACACCTAAACATCAAGAGGCCTGTGTAGCTGCCATTAAACAGATCGTTTCTTACCCTTCTGTTTGTCATGAAGGGGAAAATGGCACACCTTTTGGACAGGCCATTCAAGATGTTCTCGAAGCAACCTTAGACTTATGTCAAGGTCTTGGCTTTCATACTTATATTGATCCTAAAGGTTACTATGGCTATGCTGAGTTAGGTAATCAAAAAGAGGTCTTGGCTATTCTGTGCCACTTAGATGTTGTTCCAGAAGGGGACCGTCAGTTATGGCAGACAGATCCATTTGACTGTGTCGAAGCCGATGGTTGTTTGTTTGGGCGCGGTACTCAAGACGACAAAGGGCCTAGCATGATGGCACTTTTTGCCACCAAAGCCTTGATAGACGCAGGTGTAACCTTTAATAAACGCATTCGCTTTATTTTCGGGACAGACGAAGAAACCTTGTGGCGGTGCATGAATCGCTACAATGATGTAGAAGAACAGGCTACCTTTGGGTTTGCTCCTGATTCAAGTTTCCCTTTAACCTATGCCGAAAAAGGCCTACTTCAGGCAAAATTAGTGGGGAAAGGTTCTGATAAACTGTCACTTGAAATCGGACAAGCCTACAATGTTGTTCCTGCAAGAGCCTCTTATCAAGGTGATAAGCTGGAGGCATTGCAAAAAGAACTAGATAAGCTTGGCTTTGAGTACGTCGTCAAAGAGGACAGCTTAACGGTGTATGGTCTTGCTCAGCATGCTAAAGATGCTCCGGATGGGATCAATGCCCTCATCAGACTTGCCAAAGCCTTAGTCGTCCTTGAACCCAATGAAACCCTTGATTTTCTTGCCAATGTCGTTGATGAAGATGGCAGAGCACTCAACATTTTTGGACCAGTTGAAGATGAACCTTCAGGCAAATTAAGCTTTAATGCCGCAGGGCTTACCTTAACCAAAGACAAGGCAGAAATTCGCCTAGATATTCGGATTCCAGTTTTGGCAGATAAGGAAAAATTAGTCCAACAATTAAGCCAAAAAGCACAAGAATACGGCCTAACCTATGAAGAATTTGATTATTTGGCCCCATTATATGTGCCATTAGACAGTGAATTGGTAACAACCTTGTTATCTGTCTATCGGAAAAAAACAGGTGATCAAAGCCCTGCCCAATCATCAGGAGGAGCAACCTTTGCTAGAACAATGAAGAATTGTGTTGCCTTTGGTGCCCTTTTCCCTGATGCTGTTCAAACGGAACACCAAGAAAATGAACATATTGTTTTAGCGGATGCTTACCGCGCTATGGATATTTATGCGGAAGCTATTTACCGACTAACGCGATAACAATACATGAGGAGTAAGTTTGAAAAAAATAAAAGCTAATTGATTTATTATTTATCCTGATTTTGGGCGC